>Ga0075435_100002496_pt1 | contig 12229 bp, 12 predicted proteins | sample RhiMethybrSRZTD4_FD_75302 | JGI IMG/M metagenome (GOLD analysis project Ga0075435, IMG submission 75302) | Populus rhizosphere microbial communities from Tennessee, USA - Rhizosphere MetaG P. TD hybrid SRZTD4 | ecosystem: Host-associated > Plants > Roots > Rhizosphere > Soil | place: USA... | reverse complement strand
CTTCCGCGAGGAGGTCGGCGGTCAGGGATTCGGCAAGCTCGGGTACTGCGTCGCCGTCGAGCACCTGGCGCGGGCGAACGCAGCGCTGTGGAACGTCATCGGCGGCTCGGCCGGCCTGTGCGGCACCGCGATCGACATCGGTGGCCCCGACCCGCTACGCATGCGCTACCTCCCCGACCTGCTCAGCGCGAAGCGCATCGGGGCGTATGGGCTGTCCGAGCCGGGTGCGGGGAGCGATGCCGGCGGGCTGCAGACGACCGCTCGGCGCGATGGCGACACGTATGTGATCGACGGCGCGAAGACGTTCATCACGAACGCGCCGATCGCCGACCTGTTCACGGTCTTCGCCACGCTCGATCGCGCCGCTGGCTCGAAGGCGATCACCGCGTTCGTGGTCGAGCGTGACACGCCCGGCCTCGAGATCGGTCCGAACGACGAGAAGATGGGCCTGCACGGCTCGACCACGGCGCAGCTGTACTTCCACGAGATGCGCGTCCCGGCGGCCCAGCGCATCGGCGCTGAGGGCGAGGGCTTCAAGATCGCGCTCCGCACGCTCGACCTCGGGCGGCTCGGCCTCGCGGCGCATGCCGTCGGCGCCGCGCAGCGCCTGCTCGAAGCATCGATCGAGCACGCCAAGGCGCGCGTGCAATTCGGGAAGCCGATCGCGGTCCATCAGGCGATCCAGTGGATGCTGGCCGACGCGGCGATCGGCATCCACGCCGCGCGGCTCATGGTCTACGACACCGCCTCGCGCGCGGACCGCGGCGAGCGGGTCACGGACCGCGCGGCGATGACGAAGCTCTTCGCGACCGAGCACCTCGGCCGGGTCGCCGACGCCGCCGTCCAGATCCATGGCGGCATGGGCTACATGCGCGAGCTTTGGATCGAGCGGGCATATCGCGATGCGCGGATCTATCGGATCTACGAGGGCACGAGCGAGATCCAGCGCGTCGTGATCGCTGCCAGCCTGCTCGCGGATGGCTGAGCGCTGGACGTATCGCGGACAACAGACGCCCCGCTCGGGCGGGACTATCGGATGTCCCGGTGTGGATAAGCCCTCGTTTTTGGTGGATAAAGGGCCTCTGGGATGCCAAACGAGCGGTTTCCTGTGGAAAAGCCCGCCGTGCTGAAAGCGTCCACGCCGGGTGGCCATCCCGTCATCCGGGCGGCCTGGCGGATCGGCTTCGTACTGCTGATCGGATCGGCCGTCCTGTTCGCATTGCGATCGTTCATCTACCCGCTCCCTGCGATCCTGGCCGTCGGCCTGTTCGCGGCGGGCTTCGCCGTGTACCTGGTCCGGCACGCGCGCTTCCTCGGCACGCTCACACGCGGCGAACGCGCGCTCCGGGCCGGCGACCTGGCCGGAGCGCGCGCGATCGTCGCGCCTCTCGTCGACCGCTACCCGGCCTTTCCGCCGGTCCAGCGGCTCGCCGGACTGATCCTCTATCCGAGCGGCGATCCGCTGTCCGCCGCGACGATGCTCGAGGCCGCGGCGAAGTCGGCGCGCGACCGCGATCTCGTGGTCACGCTCGTCGCGGCATACGCCGCGCTCAACAAGGCCGGCGATGCCCGTCGCGCCGCGGGGTTGCGCCCGTCCGACCCGGACGTCGGGCTGGCGCTCGCGTGGGCCGAGTTGGTCGCGCTCGGCGGTGACCGCGCCCGCGGCGCCGAGCTCGCGGCCGGGCTCGCGTCCGACACGCCGCCACGGGCGGCGATGGCCGCGGCGCTCCAGGCCATCGCCGCGGCGCACCGAGGCGACGCCGACGCGGTGCGCGCCCGGCTACGCGATGCCGAGGATCGCTACATCTTCCTCGGCGACGACGAACGGGCGTTCCTCGGCTATCTCGGCGGCGTCGCGCTCCGGGACCTCGGCGCGCTCGAGGATGCGCGCACCACGTTCACGCTCGCGATGGCCGCGGCACCGGACACGATCGGCGAGGCGCTCGCCCGGCGCGAGCGGACTCACATGCCGTCGGGCTCGGGCGCTCCCTCGTCCTCATCGGCCCAGCCCTCGTCGGACTGAAGGTCGTCCGCGAAGAGCTCGACGTCGAACCCGAGCTCGTCGATCACCGCGACCAGGCCGTTGCGCTGCTCGGGTGGCGTCGTGCGGATCCAGCCCCGAACGACGTCCTCGACCATGACCTCGGGCGCTCCGCGATCCGACGCCACGAGCTCGCTCTCGTCACGCGCGGCCGAGCTGGCGAGCTCGCGCAGCGTCGCGGGCACCATGTCGGCGAGCGAGCGGAGCGTGCGCTCCGCCTGGCCATCCCAGCGCATGCTCACGAAATGGCGTCGATGCCGGTCGCGAAGCGGCTGATGATGAGCTTCTGGATCTGGGTGGTGCCTTCGTAGAGGCGGTTCACCCGTGCGTCGCGCCAGAAGCGCTCGACCGGGAACTCGTCCGAGAAGCCGTAGCCGCCGTGGATCTGGATCGCGTTGTCGGCGGCGCGCTGTGCGGCCTCGGTCGCGTAGAGCTTGGCGATGCTCGTCTCGCGCGTGTTCGGGCGGCCCTTGTTCTTCAGGTCGCCCGCGCGCCACACCAACAGTCGCGCGGCCTCGGTCTCCACGACCATGTCGGCGATGAGCTCCGCGACGAGCTGATGCCCGGCGATCGGTTTGCCGAACGACTGGCGCTGCGTGGAGTACGCGACCGACGCGTCGATGCACGCCTGGGCCACGCCGACCGCGCCCGCCGCGACCGAATACCGGCCCGAGTCGAGCGCGCTCATCGCGATCTTGAAGCCCTCGCCGACCTCGCCGAGCCGGTTCGCGTCGGGGACGCGCACGTCGTCGAAGATCAGCTCCGATGAATCGCTCGAGCGCAGTCCGAGCTTGCCGTGGATGCCCTGGCTTCCGTAGGTCTGCTTGTCGCGCTCGAGGATGAACGCCGCGATCCCCTTGTGACCCAACGACGGGTCGGTCTGCGCGAAGACCAGTGCGAGGCCGCTCACGCTCCCGTTGCTGATCCACATCTTCCGCCCGCGGAGGATCCAGTCGGACCCATCGCGTTTCGCGCTCGTGCGCAGCTTCGTCGCGTCGCTGCCCACCTCTGGTTCGGTGAGCCCGAAGCACCCGATCACGGCGCCGCTGCAGAGCCGCGGCAGGTAGCGCTGCTTCTGCGCCTCGGTGCCCCACTTGAGGATCGTCAGCTCGACGAGCGAGATCTGGACCGACAGCGTCGTGCGGACGGATGAATCCGCGCGGCCGATCTCCTCGGTGACCAGCGCGTGCGAGATGTAATCGAGTCCGTGCCCCCCGTACTGCTCCGGCACCGGCCCGCCGAGCAGCCCGAGCGGCCCCATCTTCTTGAGGATGTCCGCCGGGAACGTCTCGTTCCGATCGCGCTCGCGCGCGCCTGGCGCGATCTCGCGGTCGGCGAAGTCGCGCGCGAGCTTGCGGATCTCTTCTTGATCGGGGGAGAGGTCGTAATCCACTCGGGCGAGTCTAGGTTCGGTACGGGCGCGTGATCCGCATGTATCGCCCCGCCTCCGCGGGCTGCCAGCCGAACTTCTGGTAGAGGCCGTGCGCGTCGCGCGTCGCGAGGACGAAGCCGCGCTGCACCTGCAGGTCCGGATGCCGGACGACGGTATCGATGAGCCACGTGGCGAGACCACGTCCGCGGTACGCCGGCAGCACGAAGACGTCACACAACCATGCGAACGTCGCGCCATCGGTCACGACGCGGCTGAAGCCGGCCTGCCTGCCGTGCGGGCCGGCGCCGCCTTCGAACAGCCCGAAATTCAGCGAGGCGTCGATGGCGCGGTCGAAGAGATCACGAGGCAGCCCTTTCGACCAGTACGCCTCGTCATGGAGGTACCGATAGATGACATCGCGGTCCAGGTGCGCGCGATCGGTCGAGATCGTGTACCCGTCGCGCTCCCACATGCGTCGCAGTTTATGGTCGTGTCGCGTTGTCGACCGATAGCATCGACGTGATGACGACGGACCGGAGCGCGTCACGGATCGCGATCTGGTCCGCGCTCGCCGCGGTGTACCTCATCTGGGGCTCGACGTACCTCGCGATCGCGATCGCCGTGCAGACGCTGCCCCCGCTCTTCTCGGCGGGCCTGCGGTTCTGCCTCGCCGGTCTGATCCTCGTCGGCTTCGTCGCGATCCGCCGTGGCGTGCGCGTCGGCCGCGAGCAGCTCCGCTCGGCGGCCACCGTCGGGCTCCTCCTCATCGTGGGCGGGAATGGCTTCGTCGTGCTCGCGGAGCGCACCGTGCCCTCGGGGTTGACCGCGCTGATCATCGCGTCGGTCCCCCTGTGGATCGTCGTGTTCCGGCGGTTCGCAGGCGACCGGATCCACGGTGCGACCTTCATCGGCGTGGCCGTCGGCTTCGCCGGTGTCGCGTTCCTCGTCGTGCCGCGCGGGGCGAGCGGCGCTGATGCGGGCGGCCTCGTGCTGCTCCTCGTAGCGACGGTCTCCTGGGCTCTCGGAACGTTCCTCGCGCCGCGCCTCCCGATGCCGCGCGACGGGCTGCTCTCGACGGGGATCCAGCAGCTCGCCGGCGGGATCGTCCTCGTGGTGCTCGGCGCGGCGATGGGGGAGCTCGGGCGCCTCGAGCCATCGACGTGGTCGACGGGCTCGCTCCTCGCGATGGGCTACCTCGTCGTCTTCGGGTCGCTCGTCGCGTTCACGGCGTACAGCTGGCTGCTCCAGCACGCGCCGGTATCGCTCGTGTCGACCTACGCGTACGTGAACCCGGTCGTAGCGGTATTCCTCGGCGCGCTCATCCTCGCCGAGCCGGTCACGCCGTCGATCCTGATCGGCGCGGCGATCATCGTGGCGGCCGTCGCGTTCATCGTGACCCGCGAGGGTGCCCGGCAGCGGGCCGCGCGCGCGAACGCGACGCCGCGTGCCGCCGCGAGCGAAGCGGACTAGCGTGGCCGACATGGACCCGGACGCGTTCGTCGAGGAGCTCTGGGGCTACGCGCACGAGCTCGAGATGCGCGAGCACCCGTGGTTCAAGGGCGTCGTCGAGCATCGCTGGACGCGCGAGCAGATCGTCCTCGGCGAGATGCAGCACTACCTGCGGGTGAGCCAGAACCCGGTGTTCTTCGGGTACATCGTCACGAACGTCGCCGCCGAGAAGAACTACGACCTCATGCCGATCGTCATGGAGAACTTCATGGAGGAGCTCGGTGGTGAGCGGACGCACGTCGACGTGATGCTCCAGATGCTCGAAGAGGCCGGCATGGACAAGGCCGCCGCGGATCGCGCCGAGCCGGCGCCGGGCACGATGGCCGCGATCGAGATGATCGTCGGCGGGTGCCAGCGCCGGAGCGCGCTCGAGGGCATCGCGCTCCTCAGCTTCGTCGAGGCGATGCACGGCGGCGGCAAAGGCGCGGCCGCAGGCATGTTCGAGGCGCTCACGAAGCACTACGGGTTCTCGAAGCGCGCCGCGGCCACCTATGAGCTGCATGCGGAGCAGGACTCCGGGCACGGCGACCGGCAGATCGATGCGATCCGCCGCTTCGCGCTCGATGAGGCGACCCAGCGGAAGGTGCGAGCGGCGGTCAAGCTCGGTCTCAACGCGTTCAATTTCGAGTGGGACGGCCATGTCCAGGCGATGACCGGGAAGCGCGAGTACTGGAGCGGCAAGGCGCCGATCACGCTGGACGTCCCGAAATTCAAGCTGCCGTGAAGGCGGCCTCGTCCATGTCGCGGAGCGGCGACGCGATCACGGCGATGGTGACCAGCACGAGCGCGTAGATCCCCGCGATCAGGAACGTCGTGGGCGGACCGACAGGACCAATGAGTGCCGCTGCGATGAGCGGGGCGAGCGGATTGATCACCGAGTTGCCGAGCAGATCGATGCTCGTCACCCGCCCGAGCACGTGCGTCGGTACGAGCCGCTGCAGCAATGACTGCCAGATGACGGTCGACGATGCGAGTGCGACGCCCATCACGACCATCGCGAGCAACACGACCGGCAGCGTCGGTACGAGACCGATGGCGAGCACGCCAAGTGCCGCGAGCATCTCGAAGGCGAACATGACGCGGCCGGGCCGGCGCGCCGCCAGCTGCGCGACGACGATGCCGGCGACGATCGTGCCGACGCCGTACGCGGAGTTGACGAAGCCGAAGACCCGGGCGTCGCCCGCGAGCGTGTCGCGGACGAGGAGCGGCGTCATGACGCCGGACTGGCCCGCGTACGCGATGTTGACGAGCATGAAATAGATCGTCGTCGTCCATAGCCAGCGGTACCGGACGACGTAGCCGAAGCCCTCGCGGATGTCGGCGACGATCGAGGTCGACGGTGCGGCCGTCCGTTTGTCCGGATGCGCAAGCAGCAGCGTCCCGAAGCTGAAGAGGAACGTGAGCGCGTCAATTCCGAACGCCGCGGCCGGGCTCACGAACGCGACGACCAGCCCGCCGACGGTCGGGCCGGCGATCCGCGCCGCGCTCCGGCTGAGCAGGCGAGCGGCGTTCCCGGCACGGAGGATGTCCGCCGGAACCAGCTCCGCGATGATCGCGCTGAACGCCGGGGACAGGAAGGCCTGCGCTGCACCGAGCGCCGCGGCGGCGACGTAGAGATGCTCGATCCGAAGCGCGCCGGAGACCGATAGCGCGGCCACGGTCGCAAGGACGCATCCGGCGAGCGCGTCGCTCGCGAGGATCCCCGTTCGGCGCTGGATGCGGTCTGCGACGGCCCCGCCGAGCAGGAGGAACGCGACGGCCGTCACGGTCTCGATCGCGATCGTGATCCCGAGCTGGAGCGGAGACGCGCCGAGAGCGAGCAGCTGGAACGGGACCGCGACGTTCGAGATGGAGTTGCCGAAGCTCGAGACGGTCTGCCCGGTGAGCAACAGTCGGAAGTCGCGATGCCGCAGCGGTACCAGGACCGCGGGCAGCTTCACCGCCGCGAGGCTATCGGCTCAGATCGGCCATTGCTTCGGGAGCGTCGCTCGCAGCTTCTGGTACTCGGGATCGTCCTTCGAGCGCGCGTGGATCCGCTCGAGCTGCTTCCTCAGGTCATCCAGCTCCATGTCCAACGCGCTCGAGACCATGCCCATGGTCTCCTCGAAGCCTCGGCTTCAGTTATGGCGTCAGCCGTTCATCCGTTCGAGGACGTAGCGATCATCCTTGTCCACTGAATCCGACCTCCTGCACGTCGACGCGCTCGGTCACCGGATGGGGCACCCCGTCGGCGGTGACCCGGACCCGCATTCGGGCCAGTATCCGCCACGTCTTCGCCGCCGCCTCGGCGGTGATGATGAGGAACGTGTTCTCGATCTCCGACCCGGGCGGTTCGGCGCAGGCGATCTCGAGCTGCGGTTCGAATCTCGCGTCCGCCGCGAGCGCCACGTCGATCGCGTGATCCGGCGACCGGAACTTCCCGTGCGGCGCGGCGATCGCGGTCAGGTGCAGCGGCTCGCCGTCGTTCGCGACGCGCCACCGGATCTTCCATTTCCCCGGGCCTGCCCGCGTCACCGCGAGCGGCTCGACTCCGACGCGCGGGGGCATGCCGCTAGATGCGCTCGAAGATCGCCGCGATCCCCTGGCCGCCGCCGATGCACAGCGACGCGAGCCCGTACCTGCCGTTCCGCTTGTGGAGCTCGGTGATGAGGGTGAGCGCAAGCCGCGCGCCCGATGCGCCCAGCGGGTGGCCGAGCGCGATCGCGCCCCCGTTCACGTTCGTCTTGTCGCGGTCGAGGCCGAGGTCCTTCTCGACGGCGAGGTACTGGGTCGCGAAAGCCTCGTTGATCTCGACCAGATCCATGTCCTCGATCCCGAGGCCGGCGCGCGCGAGGGCCTGGCGGCTCGATGGCGCGGGGCCGATGCCCATGATGTCCGGGTCCACGCCGCACACGCCGCCCGAGACGATGCGCGCGATCGGCTTGAGCCCGGCCTTCTCGGCGGCCTCGGCCGACGCGACGACGAGCGCGGCCGCGCCGTCGTTGATCCCGCTCGCGTTGCCGGCGGTGACCGTCCCGTCCTTCTCGAAGCGCGCGACGAGCTTGCCGAGCGCCTCGAGGCTCGTGTCGGGGCGGATGTGCTCGTCCTTGTCGACGACGGTGGTGCCCTTCTTGGTCCTCACGTCCACCGGCACGATCTCCTCGCTGAACCGGCACGACTCGCGCGCCTTCGCCGCGAGCATGTGGCTCCGGTACGCGAACTCGTCCGCTTCCTTCCGGCCGATGCCGTACTTCCGCCCGAGGTTCTCGGCGGTGTTCGCCATGCCGAGTCCGTTGTACGAATCGACGAGCGCGACCCAGAGGTAGTCCTCGAGCTTCTGCTCGCCGAGCGGCAGGCCCCACCGCGCGCCGCGGATCATGTGCGGAGCCATCGACATCGCCTCGGCGCCGCCGGCGAGCACGAACTCCGCCTGGCCGAGCTGGATCTCCTGCGCGGCGAGCAGGATCGCCTGCAGGCCCGAGCCGCACAGCCGGTTGATCGTGAGGGCAGGCGACTCCTTGGGCACGCCTGACTTGAGGCCGATGTGCCGGGCGAAGTACACCGCGTCGCCGCTCGTCTGGAGGACGTTGCCGAAGATGACCTGGTCGATCTTGTCGGGCGACACCTTCGAGCGCTCGAGCGCGCCCTTCGAGGCGACGATCCCGAGGTCCGTGGCGGACACATCGCGCAGCGCGCCGCCGTAGGTGCCGAAGGCGGTGCGCGCGCCGCCGAGGACGACGATATCTTTCATGCCTTCATTGTCCCACCAGTGAGTCGCACCGCCCGAACGATCGCTTTCTCGACCGCCTCAGCCGCCGCGGATTGGACCTCGACCGGATTCGCTTCCTGCTGGCCGTAGGCGAGTGAGAAGATGCAGTCGCCGTCGAAGTCGGTATGCGCGGGACGGATCGCGCGCGCGAGGCCGTCGTGCGCGGTCGACGCGACCCGGCGGATCGCCTCGCGCCCGAGCGCCGCGTCGGTGAGGACCGCGCCGATCGTCGTGTTCCCCGAAGCGGGTGCCGGTGCGCCGGGCGCCGAGCGGGCGGCCCACGCGTTGCGCTCGCCGTCCCAGACGTCGCCCAGCGCGTTCACGACCATGACCGCCGTCACCGTCGCCGCTCCGGCACGCGCCGACGCGATGCCGAGTCCGCCCGGTGCGCGACCGCCCTGGAGCTTCGCGACCGTCCCGCCGGTGCCGGCGCCGACGAGACCCTCTTTCGGATCGGCCGTCGCCGCCGCGCACGCGGCGTAGCCCGCGTTCGGGTCGGGCCGGACGTGTCCGTCGCCGGCCATGAGATCGAAGATCACTGCGCCTGCGACATGCGGCACGCGCCAGTCGCGAACGGCGACGCCCACGCCACGCTCCTCGAGGAACCGCATGACGCCTGCATACGCGGCCAGGCCGAACGCGCTCCCGCCAGTGAGCAGCACCGCGTGGAGGATGCCCGTCGCCGATCCGGGTCCGATGATGTCGGTCTGGATCGTCGCGGGCGCGCCGCCGCCCATGTGCACGCCCGCCGTCGCAGCGCCGTCGCACAGGATCACCGTGCAGCCGGTCAGCGCGACCGGATCGGTCCAGTGCCCGACGGTGAAGCCGGCCGGCAGCGTCATGGTGCCGCCGAGTCTGCCACCATTCCCGCGTGGCGACCCGCAGCGAGCATCGCATCGAGAAGACGGAAGCCGTCTCGAACGGCGCGATGATCACCGCGGAGCATCCGCTTGCGGCCGAGGCCGGCGCGCGCATCCTCGCCGAGGGCGGCAACGCGGTCGACGCCGCGGTCGCGGCGATGTTCGCGATGGGCGTGGTCGAGCCGACCACGAGCGGCCTCGGCGGCGTCGCGTGGTGCGTCATCCGCGAGCCCGGCGGCACCATCACGACGATCGACGGCGCCGGCGCCGCGCCCCTGCAGGCGACGCCGGACATGTACGAGCTCCAGGCATCGGGCGCGTCGGGGATGTATGGCTGGCCGGCGACCAAAGGCGACACCCAGAACGTCGGGATCCGGTCGGTCGGTCAGATGGGAGCGGTCGGGTGTCTCTGCCGCGCGCTCGAGCGCTACGGAACGATGGATCGCACGCGGGTCATGCGCGACGCCATCGCGCTCGCGGCCAACGGTTGGGAGGTGGACTGGAACCTCACGCTCGCGCTCGGCCTCTACTACGACCGGCTCGCGGCGATCGATGCCTCACGGGCGATCTTCTTCCGCCCGAGCGGCGCGCCGCTGCGCACCGCCACCGGGTTCGAGCCGGGCGACAGGCTCGTGCAGCGCGACCTCGCCGAGAGCCTGCGGGCGGTCGCGGCACAGGGGCCGGAGGTGCTGTACGGCGGCGAGCTCGGCCGCGCGATCGCGACGGACGTCCGCGCCCACGGGGGCCTGCTGACCGAAGCGGATTTCGAGCACGTTCAGACCGGGGAGCACCCCGCGCTCGCGGTGCCATACCGCGGCCTCGACGTCCACACGCTGCCCGGCGCGTCCGGCGCGATCACCGTCGTCGAGATGCTGCGCATCCTCGACGGCTTCGAGCTCGAGCGCTCACCGGCCCTCTCCGCGCCGGCGTTGCACCTGTTGGCCGAGGCGCAGCGGCGCGCGTTCGCGGACCGGTTCACGTACCTCGCCGATCCCGCCGCGATCGGTCAGGCGATCTACGACCGGCTCGCCTCTGTCGAGCACGCCGCCGAGGCGCGCAGCTCGATCGATCCGAAGCGCGCGACGCCGAGCGCCCTCGCGACGCCGGTCCCGCCGTCGAGCGATTGCACGACGCACGTGAATGTGGTCGACCGCGAGGGCCGGATGGTCGCGCTCACCTCGACGCTCGGCGGAGCGTTCGGGTCGGGCGTCGTGGCGGCGGGGACCGGGATCATGCTGGCGAACGTGATGACCTGGTTCGATCCGCGGCCGGGCCATCCGAACTCGATCGCCGGCGGGAAGCGGATCCTCTCGGCGATCGCCCCGATGATCCTGCTCCGCGGCGGCGCGCCGTTCGTCTGCACCGGCGCGCCGGGAGGACGCCGGATCATGAGCGCGGTCCTCCACGTCGTGACGAACATCGTCGATTGGGCAGAGGGCCCGCAGGAGGCCGTGAACTCGCCGCGCACGCACTGCGAGTCCGCCGATCTGCTGGTCGACACGCGCATCCCGATGGCGACGCGTGAGGCCCTCGCCGCGATGGGTCACCACGTGGTCCCGCGCCTTGAGACCTTCGCCTCGACCCACTTCGCGCGGCCGAGCGCGATCGTCGTCCGCGGCACGGAGCGGCGGGCGGGGGTCGGCGCGCTCAAGAGCTCGACCGCGATCGGGGTCGACTAACCGACGAGCGCGAGCGTCGCGAGCGCCATCACGACCGTCGCGTCGGCGAGCTCATCCAGATCCACATATTCATCCGGCCGGTGCGCGGTCTCGAGGCGGCCGGGACCGTAGGCGATGCAGTCGGATACTCCGCCGCGCCGCACGACGTGCTTCTGGTCGTACGTGCCGGGGCTTGCGATCACCGTCGCGTCGCGGCCGCGCACCACGCGCACGGCGTCGCGAACGGCGCGGGCGACGGGCCCGTCCGCGGGAGTCACGGTCGGCTCGACGAGCATCAGCTCGCGCACGGACCAGCGGATGTCGGGGTCGGTGGCCGCTTCGCTCGCGACGAGCGTTTCGATCTCACGTCGCACGTCCGAGCTCGACTCCTCCGAGATGAACCGCCGGTCGAAGACCGCGACCGCTAGGTCGGGCACGACCGGCGACTGATCGCCGCCCACGGGTTGCCCGGCGTGGAGGCCGTTGAGGCTGATCGACGCGTGTCGCGCGGCGGGAGGCTCGACCGGGACCGCGGTGATGCGCGCCGCGAGCCGCGGCTGCAGCTCGGACTCGATCCGGGTCACGAGCTTCGCGATCGCCACGGCCGCGTTGCGACCGAAGTCCGGCATGCTCCCGTGCGCGACGACCCCGCGTGCCGTGACCTCGCACCAGTACACGCCGCGGTGACCGATGCACACGCGATCGACGTCGAGCGGCTCGGTGATGATCACGTGATCGGTGCGATCGGCCGAGATGATCCCCTGGTCGCAGAGCTCGGCGACGCCCGCGAACCCACCGGTCTCCTCATCCACGGTCCCGCTCTGCTCCACGCTGCCGCGGAGGCGGATCCCCGCGCGGCGGATGGCCTCCACCGCGAAGATCGAGGCGGCGATCCCGGCCTTTTGATCCCCGGTGCCCCGGCCCCACAGCCGGCCACCGACGCTCTCGGCGCCGAACGGCGGGTGCGTCCAGGCGGCGAGGTCGCCGGGCGGGACCACGTCGAAGTGGCCGTTGAAATGGAGCGTGGGATGGGCGGCGGGT
>Ga0075435_100002493_pt1 | contig 12233 bp, 7 predicted proteins | sample RhiMethybrSRZTD4_FD_75302 | JGI IMG/M metagenome (GOLD analysis project Ga0075435, IMG submission 75302) | Populus rhizosphere microbial communities from Tennessee, USA - Rhizosphere MetaG P. TD hybrid SRZTD4 | ecosystem: Host-associated > Plants > Roots > Rhizosphere > Soil | place: USA... | reverse complement strand
TGCACGAGTCAGGAGTACTCGAGAGAGGCGAAATACGTCCCGCCGCTCTTCCGATAAATCGACCGCTCGCGTCAGAGCGGCCATTCGACCGCCGCGATCCTGTGCACCCGCTTCGGCGAGCTCGAGGTCCGCTTCCAGCCTGTTACGAACGGCGCGGTCGGCAATCGAAAAGAATATGCCGCGTGCGGCGCTGCAGTCGCGGACGGCGTCGCTTCGTTTTCGCTCCTCGACCGAAGCTCCGCATTGAACGATCATGGCGTGACAAAAATACGGTTTGTATTTGTCTTCTCGCGCGCGTTCGGCGACACCGTCGGCGAGCAGGGAAGCGAGCGGCACGTGATCTTGACGCAGAGCGACGCCGGCGATTCGGTCGAGTACGACGAGATCGCGATCGAGTTCGCCGTGGCGTTCAACCTGTCGAACTGCTTCAAGATACGAACGCCACGTTTCCTCGACGTTGCTCGTCAGTTCGGCATTGTCGCCGAGCAACAATTGCAGCATTCCGGTTCTGGTTTCGTCGCTCGTCCGGCGGTAGTAGTTGAGCGACGTCGCGTATGCGGCCGCTGCTTGGCTTACCCGTCCGAGTGACGCGAGCGAGACGCCGCGGTTCCAGCTGGCGCGGGCCGCGAGAATCGGATGCCGCTTAGAATCGAGGTCAGCGTCGCCAGCCGCGAGTGCCTCCAAGGCACGACCATACCAACCCCCGTGATACAGCAGGCCGCCGAGCTCGCATTGGCTGACGGAGGCGAACGGCGACCCGACATGCTTCAAGTCGGAAATCGTTCGTTCGAGCTCTTGAACCGCCTCGGCCGTGCCGCGGGTTCGCAGTGTTTCGCGCACTGCGCGTAGGTGCGCGTGCGGTGCTGCGAACACGCCGGCATCGCGTGCGTCTCGAGCGGCCACCACAAAGTCCGAAAGCAGCGAGTCGGTCGTCGTTTTCGAGATGCCATCCGCCGCGTCTTCAATGGAGCCGAGCATGCGATCAGCGTCTCGATCGTGACGGATCACCTGCGCTGCCCATCGAGGAATCCAGTCTTGTTCGACGATCGTCTCGACGCGAAGCGGAAATTTCTCCGCGATCGCGTTAATCACGGTGCCATTCCCCTCGTCCGCGCCGCGCTCCAGCAACGTGCGTTTCGCGCTCCAGGCCTCCTCATCAGTAGACGCGTTCAGAGCGTTCAGACGCTGTCTCGCTTCGTCGCTCCACGGGCTTCCGGCGTCCAATTCCAGATATTTCGTCCATTCGGTGCGGCCCTCGCGTACGAGGCCCAACATCTCGATGGCGCTGGCATAGTTCCATGCCGCTTCGACCATAGTAGGCGCTAAATCGCGCGCTCGCTTGGCGGCCACAATCGCATAGATACGATCGACGGCCGAATGAGACATCTCGGCGCGTCGCTCATACGCTGCGGCAAGATCATTCAGTAGGCCGGCCTCTCTGGAAAGGAACAACTGCGGCTCGAGCGTCTGAGGACTGAGCGGTACGTACGACTCGAGCTCCCGAATCGCATCGTCTACGTGTCCCGTAAGCAGTGCTCCCGCTGCGCGGTCGCGTGCAGCACCCGCGCTCCGTTCCATCCCAACTGCTTCTCGCAACTTGACGGCTGCAATCTGCAGCCGCAATTCCGCCTGCCAGTTTTCAGCAATCGATTGGCCGCGACGGATAACCAGCGCCGGGCGATACTGGTTCTCGCCGCTCAGCCGGAATCTGCTCGACCGGAACGGAATTGCTTCGGCGGCGGCCATCAGCTGACGGCGTCGCAGCGAGATTTGATAACTGTGAGCCGCGCCCTCAAGCGCCGGCCGGAAGACTAGTCCGGCGATCGTGACTAGGCCAAGAATCAGCAGCAGGAGTTGTGTGCCGCGAAGCCTGGGCAGCGAAATTCTCCGATTTCCGTTCATTTCGACCCCTGATTGGAGGGACGCGATTTCAGTTTTACCCGCTCCTCGGTGCCGCTGCGACGCCGATCATCCAAATTGTAAATTGAGTTGGATCGACTTAGTCTAACCCGACTGCGTTAGGAACTCATTAAGGAATTGCAATCTTTCGACGTCTGAGAATGCGAGAAGCCGCATGACGTAGTTTGTTCACGGTGTCGCCGGCTTAGCCTTCTGCCCGCAGGCGTGCCGAGAAGCGGTTGATCCTTCTCCGGTTCCGCCTGTTCCCAAGCGCGGACGATCGAGATTCCCGGCTCTGCTGCACGTTTGCTTTGGTTTCAGGGAGCTGAGGGCGATTGATGTTCGGCGGCCCAACGTCTCAGGTCCGCAGCGGAATCAGCGCACCATTAATACTCGCGGCCTCATCCGACAATAGAAACGCGATCGTCTCCGCCACCCGCTCCAGCGGCACGCGCGGTGCGTCGGGCATTGCTTTGCGCGAGGCGGGCGTGTCGAGCGTTCCGGGGAGGAGCGCATTTGCGGTGATCGAGGTACCGGCGAGCTCCGCGGCGGTCATCTCGATCAGCGTGTTCAGCGCCGTCTTCGACACCACGTACGCGGCGGCGCCGGCGAACTTCGTCAGCGTCGCCTCGGAACTGATGGCGACGATGCGGCCGGGGTGGTCGCGGGGCATGGCGGAGAGCGTGGCGCGGATGGCGCGGAACGCGGTCGTGGCGTTCACGTCGAGCATCTGGTCCCACGTGTCCGGCGTCGTCTCCGAAACCGCGCCGCCCGCGTAGCCGCCGGCCATGTGAACCAGGCCGTACGGCGTGCCGGCCTTCGCGATCGCGGCGCGCAACGTCTCGTCGGTGGTGAAATCTTCGCGGCGCAGGAGCGTGCAGTCGTAGTCGCGGGAGAGGCGCTCCACGACCGCCGTGCCGAGGCCGCCGGTGCCGCCGGTGATGATCAGCGTTCGCATTGTTCGAGCAATCGTAACGCGCGCAGGACCTCGCCGACGCTCCAGGCTTGGGCGATGCAGCCGCGCGGGCGGTGGGGCGGGGCGCCGTCGAAGATCTCCGGGAGCGTGCCGGACGACCAGTCGATGCCTCCGAGGATGCGCCGGGCCTCGGCCGTGTCGCCGCGCACGTGCAGCAGCGCGGTGATGTACGGGCCGAGGAGCCAGGGCCAGACCGTGCCTTGATGGTAGGCGGCGTCGCGCACGTGCGGAGGGCCGATGTACGTGCCGACGAAGCGCGGGTCGCTCGGGGCGAGCGTGCGCAGGCCGACGGGCGTGAGGAGATGCTCTTCGACGACGGCGAGCACTTTCTCTGCGTCGGCGCCGTCGAGGAGCGGGAAGGGGAGGCTGAGAGCGAAGATCTGATTCGGACGGATGCTGGCGTCGTTTTCGACGTCGTCGAGATAGTTGCCGTTCCAGAACACCTCGCGGAAGCGGACGCGCGTGCGCACGGCGCGGGCGGCGAGCGTTTCGTCTTCGTCGAGCGCGGTGAGGATCGACAGCGCGTTGTACCAAAGCGCATTGATCTCCACCGCCTTTCCGTTGCGCGGCGTGACTGCCCAGTCGCCGATCTTCGCATCCATCCAAGTCAGTTGATCGCCGATGATCAACAGGCCGTCGTCGTCCTCGTGAATGTTGTGTCGCGTCCCGCGCGTATGCCAGGCCACGATGTCGCGCAGCACGGGGAGGAGCACCTCGCGCACGAAAGTCTCGTCGCGCGTCGCTTCGAGATACGCCCATGCCGCGACGAAGAACCACAGCGTCGCGTCGGCCGTGTTGTACTCCGGCGCTTCGCCGCTGTCGGGGAAGCGATTCGGCAGCATCCCTTCGCTCACGCACTCCGCGTAGCCGCGCAGGATCTGCCGCGCGTCGTCGAAGCGGCCGGTGGTGAGGCAGAGGCCGGGCAGCGCGATCATCGTGTCGCGGCCCCAGTCGGTGAACCAGTGATAGCCGGCGATGATCGACCTCCCGTTCTCGCCGCGGCGGACGATGAACTGATCCGCGGCGAGGTTCAGGCCCGACCGCCGCTTCCGCTCCGCGTCGAGGAGCGCGAGGCCGTCGCGGCCTTTCGGATCGTCGATCGACACGATCACGGCGAGCTGCGCGCCGGGGGCGAGCGTGCGCGAGAACGTGCCGGGCGTGAAGAGATCCTCGTGCGCGTCAAGCCCGCGCTCCAGCTCCATCGCGTACTCGAAGTTGAGCCACCAGTCGGGCGCGGGATGGAACGTTGCGCCGGGGACGGCGATGAACAGCGTCGGCACGCCGTCGTACGGCTGCAGCGCGAAGACACCGTCGTCAAAGTGCGCGTCGCGATGCACGGCGTCGTTCGCGCGCATGAGGCTGTGGTAGTCGCGCGCGGCGATGAAGGGGCGGAGCTCGAGCGTGACGTCGTTCGGCGCCTCGAGCAATTCATAGAGGATGACGGTCGTGTTCTCGCCGTGGATCGCGGTGATGGTTTTGCGGAGGCGGATGCCGGGCGTCGCGCCGGGCGTGACGAGGACGCCGGGGAACTGATTCGTGGCCAGGTCGATGCCGCCGAGACGCTCGTCGAGCTTCGACAGCATCACCATCCGTCCGACCGGCGGCCTCGTCGCGGCTACGAGGAGGCCGTGATAGCGCCGCGTGTTCAGTCCCGACGCCGTCGAGCTGGTGTAGCCGCCGAGGCCGTTCGTTTCGAGCCACTCAGTCATTTTGGCCGGCCGCATGATCGCATCCCGGCGCGATGAGCGCGCGCACCTGCCCGGCGCGCGTTTCATTACAATTTCGTGAACGCCATGGAAGAAGCGCTCCTCCTCCCGCGCCTGCGCAGCGGCGACGCGCACGCCTTCGAAGAGCTCGTGCGGCGCTACATGGGCCGTCTGCTGCGCGTGGCCCGGCGGCTCCTGCGCTCCGAGGAGGACGCGCGCGACGCCGTGCAGGACGCGTTCGTCTCCGCGTTCCGGGCCATCGGCGACTTCGAGTCGACGGCGCGGCTGTCGACGTGGCTGCACCGCATCGTCGTCAATGCCTGTCTGATGAAGCTGCGCACGCAACGGCGCAAACCGGAAGAGGACATCGAGGACTATCTGCCGCGCTTCCTCGAGGATGGGCACCAGGTCGAGCCGAGCGTGGCCTGGGGCGAGTCGGCGCAGACGGTGATGGAGCGGGCGGAGACGCGCGACCTCGTGCGCGCGGCGATCGAGAAATTGCCGGAGACGTACCGCACGGTCCTGCTGCTGCGTGACATCGAGGAGCTGCCGACCGACGAGGTGGCGCGGTTGCTCGGCGTGACGCCGAACGCCGTCAAGATCCGGCTGCACCGCGGACGGCAGGCCTTGCGCGCGCTGCTCGATCCGCATATGCGAGGTGGGCGATGATCACCTGCAGGGAACTGATCACCTTCCTGGCCGACTATCTCGACGGCGCGCTGCCGGCGGAGAAGAACGCCGAGTTCGAGCGCCATCTGGCGCTGTGCGACTCGTGCGTGCGGTACATCGCCACGTATCGGGAGACCATCCTGATGGCCAAGGCGGCGGAGGATCTTCCGCTCGGCGAGCCGCCGGAGGACTTGGTGAGAGCGATCCTGGCGTCGGTCAGAGCTTGACACGCACGGCCGTTGCAATACACTCCCTCCGCCGCCATCAGGTGGCGGCTTGCCAGCCTAATCCTCGGCGCCGAGGAGCGGGGGAACCGAATAGCGACGGCTTGCCACCGTCCGGGGTGAACGAGGCCGAAAGCCTCCAGGGCATCCAGCCCGAATCCGACAGCTAACCTCGTAGGCACGCGGAGGGCAGGCCCGCAAACGCCGCGGAGCGATTCGCGGCGTTTGTCATTTATCGGTCTCCCATTCGTTCACCTTTCGTTTACAGATTGATGGTGGTAAGATCCGCCAAATTTCGCCAGGGTAGCGTTCGCACTTCGATTCAAGGAACAGGACGCGTTGCAACGGATGCTTGAATTTCGCCTCTCTTCCGGAGAGCCGCAAGAACGCTCAAGGTACTCATGGAAAACCAGTTAGCAGATCTGAGCCGACCGGCAACGGGTCTGCAGTGGTTCGGTAGCAACTCACAGAAAGGAGCCGCTATGAAATGGTGCCCCACCCCTAGGTTTCTGGCGGTAGTCACCGCCGCACTGCTCATCTCGCTGTTTGCCGTCAGCGGGTTCGCGCAGTTCCAAACGGGTAATATCTACGGCAAAGTTCAGGCAAAAGACGGCAGCGTCCTTCCGGGCGTCACCGTCACACTCACGGGTCTCGGTGCTCCGCAGACCACGGTTTCCGGTCCTCAGGGCGAATTCCGTTTCCTCAATCTCTCGCCGGGCAGCTACACGCTCAAGGCGGAGCTTGCGGGTTACGGAACGGCGACCCGCGCCGGTGTCGGCGTTCGCGTCGGTGCGAACTCCGACGTCACTCTGACGCTGAACCCCTCGGTGTCGGAGTCGATCGTCGTCACGGCTGAAGCGCCGCTGCTGGACGTCCGCAAAGCCGGCACGGCCATCAACGTCAGCAAGGTCGAACTGGAGAAGATCCCGACCTCGCGCGACCCGTGGACGATTCTGCAGCAGGCCCCGGCGGTTCAGGTCGACCGTATCAACGTCGGCGGCAACCAGTCCGGCCAGCAGTCCGTCTACGTCGGCAAGGGCACGACGTCCGACCAGAACACCTGGAACGTCGACGGCGTCAACATCACCGACATGGGCGCGGTGGGCAGCTCGCCGCTGTATTTCGACTTCGACTCGTTCGAAGAGATGCAGGTGACGACGGGCGGTTCGGATCCGCGCATCATGACCCCGGGCGTGCAGCTGAACATGGTCACGAAGCGCGGGTCGAACGACTTCCGCGGCTCGGGCCGTTACTTCTACACCCCGGGCAGCTATCAGGCCGACGCCAGCGTTCCGGCGGAGGCCGTCACTTACCTCGACAAGACCAACCGCATCAACTTCGTGCGTGACTACGGCGGAGAGATCGGTGGTCCGCTGTGGAAGGATCACGTCTGGGGTTGGATCGCCGACTCCGAGAACAAGATCTCGAACCAGTCCTCGCAGGCTCCGGGCGCGATCGGTGCGTTCGACAACATCATTCTTCGCGACAAGAACGCGAAGTTGAACGCCCAGATCCTTCCGAGCAACAGCGCGGTCGGCTTCTACACGTGGGGCGACAAGGTCCGCAACGCCCGCAACCTCGGACCGACGCGTCCGTTCGAGACCGCCTGGCACCAGAGCGGCCCGACGAAGGTCTACAAGATCGAGGACACCCAGATCGTCGGCTCGAGCCTCTACCTCACCGGTATGTGGTCGAAGGTCAGCGGCGGCTTCTCGCTGATCCCGAACGCCGGCGTCGGCGAGAGCGCTCCCACCCCGCTGTTGGACACCAGCCTGGTCTGGCACAACAACTTCCTCGAATACGTCACCGTCCGTCCGCAGAAGCAGTACCGCCTCGACGGATCGAAGTTCTTCGACGTCGGGACCATGAACCACGAGCTGAAGTTCGGCTTCGGCTATCGCCATACCCCCGTCGGCTCGCTCAGCGCCTGGCCGGGCCCGTCGCACGGCTACATGCGCCTGCGTACCGCCGGTTCCTGCGCCGCTCGCTCGATGCCGGCCGGCTGCTTCCAGGCCCTGCTGACGCGCGACAAGAATGTCGCTTATGACCAGTGGTTCCACGACTATTACGTCGGCGACACGATTCTCCTGGGCAATCTGACGTTGCAGGCCGGTCTGCGCTGGGATCGTCAGAAGACCGCGAACACGCCGTCGAGCTCCCCGGCCAACCCGGTTCTGGCGACGCCGCTCACGCTCCCCTGCGTGCCCGGCTTCCAGGCGGCCGCGCTCTACTGCGGATCGAATCCGACGTTCACCACCTCGATCCCGGGTCTCGCCTTCCCCGGCGATCCGCGGAACCTGAACTGGAACTCGGTCTCCCCGCGCGTCGGTCTGACCTACACGCTCGGCGCCGACAAAAAGACGCTGCTGCGTGCCGGCTACAACCGTTACGTCAACCAGATCGGACCGCTCGTCTCGGGGCAGAATCCGGTCGGTTATACCTACGCGTACGCGATGGGCGTCGACACCAACGGCGACCAGACCGTGCAGCGCAGCGAGCTGCAGAAGTGGCTGTTCTTCAACTATTACGATCCGACCAACCCCACGGCCCTCGTTTCCACGACCCGCATCGACTACGGCATGAAGGTGCCGCACTCGGACGAGTTCATCGTCGGCCTCGAGCGCGAGCTCTTCACCGATTTCTCGGTCGGCGTCAACGGCACGTGGCGCAAGATCAAAAACCTCCCCGGTACGATGTTCGAGAAGCACCAGGGCGCGGGCGATTTCTACACCGGCGCGGACTACACCCAGATCGGCACGCTCCTGGCGCTCTGCGGCTCTACGTGCACCAACCTCGGCCTGCCGGATGCGCCGATTTACGACCTGAAGCCGGGTGTTGATCCTCAGCAGTTCGCCGTCGTGACGACGCTCCCGGGCTACGGCCGCACGTACAAGGGCCTTGAAGTCGTCGCCACGAAGCGCCTCTCGAACCGCTGGATGCTCCGCGGCAACGTCAGCTTCAATGACTGGACGGAGTCGTGCTCTCGCGGCAGCCTGGCTTTCCCTGACCCGACGCCGGGCTTCGGCAACTGCCCCGGCGGGCAGTTCACCCAGCGCTCCGCGGGCTCCGGCTCGTTCGGCAACGTCTTCATCAGCTCGCGTTGGTCGTACAACGTGACCGGTCTGTACCAGCTGCCGTGGGACTTCAACCTCGGCGCCAGCCTGACCGGCCGTCAGGGCTACCCCGAGCCGTTCCGCATCAACAAGACCGATCTCACGAACATCGCCGGCAACGACGTCAACGTTCTCTCCGAGCCCGTTGGCGACCGTCGCTTCTCGAACGTGTATGAGCTCGACCTCCGCGCGGCGAAGGACTTCCGGTTCTTCAACCGCGTCGGCGTCACGTTGTCTGCGGATCTGTTCAACGTTCCCAACCAGCGCACCATCCTGCAGCGGCAGACGAACCTCGCTTCAGGCGCTCTCGACCACATCACCGAGCTCCAGTCGCCGCGCGTCTGGCGTTTCGGCGCGAGGATCAACTTCTAAGCCTCGCGATCACAGCCGTTTGTTCCGAGCCGCCGGGGGAATTTCCCCCGGCGGCTTTTTTTTCGAAAAGCGCAAACCCAGGAGGTTCATTTTGAAGAAGACATTTGCACTCGCGGCGGCGATCCTCTGCCTCGCCGCCACCCTTTTCGCCGGCGAAGACTGGCGGGGCAACAACCGTCTCTCCGGCAGCGTGACGGACAAGGCCACCGGCAAGCCGGTCGCCAACGCCAAGGTCAAGCTCCGCCTGGGCAGCAAGGGCGGTCCGGACGCCACCACCGACTCCGGCGGCAAGTGGGCCGTCCTCGGCCTCGGCGCCGGGCAGTGGAACATCGACGTCGAGGCCCCCGGCTACGTCACCCGCCAGGGCAGCGTCGGCTTCGTCGAGAACCAGCGCGTGCCGCCGCTGAAGATCGAGCTGGAGGCGCAGGTCGCCAAGCCGAAAGAGGAAGAGCCCGCGCCGCAGGTCGAGCAGGTCAAGATCGGCGGCCAGGTCGTGGCCAAAGAGATCGCCGACGCCGTCGAGGCCGGCAACACCGCCCTCGGCGCGAAGAACTATAAGGATGCGGTGACGAACTACGAGAAGGCCTCGGCCGCGCTGCCGGGCTACATGCCCATCAAGTTCGCTCTGGCCCGCGCGTATTACGGCGCGAACGATCTGCCCAAAGCCACGGTGGCGATGGAAGAGGTCTACAAGAGCGAGCCCGCCAACCCTCAGTACGCGTCGCTCTACGCGAACATGCTCCTCGAGCAGGGCCAGGTCGACAAGGCCAAGGACGTGATCGAGAAGGTGCCCGAGGGCGCCCTCGACATGAACACGCTGCTCAACGCCGGCATCGCTCTGATGAACAAGAAGCAGCCCGGGGCGGCCATGACGTACTTCAACAAGGCCGTCACCCTCGACGCCAACTCCCACCTCGGCTACTACTACCGCGCTCTCGCCAAGATCCAGCAGGGCAAGGGCAAGGACGCCAAGGCCGACCTGCAGAAGGTCATCGAGCTCGCCCCGACCAGCGACGAGGCCAAGGACGCCAAGGAGTACCTGAAGTCGATCAAGTAAGCGCTCACTCGCGCACGTGGTTGGAGGCGCAGCGGTACCCGCCGCCTCCGACCACGCTGCGGGCCAGCGGCGGGAAGAGATCGAGCCGGTAGCCGCTGGCCGCGAACGCCTCCCGCGCCGCGCGATCGATCGACGGCAGCAGCGTGGCGAAGCCTTCCGCGCGGCGCGGCTCCAGCACCACGTTGTTCGCGGTGAGGACGAACGCCTCGCCCGGCATCTTCAGCAGCGGCACGCGGCGCACGGTCATGCCGTCGCGGCGCAGCTCGCCGGCGATCTCGTCCAGGAACTGCTGGAGCGCCGCGCTCTGCGCATCGGCGACCGCGGCGGCGCTCTCGCGGAAGCCGTACGCGGCGCGCAGCGCGTTCCATTCCGCCGCCGAGGCGTTGCGCGCGGCCGCGGCGCCGAGGTTGACGTCGGCGACCAGCGCGTCGGTCTTGCCGCCGGCGCGAGGGAGCAGAGTGACGATCGAGTCGAGGTCATAGCCCGCGCCGCCAGCCAGGCGGGCAATCTCTTCCGGCGCCGACGGTACGGCATGGACGAAGCGGACCGGCGCGTGGAAGAAGTCGCCGAGCTCGCGCGCGGCGCGCTTCACCGCCTCGGCGTAGCGCTCCACGCCCGCGCGCGTCCCGAACGTCTCCACCGGCACGTGATCGAGCCCGAGCAGCGCCAGCGCCCGCGGCTCCACGCTGTGGATGCTGATCCACACCGCCGCCGGCGTGCGCAGGATGTGGCCGTTGTGGAACGGCACCGGCGCGACCGTCCAGCGCGTGCCGGACAGCGAGTCGACCAGCGCGCGCACCATGTTCTGATCCTCTTCGCGGTGCGGTTGCAGGTTCGGACGGTTGACGAAGACGATCCCTTTCGCCGAGCGGCCGACGATGAACGGATCGCGCGGCCACGGTGAGAAAGCGCGGTCGAGATCGTCGGCGAGCGCGAGATGGAGGCGCTGCGCGTGCGCCGCGAGCGCCGCGCGCATCGGCGCGTCGGCGATGACGATGAGCCGCCGCTTCGGCGACGCCGCGTGCACGGCCTCGAGAAAGCGGAGTGCCTCGGCCGGCGTGAACGAATTCGTGTTCAGCGAGAAGATCGACGCCTCGATGGCCCTGCTGCTGTCGTTGGGCAGACGCACCGCGGCGTCGAAGGCCACGCGGCGCGCGCCGCTCGTGCGCGCGATCAGATGCGCGGCCGCCGCCGCGGCCTCGGCCGTGCCGAAGCCGAGCGCGCCGGAGGCGCTGAGCTCGCGCAGCACGCCGCGCGCCGCGGCCGGCGTGAGCTTCGCCATCGTCCGCGGAAGATGTGCGTCGATGCGCGCGCGGAAGGCCGCGTCCGTGCCGTAGCGAAGCGGATCGACGACCGCGATCGCGGTAAGGCGCTGCGCGTCGAGCGTCGCCGCCGACGCCTGCGCGACCTCGGCCAGATACGCCGCGACCGTCTCGCCGTCGCGGCCCATGATGGCCGTGCCGAGGTTGCGGAGGATGGCCGGCTCGAGCTCGGGCTGCGCGGCCAGCGCGCGCGCCAGCTCCGAGGGCGGCACGCGCGCCAGCAGCGCCCGCGCGAACGGCTCGGCGTCGGACGCGGCCGGCCAGCTCGCCGCGGGGAGCGGCGGGATCGGCGGGAAATTGCCCGGCTGCGCGGAGAAAAAAGCGAACGCCGCCGCGATCAGCAGGAGCCGCAAGCCTCGCCTCACGACGCCCCGCAACGCGTGGAATGAAACGGCTATGCCCGTCATTTGAGAGTTGTCGCTCGCATGCGTCCGCGCTTTCTCCTCGTCGTCGCTCTGATCCTGGCCGCCTGCGGGCGCCACGGCGCCGTCGACACCAGGGCGCCGATCATCATCATCTCCATCGACACCCTGCGCTCCGATCATCTCCCCGCCTACGGCTACGGCAAAGTGGAGACGCCGAGCCTCGACGCCTTCCGCAAGGACTCGATCCTCTTCCAGCGCGCCTACGCCGATTGTCCGCTCACGCTCGTCTCGCACGCCAGCGTCCTCACCGGCCTGCTCCCCGCCGAGCACGGCATCCGCGACAACCTCGGATACAACCTCGATCCGAAGGCCAGGACCCTCGCCGAGCTGCTCAAGCCGAAGGGCTACGCCACCGGCGCGGCCGTCTCCGCCGTCGTCCTGCGCGGCGACTCCGGCCTCAAGCGCGGCTTCGATTTCTGGGACGAGGACATCGACCTCGACACCACCGCCATCAGCATCGCCCGCTCCCA
>Ga0075435_100002491_pt1 | contig 12235 bp, 14 predicted proteins | sample RhiMethybrSRZTD4_FD_75302 | JGI IMG/M metagenome (GOLD analysis project Ga0075435, IMG submission 75302) | Populus rhizosphere microbial communities from Tennessee, USA - Rhizosphere MetaG P. TD hybrid SRZTD4 | ecosystem: Host-associated > Plants > Roots > Rhizosphere > Soil | place: USA... | reverse complement strand
TGCATTCGACGTTCACGTGCGGCTCGGCCACGCTCGTCACGACGTCGAACGTGACCCGCTGCGCCCAGTGCGCCGCTCCGTCGGTCGAGTCGAGCAGCACGAGTGCGAGGGTGCCGCTGGGCGTCTGCCTCCCGCCACCGCCGCTGTGCGCCGCCGCCAGGGCCTGGCCGCCGGAAAGACCGAACAAGATGAGGGAGAAGAGCAGAGGAAGAAATGCCGCGCGTGCCATTCGCATCGAAACCCTCCCGGCCGCGCCGGGCGCGGCTGCAGGAGTTAACGCGGGCCGGGGTGTTCGCGCGTGCGCTCGTTTGGACCATGACCTTTGTCGCGCTCAGGCGTAGGACTTCAATCCGGTCCGTGACGCTTCCACAAACACGTGTCAGCGCCGCAGCGCGAGCGCCACCCAATCGTCTCGCTGGTCGCGATCGAGGACGTTCAGCCCCGCGCGCACGAACGCATCGCGCGTCGTGGCCTCGGACGGCTCGGCGATGCCCGCGAGGACGAGCGTGCCGCGTGGCGCGAGGCGCGCGACGAGATCGGGCGCGATCTGCTGTAGCACCGCCGACACGATGTTCGCGATCACGAAGTCGAAGCGGCCTGGCACGTCGGCCGCGCTGCCGCTGCCGACGGGGAACGCGACGCCGTTCCGATCGGCGTTCTCGCGCGCCGCCTCGACGGCGAGCGGATCGGTGTCGACCGCGACGACCGGTGACGCGCCGCGCTTCGCCGCAGCAATGGCGAGGATGCCGGAGCCGGTCCCGACGTCGAGCAGGCTCTTCGCCTCGACCGCCAGCGTCGAGAGCGCCTCGAGCACCTGCCGCGTCGTCGGATGCAGGCCGGTGCCGAACGCCATGCCGGGGTCGAGGACGATCTCGATCGCGTCATCGGGAGCCCGTGCGTCGGACCACGATGGCCGCACGAGGAAGCGTCCGATGCGGATCGGTGTGAACTGGGCCTTCCACGCCTCGAGCCAGTCCTCCTCCTTTATCTCGCTCGCGCTGAGCTCACCGATCGGGCCGAGGCCGAACGCCTGCAGGTGTCCGAGCGCGTCGCGGACGTCGTTCACTTTCGCGACGGTCTCGCCGTCCTCGAGGAGGTACGCCTTCACGGTGTGATCGGTCCCGCCGCGTGGCTCGACCGGTAGATCGACGGCGATGCCCTGATGGCCGATGCGCGTGAGGATCTCGCTCACCGCCTCGACGGCCTCGACGCCCGCAGGTACGCGCAGCTCGATCCAGCGCCGTGTCGTCATGAGCGCGTCAACTCCGGGCGGCTATTCGCCGCCCATCGCGTCCTTGATGCGGTCGAACATGTTGCGCGCGTCGTCGGATGTTTGATCCGGCGTCCCCTCGATGTCGCGCAGCCGCTTGTACAGCTCGCGCTGCTCCTTCGAGAGCGAGCGCGGGATCGCGACGTCGAGGTACACGAGCTGATCGCCGCGCCCGGTGCTACCGAGATGCGGCACGCCCTTCCCGCGCAGGCGGACCATCTGGCCGTGCTGCGATCCCGCCGGGACCCGCACCGTCGTCTCGCCGCCATCGATCGTGGGTACCCCCAGCTCGTCACCGAGCGAGGCCTGCGCCGGTGAGACGCGCAGGACGTGCACGAGGTCGTCGCCCTCGCGCCGGAAGAGGTCGTGCTCTTTGATGCGGATGAGGACGTAGAGGTCCCCGGAGGGCCCGCCACGCAGCCCGGCCTCGCCCTCGCCCGCGACGCGCAGCTGCTGTCCGTCGTCGATGCCCGGCGGCAGCGTGAGCTCGAGCTCCTTGTCGCGCCGTTCGCGCCCCTCGCCGCGGCACTTCGCGCAGACCCTGTCCACGGTCTTCCCCGCCCCGCCGCAGCGCGGGCAGGTCGAGACGTTCACGAAGCGCCCGAAGACGGACTGCTGGACCTGACGCACCTCGCCGCGGCCGTTGCAGGTCGTGCAGGTGGAGATGTTCGACCCGGGCTCGGCGCCCGTGCCCTGGCAGTGGGAGCAGGTCTCGAGCCGCGGCACGCGGATCTTGCGCTCGCCGCCACGCACCGCGTCGATGATCTCGATCTCGATCTCCATCCGCAGGTCCGCGCCGCGCATCGGACCGCGCGGCTCGCGGCGGCGGAACTCGGTGCCGAAGAACGTCTCGAAGAGGTCGCCGATCCCGAAGTCGCCGAGGCCGCCCTGCGCCGAGCCGAACATGTCGTAGCGCTGCCGCCGCTCGGCGTCGGAGAGCACCTCGTACGCCTCGGTGATCTGCTTGAACTTCTCCGCCGCCCCCGTCTCCTTGTTCACGTCCGGGTGGTACTGGCGCGCGAGCTTGCGGTAGGCCGAGCGGATCTGTTCCTCCGTCGCGTTGCGCGGGAGGCCCAGCAGGCCGTAGTAATCCGTGGCGGTCGCCATCAATGTCATTATCCGGGCTGATGGAGGATCTCATTCGCATTTCCGCGCAGTACCTGCACGTGTTTGCCGGCCTCCTGTGGATCGGCGGCGGCTTCTATACGCTCCTGATCCAGACACCCGCGCTCCTTGCGGTCCCGCCGCAGGCTCGCGGTCCGGTCATGGCGCAGCTGGTGCCGCGGCAGATCAACTACCTGCTCCGGCTGGGTGAGTTCACCATCCTCACCGGGTTCATCAACCTCCTCGCGAGCGGCAAGGCGCGGCTGCTGGAGAACGTGTTCTCCTCGCGCTGGGGCATCACCATCGTCCTCGGTGCGGCGATGGCCATCGCGCTCCTCATCGTCGTGCACACCGTCGTCAAGCCTTCGGCCATGCGGCTCCTCGAGCTCGGACCGAAGGCCGCGCAGGGCGACCCCGCGGCGCAGATGGAGATCCCCGCGATCATCGAGCGGCTGCGGCAGATCGGTCAGGTGCAGCTCGCGCTTGGCGTGCTCATCGTCCTCGCGATGGTCATCGCGCGCTTCTCGTAAGGATGGGACTGGTCTTCGCGTCGATCGCACCGCACGGCAGCATCGCGATCGCGGAGTGGTGCACGCCCGAACAGCGGCAGCTGGCCGGGGCCACGCGGAACGCATTCGCGGAGCTGGCGCGCCGCTTCGCTGCCACGAAGCCCGACGTCACGGTCCTGCTCACGCCGCACCATGTCCACCTCGAAGGGCATATGGCGGTCGTCACGTCGGGGGCGATGCACGGCGTGCTCGAGGGCGGCGCGTCACGGGTCGAGCTGAAGGCGACGGTCGACCGCGATCTCGCGAACGCGACGAAGCGCGCGCTCGCCGACGGCGCCGTTCCCGCGATCGGGGTCTCATACGGCGCGAACGACCCGGCCGGGTCGGTGATGCCGATGGACTGGGCGACCCAGATCCCCATTCACTTCCTCGGCCGTGACCTCCCCATTGTCGTGATCACGCCAACACGCGACCTCTCATGGCGGATGCACGTCGACGCCGGACGCGCGATCGCGTCGGCCGCGGCGGCCTCCGGCAAGCGCGTCGCGCTCATCGCGTCGTGCGATCACGGGCACGCGCACGACGCGAAAGGGCCGTACGGGTTCTCGCCGAGGTCGAAGGAGTTCGACGATCGCGTCGTCGACCTCGTGAAGCGCAACGCCCTGGGCGAGCTTCTGCGCTTCGATGCCGCGTTCGTCGCCGAGGCGAAGGCGGACTCGTTCTGGCAGATGCTGATGCTGCACGGCGCGATCGGCGATCGCTGGCGCGCCGAGTTCCTCTCCTACGAGGTGCCGACCTACTTCGGGATGCTCTGCGCCTCGTTCACGCCGCCCGACTAGACGCCTTCGTCGATGACCTCGTTCGCGTGCGCGCCCTCGAGGACGTGACGCGCGTGGTCGCATTCATCGCCGACGCACTCGACCGTCACGACCGCTCCGCCATCGTGAACGACGTGCTCGTACTCGCGGCGATGCGAGGGATGCACGATGAGCGCGCGGCCGAACACGATGCCGATGAACGCGAGGCCGAACGCGACGAACGCGCCGCCGATCACGATCCCGAGGACGTTCTGCGCGAACGTCGGGCCGCCCATCACGACGTACGCGATCGTCAGGGCGATGCCGAGGCAGAATCCCGCGATCGCACCGGCGAGCGGATGCGAGTGCGAGCCCACCTCTCCGGCGAGCTCGGGATCACCGGTGACGAGCGAGACGTGCTGTGGCGGTAGCCCGTCGCGGTCGAGTTCGTGCAGCGCTTCATACGCTGCGTCCGGCTCGCGGAAGACGCCGACGACGGTGTGCGGACGAAGGTTCGTGCTCACTGCCGGTGCCCGCAGCAGAAGCGATGCCCGCCGGGAACCGCCGGCGTCAGCGGGCGTCTTTCCCTCTATCCGGCGATACGCCGGCGGGAGGCATTTCATGCGACGGCTCCTCGCGGGCACGGCCATGGTCGTTGCGGCGCTCGTCGCGACGGCGCAGCCGGCCGCGGCGTGCGCGGGCCTGATCGGCCCGAACGGCGCGGTCAACCTTCTTCGCACCGCCACCTTCGCGGGCTACCACGACGGCGTCGAGCACTACGTCACGGCCTTCAAGTTCGCGGGCGGCAGCGGCCAGTTCGGATCGCTCGTCCCGCTCCCGGGCGTCCCGACCGACGTGATCCGCGGCGGCGACTGGACGCTCCAGCGCCTCGTCCGCGAGACCGAGTTCGCGAAGCGCGCAGCGTTCTTCGGACCGGTCGGCGCAGCGGCGTCGGCCGACGCGGTCGTCCTCCAGCAGGTGCGCATCGACGCGCTCGACGTCACGATCCTGAAGGGCGGCGGCGATGCCGTCGGCCGCTGGGCGACGGAGCACGGCTTCCGTCTCCCGCCGGACGCGCCGGAGGTCCTCGACTTCTACGCCGCCCGCAGCCCGATCTTCATGGCCGCGGTGTTCGACGCCGATGCGGCGAAGGTGCGCGGGCAGAAGATCGGCGACGGCACGCCGGTACACCTCGTCATCCCCACGAAATCACCGTGGGTCCCGCTGCGGATCCTCGGCCTCGGCAAGTCGGGCCAGGATCGCGTGGACGCGGACGTATACCTGCTGACCGACGCGAAGCCACAGATGCTCCCCGCGCCCATCGGCCTCAACGGACTGCGCAGCGACTACAGCGCGGAAGCGACGCAGTCACTGCTGAACGACCTGCGCTCGGACAAGGGCATGGACTGGGTCCCGACCTCGGGCTGGCTGAGCAAGGTGGTCGTCGACGCGACCGCGTCGCAGCTCAGGTACGACCTCGCGATCAGCACGACCGCCGCGGCGCCGTCACCTGTCGCCGCCGGTCTCGAGGCTCCTGCCAAGCCCCTGCGCGATCAGTCGGCTCTGATGACCGGATTCGCGCTCGTCGCCTTCACCCTCATCGCCCTCGGCGCGGTGCTGCTCCTCCGCGTGCCGGCCGCGGCGAAGGCGTGAGACCACGCTCGCTTCGCTCCCTCCTCGCGCTGGCGCTCGTCGCATTCGCGGCGAGCGCCTGCGCACCCGCCGACGCCGGCACGCCGACCATCAACATCCGCATCCACTACTCGCACTTCGAGCCGTCCACGATCACGGTCCCCGCGGGCGTGCCGGTGACGTACGTCATTCGTAACGACGATCCGATCGACCACGAGTGGCTCATCGGCGACGCGGCCTTCCACGCGCGGCACCGCACGGGGACGGAGGCGACACACGGCGACCGACCAGATGAGGTATCGCTGCCGGCGCTCGCGACAAAGACGACCACGCTCACCCTCGCAGCGGGGACGTACACGTTCATCTGCCACTTCCCGCTGCACGAGCAGTACGGGATGGTCGGAGTCGTGACGGCCCGCTAGACGCTACTTCGCTGCGACGCCCGCTTCGCTGTCGATCTCGTTGCCGGCCGCGACCACGGCAAGGCCGACCTTCCGCATCAGCGAGCCGAAATCCGCCCCGCCGGTGTCACGCCACTCGTGACCGTCCGCGAGGGCGCCGAAAGCGCAGAACGCCCAACGTCCGTCGTAGATCGTGAGCTTGTCTGGGTTGTTGCGACTGGCTTGATGAGCACGCGCGACGCACTCGTAGGCGATGAGCTTCGATCCCACGTGACCCCTCCCCGTGACTACCGCGAATCCGACTCCCTCAGGCCGCCCGGTATAGGCGGAGTACACAACGTGGCACCGGACAAATCATTTCGCAACGTCATCGCGGCGGGGCTCGCTCGTCCGGATCAGTTGTCCGCGGCGAGGGCGGTCTCACCGTTCGCGTCGGCCTTGAACCGATAGCCGCGGCCGGGGACCGTCTCGATGTATCGCGGTGTGCGCCAGTCGTCGCCGAGCTTCACGCGGAGCTCGCGGATGTGGCGATCGACGACGTTGCTCTCGATCTGAAAAGCCGTGCCCCAGATGCTCGCGAGCAGGGCCTCCCGCGTCAGCACCTCTCCGGCGTTCGCGGCGAGCAGGTACAGGAGCGTCTGCTGGATGGGCGTCAGCTCGAGCGCCTTTCCGCCGGCGAGCTTCACCGTCTGCTCGATGAGATCGACCTCGATCTGCCCGCCAAGGCGGATCTTCGGGACGATGGGCGTCGTCACGCCGCGCGAACGGCGGATGAGCGCGAACGGCCGGGCGACGACCTCATCGAGCGTGAAGGGGACCTCGACGATGTCGTCCGCTCCGTTCTCGAAGGCGCGCAGCTTCACCGCGGTATCGCGCTTGCGCGTGAACGCGAGGATCGGGATCTTGCCCTTGGCCATGCCACCGCCGAGCGCGTCGAAGAGATCTCCGTGTTCGTCGATGTCGATCAGCGCGATATCCGGTTGCCACTCGCTCACGGCCCGTCGGACCTCGCCCTCGCTCGTGACGTCCTTCGTGTCGTAATTGCTATGACGCAGCGTCACCGTGACGAGGTTCGCGAGGGCCTTGCCGATGACGAGGAGGATGCGGGGGCTCGATATCGCAGGAGACTGGTTCGATGCGTCGCGCGCGGCCATGCCACAATTTTCGTCCGACCTCGCCCCCCGTCATGAAGCGTCCTCATGCCGGGGCCATCCGTGCGACGACCCCGCCCTTCACGCGCTCGATGCGGAGGACATCCGATGGGGCCAGCGAGCGCTCGAGCCCGGCGATCGCGCCCTCGACCTCGGGGCCCCCGGCGGTGTGCTCGACGCCCCAGCACAGCTCCCGGACGTCCGCCGGGGCGATCCGACGGCCGGCGTTCGCCACGAGCAGGTAGAGGAGGCTGTTCTGTGGCGCGCTCAAGGCGATGGTGCGCGAGCCGACGTGCGCGTACTCGTCGAGACTGAGCTCGACGCCCTGGACCGCGACGTTGCGCACCAGAGACGTCGTCACGCCGTAGCGGCGCAGCAGCTGCGCCGCACGCACGGCGAGCTCATCCGGCGTGAATGGCACGCGCATGACGTCGCCGGCGCCGCCGCGAAACGCCGTGGTGCTCGACGCGCCGCCGTCGAGGTCGATGAGCGCGAGCGTCGCCCGCGCGCTCCCCTTCTCCAACAGTCGCCTCGCGGATGGCCCTCGCCCAATGTCCGTGACGAGGAGCGCCGGGTGGAGGCTCAACACGAGCTCGCGGGCGCGCGTGGCACTCGCCGTCGCAGCGGTGCGGACGCCGAGATGGCGGAGGACGAGCTCGATCAGGCATGAGAGGCTCGGACGCGCGAAGACGACCGCGACGGGGGCGTGCTTTTCGGCGGACCCGTCAGGTGGCAAGGAAGCGGTAGCCCTTGCCGGGGACGGTCCCGATGAAACGCGGGCGGCGCCAGTCGTTCTTGAGCTTCACCCGCAGGTTGCGCACGTGGCGGTCGACGAGGTTGCTTTCGGCGACGTAGTCGGAGCCCCAGAGCGCGTCGAGGATCACCTCGCGGTCGAGCGTCTTGCCGGGGTTCGACGCGAGGAGGTACAGCAGCGCCTGCTCGATGGCGGTGAGGTGGAGGATCGACGATCCGCATTTCACGCGCTGATTGAGCATGTCGAGCTCGAGACCGCCGACCTTGATGATCGGTACGAATGGCACGGCATTGCCATAGGTGCGGCGCATCAGCGCGAGGGTGCGTGCGACGAGCTCCTCAGGGCTGACCGGCACGGTGATGAAGTCGTCGGCGCCGTGCTCGAATGCGGCGAGCTTCGTCTTCAGGTCGCCGCGCTCGGTGAGCACGATCGTCGGGAGCGGCCGTCCTCCCACGATCTGCGCGATAAGGCTCGCCGCGCCGTCTTCGGCGAGGTCGATATCGACGATGAGCAGATGCGGCTTGAGCGTGCGCTGTAGCTCGCGCGCCTCGGCGACCCTCGACGTCGTTTCGCACGTGTATTCACCGTGGTTCAAAGTGAGGCGCACGACGTCGGAGAGGGGGGCATCGGCGACGACGAGGACACGGGCGGGTCCCTTGAGTGGCGCACGCTGAGCGATGGCGGTGTTTCCTAGCCCTCGCGGCGACTCCCGCTTAGTACCTAAAGGTACACCCCGGATGAAGGCCGGTAATCCCTCCAAAAAGGACCCCGCGGATCGCTCCGCGGGGTCCCGATACACGACGCGCTGGGTCTCTAGCTCTGCTCTTTGAACTCGCCCTCGATGGTGTCGTCCTTCTTGCCTTCGCCGGCGGTCGCGCCGGCTGGCTCTTCTTGACGCTGCTCGCCGTTCGTCGGCTGTCCCTGCTTCGCCTGCTCCTGTTGGTACATCAGCTCGCCGATCTTCTGCGCGGCCGCGCGCAGCTCATCCATCGCGGTGCGGATGCGCTGCGTGTCGTCGCCCTTGAGCGTCTCCCGTAGCGCGGCGATCTTCTCCTCGACGTCCTTCTTCGTGTCCGCCGGGACCTTGTCGCCGAGGTCACGCAGCGACTTCTCGATCTGATAGGCGAACGTGTCGGCCTCGTTCCGGGTCTGGATCCGCTCGACGTTGCGGCGGTCCTCCTCGGCGTGGGCCTGCGCCTCCTTCACCAGGCGGTCGACCTCGTCCTTGTTGAGGCCGCTCGACGCGGTGATGGTCACATGCTGCTCGCGGGCGGTCGCCTTGTCCTTGGCCTTCACGTTCACGATGCCGTTCGCGTCGATGTCGAACGAAACGTCGATCTGCGGGATGCCGCGCGGCGCCGGCGGGATGCCGTCGAGGATGAAGCGCGCGAGGCTCTTGTTGTCGGCCGCGAGCTCGCGCTCGCCCTGCACGACGTGGATCTCGACCTGCGTCTGGCCGTCGGATGCGGTCGTGAAGGTCTGCGACTTGGACGTCGGGATGGTGCTGTTCCGCTCGATGAGCTTGGTGGCGACGCCACCGAGCGTCTCGATGCCGAGCGACAGCGGCGTGACGTCGAGGAGGAGGATGTCCTTCACCTCGCCCTTGAGCACGCCGGCCTGGATCGCCGCACCGACGGCGACGACCTCGTCCGGGTTCACGGACTTGTTCGGCTCCTTGCCGTTGAAGAACTTCTTCACGGTGTCGACGACGAGCGGCATGCGCGTCTGGCCGCCGACGAGGACGACTTCGTTGATCCTGTCCCCGCTCACCTCGGCGTCCTGCAGGCACTGCCGGACCGGCGGGATCGTCTTCTCGACGAGGTCGCCGACGAGCTGCTCGAGCTTGCTGCGCGTGAGCGTGATGACCAGGTGCTTGGGCCCCGAGGCATCGGCGGTGATGAACGGCAGGTTCACCTCGCTCTGCATCGTGCTCGAGAGCTCGATCTTCGCCTTCTCCGCGGCCTCCTTGAGGCGCTGGAGCGCCTGGCGGTCCTTGCGCAGGTCGATGCCCTGGTCCTTTCTGAACTCCTCGATCAGCCAGTCGATGATGCGGGCGTCAAAGTCGTCGCCGCCGAGGTGCGTGTCACCGTTGGTGGCCTTCACCTCGAAGACTCCTTCGCCGAGCTGCAGCACCGAGATGTCGAACGTGCCGCCGCCCAGGTCATACACCGCGATGAGCTCGTCCTTCTTCTTGTCCAGCCCGTACGCGAGCGATGCCGCGGTGGGCTCGTTGATGATGCGCAGGACCTCGAGCCCGGCGATCTGGCCCGCATCCTTCGTCGCCTGACGCTGGCTGTCGTCGAAGTACGCGGGGACGGTGATGACCGCCTGCGTGATCTTGTCCCCGAGATAGGCCTCGGAGTCCGCCTTGAGCTTCTGCAGGATCATCGCGGAGATCTCCGGCGGCGTGAACTTGCGGCCGTCCGCGAGGACGATCTCGACGCCGCCGTTGGAGGCCGCCTGCACCTTGTACGGGACCTGCTTCATCGAACGCTGCACCTCGGGATCGGTGAAGCGGCGCCCCATGAAGCGCTTGATCGAGTAGATCGTGTTCTCTGCGTTCGTGATCGCCTGGCGCTTCGCGAGCTGCCCGACGAGACGCTCCCCGCTCTTCGTGAACGCGACGACGGACGGCGTGATCCGCCCGCCCTCCGCATTCGGGATGATGACCGGCTCGCCACCTTCCATGACGGCGACGGCCGAGTTCGTGGTTCCGAGATCGATACCAATCACACGCGGCATTTCGTTAGCTCTCCTTCTTCTTCGCGACCGTCACCATTGCCGGCCGGATGACCCGGTCGTGCAGGCGGTAGGCCTTCTGGTGTTCCTTGATGACCGTTCCTTCGGGCTCGTCGCTCTCGACGTGCGCGACGGCCTCGTGCTCGTACGGGTCGAACGGCTTGCCCAGCGAATCCACCGGCTGCAGGCCTTCGGCCTCGAGGATCGAGCGCAGCTTGCGCTCGATGAGCCACATGCCCTCGACCCACGACAAAGTGCGCAGCTCCTCGGGGATCGTCGCGAGCGCGCGGTCGTACCCGTCGAGGATGTCGAGGAGCTTCGCGATGAGGTCCGCCTTCGCGAACTTCGCGAACTCCGCGCGCTCGGCCTCGTTGCGCCGGCGATAGTTGGCGAAATCCGCGGCCATGCGCTTGAGGTCCGTCGTCAAGGACTCGATCGTGTCGGCCGGCGCGCCTTCGCTCGCGGTATCCATCGCCGCCTCGCCGGCGCGCGCCGCTTCTTTGGCACCGTCCTCCTCGATGTTCGTATGGCCGTTCGGGCCGCGCCTCTTCGCCCGCTCCTCGAGCAGCTCTTCGGCGCGGCGTGTCTTCTCGTCCACCTAGTCCCCCTCCATGACGCGCACGAGATCGCTCATGAGCGAGCCGACGTACCGCACTGCGCCGATGGATCGTGCGTAGTCCATCCGCGTGGGCCCGAGCACACCGACGTAGCCGACGACGTCGCCGCCGCCGCCGTAGCGGCCGAACACGAGGCTGAAGCCTCGGAGGTGCTCGAGGCGATGCTCGCTGCCGATCGCCACATGCACGTCGCCCGTGCCGAGGGTCGGCGGCAGGATCGCCGCGAGTCGCGTGCTGTCTTCGAGGAACGAGACCATGTCGCGCACGCTGTCGGTCTCGGTGAACTCGGGCTGGGCCATGATGTTCTGGATGCCGTCGTAGTAGACGTCGCGCACTCTCGTCGACCCCTCCTGTTCGAGGAGTCTTGCGAGCGCGCCGACGAGGTGACGGTTCACTCCCACCTCCGTCGCCAGCGCCGCGCGCGCCGCCGTCGCGTCGGCCAGGCCGAGGGTCTCGGTGAGACGCGCCGACAGACGACGGAGATGCTCGGTCGTGACCGGCTCGGTCAGCTCCACGAGCTGCTGATGCACCGCTCCTCCGTCGAGCACCGCGACCAGCAGCACGCGCCGCTCGCTGATCGGGACCGCCTCGACGTGCTTGAGCAGCGACCGCGTCGTCGCGGGCGGGGTCACGATCGCCGCCTCGGCGGTGAGGCGCGCGAGTGTCGACGCGGCGAGGCGTAGCCATTCCGCGGTGTTGGACATCGCCTGCTGGAACTGATGCGAGACGGTGAGCTGCTCGGCCGGCAGCAGCGATGGCCGAGGCATCAGGCTCTCGATGAAGTAGCGGTAGCCGAGATCCGTCGGGATGCGCCCCGCCGACGTGTGCGGATGCGTGAGCAGACCCATCTCCTCCAACGCCGCCAGCTCGTTGCGGACGGTGGCTGAGGAGACGCCCAGGCCATACCGACGGACAAGCGCCGCCGACGCGACCGGCTCCGCGGTCGCGATGTACTCGCGGATGACCGCGCGGAGGAGCTCCTTCTGGCGGTCAGCCAGCTGCGGGAGCGGCGTTTCGGCGTTTTTGCCCGGTTTCTGCGGCACTTAGCACTCTCCAGGTGAGAGTGCTAATCAGGGTACGCCGGGCGGGCACACCCGTCAAGCGAGTCCCCGGCGACAGAGCGGACCCTGTGATGATTTCACCGAGGCGAAAGTTGGCACGACGACTGCCAGGCAGGCGTGCATCCTTGCGATGCGGAGGCGTCATAGGCGTGTGGAGTGAATTCAGGGCGTTCCTTCTGAAGACGAACGTCATCGCGCTC
>Ga0075435_100002490_pt1 | contig 12244 bp, 19 predicted proteins | sample RhiMethybrSRZTD4_FD_75302 | JGI IMG/M metagenome (GOLD analysis project Ga0075435, IMG submission 75302) | Populus rhizosphere microbial communities from Tennessee, USA - Rhizosphere MetaG P. TD hybrid SRZTD4 | ecosystem: Host-associated > Plants > Roots > Rhizosphere > Soil | place: USA... | reverse complement strand
TCGTTTCAATCAAATACAGGGCCCCGGTCTGGTCCACGCCAAGCGCATCAATGAAGCCATTTCCGGCCGGAAAGTCCTTGCCGACGATAACAAGCCTCACGTCTTCTTCGATGTCTTCGAAAGGCAGGCCGCTCGGGTTTTCGACGACGTATTTCTGCAGGAGCTTCTCGTCGGCCAGCGGCTTAAGATCGAGCTTCCGGGCACTTCCGCCTGCTTCGAGCAGAATCACTGGCATCTCCGCCCCCTCGAGTCGCGAGACTTTAGAGCATCGACAAGACGGTGGTCACGGCAGATCACCGCGCCTTGCTCACACAATCGACGGTAGCGCGTCCCAGGCTTCGGGAGCACGCAAAAAGTGAGCGGGAACGACCCGAATTCATAGCGATCGCCCTTATCGAACCGGGGCGCACCGGCAAGGTCCGGTGGAGCTGGCGAAGCGACCCGTGGCGCTAAAACGAGCCCTCCAGGTCGTTGACGTCGACCACGTCCACACCGTTAAGGGTGAGGCCCATCGGCTTGGCGATCTCTTGCAGTTTGACGAGCGCGGCGCTGCGGTGTCGCGCGCGCGGGCAGCTTGCCCGATCGCTCGGGCCACCGGCGGGGAGCCCGCCCGCGGCAGCACCAGAACATTTCAAAAGACCGGGAAATTCCGCAACGCTGATCTGGCAGACCACATGCACCCCGGAGACTGCAAGGCGATGACGGAGGGAGGACGGATGAGCAGCCTACCGACCCAGCCTACCGACCAAGCCCAATACGCAGAAAAGCGCGCAGGAATCGCGGGCACCGGCGCCTTGACGTCGGAGACGCCCACCGACTCCGCGACGTGTATTTAGACCAACCCTCAGGCTGATGACGCAGTAGCTCTCGCGGCGACCTGCCATGCGAACGCCGATCGTCCTCTACGAACCACCCAGGCGGCTGCGCACCGAGTACCGAATCGGTCTATCGGCATGGACAGACAAGTCCCTGCTCGACGAGGGAACGTTCTACCCGCGCAAGACCATGACCGCCGAGGAGCGACTGTGGTGGTATTCGCGTTTCTTCGACGCCGTCGAAGTGAACAGCTCCTTCTATGCCGTTCCCTCAGCGGCGACGACTGCGCTTTGGGTCCGCCGTACGCCGCCGGGCTTCATATTCAATGTGAAGGCATACGGTCTCCTCACCGGTCACTACCTCGACGTCGCGCGGCTCCCCGATGCGCTGAGGAAGATGCTGCCGCGCGCGCAAGCAACACGGCCACGTGTGCCCAGTAACGTCTTGGGCTCGAAGGCGCGCTCGTGGGCGTTCGGCGAGCTACGTAAAGGTCTTCAGCCGCTGCAAATCACCGGCAAGCTCGGCTATGCTCTCTTCGAGTTTGCACCCTCGGTTACACCAACCGAGGAAACGTTGTCCTACTTGACCACGCTGCCGCACGAGATCCCCGACGCTGCCGTGGCCGTAGAGTTGCGAAATGGCTCGTGGTTCGGTGAGCGCACGGACAAGACGTTGCAGTTCCTCAAGGATTACGGCCTGACGTACGTCTCGGTCGACGGGCCTCGAAGCTGGGCCACAGTGCTGCCCGCCGTGACGTCGTCAACGGCAGTGTTTCGTCTTCACGGCCGCGGCAAGCAACCGAGCGCATCGAAGAGATCCGACTACCTGTACAGCGAGAAGGAGTTGGAGGGCATCGCTCGCATTGCCGGTGCCTTCAACGGCCGCGCCGATCGCGTGCACCTAATGATGAACAACAGCCGACAAGACTCCCCAGTCATCAACGGGTTGAAACTCAAGCAGATGCTCGTCGGGAGCTGGCATCCGCCTGATCGCCAAGCATTGATTGAACAACTCGAAGAGCGGCGCGCGAGCTAAAGCGCGATCCCGAGGCCAACTGGCGGCATAGGGCAAAGCCAGCCAACGCGACGCTCACAGCAGAGATGACGATGTTCCGGAACAGCGCACCTCTCGTGTCGCTGGATCCCCGCCGCCTTGCTCTCCACCTGCGTCAGCTCGCGACGGAGGCAAAGGACACGTTACGCGACGATGTGCTGGCCGCGCGGTCGCTGCTGCGTCGGCTCCTACGCGGGCGCCGGCTCATCGCCGAGCCGGCCGACGTGGACGGCCTGCCCGGCTATCGGCTCAAGGGCGAGGGCTCGTACGAGGAAATCGTCCCTCCAGGCCTGCGTACAACGATGTTGGTGACCCCGGAGGGTTGTGGCGATCGTTGCACGCGGCTGCTGGTCTTCACGATAGATGTGTTAGCCGCGTAGATACGGCCTGAATCGGTCGCCTCCCTCGCTCCCCTCGGCTGCCTCAGAGTTCGATTAATTTCGCAGGATTGCCGCGAACCGGCGCCCATGGTATTGATATCGCCCGTGATACTATGAAGTCGGCGAAGCTGCGGAAGTTGAAGCGACGAATCGGTCAGCTCCGCGGCTCGTCGGTGAAGCCACGAAAGCTAGAGAGTTTGGCGCAGGCGCTCGGGCGGCAGCGAGCCAAGAGAGGGTCGGAACCAACGTGGGTTAGTAGTGTGTTTCCGGATCTTCGGCCGTTGAGCATTCCCCATCACTCGAAAGAGGTGAAGCGCTTCACGGCTGAGAGCATCCTCGATCAACTCGAAATGGACGTTCATCGTTGGGAAGAAGAATTGAAATCAGAAGGGACATTGGAATCGGGAGGGAAGGACGATGCCTAAGACGCCTCAGCAGTATCTTAAAGCGCCATACGCGCGGGTCCTTATTCCCGAAGATCACGGCGGATTTTTCGCGGAAATCCTTGAGTTCCCCGGGTGTTTCGCTGAAGGTGCAACTGCGGATGAGGCCCTCCAGCGGCTGAATGCGGCTGCCGAGGCGTGGATCGCCGCTGCGCTGGAGCAAGGTCAGGAAATCCCGGAGCCATCATCCAATGTCGGGCATAGTGGCAAGTTGGCGCTTCGCCTCCCGCGAAGCCTTCATCGACAAGCCGTCCGGATGGCCCAGCGTGACGGAACTAGCCTTAACCAGTTCCTCGTCACGGCGATCGCGGCTCGTGTGGGAGCTGAAGATCTGTTTGTGCGTCTCGTTGAACGTATGCGATCTCCCTTTGTGTCCTTCCAAGTGGTTCACAACACGGCGAACATTTACTCCGTCTCGATAGGGCGCAGGGCCGCAAACGTCGGTCTCGCCGGTCTCGCCGAGGCGAGGGCGAGCACTGCGCCAAATCCGATCCTCACGCCGGCCGTTCTGTTGAAAGTTGGGTTATAGGTCATGGCTGGGGAGCCGATCACGCCTGAGGGACCGATCACGTTCACGCATAAGGAAGTCGCAGAAGCCCTCGTGAAAGCGGCAAATCTCCACGAGGGTATCTGGGGCTTGTATGTCGAGTTCAACATCGCTGCCGGCAATGCCGGTCCAGACGAGGCACACGTATCGCCCACAGCATTTGTTGGCGTCACGAAGCTTGGCCTCCAGAAATTTGAAAAGGAAACAGTTCTCTCAGTCGACGCAGAGAAAGTTAATCCTCCGAAGGAACGACACGAGAAAAGCGGTCGCCGACTTCCCGGCCGCTGACCGCCGAACACTTCGCGGGCACGGTGCCGGCTTGATCACCGGCACCGGGGGCCGAACCCGACGGCCCCTGCCCGCGATCCCCTATCGGGCGCTCCGAATCGGGAGGAGCGATGCCACGCTCGTCACGCTCACTACGCCGACGCCAGTCACATCGATCAGGTCGCAGACGCTCGCCGGCATCGGCCGCCTCGCGCGCCCCGTCGTCGGCCTCACGCACCGCGACAGTCACGCCGCGCACCATATCGATGTCGGCCGAGGGCGGGACGTTCACGCTGAATACGCAGCCGGCGCAGCGCATCGATGAAATGCTCGAGGAGGCGCGCGAGCGTCACGAGCGCCGCCCATCAGATCCCTTCGCGGCCTGGCACGTCTACAGCATCTGCCGGCAACGACGACGCGAAGTCCCTGAGTGGGTGCTCGAGCACTTCGATCGCGCAGCAGTGATCATTACCGGCGCGCTCCCTCATGCGACCCTGAAGCCCGAACATCTCTACAAGATCTTGGCTGAGGCTTTGAACTTCAAGCTTCCGGGGCGCAGCGGACGCGGCGATCTTCTTTCCAGAGTCCGCAATCTGAAAGAGCGCGACAGAATCGCATCCGACGTCTCAGCCGTTCGTTCAGCGGGAGACGGTTATAAGCAGGCAGTCGGAAAGGTTGCCGCGGCTCGGGGGCTAGACGAACGGGATGTCGAACGCGCGTGGAGCGGCTCCAAATCGCAACGCGCCTGGAAAGCAGCTCGCCCGGCCGACAAAAAGTAGCCCGACTTTCCGGCGGTAGTTAGCTTTTCCGTCTCGCTTCGAGGCTCCCCCATGATCATGTTCAATGATTTCCGACGAGCGCGCCGAGAACGACGCCGACCTTAGGGCCCTTCTCGCTCGCCACGACGTAAAAATCTATCGCGTAGCAGCGCGACTGAATGCTCACCCGAGCACGCTCAGTCTCTGGCTGCACGGGAAAAAACCGCTCACGCCGGATCTGGCGGCGCGCATCGCGGCAGCGATCGCGGATGAGGCGCGCTCCGCATGATCGTCGCGCCGATTCCTGACGACGTGCGAGGCGAGGTCGTGGAGGCGCTCGCCGAGCTGCTTGAGCGCGCCTGGCTGCGGCGGAATCGGCAGCGCGACGCGGCGGAGCCGATGGCCGCCCGCGATTCCGCCGGTGATCAGCCATGAGCCTATCGCCGGCGCTCCAGAAGTATCTCGCACGGGACCTGTGGCACCGCTCGCCAGTTCTCTTCCCGGCTGGCGCGATTCCGTTTTCATATCGCGACAATTCATTCGGCAACCGACGCATCACGCCCGCGCTACGAGCGGGAAAGCTGCTGGTCGAGGACCCGGAATTCAGTTGCCGCGGCTTGGTGCTATCCGGCGGTGTAGGAACCGGCAAGACGACGGCTTGCATCTGCGTCGCGCGGCATCTGATCGATGAGGGCTCGTGCGAGCGCGTCGCCTACTTCACCTTCGGCGATTTCGTTTCTCGGTTGCTGAATCCCGAGCTGCGAGCGGAGACACTCGACGCCGCACGCGAAGCCGACGTGCTGCTCATCGATGATCTCGGTTCGTCGTTTGCTTCACGTGACGGCTTCGCCGTCGCGCTGCTCGAGGAGGCCATCATCCATCGCGAGGCGTCCCTGTACTCCATGATGATCACGACGAACATCGGCCCCGCCGAGTTTAGGAAGCGCTTCGGCGACCGGATTCATGACAGGCTGCGTGGCCGGTGGGGATGCTGGGTCGACGTTTCGGGGCCCAGCATGCGGAGCAAGAGGCCTCGCACGTGAGAGCGATCTATCGCGGCGTCTACAGCTCGCTGCTCGACGATCCTGACTATCAGCGGCTCAGCGCGAACGCGCGCCTGGTCCTGCTCACCATCCGGCTCTGCAAGGACGCCGGCGCCGCGGCGATCTTCACCTGCTATGCGTCGGTCGTCACCGCGCAGTCCGGGCTCACTGAAGAGGCCGTCGAGGGCGCGCTCCACGAGCTCGAGACGTCGCCGACGTCTGACCGGCCTTGGATCTTCCGTGAGGGCCGCATCGTGTGGGTCAGGAACGCGCTCCGACATGACCCCCACATGAGGGTCGCCGATCCGAAGCACCGAGCGGCGATCGAGCGCGTGCTGGCCGGGCTTCCGCGCTCAGCCATCGTCGCAAAGTTCTGCCGCTACTACGCAATCGCAAGCCCCTTCGCGAAGTCTCCGAAGGGTCCGGCGAGGCCCTCCGATGACCCTCGGGGTACCAATCCTCTCCGAGTACCGAGTACCGATCTCCGAGTACCGAGTACCGATACCGAGACCGAGAGAGGAGTCCGACCGTCTCCGGCAGGGCCTCCGAACGGTCACAGCCCCGCCCACGTCGTTCGTCTTGATGGGCTTCGAGAGGTCGACCTGTGACGGCGCGCCCGTGCGCGGAGCGCATCAGTCCTTCGCCCGTCGTGCTGCGAATGTCCGGGGGCCCCTACAGCCGCCGCGTTTCGGCGGGGCAAAGGGACCGCTGCGTGCCTCCAGCTACGAAATACGTATAAGGGTTAACATCATCAACGGCAACAACAGGGGCCTCCTATGGCCATAGCTGTCAGCCGCCGAGACTTGGCCCGCGTTTTCACCGTCTACGTCGATCGAATCACCGTCTGGCGCCACGAGGGCCTCGACGTCGCCCGCCTCCGGGATGGCACTTACGACCTCGAGCGCGCGGTCGCCTGGTTCCGAGAAAACAAGCTTGCGCGTCCTTGGCACGAGTTGAACGCCGAGGCGCTCGCCGAGCTGCGCCGAAAAACCGCCCCCGAGAGGAAAATCACATGACCCTTGTCCCCGATCACCGGAACTCGTCGAGGAGATGCGGCGGCTGGCGGCCGATCGTCGCGACCGGGAAGCGGCGCGCACCCGGATTGTGCGGCAGCTCGACGAGATGGACAGACAGATCGCCGCTAACCACACCGCGCACAAAGGACATGTCATCCCCGGAACGACATGAGCGTCGCGATTACTTCATCACAGAGCTGATCTGCCGGTGATAATTCGCACACAGCACCTCCGAACCTCGTGAGCGCGCACAACCTAGAGCGCGACGTTATGGGGATCGAGCGGGCGTGCCAGTCGCGGCGCGTTACACATCTGTCCCCGGCGGCTGTGCGGCGACCCGCCGAACTGACCCACCGTTACCATGTGATCCTGCCCCAGTCGAAATCATGACTGCGCCACTGCGCCGCCTCGCGCCCGCGGTGACTCTGACCGACCTTGCCGCCCAGCCCGAGCGCGTGAACGAACTGGGGCCAGAGCAGGCGCGCGCCCTGCTGATACAGCTGGCGGCGCTGCAGGCGCCGCTGCTCGCCCGGGCGCTCGTCGGCGGCCGACCCGGCGGAGATCCTGACGAGCTCCTGACGGTCGACGTCGCGGCTCGACGACTGGGGCTGTCGGAGGACTGGGTCTACCGCCACGCGCCGAAGCTACCCTTCACCGTGAAGGTCAACAGGCAAGTCCGATTTTCCGCGCGCCGGCTCGAGGCGTATATCGCCAGCCACGCCAACGGCCGCCATGTTTCCGCTTGACGTCCGGGCTAATAACGGATATACGAAATTCGGCGATGAAGCGAGGGCCCGGACGACCACCGAAAGAGCCCGCGACTAAAGCACTTGTCATCTTCCGGCCGTCGACACTCCTGGCGCGGCTGCAGCGGGCGGCCGAGGTCGAGGGGACCGACGTCAGCGCACTGCTCTGTCGCCTCGCGGAGAACTATTTGAAGCGGCGCACAGGAGGCCGGCTATGAAGGTCATCGAGCGGGTCAGGTACGGCAGTCGCGGCCAGGGCAGCTTGATTCGATATGAGGGTGTCGCCAACTGGTACTCCTGCTATTGCGTGCACGGCAAGGAAGTCCGCGAATCCACCGAGGCCGCTGATTTGAAGACGGCTCGGCGCGTCCATAAGCGCCTGCTGGATCAGCTAGCGGTCGATCGCGAGCGCAAGGGCCGATTCGTGACGCCCACGGAAGCCCGGGTCACCGTCCGGGAGCTGATCACCGAGCTCGAGGCCGACTACCGGCTGCGCGGCGTGCGTTCATTGGCCCAGATCCGAGCCCATCTCGGACTTCCGGCGCCGGTGCCGGACGGCGAGACCCCCAAGCCGCCGCGCACGATTGTCGCGGCCTTCGGGCACTGGCGCGCCGGCGACGTCACCGCGAAGGCCATCGATGACTATGTCGAGCGGCGGCTCAGCGAGCACGCGGCAGCGGCAACGGTCAATCGCGAGACGCAGCTGCTCGGCCAAGCGCTCAGGCTCGGCCTCCGGCGTGGCAAGCTCGCGGGTCCCCTCCCGGAGATACGTCGGCTCCGCGAGGACAACGCGCGCCAGGGCTTTTTCGAGTCGGGGGCCTTCACGTCGGTCGTCGCGAACCTGCCGGACCATCTAGAGGACGTCGCGCGGTTTGGTTATGCGACGGGCTGGCGCCGTGGGGAGATCCTGACGCTGACGTGGGCTGACGTCGACCGCGATGGCGGTGTGGTGCGACTGCGCAGCGAACACTCCAAGAACGGCCAGGGCCGCACCCTCGCACTCGAAGGCGACGTCAAGGCGCTGTTCGAGCGGCGGTGGGCTGCCCGCACCGTAAAAGGCGAGGACGGAGAGCCTGACCGCGTCGCCGAGCTCGTGTTTCACCGCCGCGGCCACCCTATTGTTGACTATCGCAAAGCGTGGCTCGCCGCCTGCACTAAGGCCGGACTCGCACAACCGAAGCTGGGCGCCGATGGCCGGCCGATCATCGATGCGAATGGAAAGACGCGGATGGTCGCGACCAAGCTCGTGCACGACCTCCGCCGCACCGCCGCGCGGAACCTCGTGCGTGCCGGCGTGCCAGAGAGGGTCGCAATGGCGGTCACCGGCCACAAGACCCGCGCGATGTTCGACCGCTACAACATTGTGAGCGAGGACGATCTGCGTGACGCGATGAAACGACAGGCCGACTACGCTAGTCGGCTAACAACTGCCGCTCGCACTGACCTCGTCTCGAGGTTGACCGGTTCAAATCGATAATGCCCAGGGCTCCCAAGTGGAGATCAACCACCGAGGAATACACCCGCATTAGGAGTCCGCATCGCGTCGACCCAGGTTCGCAAGGTTGGTCGGTCGGCGACGGCTATTTTATAGGCGCGTGCGGTGCAGGTCTTCTTCGCCCCCGGGCTCAACGTCGTGGTCGTGACGATCAAACCGGAACGCGCCTGTTCATGTTCCACATCGGCCCACAGAGCTTTGACGACTACCTTCTCCACCTTCGCCTTCTGTCTCTTGCATTGGATCAGGAGGGCTGGTGGTAGATGTCGGCCACGCTTTCCAGGCCAAACCCTAACGTCGACCCCATCATCGTTTCGACCTGCACCGAGTTCCGGGTGAAGTCCCGCACGCGCGAAGAACTCCGCGACTAGTCCTTCGAACTTTCGCCAGTTGATCTTGGCGATCGAGTCGAAATTCCGGTGGAGATAATCGATGAACCGCTGGTCGAAAAAATGGCCATAGCTTGTTGTCAGCTCCTCGCTCTTGAAGAGGTCCGCTAGTTCCTGTGTGTCGCTCCACTCAACGCGGCGGATGCGGCTCCAGGGATCCTGTTCCTGGTAGATCGCGAATTCCTCAATGAACTCGATCGCCATCCGCGCGCCGGCGCGACCAATCCGTTTTTCGGTCTGCTTGATAAACGGGCCTGGGTCAATTCCGTTGCCGGTGCGCTGCGCCTCGTCCAGAAGCCCAGGAAAGATCTCGTGAAAGACTTCCTGCATGCCCTCATAGGCCTTCACGAGCTCCGGATCGTTCTTATACTTGTGCCACATCCGGATACCTGGGAGGAGGATGTCCGCGGTGGGAATCGCCCCGACCCTGTAAAGAAGAATCCTCACGAGCTCCGCGTACTCTTCTGCGCGCATGCGAAGCATCTCTTCGTCGGCTCCGGAGAACAGGTCGTCTCCGTGCTCCCCGAGGTGCGCGGCAACCTGAGCGCGATTAAGAGTGAGCCCAGACTTGTAACCGGTGATTTTCGCTCAGCGAGCCGATGATCCCGGCTCGGCGATCCCAGAACGCTCCCAAGTCCTCCCCCCGCACATGCCTAGGTACTCCCCCGCATGTGGTCGCTGTGCGAACCGGAGAGTTTTCGGAGAGTCGAACGGGGAGCCGTGGGGCTCCCCGTTCATAACTCCGCGATTCGAATGGTTGCGGGGGCTGGATTTGAACCAGCGACCTTTGGGTTATGAGTACGACGCGGCCATGACTGGTAACCCTCTGATCTCGTGGGAAAGACGTTCTGCACCGGGGACTTCGGCGTTTTCTATTGGTACGGTGTTCTTCGTAGTGTTTGGCCCTGTTTCGGGATCTTATGGGAGCAAAAAGGGAGCAGCCGCTGGGACGCCGCGTTAAATTCCGTAGCCCCGCCTCTCCCTACCTCTATATATGACCCGCTCGCCGCCGTTATGGCCTACGGTGGGCTGGGTTCAGAACTGTGCAACTGCACGTCGGCGACTGCTAGCCGCAGTTGCGGCTCGGCCGAATATTCGGACATTACGAGGTAGCCGATTTGGTCGCGTTTCTGGCGTCGCCACGTGCGGCGTCATCACAGGGACCGAATACGTTATCGACGGTGGGACGGTGCCAACGGCCTGACATCTCTCGCCCGCGTGACTTAGCAGAAACCGCCTCGCAATGCCGAGCGAGCCGAAGACTGCGAATACGTTTCAGTCCCCTTCCTGGGTAGCGCGTCCTCCTTCGGCGCAACTTCGCACACGTCAATGAATTTGGGGCAACGAGGACTTTGATACTGCCGATGTGTATCCGTGCGCCAACGGGAGGGGACGAAAACTAATTTGATGTAACCGCTTGAGATTCAAGTGGTGGCCCCAACGGGAAGCGACCGTGCGTGGAGGTTCGTAATTGAGGACTTCGTGCCGTTGGTAGCGTAGTGGCCCCAACGGGATTTGGCGGTGGGACGTGTTCCGGGCGCGTTTAAGGGCGTCGCGAGCGCGTCATCAGGCGGCGCGGCGTGATGCCGGGACCGTGCACGTGCCCGCGCGGACGTCCACCGCGCAGCCCTGAGGCTCTTTCTACTCAATCCTCACGTAAACACGAAGATAGAGATTGTGAACGCCAAGCCCTATAAGCGACCGCTCGATGACCGCGCCGGGAGCACTGAATGGCGGAACCGTTACGTGGACGGTGTCTTCGCTCGGGATCACGCCCTGCTGATCGCAGAACCAGCATGGGAAGAGCCACACGTGACCGGCGCCGCCGCAATCGGGGCACCGATAGACGCGGGGCACGCCGATTAGCACGACGACCCCGCGGGCAGCTTCTTCGGGCGTCAAGAGGACTTCGACCGTCAGTCCCTCTGGCCGCTCTGCCCTTGGAACGTCCAACCCAGTAAAGTTTCGGAAGAGACGTTCCACCAGTGCCTCAAATGAGGGCCGAACCGCCTCAGGGTAGCTGAATAGCGATACCGGGTCCCTTCGGAGTGCGACACTCGGCTCGACGGTTTCAACGGGCCGACGCCTTTCGCGCCGGGCGAGCTCGGCGTTATGGCGCCGGCGCATTTCTGGGTCGGCGAGAGCTTCGTATGCTTCCGTGATCTCCTGAAAGGTACCGGTGCTTTGAGGCCCTGCCACGTCGGGATGGAGCGTCCGCGCGAGGTCGCGGTACCGTGCACGAATTCCCGATGGACTCTCGGATCGCGACACCCCGAGGGTCAAGTAATAGTCCTTCGGACCCATCTCTCGCCTCGCCGGCAGCGGATTCCGCGACGTGGACTTACGATCAACCCGTCTGGATCGTGATCTGTCTCGGCTTCGCTCGCTCGACCTTCGGCAGCCGCAGGCGGAGCACCCCGTGCTTCAGTGTCGCCCGGATCTGTTCCTGGTCGATCGCCTCCGAGAGCGTAAAACTCCGCTGGAACGTCCCCGCCGGGTACTCATGGAAAACCGGCACCTCGTTCGATCCCTCGCGGGCGGCGGCGTGCCCGGTGATCGTCAGCACGCCATCGTGCAGGTCGATCTTCAGGTGCCCAGGCTCAACGCCCGGCATGTCGGCAAGCACCGTGATGGCATTCGCGTCCTCGAAGATGTCCACGGGGGGAGTGAGCAGCACGCCTGGCCGGGTGGCTTCCGTGGTGGTCGCGATGTCGCGAGCCTCCCGCCTCTGCACTGCCTGGGTCTTGTCGGTCACCATTGAATGGCTCCTTCTGTCAGGCTCGGGTGAGTGTTACGAGGTCTGTATCGTCACGCGGCGGGGCTTCGCGGCTTCGGGCTTAGGGAGCGTCAAGGTGAGGATACCGTCGACGTAATTCGCTTCGACGCGTGTCGCGTCGAACGATGCCGGAAGCGTCACGCTGCGGCTGAACGCGCCCTCGGCCCGCTCCTTCCGATGGTGGCTCACTCCTTCCTCCTCGGGAGACTGGCGCGTGCCCGACACCGCAACGGTCTGATGAACCACCGAGACGTTGAGCTGGGCGGCATCGACCCCCGGGACTAGTGCGCGGACGTAGTAGTGATCTCGGTCTTCCGAAACGTTCATCGGCGGGAACACCCCGGCCACCGATCCGTCGGCCGTGACACCGGTGAGCCTTTCCATCAGGCTCTCCATGTCCCGGCGCATCTGGGCGACGGCGGGCGTCGGCATATTCCACCCGGGACCCCATGGACTCAGTTGTCGAACGATCATCACCGGCCCTCCTCGATAAGCTTGGCCTTGGGCTCGGCCCC
>Ga0075435_100002489_pt1 | contig 12247 bp, 12 predicted proteins | sample RhiMethybrSRZTD4_FD_75302 | JGI IMG/M metagenome (GOLD analysis project Ga0075435, IMG submission 75302) | Populus rhizosphere microbial communities from Tennessee, USA - Rhizosphere MetaG P. TD hybrid SRZTD4 | ecosystem: Host-associated > Plants > Roots > Rhizosphere > Soil | place: USA... | reverse complement strand
CGTCCTTCCGCCTTCGCTGAAGCTACGGCGGACCGCCGTAGCGCGAAGCGCGAAGGCTGGTCGACAAGCTCAGGACGAGCGGTACGCCAATTCAACTGCTCGCCGGGATTAAGGGTACTCAAAAGACTCTGCGCTCTCTGCGTTCTCCGCGGTTAAATTCGGTGCCGGGAGAAAAGCAGTCATGCTCGATGCGCTGTTGACTCGATACGAACGCGGCGAGATGTCGCGCCGCGATCTGCTCGCGGCGCTGGGCGCGCTCATCGCCGCGTCCCCGGCGCGCGCCGCCGCGGCGGAGACGCCGATCGGACCGGTGAAGCAGCTCAATCACGTCAGCATCTTCGTGCCGGACGTGAAGAAATCAGCCGAGTGGTATCAGCGCGTCTTCGGCATGCCGGTGCTGACGCCGCAGGATCCGGGCGTGAACCTGAACGCCGGCGCCGGTTTCCTCGGTATCTACCCGCTGCCGAACGCGCAGAGCGGTCAGAAGGGATCGATCAACCACTTGTGCCTCGCCGTGGCGAACTTCGACGCCGACAAACTGCTGAAGACGCTCACCGACAGCGGCATCCCCGCGCGAATCCGCCAGCGCGGCGACACAAAGGAGCTGTACCTCACGGATCCCGATGGCATATCCGTGCAGCTGCAGGACACGAGCTACATCGGAGGTACCGGACTGCTGGGGGATAAGAAACCGTGACCATTGCGGATTGAGGATTGCGGATTGCGGATTGATTGCGGATTGATTGATTGCCGATTGATTGATTGCCGATTGGTGATGGATTAAGGAATGCCGATTGCCAAATCAACAATCCCCAATAAATCCGCAATCCGCAATCCTCAATCCTCAATGACGAAGCCTCCTGTTGAGCTCCTCGAGTTCCTGCACCGGCACGATCCGGCGATCCAGTCGCTCGCGCTCGGCCTGCGCCGCGTCGTGCTCGAGGAGATCGCGCCGTGTCACGAATACATCTTCGCGATGGGACCGAGGGTCGTTCTGCTCTATGGCCTGACCGAGCGGGTGATCGCCGACTGCATCTGCAGCGTCGCCGTCTTTCGCAGGCACGTGAACCTGCAGTTTCACCGCGGCTCCGAGTTGCCGGACAAACTGCACGTCCTCGAGGGTGACGGCAAGCGGATGCGTCACATCACGTTGAAGAAGCTCTCGGAGCTCGATCGGCCGGAGCTCCGCGCGTACCTGCGACAGGCGCGAAAGCGCGCGCCCGTCGGCAAGCGTGCGGCGCGGATCGAAGAGGGCGTCGTCACGCGGATCAAACGCCAATCCGCGCCGCCGCGTTCCGCTTATCCTCTACCGCGGCTGTAGAGCAACCACGAACGCATTCACGAACAGCCGCGAAGAACACGAAGAAGAAATTTACGGTAGCACAGCCGTGATATTTCGCTTCGGTACTTGTCCGACTGGAATCTGCGCGATCTCTTTTCTTGCGGCGATGTCGATCACCGACACCGAGTTCGATCCGGCGTTGGCGACGTAGGCGCGCTTGCTGTCGGGCGTGAACGTCAGCCAGTCGGGATGGTGGCCGACCTTCGATTCTCCGAGCAGTTTCAGATCCGGCATCGAGTACATGTAGATCCGCGTGTTCATCTTGCTCAGCACGCACAGCGTCTTGCCGTCCGGCGTGATGCCGAGCCCGTGCGACGGCGATCCCTGCAGCCCCTGCGTCACGCGCTCCGCCGCCGGGATCTCGGGCACCTTGATCTTGTCGACGATCTGGTGCGTCGCGAAGTCGACGACGATGAACCCGTTGAAGTTCGAGAGCTGCGCGAAGATGCGCCTGGTCGATCCATCCGTGTTCGCCTCGAACGCCATCGGGCGGACGCCTTCTTCGGTCGCGAGCGTCCACTCGATCTCTTCCGTCTTCTGATCGATCACGTTGATCTTCTTGCCGATGATCGATCCGGCGATCACGAACCTGCCGTCCGGCGTCACGTACGTATTGTGGATGCCGCCTTCGGTGCGGATGCTCTTCGCGCGCGTCATCGTGTTGGTGTCGATGACGTCGACGGCGCCGGGGCCGCCGACGATGGCGACGTACACCCGCGCGCCGTCCTTGCTGACGGCGACGTTGTTCGGATGATTGGTCAGCGGGATCCGCTTGATCACTTTGAGCGACTTCGCGTCGGCGATGTCGAGCGTCGACTCCGCCTCGTTGGTGATGTAGAAGCGGCGGCCGTCGGGCGCGACGGCGGCGCCGTGGTTCACCTCGATGCCGCCGATCTCCGCCACGACCTTGTTCGTCTCCGGGTCGATCAGCATCACGCTGTCGCCGGCGGCGTTGGTCTGCACGATGCGGACGGTCGCCGCGTGAAGGGGAACGGCCAGCGCGGCCAGCACAATCAGCGCAACAGAGTACTTGGTCTTCATATGGGTCCCACTTTAAACTACCGCGCCATGTGGCTCATCTTCTTTTTGCTGCTGCGCGCGCAGGAAGCCGCGGGCTCGGCTTCTGGCACCCTCGATTACCAGTACTACAAAACAAAGGTCGAGCCGCTGTTCCTCGAGAAACGGCCGGGCCACGCGCGCTGCGTGGTGTGCCACTCGACGGGCACGGCGTTCCGCCTGCAGCCGCTGCCGCCGGGCGCCAGGGCGTGGAGCGACGAGCAGTCGCAGAAGAACTTCGAAGCCGCGCGCCGCTTCGTCGTGCCGGGCAAAGCGCAGAACAGCCGGCTGCTGCTGATGCCGCTGTCGCACGAAGCCGGCGGCACCGAATTCCATCCGGGCGGCAAGCACTGGGAATCGCAGAGCGATCCCGAATGGAAGCTGCTCGAGGAATGGGTGAAGGGTGCGAAGTGATCGCGCGCACGTTGCCGCTCGTGCGCCATCGTGTTCGATCGCGCATGAGCGCGCGCGGCCTCGATCGCGCGCGATCCTCAGTACTGTGCGGCGATCGTGTGCGGATCCGGCCGCGCGAAGTGTGCGCATCCGGCACGTATCCGGTGCGTGGTGTGAACGCGGACCGTTACCCTTACACTCTCGCGGATGATTGATCGCGCGCATCATTACCATCAATTCGAAGCGGCGCGTCTGTTCACTCGTGTCGCGATGCGTCTCTCGATCGCACTTCATCACGCACGCCGCGTTCACTAACGATCCATCGCACGCACAATCCATTTCGTGATCGCGCCGGCGGCGTTTGGTAGCTGACCGAGCCGCGATCGCGCGGCGGCCTCCCCGCCGCGCGCCGTTCCCGAACTGTTCGAGATCGCAGAAAACCACGCGGAAATCCGCGCATCTTCACACGATGCGCGCGATCGCGCGCGCCGAACACCCATCGCGTGGCACACGCGTTGCCTTGCAGTCGGCATCCCGCATTGTTCAAGGAGAGTGACCTATGAAACGTCGTCGACCACAGTGTCTGTTCGCGTACGCAGTATGTGCTCTTGCTCTGACTTCTGCGAGCGCGCGCGCCAACGACGCGCTCCACGTCACCACCGCACAGGTGACCATCACGTGTCCGCTGACGATCGGTGGCAGCTTCGAGGCGAAGACCACGGCGCTCAGCGGCACGGTGACGCCCGACAACGGCGCGGTGAAGGGCGCGTTCGCCGTGGAGCTCGTGAAGCTCGAGACCGGAATCTCGTTACGCGATCGACATCTCCGTAACAACTATCTCGAAGTGCAGAAAGGTGCAGAGTTCGCCGTCGCGAAGATGGAGAACATCAAGATCCAGAAGTTGAGCGGCAAGTCGCCGTTCACCGCGACGCTGATGCTGCACGGACAGCAGCACGAGATCAACGGCACCGCCGACGTGACGCCGGACGGCAAGGGCTTCAAGGTCGACGCGACGTTCCCGGTGAAGATCTCGGCGTTCCAGATTCCGGAGCCGACGTACCTCGGTGTCGGCGTCAGCGACGAGATCAGCGTGCACGTCATGCTGACGGCGTCGCCCGATGCGCCGCGCATGACGACGAGCAACCAGGGCACGAGATAACACGAGCGGACCGTGGCGCGTGCGCGCGCCGCGGCCCGTACGCCCGCGCGGGTTTGCCTGACCTCGTGGGCTAATGCGAACGGCGACAGTTCGTCAGCGCGGCTGACGAATCGTGGGGAAACAAGTTGCGGTACGGTCGAGAGCCGGCGATCCGTCTGATCGCTGGCCATCACGCAATCAGTACGGCAATTGCGGTGGTGTTGACGGTGCTGGCGGCGGCAGCTGCACGCGCGAGCGGTGCGCAGCAGATGCCGGCGGGCGGCGCCGGCGCGACGCCATCGCGCGCGCACGCCGCGGCCCCGTCGGTCGCGGCGCCGGGCACGTGTGTCCAGTGCCACGGCGACGTGGTGAAACACACCGTGCTGCACCCGAAAGCGTCGGACTGCGTGAGCTGTCACGTGCCGAAGGCGCGCGACGCGCACCAGTTCACGGTGAAGGCCTGCGCCTCCTGCCATCAGATGGTGAAGCAGAACGACAAGTACGTGCACGGACCGGTGGCCGCGGGCGAGTGCCTCGCGTGCCACGACCCGCACGGCAGCGACGAGCCGCAGCAGGTGCGGATGTTCGGCGCCGAGCTGTGCGAGCGCTGCCACGTCGAAATGAAAGCGCGTCTGGTGGAGAAGCGGTTCACGCACGCACCTGTCAAAGAGGACTGCTCGTCGTGCCACAACCCCCACGCGTCGCCGTCGAAGTACCAGATCCGCGTCGACAACGCCGAGCAGTGCCTCGGCTGCCACAAGACGCTGCGCAAGGAGCTCGTCACCGCGCGCGTGCAGCACGAAGCGGTCGCGGTCGATCGCGAGTGCGTGAACTGCCACGACCCGCACGCGAGCGATCTCGACAAGCAGCTGAAGGGCAGCTCGATGGAGTTGTGCCTGTCGTGCCACGACAAGGAGCAGGACGCGCCCGGCGGCAAGGTGCAGAACGTCAAGAGCTGGCTCGAGACGCACACCGATCTGCACGGACCCATCCGCCAGCAGGACTGCGTCGGCTGCCACCTGCCGCACGACTCGGAGCATTTCCGCCTGCTGCGCAAGGACTATCCGGAGAAGTTCTACAGCCCGTACGACCCGAAGAACTACGAGCTGTGCTTCATGTGTCACGAGCCGGATCTCGCGAAGGTCGAGCGGACGTCCACCGTCACAGGCTTCCGTGACGGCGATCGCAATCTGCATTTCCTTCACGTGAACCGGACCGAAAAAGGCCGTACGTGCCGCGCGTGCCACGAGGCGCACTCGAGCACCATGCCGAAGCACCTTCGCGAAACGGTGCCGTTCGGTGAATGGCAGCTGCCGGTCGGCTACCAGTCGACGCCTGACGGCGGCCGCTGCACGCCGGGCTGTCACCTGCCGATGGAATACAGCCGCGGCAAATCGCGCGTGACACAGACAGGTGGAGGCCGATGAACCGCAGCATTGCCGTCATCGCGGCCCCTGTTGCAGTTGTCGCGCTCGTCGCGCTCGCACAGCCTGCCAGCGCAGACGAGCGGCCGCCGATCGGCGGGCCGGCGCCGTTGCCCGCCGTCCACGATCTCTCCGGCAGTCCGCGATCGCTCAAGGAGCTCGTCGGACGCCGCGGGATGGTCGTGCTGTTCTGGGCGTTGTGGAGCGACCGATCGGTCGAGGAACTCCGCCGCCTCGATGCCGCCGCCGGCGAGATGGCCGAGCACGGCGTGGCGATCGCCGCTGTGAACGTCGATCGGTTCGCGCTCGATGCCGCCGAAGCGGGACGCTTGCAAAGCCAGGTCGATCGTCTCGGCCTCCACGTGCCCGTGCTGGTCGATCGCGGCCTCGAGCTCTTCCACGCATACGGCGTCGTCACTGTTCCGTCGACGGCGGTGATCGATCGCAACGGACACCTGGCCTATTTCCTCTACGGCTATTCGCACGAGCAGCGTGAAGCGCTGTTCGACGCGATCGACGCCGTCGCCGGTGTGGCGAGACCCGCGCCGGCGGCTGCCGACGTGCCGAAAGCGGCGCCGGCGGCGATCCGCCGCCTGCAGCTCGGACGGCTGCAGCTTCAGCAGGGTCACGTTGAGCCGGCGCGCAGCAGCTTCGAGGAGAGCATCAAGGCCGATGCGGCGTTTTCGGATCCGCTCGTGGAGCTGGCCGCGCTCGCGCTCGATGCGAACGACGCCGCCGGTGCGCGCAGCCTGCTCGATCGCGCCGCCGCCGTGCACGCCGGCGATCCGGGCGTGCAGCGCGAGCGCGCGCGTCTCGCGGCGCTCGACGGGCAACTGGTCGACGCGCGCACCGCGCTCGAGCAGCTGACGGCGAGCGGCGGCGGCTCGATCGCGAGCGCGTATCTCGGCTACCTGCTGCATGCGGCGGGCGATCGCGCGAAGGCCGATACGGCGCTCGATCGCGCGAAGGAGATGAGCGGCGTCGATCCGCGTGTGTATTTGAGGCAGGGCGACACGGCAGCGGACACCGTGTGGCGCGCGATGATCGCATTCCGCAGGGAGGTCGCGGCGGGGAGGCGCTGATGCGCCGCCCCCTGCGATTGATGCTCATGATGAGCGCGGCCTCGCTCCTTGCAACGGCAGCATCGCTGGCGTCGGTCGTCTCGAGCTCGAGCGAACGCGCGACCGCCAAAAAAGATCATCCGCCGGTCACCGCGATGACCGGCGCGGCGTGCACCAACTGCCACGCCGACATCCTCGCGCGCCGCGTGATGCACGGGCCTGCCGCCTCCGGCGACTGCGCCGCCTGTCACATCGTCACCTCGTCGGCCGGCACTCGCCGCATCGGACTGAAAGGCAATGCGTCGAGCCGGGACACCGCGGCATTGTGCGTGGCCTGCCACACCGATACGGCCGATCGGCTGAAGCAGGCACATCGCCATGCGCCGGTCGCGTCGGGCAACTGCAGCGCGTGCCACGACCCGCACGGCTCCGCGTACCGGTTTCAGCTGCCGGCCGACGGCAACCAGACGTGCATGAAGTGTCACGAGGACATCGCGCAGGCGCTCGCGCAAACGCACGTGCACGGCCCGGCGGTGAACGCGTGCGTGATCTGCCATGACGCGCACGCCGCGGCGCATCCGGCGCAGCTGAAGGCGGCGGGCAACGACATGTGCGTCGCGTGTCATGTCGATGCCGCAGCGGACGCGGCCGCGTCGGATCCGCGCGCCCTGTTCGGACCCGCGCGAATCGACGGACTCGACACATTGATCTCGAAGGCGCCCCGGATCCTGCTCGAGGGATCGCTCACGATGGGCCATCCGACGAGAGGACATCCGGTCGACGCGCGTCCCGATCCTGCGGAGAAGGGGCGATCGCTCCGCTGCGCAAGCTGCCACAACCCGCACGGATCGGTCGGCGCGAAGCTGCTCCGATTTGGTGCGACAGGCGTCAGCTCGTTGTGCATCCGGTGTCACAGCTTTTGATCCAGGTCCCGAGGAGAGACATGAATCGCCGCATCCTCACGTCGATCGCGTTCGTCGCAGCGCTCACGGTGACCGGACTGCCGATGCGCGCGTCGGCCGCGGACAAGAAGAAAGCCGCGGAGCCGACGCTCGTCTGGCCGCTGCCGCCGGATCCGCCGCGCATCCGGTTCCTGACGGCGTATCGCGCGGTCGACGACTTCAAGAAAAAGAAGGCGGGCTGGAAATCGATGCTGCTCGGCGCGGATGCGCAGACGCGCGTCGATCAGCTGATGAAGCCGTACGGCGTCGCCGTCGCAAGAGACGGCCGCGTGTTCGTCACCGACACCGCGGCGCGCCGCGTGTTCGTGTTCGATCCGGCGGCGCGCGCGGTCACCTTCGTCGGCGACAGCGGTCCCGGAAAGATTTCGAAGCCGGTGGGCGTCGCCGTCGACGGCGACGGCATGGTGTTCGTCGCCGACGCGACGCTCAAGCGCGTGTTCGGCTACGCGCCGGACGGCCGCATGACGATCGCGATCGGCCACGACGGCGAGCTGCTGAATCCGTCGGGCCTCGCGCTCGATCGCGCGCGGCGGCTGCTCTACGTCGCCGACGCGAAGAAGCACCAGGTCCTCTGCTATTCGTCGGCGGACGGCAGCTTCGTTCGCGCGATCGGCAAGCGCGGCACCGAGGCGGGCGAGTTCAACTTCCCGACGAACCTCTCGGTGGATCGGCAAGGCCACCTCTACGTCGCCGACACACTGAACTTCCGCGTGCAGATCTTCGACGCGTCGGGCGCGGTGGTGAAGAGCATCGGCAGCCAGGGCGACGGCCCGGGCCACTTGAACCGCGCGAAAGGCGTCGGCGTCGACAGCGAGGGTCACATCTACATCGCCGACACCTCGTTCAACAACTTCCAGATCTTCGACGGCGACGGAAACATCCTGCTCTTCGTCGGCGCAACCGGGAACGGTCCCGGCGAGTTCCTGCTGCCGGCCGGTCTCTTCGTCGACGACGAGGACCGCATCTACGTGGCCGATCAGGGCAACGCGCGGGTGCAGGTCTTCCAACGCGTCAATCCATCCGAGCGGCCGAAATGAGGCGGCGCGCGCCACGTCCCAGCGGGTCCCGGGGGCCGCCGGCGCGCGGAGACACGAAACGCTCGCCGTCCGATCCGCGCCGCGGCCCGGGCAGGCGTCAGCGTGACAGCGGCTCAATCAGGGAACGGAGATCACTATGAGAAGAGCGTTACTCGGCGCCGTCGCGATCGTGCTGGCCTGCGCCGGCACGGCGGCGGCGCAGGCGCAGATCGCGTTCGGCCCGCACGACTTCAGCGCGGGCTCCGCGATCCGCAACACCGACGGCAGCATCAACGGGCAGACGTGCGTGTTCTGTCATACGCCGCACGAGGGCAGCCTGTCGGCCCCGCTGTGGAACCGTAGTGCGACGACAGCTACCTATCAGGTGTACGCGAGCTCGACGATGGACGCAGCGGCACCCACATCGGCTCAGATCCAGAGCGCGGTGTCGGGCGCGTGCATGAGCTGCCACGACGGCAGCATCGCCATCGACGTGCTGGCCAACCTGTCCGGCGTGGCGCACGCGGCAAGCGTCGCGTTCACACGGCAGGCGACGGCCAAGGCCACCTACGGCGCAAGCGGCACCGGCACGAGCAACATCCTCGCCGGCGGCTCGCCCTTCCTCGGTACCGACCTGCGCAACGACCACCCGATCACGATCATCTACGAGACGGCGCGCGCTGCGACGCCGACCGAGTTCAACCAACAGACGATCTCGGGTACGAAGATCACGGTCGGTTCGACCACACCGCTCCCGCTCTACGGCTCATCGACCGCGACGGCGACCGTGGAGTGCGCGAGCTGCCACAACCCGCATAGCAACGTCAATGGTTCTTTCCTCCGCATGAGCAACAAGGGAAGCGCCATGTGTCTGACGTGCCACATCAAATGACGAAAGTCGTGTGGCAAGAGCACGACGCGACACCGGGGGAGGAGCGCGCGGCTCCTCCCCCGGTCGCTGTGTATTCGCGCATTCGCATCGCGATCGTGCTGCAGCTGCTCATCGGCGCGACCGTCGGGGCGCAGCTGGCGCCGGTGCCGTCGCACGAGGCCCGGCGTTCGCCGACGCCGACCGCGTCGGGACCACGCCGCGTCGTCGCGCGCGTGAACGGCGTGGAGATCGGAAGCGACGATCTCGACGCGGCGCTCAACACGGTCATCCCGCAGACGTCGTATCACCAGAACGTCAAGCCCGACAAGCTGGACGAGCTGCGGACGAAAGCGCTCGACGGTCTGATCGACGAAGAACTGCGCTATCAGGAAGCCTCGCGCCTGAAGATTCAGGTGCCACCCATCGAAGTCGAGCAGGCGCTCGATCGCGCGCGCAAGTCGTACAGCGACAGCGCCGCGTTCGAACGCGCCCGGCGCGAGTCGGGCGCCACGATGCCGCAGCTGCGCGCGAGCATTCTTCGCGCGCTGATGATCCGCAAGGCGTACGAGCAGGTCGTCGAGAGCAAGTGCCGCGTCAATGAAGCCGATGCGTCCGGCTATTACCGCGACAACCCGGCGCGCTTCGTGCTGCCGGAGCAGGTGCACGTCTCGGTCATCACGATCGGCGTGGACTCCTCGGCGGCGGCGCCGGCGTGGAAGCGCGCGCGCGAGCGGGCCGAGGATCTCGCGCGTCAGATTGCCGGCGGCGCGTCGTTCGAGACGCTCGCGCGCGAGCATTCGAGCGATGAGAGCCGGCTGAAAAGCGGCGACCTGGGATTCGTTCATCGCGGACAGCTCAACGACGAGTTCGAACGCGCGCTGAACGGCCTGCGGCCGGGTCAGGTCACGCCGGTCATTCAGACGATCTACGGATTCCATCTGCTGAAGCTCGTCGACGTGCGCCCATCGGTACAGAAGACGTTCGTCGAGGTGAAGACGACGATCATGCGCGACTTGAGTGAGGTCCGGTGCACGCAGGCGGGCGCCGACTGGTCGAAGCGGCTGCGCGCGGCGGCGCGGATCGAGATTCTCCAGACGCCCGCGGCGGCCGGACGGATCGCAGGTTGATCGAATCGATGCCCCTCGCGGTCCTCGTCGCGTGCGTGCTCCTGCTGCTCGTGCCCGGACTCGTGGCGGCGCAAACCCTCGATGGCGGCGCGGACTGGGGCTACGGACGGTCGACGTACAACACGAGCGGCGATCAGACCACGAACGAGTCGTTCATTCAGGCGTACACGCTCGGCTATCGATCGGTGTTGTGGGATCCGCGCTTCCTCACCTACACGGGCGAGCTCACGTTCAACAGGAACACGCTGACGTTCGGTCCTGAGGAGGGGAAGTCGCAGCAGACCGGATTCAAGGCGAGCGCGAGCCTGTTTCCCACGCGGCCGTTCCGCGGGTCGCTGCATGCGTCGCGCGGCTTCGGCGATCAATCGGGCAATCTTCCGGATTCGACCTCAGCGCGAAGCGGCCTCGCGCTCGAACCGGGCGCCGCGCCGGAGCTCCGGATCGAGCGCACGGAATTCGGCGGCAACTGGCAGATCGCGTCGCCGTCGCTGCCGCGGATCGATGTCAGCTACCAGGAGAGCGCGGCGACCGTCGCGGCCGGATCGCTCGAAGCGCTCCAGCGCCAGAACATGCTGCAGGCGGTCGTGGCGCATGAGGGATCGCATCTCAGCAATACGCTGCGTTATCAGCGCAACGGGTTCGACAACACGGCGTCGCAGGCGTTCCGCCAGTCGCTGAGCGATCTCGGATACGAGTTCGTCGCGCGGGCGAGCGACCGCACGTGGGGCACGGTGCGCGCGGGCAGGCGGACGACGTACTCGCTCTTCGACGCGCCGCCTCAGTTCACCGACATCGGCGTCGACGGCTATCACCCGCCGCCGGGCGGGGAGGTCGATCTCTATTACGCCCAGGCGACGCTGAGCCATCAGGCGAAAGCGCGCGGGCTCTCCGGCGACCTGAATATCGGCTTCGACAACGAACGATCCGAATCCGGCCGGACCGCCGCGCGCCTCGGCTCGGCAACGGCGCGATACCAGCCGTTTACCGGATTCACGGTGCACGGCACCGGCACGTACGGCGAACGCGGGCAGGAGATGAACGGCGCTCGCGTGCGTGTGCTGACACGCGGCGTGGTGAGTGGAGCCGAGTACACGCTGATGACGCACGTCGTGCGTGCGACCGCCGGGTACGAAGGCGGCCGCGGCTGGAACGTGAGCGATCTCGGCGTCGAGGGGACGTCGCGGATGCAGCGCGGCCGATTCGACGCCGCCAGCGACCTGCTGCACATCGTGCAGCTGAGCGCCGGATACGAGCGCGGGCAGTCGCGTGACGACCTGCTGCCGTTCGGCAACCAATGGCAGGAGCGCACGCACGGCGCCGCGCGGACCGTTCTCGCGCCGCGCATCATGATCGAGCTCACGGCCGAAGCCGCCGCAATCGATCGCGGCGTCCTGCCGCAGATATTCCGAACGCGCTACAGGCAGGAGGCGGCGACCGCCTCGTACGACCTGTCGCGCCAGCGTCACCTCGCGTTCACCGTCGGCCGCTTCGCCAATCGGGCGACGGGAGGCGATGACACCAACCGCTACGTCGGCTTCGCGTTCAACGGCACGCTGATCGGGCAGTTCCACATGACGCTGACGGCGAGGCGGGAGCACACGCTGTCGAGCGCATCGCGTCTCGAGCAGGACGGCTATTACACCATCGGAGTCATCGACTACCGCCTCCGCCTGTTCACGTTCAGCATCGAGCATCGATACACGGATCTTTCGCTGAGCACCGCGGCGCGAATCGATCCGTTGACGTTCACCGGCAACCAGATTCTGTTCCGCGTCGGCAGGCGCTTCGGGTCGGCGCGATGAGCATCCGCGTGCAGACGATCGCGGCCGCGGCGGCGGTCACGTGCATGACGTCGCT
>Ga0075435_100002487_pt1 | contig 12249 bp, 8 predicted proteins | sample RhiMethybrSRZTD4_FD_75302 | JGI IMG/M metagenome (GOLD analysis project Ga0075435, IMG submission 75302) | Populus rhizosphere microbial communities from Tennessee, USA - Rhizosphere MetaG P. TD hybrid SRZTD4 | ecosystem: Host-associated > Plants > Roots > Rhizosphere > Soil | place: USA... | reverse complement strand
GAAACGTCGCTCTGAGATTCATATTCTGTGTCGTCCGTGATAGAGCGTCAACGCACTCACGTGCAGCGGCGGCACGCGCTCCCGCCACGGCCTCGCCTCTTCGAGCGCCGAGGCAAGTTGCAAGATTATGTGCTCATTCGCCGGCCGCGCCCCAAGCTGGATGCCGATCGGCAGACCGCTGGAATGCATCGCCAGCGGCAGCGAGATCGCTGGAATCCCCAGAATGTTGTGCGGCAGCGTGAACTGACACGTGCCGCGGTAAATCTTCTCTGCAAGATCGTCCATCGTCACGTCGCTCCGCCCGAGATTGTAGCGGCCCCACGGCTCCGAGACGCGGGAAGTCGTCGGCGACAGCCAGACGTCGTAGCGCGCGAAGTAGCGGCCTAGCTGACGACGGGCGGTGTTGATGCCGGCGTAGGCGTTGACGAACTGCTCCGGCTTCATCCGTCGCGCGTACTCGTAAATGGTGAACGTCACCGGTTCGAGCGTGTCGCGGCCGATCGGGTGTCCGCTCCGCTTCGCGTATCCCTCGAGGCGCAGGTCGAATCCGAAGAACCACACGTCGGTCATGTTGCGCATCGTCGTGAGGCCGTCGAACTCCGGGCTCTCCTCGGACACGCGATGTCCCATGCCCGCGAGGAGCGACGCCGTTTCTTCGACCGCGCTCGCGACTTCCGCGTCCACGTCGAAACCCATCAGCGGCGCCACCGACCAGCCGATGTTCAACGCGGCCGGCCGCGTTCGCGCGAGCGCCGCGTACGAATCGGCGGGCCTGGGAATCAGAAATGGATCGCCGACCTGTGGAATCGACAGGCAATCGAGCATCGCCGCCGCGTCGCGCACGCTCTTGGCCTGCACGAAGTTCTGTCCGAGACCGAAGCCGTTCTCATCCTGCAGCGGACCGAGTGACACGCGCCCGCGCGACGGCTTGAGACCGACGCCGCCGCAGAAGCTCGCCGGGATGCGGATCGAACCGGCGATATCGGACCCGTGCGCGAGTGGCACCATGCCGGCCGCGACCGCCGCCATGCCGCCCCCGGTCGAACCGCCGGCGGAGTATCCGTGCTTCCACGGCGTCGAGGTGTTGCCGTGCAGCGCGCTCTCGGTCGTGCCCGACATCGAGTACTCGGGTGCAGCCGAGCGTCCGAGCACGTTGACGCCAGATGCCTTCAACATCTCGTACAGGTAGGTGTCCTGCTGCGAGACGACTCCGCGGCACAGCCGGCTGCCGAACTCGACCGCGCGGCCGGCTTCGTGTCCGAAGAAGTCTTTGATCAGAAACGGCACGCCGCGGAACGGTCCGCCGCCGAGCGTCCGCTCGTCGAGATCGTCGATCCGATCGGCGTAGGTCTCGACGACCGCGTTGATCGCCGGATTGACCGCCTCGATGGCGCGCGCCGCCGTTTGCGCGAGCTCGTTCGGCGAAATCTGTTTTTTCGCCACAAGCTCCGCAAGACCGAGCGCGTCGTAGCTGGCGTATTCAGATAAGTTCATCAGCAGACTGCGCGAAAGACTAGCAGAAGGCTGACGCGCGCGGCACGAGCCTTGCGACCTGCGGCCGCAGCAGCGATGCGGCGACTCGCAGGACTCCTCCCGCGCCTCCTCCTGATCGTTGAAATCGCGGTCATTTCCTGGATTTTCCACAACGTCGCCTACGCGACGACCTACCGTCTGTATATCAGTCATCGCGTCGACGACACCTCACGATCCAGTGCAGCTCAGCGGTTCGACATCGAGGGCTCGCACGTCGTGCCGCAGATCGCGATGCATCCGGCGCGTCCGGGCGACGACGTCGATCGCGTCGCGTTTCAGACGGCGGTCGGCGCGCCGTCGACGCTGTTGACCGGCTTGAGACCCGACGGCCGCGCACACTACGAAATCCGCTGGCGAAGCGCGTCGGCGCCGCGCGTTCTCATCGCGGGCGATGCCGGCGCGGCGACGAACGTGAGCGTCCCGATTCCCGGCGACGCCGGCATCGTGGAGCTGGTGAGCGATGGATCGCTGACGTGGGTCGATCCGCGGATCGTGCGCGAACCCCGCATCACGCCGTACGTCGTCGCGCTGCTGCTGCTGGCGCTCGCCTCGATCGCGATTGCGCGGCGCCGGCCGAGCGTTTTCGGCCGCGACATCGCCGATCGGTTCGCCTGGTTCCGTCGCATCGCGCTGGCGTCGGGAGCGATCTTCATCATCGTCTCGCTCGAAGCCGGGTTGCGCGCACTTGGCGATCGCATTCCGCCCGCAATCGCCACCGAGCGTCACGATCTCGGCGAGGTGCGGAAGGATCCGCGCTGGGAGGATACGGTGCGCTACGGACGGCGCCTGCGCGCACGCGTCGACGCGACCAACGAATGGCGCCACGGCGACATCGTCCGCATGGGCTACATCCCGCCGGCAGTGAGCGACAGCGTGGTCCATCGCTTCCGCTTCCAGACCGACGATGAAGGATTCCGCAACGCGCAGACGCGCGAGCGCATCGACATTGCGGCGCTTGGCGATTCGTTCACCGATGCGATGACGCTCGACGCGCTCGACGGCTGGACGAGCGTCCTCGAGCGGCGGACCGGACTCGCGGTGCAGAACTACGGGACGGCAGGCTTTGGTCCGCAGCAGGAGCTGCGCGTGCTGACCGACTACGTCGTCGGCCATCATCCGCGCGTCGTCGTGCTCGCCTACTTCGCCGGCAACGATTTGTTCGATGCCGAGGCATTCGACGAGTTCGATCGGTCGGGCGGCGCGGTTCAGCGCGCGGTGCTGGGCTGGCAGATCAAGGACATCGTCACCCGCGCCGACACGTGGTTCGTGGTCAGCGCGCTGCATGCCGCGGGGGCGTGGGCGTCGCGGCGGCAGGCCGCTGAAGCGAAGCCGATCGAGGAGGCGCCATCGGCGCGCGTCGCCGCGGCGCGACCGACGCCCGTGTTCGATCGCGGCATGTTCACCGCGGCAGTGAACGGGCAGACGATGCGCTGGGCGTTCATGCCGCCGTATCTCAACACGCTGAACTTCTCGGCGTCAGATTTGACGGCGCGACGTGGCTGGACGTTGACGCGGCGCGCGATCGCTGAGATGCAGCAGGTCACGCGAGCGATCGGCGCCGAGCTGGTGGTCATGTTCCTGCCGTTCAAGAGCCAGATTTATCTGCCGCTCATCGCATCGTCGATGCCGGCGGCGGAGCTGACGCGCGCGCTGCAGTTCTTCCTCCGCGACAACCCCGCGCCGCCCGACGCCGCGACGATGATGCGCAATCGCCTCGCGCAGAACGCGATGATGCAACGGTTCTGCGACGAGTCCGGGATTCGCTTCCTCGACACGACCGAGGCGCTCGCGGCGCACGTGCGCGCCGGCGAAAACGTGTACTTTCCCGACGAATCGCATCTGAACGAGATCGGACACCGTATCGTCGGTGAGACGCTCGCCAGGTTCCTCGGTCGCTGAGACGCGTCGAGGAGTACGGCGACACCTGAAAGTTACCGCCCCGTCACCGGACTTCAGTACAATCCTGCGCACCATTTTGACAACTGAGGGAGGTCTGGAAATGAGCCGAATGTTGAACGCCGTGCTCTGCAGCGCGCTGCTGCTGGCGCCGGCGTCGTCGGCGATGGCGCAGGTCGAGCGCGCGTCGCTGACCGGAACGATCAAAGATCAATCGGATGCGGTGGTGCCGGGCGCCACCGTGACCGCGCGAAGCGTCGCCACCAACGTCCCGTCCGTGACCGTCAGCGATGCGCAGGGCGGCTACGTGATCGGCGCGTTGATTCCCGGCGAGTACGTCGTCGAAGTCGAGCTCCAGGGATTCCGGAAAGCGAGCAAGCGCGTCGCCCTCGACACCGGCCAGCGTGCGCGCGTCGACTTCGCGCTCGCCGTCGGCGCGCTCGAACAGAACGTCAACGTCGAGGCGGTCTCGCCGCTCGTCAATACCGAGCAGGCGACGCTGGGCACGGTCATCAGTCAGCCCGAGGTCGCGAACCTGCCGCTCTCGCTGCGCAACTGGGACGATCTGCTCGGCCTCGCCGCCGGCGTGCAGGGCGACCGCTACACCGAGCAGGCCGGCAGCACCGCGGCAGGCCGAACCGGCGGCGTCAACGTCCACGGCATCCGTTCGCTGCAGAACAACTTCCTGCTCGACGGTCTCGACAACAACTCGATCTCCGAGAACGTGCAGGAGCTGACCACGCAGGTGTCGCGGCCGTCGGTGGACGCGATTGGCGAGTTCAAGGTGGTGACGAGCGCGTACTCGGCCGAGTTCGGCCGATCGCCGGGCGCGGCGATCAGCGTGACGACGAAGTCGGGGACGAACGCGCTGCACGGCACCGCCTACGAGTTCCTGCGCAACGACAAGTTCAACTCGAACGACTTCTTCTCGATCCGGCAGGGCGTGCCGAAGCCGGATCACAATCAGAACGACTTCGGCGGCAACGTCGGCGGGCCGGTCGTCAAGGGCAAAGCGTTCTTCTTCGGCGACGTCGAGGCGACGCGGCTGACGCAGGGCGTCACGCGCCAGACCACTGTGCCGACGGCGAACGAGCGCCAGGGCATCTTCACGGCGGCCGTCCGCGACCCGCTGACCGGCCTGCCCTTCGCCAACAACACGATTCCGGCCGATCGCATCGATCCAACCGCACGGCAGATGATGGACATGTTCCCGCTGCCGAACGCCGCCGGCGCGAGCAACTTCTTCCGGACGGCGAACACGACCGACAACTCGCAGCGGTATCTGGGCCGCGTCGACCTGCACGTCAGCAACGCCGACAACTTCTTCGTGCGCTACTTCCAGTCCGATCGCGATCGCTTCATTCCCGGCAACTTCGGCGGCATTGCCGACGGCACGAGCACGTCGGCGTGGGGCCGTCAGAACATGAAGACGAAGACGCTCGCCGGGGGCTGGAACCACACCGTGACGTCGAGCTCGCTGAACGAATTCCGCTTCGGCTACAACTCCGCCGATTCGACGGCGAACCAGGATCCATTCGGTCAGACCGGGATCAACCTCGGCGGCGTCCCCGTCGATCCGCGCGTCGCCGGCGGACTGCCGGGCGTGAACTTCAGCGCCGGCGGATACCGGCTCGGATCGCCCGACTTCCTGCCGAAGTATCAGTTGACCGACGTGTTCCAGTTCACCGACACGTTCACGATGTTCCGCGGCGCGAACCAGTGGAAGTTCGGCGTCGACATGATGATGCCGATGCGCAACACCTTCCTCGACGTGCCGGCGACGCGCGGCTCGGTGACGTTCCGCAATACCTACACCGGCAACGTGCTCGGCGACTTCCTGCTCGGCTACGTGTCGGACGCGCAGCTCTCCAACCTCGCCGAGACGCATCAGCAGTTGTACTCGTACTCGTTCTACGCGCAGGACGACTGGAAGCCGAACGACAAGCTGACGGTCAACGCCGGTCTGCGCTACGACTTCATGACGCCGCAGCTCGAGCGCGACAACCACATCTCGAACTTCGATCCCACGGGTGCCGGCCGGCTCTTGACCGCCAGCGACGGTTCGATCGACCAGCGCGGACTGGTCAAGCCCGATCGCAACAACATCGCGCCGCGCATCGGCGTCACCTACGCGTCGACGCCGGCGATGGTGTTCCGCGGCGGCTACGGAATCTTCTACAACCTCTACGATCGGATCGGCAGCGAGGATCAGCTGAGCCTCAACGTGCCGTTCCTGATCAACAACCTGCTCGGGCCGTCGACGGCGGCGAGCGGTCCGCTGTTCCTGCTCAAGAACGGTTTCCCGGCCAACGTGCTCGATCCGGCGTCGCTGAACATCCGCAACGTCCGCATCCGCGCGATCAACGCCGAAGGCACGAAGACGTTCTACCATCAGTGGAGCGCCGGCGCGCAGCGCCAGCTCTCGCAGTACATGGTCGTCTCGGCCGACTACATCGGCACGAAGGGCGTGGACATCTGGACGCTGCGCAACCTGAATCAGCCGGATCCGGTCACCAAGGCGCTGCCGTATCCGAACTTCGGCACGGTCGAATGGGCGGATCAGGACGGGACGTCCGACTACAAAGGCCTCGAGCTCGCCATCGAACGGCGCTTCGCGCGTCCGTTTGGTTTCCGTGTGTCGTACACGCTGTCGAAAGCGACGGACAACTCGGGCGAGCACCTCTTCACCGGCGGATCGCCGAGCTTTCTGCAGGACGCGCGCAATCGCGACTCGTGGTTCGGACCGGCCGACGCGGATACGCGACATCGCCTCGCCGCGAACTGGATCGTCAATCTGCCGTACGGGTTCAACTTCAGCGGCATCACGACGGCGCGTACCGGCCGTCCGTTCACCGTCACGCAGAGCAGCAACTCCGTCGGCAACCTCATGACCGGATTGCCGAACCGGGTCGGCGATGGTGAAGGCGCCAGGACGGTCGACTCGTGGTTCGACAAGACGGCGTTCCAGGCGGTGCCGTCGGGCACGTTCGGCAACTCGGGTCGCAACATCCTCCGCGGACCAGGATTGGCCAACACCGACATCGCGCTGCAACGCCGCTTCGCCATCACCGGTCAGACGTCGATCGATCTGCGCTGGGAAGTGTTCAACCTGTTCAACCAGACCGAGCTCGGGCTGCCCAACTCGAACATCAGCGACGCAGCGGTGGGGACGATCACACGTCTCGCCGGCGACGCGCGTGTGATGCAGTTCGCGCTGCGGTTCACGTTCTAGGCACGGAACCACGAAACTACGAAACCACGAAACCACGAAAGAATAGGTCTCTCGTGGTTTCGTGGTTCGTGGTGAAACAGCGGGGGGCGTCATGATCCTCGGTGCCGCTGTGGCGGTTGTGATCGCGGCGGCGGCACCGCTCGCCGAACAATCGTTCACCCTCGACCAGCCGGCTGAAGTCGTCGCGACGCTTCACGCCGGCTGCGAGCGCTGCGACTGGGGCGTCGCGGGGCGCGAGGCCGCGGCCGTCACGATCGCGGTTGACGGCCGTTACCGGACGCACGCGATGCTCACGCGCGGCGACAAGGACTCGGAGTATCGCGTCCTGCTCGGTCGCTACCCTCGCGGGACGCATGCGATCGTTGTCGAGGCCGATCCGTCATCCACGGCCCGCGGCGTCGGCGCGGTTCGCGTCAGCCGCGTGGACGTCGCGTCCGTTCGCGAGGGTGAGCCGGCGTACGAGGGACTGGCGCACGCGCCGATTCTCCGCGCTCGCCCGAATACGATCGGCCGCTTCACCGACGTGCCGCTGCTGATGTGGTACGAAACGGCGCCGACGCCGCGCGGCCGCTCGTATCGCTACTCCGTCATCTTCTCCAACGAGGACGGCGGCACCGCGACCGATCGGTTGATGGCGACGTGGGGCCGCACGACCGACATCGAGTTCGTCTACGGCGTCGAGGTCGATGCCGATGGCCGCACGATCGCCGACGAATTCCAGGGGCCCGACCACGTCGTGATGCCGTTCCGCGGCGAGAAGGATGCGCAGCATCCGATCGAGTTCGTCGTCACCGACAACAACATGGTCAGCGACAAGCCGCAGCCGGGAGCGAAGACGCCGGCGGCGCCGATGCGCTACTCGCCCGCGCCGGAGCTGTTCGATCTGACGAATCAGTCGCGCGAGGTCGTCATGGACGCGCATCCGTGGACCTATCGCGTCACCAGTCAGGAAATGTCGCGCGAGGCCAAGATCGGGGACGATGCCGCGGCGGGATCGGGAAAGATTCCGGATCCGCGACGGTTCGTGTTCGTCGAAGCCTGCTCCGAGCTCGACGGCGCGGCGCTCGCGTTCGGCGTGCGTGTGATGACGAGCAGCGGTCCGCGGTGGTTCGATTCGCACCGCGATCGCGATCAGTTTCGAATCGTGCGGAGCGGCTGCTTCCGCGGCGCCGTCCCGGTCTCCGGGTCGCAGGCGATTCGTGTCGACGCGATCCGGTTCCGCGCGTGGAAGCAACCCGATGCGAAGACCCCGCAGCCGGCAGTCCGCGTCACGCGCGTCAACCGCGTCTTCACGCTCGGCGACGACTATGCGATCAAACCGGTGCGATTCGAGTGGCGAGGATCGCTGCCGCTCGCGCTCGACGGCACGCCCGCGGAACTTCCGTTTTAGCGAGCGTCCGCCTGAAGGCGGACCGACATCGGTGGTGTCCGGCTTCAGCCGGACGAGTTTATTGTGGCGTCGGGGTTTAGCCGGACCCGACGCGCGTCCACTATACTGACCAGACGCCGACCAGAAATCATGGACATCCAGTACCGAGCCCCCGAATCCATCGCGCAGGCAGTCAAGCTGATCGCGGCGGATCCCAACGCGAAGATCTTCGCTGGCGGGACCGACCTGCTCGTGCAGTTCCGCGCCGGCATGCGGCATCCGACGGCGTTCGTCGACGTCAAGCGCATTCCCGAGCTGACCAGCATCACGGTCGATCGGGACGGCTTGAGGCTCGGGGCCGCCGCGTCGGCAGCCGAAATTTGCGGACACGACGAGTTGAAACAGCTGTGGCCCGGTCTGGTTGAAGCCGTCAATCTGATCGGCTCGACGCAGATCCAGGGTCGCGCAACGGTCGGCGGCAACCTCTGCAACGCGTCGCCGGCCGCCGACACGACGTGCGCGCTCATCGTCAACCGCGCCGAGTGTGTGATCGCAGGCCCGACCGGGGAACGCATCGTCCCGGTCGAGGATTTCTGCACCGCGCCGGGCAAGACGGTCCTCGATCGCGGTGAGCTGCTCGTCGCGATCCGCGTGCCGCGGCCGGCGGCGCGCACGGCGGACGGGTACCTTCGGTTGATTCCGCGTACCGAGATGGATATCGCCGTCGCGGGGGCCGGCGTCAGCGTGACGCTCGACGCGGACGGCACGTGCACGTCGGCGCGCGTTGCGATTGCGGCCGTCGCGCCGACGGCGCTCCTCGTACCCGATGCCGCGCGCGCGTTGATCGGATCGCGGCTCGACGCCGCGGCGCTCGAACGCGCAGCCGCCGCGTCGAGCTCGGCGGCGCGGCCGATCAGCGACAAGCGCGGCACTATCGCGTATCGAAAGACGATGGCCGGCGTCCTCACGCGCCGCGCCGCCGCGATCGCCGCCGAGCGGGCGAGTCGCAAATGATGTTGGCGCCCGAAGCGCCAGTGAAGGTCCGCTCGTGGTGAGCCCTTCGACTACGCTCATCCTGAGCTTGTCGAAGGATGAGCGTTTCGCTCAGGATGTACTTGTCGAACCACGCGATCGGCTCGTTCTTCGACAGGCTTAGGACGAGCGGTACCGAAGTGATGTCCAAGATTCATATCGAAACGACGATCAACGGCGAGCCGACGGAATTCCTGTGCGAGCCGCATGAAAGCCTGCTGACGGCGCTGCGCAACGCCGTCGGCTTGACCGGCACCAAGGAAGGCTGCACGACCGGCGACTGCGGCGCATGCTCGGTGATCCTCAACGGCCGGCTCGTGCCGGCGTGTCTCGTGCTCGCACCGGAAGCGCAGGGCGCGACGCTGACGACGATTGAGGGGATTGCGGACGGTGAGCGGCTTCACCCTCTGCAGCAGAAGTTTCTCGAGCACGCCGCGCTCCAATGCGGCATCTGCACGCCCGGCTTCATCGTCGCCGCCAAGGCGCTGCTCGACGCGAACCCGAATCCGAGCGAGGAGGAAACGCGGTACTGGCTCGCCGGCAATCTCTGTCGCTGCACCGGCTACGACAAGATCATCCGCGCCGTGATGGACGTCGCCGCCGCAGGGAGCACGAAATGACCGACTTCGCCTACATCGGCACTCGGCCGATCCGCCACGACGGCGTCGACAAAGTGACCGGCCGCGCCGCCTACGGCGCCGATTTCAGTCTGCCGGGCATGCTGCACGGGGCGATCCTCCGCAGTCCGCACGCGCACGCGCGGATCGTGTCGATCGACACGTCGGCGGCGGAAGCGATGCCGGGCGTGAAGGCCGTGATCACGGGCAAGGACATCCCGCCGAATTCTGCCAAGCTGGTCCTCGGCGGCGAGGCCGCGCTCGATCTGCACGACATGGGCGACAACCTCCTCGCTCACGACAAGGCGCTCTACAACGGTCACGCGATCGCGGCGGTCGCGGCGACGACCGTGGATGATGCCCGCGAGGCGGCTGAACTGATCAGGGTCGAGTACGAAGTACTGACGCCGGTGACGGGGATCGATCAGGCGATCGCGCCGGGCGCGCCGCGCCTGCACCAGGCGTTCGCGAACAACATCGCTCACCGCATGGAGCTCAAGCGCGGCGATGCCGAGAGCGCGTTCAAGGACGCGGACGTCGTCGTCGAGCGCGAGTTCCGCACGCCGATGGTCCATCAGGGCTACATCGAGCCGCACGCGTGCGTCGCGCGCATCGGACAGGACGGGCGCGCGATCGTCTGGTGCTCCACGCAGGGTCCGTTCGTCGTCCGCGACGCGTGCGCGGCGATTCTCGGCATGGACGCGGCGCTCATCAAAGTCATCGCCAGCGAGATCGGTGGCGGTTTCGGCGGAAAGATCGTCGTCTATCTCGAGCCGCTGGCGATCCTGCTGTCGAAGAAAACGAACCGGCCGGTGAAGATGGTGATGTCGCGCGACGAAGTGTTTCGCGCCACCGGGCCGACGTCGGGCACGAAGATCCGCGCCAGGTTCGGCGCCAAGCGCGACGGCACGCTGGTCGCGGCGAGCGTGTCGCTCTGGTACGAAGCCGGCGCGTACCGCGGATCGCCGGCCGGCGCCGGCGCGATGTGCTGCCTCACGCCGTACCGGATCCCGAACTTCTTCATCGAAGCGCACGACGTGGTGGTCAACAAACCGAAGGTGGCGGCGTATCGCGCGCCGGGATCGCCGATGGCGATGTTCGCGACCGAATCGGTCGTCGACGACATCGCGCGCCAGCTCGACATCGATCCGATCGAGCTTCGCCTGAAGAACGCGGTGAGCGAAGGCGATCAGGCCCCGTACGGACCGAAGTACGGGCCGATCGGGTTGAAGCAGGTGCTCGACGCCGCGAAGAACCATCCCCACTACCAGGCGCCGCTCGCCGCCAATCAGGGACGCGGCGTCGCGTGCGGATTCTGGTTCAACGCCGGCATGAACTCCAGCGCGACGATCACGCTGAATCCCGACGGCAGCGCCGCGGTCTTCACCGGCAATCCGGATATCGGCGGGACGCGCGTCGCGCAGGCGCTGATGGTCGCCGAAGAGCTCGGCATTCCAGTCGAGCGCGTCCGGCCGCACGTCGCCGACACCGACAGCGCCGGCCACACCGACGTGACCGGCGGCAGCCGCGTCTGCTACGCGACCGGCAATGCGGTCATCCAGGCCGCGCGCGACGTCCGCGATCAACTGCGGGCGCGCGCCGCGAAAATCTGGAAGACCGATGTCGATCGCGTCGGCTGGGAGGCGGGCCGCGCCGTTTCGCTCGACGGCGCCGATGGCAGCGCTGGACGCGACAGCAAGACGCTGACCGTCAGCGACCTTGCCGCGCAGATGCCGCACACCGGCGGACCGATCGTCGGCCGCGCCGCCGTCAGCATGCCCATGGCCGGACCGGGCTTCGCCGCGCATATCTGCGACCTCGAAGTCGATCCTGAAACCGGCCGCAGCACCGTCGTCCGCTACACCGCGATCCAGGACGTCGGCAAAGCCGTCCATCCGAGCTACGTCGAGGGGCAGATGCAGGGCGGCGCGTCGCAGGGCATCGGCTGGGCGCTGAACGAAGAGTACGTCTTCAACGCCGACGGCGTGATGGAGAATGCCGGCTTCCTCGACTATCGGATGCCGGTCGCTTCCGATCTGCCGATGATCGACACGGTGATCGTCGAAGTCGCGAACCCGCTGCATCCGTACGGCGTGCGCGGCGTCGGCGAGGTGCCGATCGTGCCGCCGCTGGCCACCGTCGCCAACGCGATGCGCGGCGCCACCGGCGTGCGGTTCACGGAGCTGCCGCTGTCACCGCCGCGCGTGCTGCAGGGACTCACCGAATGGCGACAGTCCACGTTCCAAGCGGCTGGACCGACCACACAGGCGGCGCTGACCAGATCGTGATCGACGCATCGCGCGTCGACGATCTGCTGAAGACGCTCGTCGAACGCTTCCCCGGGCTCGCCGGCGAGCTCGAGCAGGTCGCGGTCGCGATCGACGGTCAGATCTTTCATCACGCTCGCTACCAGTCGCTTCGCCCCGACAGCGACGTGCATCTGCTTCCCCCAGTCGCCGGCGGCTAGCCACGCCCTTGCGCGTGCGGTCTGACCGTGGTCTGACCCGCGGTCTGACCGTGGTCTGACCTCTGCGTCAAATTCTTGTCGGCTGTGTGCCGGCACGGGACAC
>Ga0075435_100002486_pt1 | contig 12254 bp, 5 predicted proteins | sample RhiMethybrSRZTD4_FD_75302 | JGI IMG/M metagenome (GOLD analysis project Ga0075435, IMG submission 75302) | Populus rhizosphere microbial communities from Tennessee, USA - Rhizosphere MetaG P. TD hybrid SRZTD4 | ecosystem: Host-associated > Plants > Roots > Rhizosphere > Soil | place: USA... | reverse complement strand
AAGTCGATCGTCTACACGCAGGGCGGCGATCCGAAAGACATCTGGTACGCGATGAACAACATCGCGCTGATACCGGTCGAAGGCGGTACGCCGAAGATGCTCACCCCGGGACTCGACCGCAGCGTCTCGCGTCCGCAGTTCACGCCCGACGGGAAGGTGCTGTTCCTGCTCGAGGAAGGCGGCAACGTGCATCTCGCTCGAGTACCGGCCTCCGGCGGCGCAATCGAACGCGTCCTCAACGGCGAACGCGACGTGAACGCGTACGACGTCGCGAAGACGGGCGACATCGCGTTTCTCGAGAGTCAGCCGCAGCAGCCGCACGAGGTGTTCTGGATTCCGGCCGCGGCGAAGGGACCGGGGAGCGCCGTCGCCCCGCAGCTGAGTCACGTCAACGACGCGTTTCTCGCGAAGATCGACCTCGGCACCGTCGAACGCTACAAGGCGAAGAGCGCCGACGGCACGATGATCGACGCGTATCTCACGCGCCCGCCTCACGCGCCGGCTGGAAAACTGCCGACGATTCTCCGGATCCATGGCGGACCGGTGAGCCAGTACTCGACCGGCTTCAACCAGGAATGGCAGATGCTCGCCGCGCAGGGGTTCGCGGTCGTCGCCGCGAACCCGCGCGGATCGTCAGGCTACGGCCGCGACTTCAGCCGCGCGATCTGGGCCGACTGGGGCAACAAGGACTACGACGACGTGATGGCGGCGGTGGACACGGCGATTGCGATGGGCGTCGCCGATCCGGATCGCCTCGGCGTCGGCGGCTGGAGCTACGGCGGCATTCTCACCGACCACGTCATCTCGAAGACGACGCGCTTCAAGGCGGCGACCTCCGGCGCGAGCGAGTTCAACTATCTCGCCAACTACGGCAACGATCACTATCAACGCCAATGGGAGGCGGAGCTCGGCCTGCCGTGGCAGAAGCCCGAACTGTGGATGCGCATCTCGCCGTTCTTCCGGATGGACAAGATCGTGACGCCGACGCTCGTCCTTGGCGGCGACCTCGACATGAACGTGCCGATCATCGGCGGTCAGCAGTTGTATCAGGGACTGAAGCGCCTCGGCCGCGACACCGAGCTGGTCGTCTACCCGGGCGAGTATCACGGCATCCGCCGGCCCAGCTTCCAGAAGGATCGCTACGAGCGCTACATCGCGTGGTATTCGAAGTACCTCAAACCGGGCACGACGAAGACCTCTTCGCAATAGCTGTCAACGAAACCACGAAACACGAAGAACGAAACCACGAAACCACGAAACCACGAAACCACGAAACCACGAAAATCGAAACCTCGAAACCTCGAAACCTCGAAACTAATTTTCGAGAATCTCTTTTTCGTGGTTTCGCGTTTCGTTTCGTGGTTTCGCGTTTCGTTTCGTGGTTTCGAGTTTCGTTTCGTGGTTTCGAGCTTTCGTGATCACCTTGTAATCAGCGAGTCCTCGTCCGGCACGTCGGCGAGCTGGACGCGGAGGTTGCCGGGGTTGGTCGCGTAGAGGTACGCCATCGACTGCGCGATCGCGCCCGCGCGCACCAGTTTTTCCAGCTCGCCGTCGAAGTGCTGCATCCCGTCGAGCTCGCCGTCTTTCATCGCGTCGAGCAGCGTCTTGCCTTCCTTCTCGCCCTGTTCGAGATAGTCGCGCGTGCGCATCGTCGACTTCAGCATCTCGATGATCGGCATGCGGCCGCCACCCTTCTTCGGAATCAGCCGCTGCGAGATGAAATAGCGGAACGTCGCCGCCAGCCGCGTCCGGACCGCGTGCTGATCGCCGGCCTCGAAGGTGCCGACGATGCGCTCGACCGTTTTCGAGGCATCGATGGTGTGCAGCGTCGAGAAGACGAGGTGGCCGGTCTCGGCGGCGGTGAGCGCGATCTCGATCGTCTCGCGATCGCGCATCTCGCCGACCAGGATCACTTTTGGCGCCTGCCGCAGCGCGGAGCGCAGCGCCGCAGCGAACGTCGGCGTATCGGTGTGCAGCTCGCGCTGGTGAACGGTCCCCTTCTTGTGCTGATGCAGGAACTCGATCGGATCCTCGATGGTGAGGATGTGCTCGGCGCGTGATTCGTTGATGAGATCGATGATCGCGGCGAGCGTCGACGACTTGCCGGATCCGGTCGGACCGGTCACGAGCACGATGCCGTTCTTGAGCGCCGCGGCGTCGGCGATCGCCGGCGGCAGATTCAAGTCGGCCAGCGAAGGGATCTTCGCGGCGATGACGCGCATGACGATGGCGTAGGTGCCGCGCTGGCGAAAGACGTTGACGCGGAACCGCGATCGCTCGGCAATCGCGTACGAGAGATCGACGGCGCCCTCCTCTCGCAACGTGCGCAGGTACTGGAGATTGCCGCCGATGAGATCGCGCGCGATGCGGGCGGTGTGCTCGGGCCGCAGCAGCGGCAGCTCGGGGATCGCCACCGTTGCCAGATCGCCGTGCCGTTCGACCTGCGGCGGACGTCCGGGCGAGAAGATGAGATCGCTGATCCCATCACCGGAATCGAGCATCGCGGTGATCAGCGCCGGCGTCGCACTCGACGACGCGGTGCTGGCAACCGCCCCAAACAGCAAAACCTCGTCGTCGCTGGCCGTCGCCGGCCGATCGGAAGCACTCGTCGTCATGGCGAACCTACTGCGGTTGGCGGTTGGTCTCGAGATAGCCCAACCACTGTTTCACGAGGGCGACGTTCGGGCCGCTCGCCTTCTCGTAGGCGTCGGCGTAGCTGCGGGCGAGCTTGAGGTCCTCGGCGCGGTTGTGGACGACCGCGCCGGCCGAATGCACGTGGTAGATCCATTCGACCGCGAGATAAAGCGCGGCGGCGTCCGCCGGCTGATCGCTCAGGTAGCGCTCGAGCGTCCGGACCGCCTCGCGACCCTTGCCGAACGTCGCGTAAAGCATCGCCAGCGGCTTGGTGAAGCGCACGTCGGAAGGCCACCTGCCGGCCGCCTCTTCCAGGATCGTCCGCGCTTCCGCGTAGTCGTGCGTGCGCATCAGCGCATCGGCGAGCCACTGGTAGATCTGCGGAATCTCCGTCCCGTCGACGAGCGACGTCTGCCAGGCACTGGCCGCGGCGGCGTCGTGTCCCGACGCCGCGAACGACGCGGCGAGGTAGGCGAGCGCGGCGGTACTGTCGGTGTCGGGGTCGATCGCTTTCTTCAGCGTGGACTCGGCCTTGATGTAGTCGCCGGCGGCGAGCGACTGGACGCCGGCGTCGAACGCCGGCCGCATGTCGTTGGCGACGCGCTCGCGAAATGGCTCGAGCGTCTCGCGGTTGACGGCGTGTTCGCGCTTGAACCCCGGTGTCATCGTCTTCTCGTCGACGGGGAGGAACAGCTCGGCGTCAGTCGATGTCGCACCGAGGCCGTCTGCCGAGGTCATGAGGACCTTCGGAGGCGCGACTTCGAAATCGCGCGTCAGCGTCTTGACCAGCTTTCCCGCGTCGGAGACGAGCGCGCGCAGCACGTACTTGCCCGGCGGGATCTGATGGAGCGTCATCACCTGCGAGAAGATCATCCGCTCGTCGCCGCCGAGCCGGCCGGCCGCGTTCGCGTTGATGAGCGGGGGACCTTTGGCGTTGGCGGCGACTTCGTATTTCACCGTCACCGTATCGGCCTTCGCGCCGTAGGCTTCGATGTATCCGTGGACCGAGCCGAAGCTCGCGGTGTAGCCAATCGTCGGCCGCAGCAGCTCGCCGACTTCGGTGGGGCCACCGACCATCAGCTCGCTGAGCGTCAGGCCGTTTTCGCTCGAGAGCGCCGTGCGAATCGGATGCTCGATCGATCCGACGCGTTCGCCCTCCGCCGCGGCGAGCTTGAGCGTGTACTCCCCGGGCGCGAGGCTCGCCCCGGCGGTGAACTGCAGCGCCGAGGGGACGCCGTTCATCACCGGCAGCAGCCGCGTGCTCTCCGAATGGTTGTCGACGACGCGCCCATTGCGATCGACGATGAGGTAACCGAGCGCCACTGCCTTGGACGAGGCGTAGTCGGCGCCGACGTCGACGTGAATGACGATCTGCACCTTGGCGCGTTCGGGACCCTGCAGCGAGAAGGAGGCGACGCGCAACGGCAGCGCCGCGCTGAGCAGCGGTGAGCTCAACGCCGCCACGACCGCCTGGCGGGGCGTGCGCGGCGCGTGCACTTCGGCCGGCGAGTTGAGAATGTGCCGCCGCGTGCGGACGAGCGCCCCGCGCCGGGGCACGTCGACGCGAATCGGGTGCGGTTTGCCGTCGCGATCCCGAGGATCGGATTCGACGCCGAGCAGGTAGTAGCCGGAGAGCTCGGACTCGATGCGCTCGAAAAACGGCGCTTCGGCGGTGGCGACGGTGAAGATGGCGCCGCGCGCGGCGCCGGCGAGCATCTCGAGCCCTTCGGCGCGCGTCTGCCGATCGGCGAACGGATTGACCGGCGCGCGGCTGTCGGTGATGTCGAACAACTGGTTGTCGAGACGGAGCGCGTACAGACTCGTTCGCGCCTCCGCCGCCATCGTGCCGAGCTCGACGACCAGGCCCGGCTCGGACAGGACGAACCCTTCGGAGATCAGAATCAGCGTCTTCGGCGCGTCGATCGCGCGCAGCCCGATCAGCAGATCGCGCAGTCCGTTGATGGTCTGATCCGCTTCGTGCGTGGTGTCCATCGCCAGCATCGTCGCTTCGATCTCGACTTCCGTGCGGCACAGCTCGATCTGCGCCGGCGAAGAGCCGACGATCGCCGGCGAACACTCGCGGAGCTGCACCGACTCGAGCGTCACCCGATCGCCGCGATGGATCATCATCGCCTCGGTGAGCGCGATGTTGTGCTTGTAGTCGCTCGGCCGGCCGGCCTGCTTCTGCCCCGCCATCCGCGAGATGACCTGCTTGACGCGCGCCCGATCGGCGGTGAACACGGTGGCCGGCGCACCGGTGCCGAAGCCGGCGACCGCGATCCGATCGGACGGCAGCAGGCGGTCGACGAACGCGTTTGCCGCGCGCGAGATGCCGAGCGCGCCGCCGAAGCGGATGTTCGGCTCGTCGACGGCGATGACGATCAACCGACCGCCGGTGGAGCCCTCGTTCGAGGTGAAGCCCTCGGGGACCGGCGCCGCCGCCGCCGGCGGCGTGGCCGGCGTCACCATCGAGACCCACTCCGCTGTCACCACCCGCCGCTGGTTGCCATCGACACGTACTGTGAAGTCGGCCGGCTTGAGATCGGCGAGCGGCTTGCCGCGATCGTCGACGACCGTGACGTCGACCGAGGTGACCTCGACCGAGGATTGAAACCGCGGCTGCTGCGGCGGCGGCTGCGCGCCCAATGACGAACCGCCGAGGACGCAGAGCCCGCCGAGAAGACTGCAGAGACCGGCCCTCATGTTCATCTCGCCGCCGCAACGCGGTAACCCTGACGCGCCCGAACCTCGTGATGACCGTCGACTTCCACCTTGATCCGGCGCCACGAATCGCCGCGCGCATTGTTGGTCGACACGTACCCGAGCAGATACTGATTTCCCAGCTCGTCGAGGAGATCGTTGTAAGCCTCGTGCAGCTCGTCGATGCTGTCGGTGAAGAGCGCGCGGCCGCCGGTCGGCGTGGCCAGGCGATCCATCACGCGCTTCAGCGACTCGAGGGTGACGCCGCGGCCCTGGCCGATCATGTACAACGTGACGTCGCTCGACTGCAGGCGGCGCTCGACGTCGTTGATCGTCACGTGGCTCCCCTGATCCTCGCCGTCGGTGAAGACGATGAACGCCTTGCGCCCGGTCTGGCGGCCGAGCATGTCGGTGCCGCGAAGCAGCGTGTCGTACAGCGCCGTCGATCCCCACGGCGCGAGCCGATCGACCGCTTTCACGCGTTCGGTCTGATCCATCGTCTTGCGCGTCAGCGTGATGATGTTGTCGTTGAAGCCAATGAGCGTCACCAGATCCTGGCTCGGCACCGCGCCAAGGAATTCTTTCACCGCTTTCTTCAGCTTCGGCATCGCCGGACCCATGCTGCCGCTGATGTCGACGGCGGCGATGAGCTCGAGCGGAACGTCCTCGGAGGCGAAGTGCGTGATCGTCTGCGGCTTGCCGTCCTCGGAGACGTGGAAGGCGGTGCGCGGGATGCCGCGCACGAAGCGGCCGCGGCCGTCGCTGACGGTCACCGTCACCTGCACGACCTCGACGTTGACGCGCTCGGTGTAGCCGAGCGACTTGGTCCGCGAGGTCTGCACGACGCGCCCGCCTGCCCGCAAGGTCGCGACCGCGCGCACCTGGTGCTCGGAGACCGATGGTCCCGCGTCCCACTCGCATTCCCACGGGGGCGCCGTGATGACGCAAATCTGGCGGCCGCCGACGAAGAACGCGACCGCCGAGGCGGCCTCCACCGGATCGACGCGCGCGCGCAGCAGCGTCGGCCCGCTCACGTACGCTTCCGGACCCGGCGAGAGAATCGTGATTTGCACGCCGCTCTCGGGGTTCTGCGCGGAGACGAGCACACTGATCGCCGCCGTGACCATGGCGACGCCGATCGCCCGCCAGACCGCTCTCCACTCCGTGTCCTTCGTGGTGGAGAGTCTCACCGTGATCATGGCTGCGAGGTCCGCGTGATCGGGACGAGCGGACCGTCCGCCGTCGCCGACGCCAGATAGTCCTCGACCTGCTCGCGCGTCGCGAACCGCGATTCGCGCGACAGCGTCAACCAGTCGCTGTCGTCGGTCGGCTGCACCTCGTCGAGAAAATCCTGCATCGCCGCGCTCACGACGACGCGCATCAGCGCGGACGGCACGCGCAGCTCCTTGAGCCGTGCCGCGACATGGAGATTCAAGTCCGGCATCGCGGACGCCACGACGCCGAGTTGCGGACGGCCGGTGAGCACCCACCAGCGTCCCGGCGGCGACAGGCGTGTGCAGATGCACCCGTCAGTGCCGAGCGCCGACATCCCCCACGCGTCCAAGTCCACCACCGGCGCGCCCGGCGCTGCCGGCGCGGCTCCGCCGCCGAGAAACAGCTGCTCGGACAGCGTGAACATCGACGGGAATCGTTGGGTGTCGTGCTCGAGCGTCCAGGTCAGTGCGCGGCGCCGGCTGGCACCGATTCCCATCTCGTCCGCGATGCTGCCGAACGCCGACGGATCGGTCAGCACCTCGGCGATACGAACCGCGCCGCGCGCGACCGCATCGGCCATTGCGTCGCGATCCGCGTCGCGCAGCGCATACGGATTCATCAACGCGACGCTCACCGCGAAGGTATCCCGCTCGTTCGACGTGAGCTTGGGCGCGTGCATCAAGTGATCGAAGTTCAGCCGGCGGAGCGCGAGCGGCGCCAGCGCGAGATCGAGGCCGAGCAGCGATCCGCTGACGTGCCACGGCACGCCGGGCGCGACGTCCTGGCGCGGCGCCGCCCACGCGCTGCGCGAGCGCATGGCGCCGTCCTTCACGCCAAACCCGAAATCGTGTCGATGCGACACGTCGCCGGCGAGCAGCACCGTGCCTTCGGGATCGCCGAGATACATCGCGTAGCTGAACGCGAGCAGCGATCGGGCGAGCAAATCGTCGGCCACTTCGAGGAGCGGTCCGGCCACGCGTGCCGCGCGCTTCGGGTCCCGGCTTCGCGTCGCGCGCATCAATTCTTCGTGTGACTTGCGCAGCGCATCCTGCAGCTCGGGCACCGGATTGACGGCCGACGGCGGGCCGTACGACGGGTCCACGCGGTGGCGGCGCGGCAGATCGTTGACGAGCGTGGTCAACACCGCGGCCGCCGCCTCGAGATCGGCCGCCGGCGCCGCGTCGTTGGCGAGCCGTCGCGCGATCGCCGCGATTTCAATCGGCACGTCGATGGGGAGTCCCTGCTGCTTTTGCCGGACGCGCTCGAGCCGCCGCCGCTCGGCAAATCCGAGATCGAGCCGGTACTCCTGCCCTTCCCACGTGATGTGGACGGGCGTCTGCGGATCGGCGGACGGCGCGCCGCCGAGCGCTCTGACGATCGCGGCTTCGACGTCGCTGCCCATCCCGATCACCGGACCGACTTCGTTCTGCAGCCAGCGTGCGATCGCACCGCCGTATCGCCCATCGTCGCCGAGCGGCGTCGCGACGAGCTGTTCGAACAGCGACTCGCCCTGCACGGGATCGATCGTGCGGACGCTGACCATGCGCGCGACGAGCGCGATCGCGCCCTGGAACTGCGCCTGCGCGGTGAACCCTTTGATGCCGTCGAACGCCGTGAGGCGGTTCGCGTGCCGCGCCGCCGCGGCGTAGACCGACGGATTGCGGACGCCCGCGCGTTCGAGCGTCAGCATCAGCATCCGGTAGTGCGGCATGCCGCGAACAGCGACGAAGACCGACGGCGCCGCCGTGCCGCTGTCGAACTCGCCGCCGGGGTCGGCCGCGCCGCCGAAGAGCCGCTGCGCGAAGCCGAGTTGATCGAGACGCTCACCGCGTTGCCGAACGTCGGCGCCGCCGATCGTCTCGGCGAGCCACGCGGCGTCGAATGGTTGATCGTCGACGAGCTTCAGGGGCGCCGACGCCTCGATGGACAGGTCGGTGCCGCTGAACACCCGCGACCACCACGCGCGCGATGCCGGCGGCGCGGGCGTCCCGTCGCGTTGAACCTTCAGCCGCATCACCGCGGCGGCGAGATCGTGCGTCGCCCGGCCGTAAGGCAGGGTGCGCACGTGCCAGTCGCGGAACGTGCTGATACCCGCCCCCGCCAGCTGCCTGAATCGATCGAGGCGCACCGCCGGATCGCTCATCCAGGATCCCAGCAGAAACTCGCGCCGCGCCGGATCGAGCTGACCGACGATGTCGTACAAGTAGGCGAGGCGTCCTTCGCTCACGTCGAAGAGCGTCAACACGAACCGCTCCGGCCGCGTCACCTTCTCGCCGACGACGGCTTCCCACAACGGGAGCGCATCGGGGCCGCCCGGCGGCACGACGCGGTTGCCGTGAATGCGAAGGCTGCTGGAGAAGACCGCGAACATCGGCGCGTTGCGCTCGTAGAGGCGCGTGATGAGCGACGAGTGTTCGGCGAAAAACTGCAGCGTCTCGTCGTCGAGCGCGTCGAGACCGTGGCAGATGAGCGACGCGGACCGATCCGCGATGATCGCTGTCACCAGCTCCTCGGCCGCGACTTTGCGGCGAAAGACCGCGTTGCTCCACACCTCGGCGGTCAGCGGCACCGGCACGAGATCGAACGTGCCATCGTCGAACGGCAGCGTCAGCTTCTTGCCGCGCGGCAGCGGCGTCCGCAACAGGTTCAGCAAGGCGACCGCCGTCGGATTCCGCGCGTCGGTGTCGTAGACGAGGCGGGTGATCTCGGACATGAACCGGCCGCGATCGGGGACGGGCTCGATGGCGAGCGCGCGCGCGAGCGACGCTGTACCGCCCGGGACGGGTACGTCCTGGAAAACCACGACGGCAGCGGCGAGCCGCAGCGGAAATGCCGCTACAATCGTGAAGCACAGACACAACGCCCGGATTGTCACAAGGCGCACATTATAGACATGGCATCTGCGAACTACACCGCGAAAGACATCACCGTTCTCGAGGGCCTCGAGCCCGTTCGCAAACGGCCCGGCATGTATATCGGCGGCGTCGGTGCGGCCGGGCTTCACCACCTCGTCTGGGAAATTCTCGACAACTCCGTCGACGAGGCGATGAACGGCCATGCTTCAACCATTTGGGTCACCCTTCACGCCGATGGATCATCGATCACCATCGAGGACGATGGTCGCGGCATTCCGATCGACAAACATCCGACGACGAAGAAAAGCGCGCTCGAAGTCATTTTCACGATGCTCCACGCCGGCGGGAAGTTCGAACACGGCAATTACAAAACCGCCGGCGGTTTACACGGCGTTGGCGCGAGCGTCGTCAACGCGCTCTCGAAAGAGCTCGTCGCCACTGTCAAACGAGACAGTGCGCAGTGGGAGATGCGGTTCAAGCAAGGCAAGGCCGTCAGCGGGCTGAAGAAGCTCGGACCCGCGCGCGGCACCGGAACCACGGTCTACTTTCATCCCGACGCGACGATCTTCCCGAAAATCGAATTCGATCCCGACGTCATCAAAGCGCGCCTCGAAGTCGCGAGCTACCTGCACAAGGGACTGAAGGTTACGTTCGAAGACGAAGGCTCGAAAGAAAAACTCGTCTACGAGCACAGCGAAGGGCTGATCGATTATCAGAAGAAGATCGTCGCCGAGCGTGGCGCGAAACCGGTGCACGAGGCGCCATTCACCCTCTTCAAAGACGACGCGATGCGTCTCGATCTGGTGATGCAGTGGACCGAGGCGACCGACGAGCATCTGCGGTCGTACGTGAACGGCATCCCGACCGGATCCGGCGGCACGCACGAAAACGGATTCAGAGCGGGAGTCGGCAAGGCGGTCCGCAATTACATCGACACGCACAATCTCTCGCCGAAAGGCGTCACGATCACCGCTGAAGACATCCGCGAAGGGCTGACCGGCGTGCTCAGCATCTTCGTCCAGGAGCCGCAGTTTCAGGGACAGACGAAGGATCGGCTGAACAACCCGGAGCTGATGTCGGCGGTGGACGGCGTCGTGCGTCCGGCGCTCGAGCACTGGCTGAATCACAACATCAGCGTCGCGGAAGCGATCGTCGCGCGCATCATCCTCTCGGCGCGCGCGCGCGAGGCGAGCCGCGCGGCGCAGGCCGAAGTGTCGCGCAAGAGCGCGACGTCGACACGGCTCAACCTGCCGGGGAAGCTGAGCGACTGCACGAATCCCGACGCCGACAGCAGCGAGCTGTTCATCGTCGAAGGCGATTCCGCGGGCGGATCCGCCAAGCAGGGCCGCGATCGCGCGCGTCAGGCGATTCTGCCGCTGCGCGGCAAGGTGCTCAACACGGAGAGCGTGTCGCTCGCCAAGGTGCTCGAGAACAAGGAACTGTCGGATCTCGTCACCGCGCTCGGCTGCGGGCTCGGGAAGAACTTCGAGATCGCCCGCCTGCGCTACGGCAAGATCATCATCCTCGCGGACGCCGATTCCGACGGCAATCACATCGCGACGCTCCTGCTCACGTTCATCTACAGACACCTGCCGCAGCTGATCAGCAACGGCAAGGTCTTCCTCGCCCAGCCGCCGCTCTATCGCATCGACATCGGCAAGGACACGTTCTGGGCGCTCGACGATGCGCACAAGGACGCGATTCTCAAGCAGCACGCCAAAAATGGACACGGCCGCGCGGCGCCAGAGATCACGCGCTTCAAGGGCCTGGGCGAGATGATGCCGAAGGTGTTGTGGGAGACGACGCTCAACCCGCGAACGCGGCGGCTGCTGCGCGTCGAGGTGACCGATCAGATCGTGACCGATCGCGTGATCAACGAGCTGATGGGCAAAGACGCTTCGGCGCGCTTCCGCTTCATCATGGAGCGCGCAGACGAAGCCGAAGAACTGGACGTGTAGTGGCGTGGATACACCCTGCTAAGTAGGCGCGCGTGACCGGGCCGGTCCCGATCACCGTCGACCCGCGCATCCTCAGCGCCATCGGCGCCGCGATTGTCTGCGGCCTGCTGCTCCTTCAGTACGCGCACCGGCGGGCGCCGTTCATCCTCTTCTGGGCGGCCGGCTGGCTGCTGATCGTCCCGACCCTGCTCGTCGTCGCCCGCAGCTACAGCAGTCCCTCTGTCGGACGCGCGGCGTTCGGGTTGTCGCAGTTCCTCGAGGTCTGCACGGCGACGCTGTATTTCTGGAGCGCCGACGTCTACCGGCAGACCGGCTATGCGACCAGGCGGACCCTCAGGGCGCTCGGCGGCGCCGCCGCGTACTTCCTCCTGTCGCCGCTCGCGTTCGGTGCAAGCGCCGTGCTCATACCCGGCTACATCGTGTCGGCGGCGATCCTCGCGGCCGCGGGTGCGATGTACGCCGCCGTGCTCATCGAACGGCGGATGATCGGCGCCGGACTGCTCGCGTTCGTGTTGTTCGGCCTCGCCATCTCACACCTCGCGTCGGCGGTCGTCGAACAGCAGATGATGGAGGTGGGCCGATTCAGCTTCGAGATCCTGATCGTCAACGTCGTGCTCTACGCCTGCGGCGCGATCGGCGTCCACATGTTCATCTTCGAAGACATGACCTACGAGCTGCGCACGACGAACCGGCGGCTCGAAGCGGCGCGCGCCGAGCTGCTGCAGGCGGCGATCACCGATCCGCTGACCGGGTGTCACAACCGGCGTTTTCTCGACCAGGTGATGGACCACGAGCTGCAGCGGCACGAGCGCTTCCGCCTGCCGCTGTCGCTGCTCTTCATCGACGTCGACAAGTTCAAAGCGGTCAACGATTCGCTCGGGCACGATGCCGG
>Ga0075435_100002479_pt1 | contig 12276 bp, 34 predicted proteins | sample RhiMethybrSRZTD4_FD_75302 | JGI IMG/M metagenome (GOLD analysis project Ga0075435, IMG submission 75302) | Populus rhizosphere microbial communities from Tennessee, USA - Rhizosphere MetaG P. TD hybrid SRZTD4 | ecosystem: Host-associated > Plants > Roots > Rhizosphere > Soil | place: USA... | reverse complement strand
TGCCGGAGGACGGCCGACCGTGGTCAGAGGACGCGGCGTTCGCGAAGCTGATCCTCGCCGAGGCCGGCATCGAGATCGACAGACCCTTCTAACATCGAGGTAACCGTGAGCAACATCTCAAGACAACTAGCGCTCTCCATCGCCGTCAAGATCTTCGAGGAGAAGAAGATGACGGAGGCGGAGGTCACCGAGCTGATCGAGCAGAACGTCAAGAAGATCGGCAGCTCCGACTCCCAGAAGGCTGTTCGCGCAGCGTGCGAGATCGTCGGTCTCGTCATGCTCCTCGAGGTCGCGAAGTGAGCGACGGTTTCCGAGCGGTGACCGTCTCACTCTCCGGCGCGCCCGACATCGAGTTCAAGTTCGAAGGCGCGACGTGCAGGGCAGAGTTGGACGGAGCGGTCCTGTACGCGGAGCTTCGAGGCGACAAGGGCATCGACATGCGACTGTCAGCGAAGAGCGGTGAGATCCTCGCTGACATCGTGCTGAACACTCGATTCGAGGTCGACGACACGCAGAACGTCACCGATGTCGGGTCGGCTCTGCTCTGGTCGAACTGGCGATACGAGCGAGCGAAGGCTCCGACGCAGGACAGCCTCGCGTCTCAGATGGCCGCTCTTGCCGACGAGTACGAGGCGACCGGCAAGGTGAACAACGTGCCGATGCTCGTGCGCCTGATGCGAGCCGCTGCGGCGAGGATGCGTGGCGACGATGTCTGACGAGGCAGAGAGGAAGCGTGTCCGAGACATGGTCGTCGACGCGGCGCGAGACTGGCGCGAGGCTCAGTGCGCGTATCCTCACGACTCCGACAAGTACGATCGCGAGGGCGAGAACTGCTTCTACGACAATCACGTCGAGAGTTGTCCGTGCGAGGCGGCTCGTCAGGACCTGATCGCGGCGCTGAACAAGCTGGACATGGTGGATCCTCGATGATCTGGGACTTCGAGGAGCACAGGATTCTCGAGGTCCCGGACGAGTTTCAGACGCTCTACGTGGAGTGGTCGCCCGGGGAGCGACTGAGTCACGTGGAGTGGCTTCGCGAGTGGAGAGCGCCAGACCGCGGTCGCTACTCCGGTATCACCCTGGGCGCGTATCGCCGCGCGAAGTCTATGCAGGGAATCACTCGAGCGGTCATCGAGACATGGGTCCCGTGCGCGAGACAGGAGTCCGCGACCGGTGTCCCGTGGCCTCACTGCTTCTTCAAGCAGATAGTCGGTAGGCGTGGTCACGCGGAGGACGGATCTATCTACTGTCCTGGGTGTCGCACAGAGCGACCATGGGAGAGGCGTCAACGGAGCGAGGCTCCGAGGACGAAGCAGTTATCACTCTTCTAGGAGGTCGTCATGTTGAGGGACATGATAGTGCATCTTCTCGTCAATGGGAAGGTCAAGGAGCTGGAGATATCGTGCGACCGTCTCGTGATCGAGAACACGGCGTTCCGCGAGCGGGAGAAGCGACTCGAGACTAGGATCGCCAATCTGGAGGCTGCGATGGGTCGTATCGTGGACATCTTCAAGAACCAGTGGATCGGCGTCGAGGAGCAGCATCTGTTCAACCTGTGTCGCGCCATCCTGGAGGATCAGTCGTGGAGAAGGTAGTCGCCGCCGAGCCGCCCGGTGAGGATCTTCAGAGTCTGTTCGACCGTCTGCGACACCTGACCGAGCAGCTGGAGAACAACGAGCTGACGCTCGAGGAGAGCATCGCGACGTACGACAAGTGCGTCGAGCTTCAGGGGAAGATCCGCAAGATCCTCGACGATGCCGACAGGAAGGTGACAGAGATCGTGCGCGAGGGTGGACACATCGAACCGTTCAAGGTGAAGGACGATGGCTAAGAAGCAGACCCGACGCAGCCTCAGCCTCAATCGGTCGATCTACGAGGCGCTCAAGTCTCACACGGACGAGACTGGCTACTCCATGTCAGAGACGGTCGAGCGTCTGCTCGAGGAGCACATCCCTGAGGTCCGAGCCGCTGTAGAGAAGATCGACGAAGAGATGGCGAAGAAGCGCGAGGAGCGGCTCGAGACTCTGCGCGCGCGAAGGTCAGTCGTGCAGCAGACGCGGGAGTACATGCCTGAGCAGCGCGCGCGAGACCGCGCTATGGGTGATGCGATAGCAGCGACGTATCAGCCGAAGCTCGAACCGGTCTGTAGCGCGAACTGCTACGGGAAGTGTCTAGAGCCGAAGTCTCACGTCGCTCGACCCGAGCCGATTCGTCAGAGACCTCGCGCGACACCGATGCCGACCGCGAGACCGCTGTCTGACGACGACCGCGAGCGGCGCGCGATGGAGAATCCGTGCCGTCGTCCGGGATGCCGAAGACCGGGTCTGCACGAGCGCCATGACTGACGCAAGTTCCCTCTTGCAATCCGCTTAAAGGTTTGGTATACTTAGCTTTTCGCTGACCAAAGCAACCGTCGGCGACAGGAGGACTGAGATGAAGACAGGTTCGACAGTAGAAGAGGTAGAGCGGAAGATGTTCGAGGACCTGCCGATGGAGCTTCGGCAGCTGTCCATGCGCATCGTGCTCAGGCAGGCTCACGCGGAGATCCTCGCCATCGAGACCGAGGCCGCTGCCGCCATCGCTGCGAAGAAGCGCAGCGACCTGTCCGCTGTCATCGACGAGGTCAGACAGCTTCAGGACGACCTTCGACTCGCGTGCGCGAAGCACGCTAAGGCTCTCTGATGCAGTTCAAGAAGCCGATGGTGAAGTGGGACGTCGAGGACCGCGTGACCGGATTCAGGCATCGCGTCGTCCTGTTCGACGACGGCGTCCTGGTCCGTACCGGAGACTGGACGCCGTACAAGGGCATCGCCACGCTCGAGGTCGCTGGTCGCCTGTTCTGCGCGGCCACCGACTTCCACGCTGGTGACGGTCTGCCGACGAGCCGCATCTTCGAGGCGTCCATCAACCCGACGTGGAACACGCTTCCGATGACGGAGCAGTGACCGTGGCTCGCCGGAAACTAGACCTGCTTCGGGACCGCGACTGGCACGCGGAGCTGGAGCGGTTGGAGCAGAAGCTCCAGCGCATCAAGAGACTCCTCAGCGGTCGCGTTCGCCTGAAGCGTCACTGGCGTAAGCCTCACGACGTTCCTGGCCATCACGTCAAGGGTCATTGGGTCTATCACATCCAGGAGAAGGACGGTGAATAAGCTGAAGGTCATGCTCTGCCTCGAGATGCTCGAGTCACGCATTCGGGCGAACGTAGCGCAGAGCAAACAGTCGTATCTCACGTGCATCATCGACGAGATCAAGAGGGAGGTCGAGAAGTATGAGGAAGCTGATGATTCTAGCGAGCCTTCTGTCGCTGCCGCTGCTAGCGAGCGCTGACGTCGTCCGGGTCATGCCGGAGAGCGGAGCGTTCGTTCAGCACGCGGGAGCGCACTGCGATCGTGGCTTCAAGGACACCGTCCTCGCCATCGCCCGCACGACCCTCACCGTCGACGACGGTATGGTCTACCGCGGCGGAACCCACGCTGACGAGGTCGTCCAGACCAGCTTCGGCACCTGGGCATTCTGGCGAAGCTCGACCCAGACCCTCGTCGTCTCGGTGCGTCCGAAGCGCGGCACCGACCGCAAGGACGTCGAGATCAGCATCATCGACCGCTCCGGCGGTCAAGTGTGCTACGAGAAATGGAGGGGATACGGACAGTGACGGCGAAGGACATCGCAGCGCTCATGACACCGGAGGACGGACATCCAGCGTGGAAGTCCTTCGTCAAGGTCATGTCGAACAAGTCGTATGGCCACGACCCGCTCGTTCAAGCGTGGGCGTTCTATCGTGCTGGGTGGGAGAAGGAGTCGGTGGCCGACACAACGTGGCGACAGGGAATTCTGCATCTGACAGTCGATGCAGACGGACTCGTGTCGCTCTGGGATCACGAGATGACTGTCAGCAGCTACCTGAGGCTCGAGCTGACGCCAGAGCAGCAGACGCAGATCCAAGCAACGATGGACAAGAAGGGATATACACCGTGATTCAGACGCAGACTACCGCACCGGAGGAGACGCAGACTCAGAACGGGACCGACCAGGCCGACGCGACCGTCGAGGACGGGGACGACGAGGAAGAGGTCGACGAGGAGGAGGAAGAGGAGGAGGACGAGGACGAGGAGCTGGAGGCCATCGACGACGAGGAAGAGGAAGAGGAGGAGGACTCCGAGTGAACTGCACCGTCCACATCACCGTGGGCGGCGTCGCCTACGATCTCGAGATCGATGACTTCACTCGCGGCACGTCCGGGTCGTACTTCGACCCTCCGGAGTCCGGCGAGGTCGAGATCGCAGACGAGGTCACCTTCGATGGCGGGACCATCACGCTAGAGCAGTTGATAGCGCTCGTCGCGGCAGAGCGAGGTATCTCGCTCGAGCAAGCTGCGAGTATCGTGTTCGACACCGCGTACGAGCAAGCCGAGCGGTACTATGACGACCTGTGTGACGACGTAGCCGAGAACGAGAGGAGATACGACGATGAGTAGGTGGCGAATCAGTGTGCAGTCGAGTGGCGGTCTAGCCCGGGTGAGTGTGCACGACAACGAGCGCGTCGTCGGTGTCATCTCGATGCCGGTCAAGGCGTACCACGAGGCGAGCAAGGCGCTCATCATCATGGTCACAAGCATCGCTCAGGCGAGCATCTCCGAGACGCTCAGCAAGCGGATCTGGGCTGACGCTCAGATGATGACCGCTGGTCTAGACGGCGACGCCGCCGTCGACAAGATGGAGTCCTTCGGCTGGACGAAGGAGAAGATCGACGCGTACGCTGTCGAGCTGGCGCTGACGCTCAGCCAGCGTCTCGTGGAGCGTCTGCCTTGATGTGGATGACGCCCCGTGAGCAGGATCTGTACGAGTCCGTGATGTTCACGTTCTTCCAGACGCTCGTCGACCACTCCGCGCGCTACGGTCGAGGATGGTATCTGTTCCTGGCTGGGAAGACCTTCTACGTGCGGGAGGTCTCGCTGTGAAGAATCAGCTTCAGGGTCTGCTGCGCGAGGCACTCAGGAGCTTGAACGCGTTCGAGGACAGGCTGACTCTCGCGAACGTCGCGGACAAACCGGACTACATCCGTGAGTGCGAGGACATTCGTCGATCCCTGCGATCGATGCACATCGCCCTAGAGAAGGACGCACGATGAGCGACTACCTGGAGATCGAGCCCGCTCGCGCGAAGCGGGTCAGCGACAAGCGGCTGAGCGAGATCTGGGACTCGCACGGATGGGTCGCTGAGGAGAAGCTCGATGGATGGCGCTATCTGATGCACATCGGCAGGAACCTCAGTCGCGTCTACCTCACCGGACGAAGGGTCAGCGACCGGACCGGCCTCCTGTCGGAGAAGGGTCTTCAGGTCCCCGGGCTATGGCCGATGAGCGCTCAGCGACTGCTGGACTACACGGTCCTCGACGGCGAGATCTATCCTCCGGACGGAGCGAGCTTTCGGGACATCGCTGGCATCATGAACTCCGATCTGGACGTAGCGCACGCGAAGATCCGCCAGATCGGCTCGCCGACCTTCCGCGTGTTCGACGTACTCTATCGGGACGGCGACGACGTCAGGGAGCTGACGCAGATGGAGCGACGCCAGATCCTCGAGACGCTCATCAAGCGTATCGACCACCACCTGATCCGCGTCGTACCGCAGCGACGTCCGGAGAGGGTCTTCTACGAGGAGATCGTAGCACGCGGCGGCGAGGGCATCATCGCGAAGGACCTCGGAGCGCCGTACGGTGAGGGATGGGTCAAGGTCAAGCGGGAGCACACTCTCGACGTCGTCGTCACTGGCTTCACCGAAGCTCGATTCGGGCGGACCGGTCGCATCTTCGGGCAGATCGGTGCGCTGATCGTCTCGGTCTATGCGGACGGCACTCTCGTCGAGGTCGCCCAGGTGAGCGGGATGGACGATGCGACTCGGCTCGAGATGTCGAACAACCGGGACGCGTGGATGGGTCGCGTGATCGAGATCGTAGCGCAGGAGTGGGCGAAGGACAGGCTCCGTCACCCGCGCTTCGTGCGCTGGCGAGAGGACGCCGACCCGCGAGCGTGCACGTACTCGAAGATGATGCGCGACCTCGGCCGAGAGGAGGGGTCGTGTCCAGAAGACGACCGTCAGCTGACGCTCCTGTAGCGACCACGGTCATGATCCTCCTGCCGGGTCTGGCCATGATCGAGTGCGAGGTCGTCGGATACAAGTCGGGCATCTCGCTCGTCGACCAGATGCGCAGGAGCTTTCAGCTCCGTGGAATCAGAGCTGACGTGTCGCTGCGAGGCGATGTCGTCGTAGTGAGAGGAAGGCTACCAGGATGACGCCCTCCGTGCGACACCCGAAGACGTGGCGAGCGTTCGTCGAGCATCTGACCGTCCTGCGGAGCGACAGGTTCACGGAGACCGAGCGTACGGCGCTCGTCGAGGCGCTGACGTTCGCCGCGCCGCAGGGTCCTCGAGGCGTCGAGTGCAAGGACGGGTGTCGCACGCACGTCGATCCGATGATGGTCTCACAGACGCTGGAGATCCTCGAGCGGGCGCTCGCGTCCAGCACGGCGACACCGCAGGAGCGAGCGACGCTCCGCCTAGCACTCGCCGACAAGAGTCACAACACCGGGCGGCGACTATTCTTCCCGCATGTGTGGAAGCTGATCGACAGACTTACACGGTGATTGGAAAGGAGCTTGCATCTGCAAGCTCTAGACCGACCGAACGTGTCGAGACCCGCGACCGGTGTGATCCGGCGCGGGTCTTTGACCTACTTCAGCAGTCCCTGCTCCACGAGCTTCTGGCACGCCTTACACCAGCAGGTGAACTCGCACCCTGGCATCAACCTACGCGTGCGCGCTCCGCAGTACACACAGTGTGACCGCAGGTAGCGCTGAGCCCTACGCTCGTCCTCCGCCTCTGTGCGCGGTCTGCGCATGTGCGCTCCTACACACCATCTAGCGCACAGAGTAGGTCTAGAACCCTCTGCGCCTGCGCTGTAGTCAACAGGCGCAGCTCCCACCCGTCTACATTGACCACACTGCCGTCGGCGTAGGTCGTCTCCGTACCGTCCTCCTGGTGCTGGAGGAACCCGCTACCTTGACGCCAGTGTAGCAGGACTGCTCCAGCTACTCCCATGTAGGGTAGAGGCTCGATGCGGAACACATCCGGCGCCTCCAGGCGATAGGTGTAGTTGTTGATGATGATGCTACTCACGCCACATCGTGCCATGTCGTATCTCCTTGTACGTGTTACTGGTTCATGCCAGCGTAGCGCTTCACCCACTCCGTAGCCACTCCACCGTAACCACTCATGGTCACCCACACCGCCTTCGCATCGCTGGTGTACTCCCGTGCACGTCGCAGTGCGGCATCCAGGGTCTCGAACTTCTCATCGAGGCAACGCGCCTTGTCAGCGGTCGCGAAGTGCACATGCACGCTGTAGGTCATCTTGCGCTTAGCCATGACCCCATCATGAGCAAGCGTCAGACCGACTGCAGTCATCCGGAATCACTCGAGCGATCTTGTGAAGCTATGACAGCTCCGCCCGACCGTCTGCGGCAACTGACTAGAAGCTCGTCGGCGTCGGTCGCGTAGAATGACTGACGCGTCGCGCGGTGACGGTTCTTGACACGAGACCCCGCGGACTTACGCCAGACACCGGGCGGAGCTGTCACACGTTCGCAATCCTGCCCGGGTGAATTCGGGGACTTGCGATCGGCACGACGGGTGCTTATCTTTGGGTCATCGGCGGCAATCAAGCAGCCAAGCAACACCAGGAGATATATATATATGAACACCATCAACACCGTTCCCGTGATTACCTTCACCGTTCTCGTTCGCATGTGTGGTCGTAACCGCCGGCGCATCGCGCACTCGCTGCGCACCGACGAGCAGGGCCGGTTGTGGGCGACGGTGGTCGGTTGTGGCCGTGAGCGTGAGCGCCTCGTTCTCGCCATCGCGCAGTAAGCGCACACCCGGGTAGCCCGGGACCCGGGTAGAGTGATACCCACGCAGAAAGTTACGAAAACCCCTTGCGCGCCGCAGGTGCGCGTGATAGAACGAGCCTCAGGATGCTACACGGGTCGCCCGGCAGACCGGCGACGAGTAGGTTCACCACCTAGCGACCCACCACTCTGGCATTCCGCCAGCGTCGCCGCGACCCAGCGTCATGGGTCTACATGGAGAAATGCAGACATGGCAACGTCGAACAAGAACCCCCAGAAGCCCGCGCAGAACCCCCAGCAGAAGCCGGCCGCGACGCCGCCCCCGGCGACCACCACGGCGGCTACGCCGGACGCCGCTGCGGCGCCGAAGCTGAGCAAGCGCGTGACCTTCTGGTCGCAGGTGGAGCCGACCTACAGCGTGCGCGTGATGCGCAGCCTGGCGGACAAGCACCCGGCCCCGGACCACGGCGGGAAGCCGATGGTGCGCCGCACGGGTCGCCCGGCCGGTGGTGGCGGGAAGCAGGCCAAGGAGGAGCGCGAGAAGCTGTTGGCGGGCATGACCGAGGAGCAGAAGCTGGCGTACCTGACCAAGGAGCGCGAGGACAAGAAGGCCAAGAAGACCGCCCGCAAGGCGGCGGAGCGCGAGGCGCTGAAGGAGCAGCTGCGCAAGGAGTTGGAGGCGGAGCTGGGTAAGAAGTAACCCACCCCCGACAGCTGTAGGCGGACCCCGCTGGTGAGAGCCAGCGGGGTCTTGATGTATTTAGATGGCTTGGAATACGACTTGCACAAGTAGTGCAATCTACGGTCCAACTATGAAGATCCTGATAACCACAGACATCATCCCTGTATCAGAGTTGCCTGCAAAGAGAAGGAGTAGTAGTGCTCTAACACATGGTGGAGGTAGGCGAACACGGCCAGATGGTTCGCGACGGAATGTGGGTGAATACATTCACGTCAAGGTGGGTGGATCGTGGGTATCAGAACACAGATTGGTGATGCAGCTGCATTTAGGTCGATCCTTAGAAAGCCATGAGTTAGTGCATCATAAGAATGAGATTAAGCACGATAATCGCTTAGAGAACCTAGAGTTAGTGACTGCTGTACAGCACGGCGCTCTGCACCGACGGACGCGTAGGCTTGCCTAGGCTGCGTCGGGCCGGACACCCCTACCAAGGCGCGCCCGCGCTCGAAAACGCCAGCGCAGGGCAAGCTGTGCATCCGTGGGGCAAGCCAGCGGAAACCCGGCGCACCCGGCCGGCCGGCGGAGTTGTCGGACGCTAACCCACCGCTACCTCAGAGCTACCCCACTCGTATCCCATGGCGGATCTGATCACGTGTTATCATGGGAGTTTACGTGACACTCAGCTCCGCTATCCCAGTCGTACCCCAGTCGTACCCGTACATCATCCCCGGTCGGCCGGTTCAGTGGGTATGCTGAACGGTATGGCGAAAACGGTGCTGCACATCGAGGACGACGCACTGGTAGCTCGAGCGTGCGCGCGCGCCTTCAAGCACGCTGGGTACGATGTGGTCAACGTGACCACCGCGGAGCTTGCGGTCGCTGCGCTCCAGAGTAGGTCGTTTGACTACATCGTGAGCGACTTTGACCTGGAGTGTGGTACTGGCGGTGATGTGGTCACCTGGGCGAAGACCATGTGCCCGGGTGTGCTGACGCGGTGGATGTGGCTTACCTCGAACGAGTGTGCGCTGACCTACCACGACGCACCGTTCATGCAGAAACCCGCGCACATGCGCGATGTGCTGAGCATGCTCAGCTCGATTACCTAGACCTACAACGACACTCAACCGAACACACAACGGAGGAGAACATGCGGAAGAACGTGGAGTTGGCCGAGAAGCTGGCGCGCGGAGGCTACATCAAGAGCGCTCGTAGCATCGTCAGGAACAGGGTGGCGCGAGGTAGCGTCATCGTCATCGAGGTGAACCGGACGGAGCCGAAGAGCTTCTGTCGTAGGTGCGCCACCTACACGAAGAGCCTGCTGGATACGACGTACTGCCATGAGTGCGGAGAAGACAAGCGGTGATGTGGGTAGTCATACCCAAATCTGACGGCATCTTCGGTGTGAGGGTGTATCACCGCTGGAGTACGGTGATGGAGCACTTCCGGGACGCGCCGAAGGACGTTGTAGGTAAAGACCTCGTGGAGTGGTGGGAGGACTCCTGGGCAGAGGTAGGTGAGCGCACATTGATCCAGGCTGTGCGCAGACTCGCACTGGATGACCCGTAGCTGCTAGGTGCGGGCGACGCGGGTCGCCTGTACCTGGGAGGGTACGAGCCATGAAGACCATGCTACTGCTGAGTACACTGATTGTCGCCGCGTGCGCGACTGACCCACAACCGAGCGTGGAGCGTTACAGCTGCATCCTACGCTTCTCTTGCGCCGGGAGCGACGACGTGCTAGCGCGCCAGCTGTTCACGTGCGCGGACGACGTCGACCAAGCGACCGAGGCTGCGAAGCCGTTCGGTGTGCAGGTGGCGGTAGACCGCTGCGGCGCCGACCAGTGGCGGTTCAGCTGGGTGACCTGCGACGACGACGCCGTGGGAACCTGCGATGACGACTAGGTTCGTGCCGAGGGTCTGCAAGCGTTGTGGACATAAGTCCACGGCATCATACTACATTCCGGCACTGAAGCGGTCGCTATACTTGTGCGTCCGCTGCGCGCCGATCGTGATGCGCGAGTCGGCGAAGCCTAGTCCTGGCAAGAGGACGTGAAGCGGTCGAACCGACCCTTCTTGTACTCCTCGCCGTCGTCGCTGACGAACGCCTTCCGGACACCATCGACGCGCGTACCGTCGCCGAGCTGAACGTCGACTAGATCCCAGTACGTGACCGCTACGATCTTGGCGAACACGGCGCGACCATCAGGATGGTAGTAGACCACCATCTCACCGATCGCCGGTTCGCCTACGACGCAGATAGCAGTCCCCTCTTCACGTACTCGAGATCGAAGTACGGCTTATCGCGCATCACGCCGGGGTCCCATCCGCCGTGAGCGTCGCTGCGCTCGATCGGGTCCACGTCCTCGTGACACACGAGGCGACCGCCGTTGAACCATCCGTCCGGCCACTGGTGTCGCTTCGCGAGGTCGTGACCGAGAGCGATGACGGCGTCGTGTTGAGCCCGGGTGAAGCGCAGACCGGGAGCCATCGAGCTTCCACCGAAGCCGTCGCCGACCGGGATCATCTCGAGCCCGACGTAGTCGGCGTTCGGTGACGTCGACGGGAACATCGAGTACGGATGCTTCATCATCGGCCATCGCCTCTGCCATTGGAAGACCGTCTCGCTCGAGACGATGGTCTTCCACGAGCCGAAGAGATACTTGTCCCGGTTCGGTCCTCCCGCGTGCGCGGTGAACGCCTCGTCCGGCGCGATCTGGTGCAGCGTGCCGTCGAAGTCCGCGACGTAGTGAGGACCGCCCCAGAAGTATCCGTTCGCCCCGTTCTGGGAGGCGATGTACGTCTCGATGGCGACCTGAAGCGGAGTCTTGCCAGTGCGAGCAGCCTTGTCGGTCACGCCTCCGCCGGTCGTGTGGATGAGGAATCCCCAGACGCGCCTCGAGCGAGCCGTCTCCGGCGCTCGCACACCGGGAACCTTGCGCGCGAGCGGCGAGTACGACATCGGGAAGGTCACTTGATCTCCTCCACCTGGGCGTTCAGCACGGGGACGTCACCCTTCGGCTTGAACGCCTCGACGACGCTCTGCGCGCCGGCAGCGATCGCGGCGAGCTTCCGCTTGTTCAGCTCCTCGTCGACGATCTTGAGTCCGCGCTCGATCCCGGCGGTGACCAAGTTCTTGACGTACTTCGGCGCCTTGTCGCGCTCGACGCCGAACCGAGCGACCGCTCGCCACGCAGTGTCCTCGAGGGTCGCGGCGATGGCGTCGCGCGACATCTGGTTATCGAGCATGCGCATCGCCTTCGACGTCATCGCGTCGGTGATGGCCTTCTCGATGGTCGCGAAGTTCAGGTCCTTGCGGTGCTTGAAGAGCCATCCACCGACCCAGATGAGTGCCGGAACAACGAGTTTCGGGTCGATCGTGTCTTTCAGCCAGTCCATTGTCCTACTCCTTCTCGGGCCAGACGTGGAGGATAGACTCGACTATCCTCTTGACGACGTCGGCCTCGTCTTTGTTGAACGGGTCGTTCGCGAGCGACAGCTGAGCGCGCCTCAGCTTGTCGATATCATCCTGACCGAGCGGCGGTAGCCAGATGGCGCGCGGGCGAGCGAGAGACACGTCGAGAGTGTGTCGCTCGATGATTCCTGCGGCGGTCTCGTCGTCCTCGTTCGGTGGCCAGACACCGAAGAAGAGTAGATCGACGACTGGGATCGCCTTGCGAGCGGCGTGATTC
>Ga0075435_100002478_pt1 | contig 12276 bp, 10 predicted proteins | sample RhiMethybrSRZTD4_FD_75302 | JGI IMG/M metagenome (GOLD analysis project Ga0075435, IMG submission 75302) | Populus rhizosphere microbial communities from Tennessee, USA - Rhizosphere MetaG P. TD hybrid SRZTD4 | ecosystem: Host-associated > Plants > Roots > Rhizosphere > Soil | place: USA... | reverse complement strand
ATCGTCGAGGACGCCGACGCGACTCCGGAAGAGCTCGAGACCACCGAGATCAACACGTCGATCTACTGCTTCCGGCGCGGCTTGCTTGCGCCCGCGCTCCGCCGTCTGAGCCCCGAGAACGCGCAGGGCGAGTACTACCTCCCCGACGCGGTCAGCGTCCTCCGGGAAACGGGACACGCCGTCGTCGGCGTCGTGGCCGACGACCCCGACGAGACCGCCGGCGTCAACGACCGTGCCCAGCTCGCCGAGGTGGAGGCGGCGCTGCGCCGCCGCATCAACCGGCGCTGGATGCGCGACGGCGTCTCGATGACCGACCCCGAGCGCACCTACGTCGACGCCACCGTCGAGCTGGAGCCCGACGTCCATCTGCTCCCGGGCACGATGCTCGAGGGCCGCACGGTGATCGGTGCCCGCTCGGTGATCGGCCCCGACGCCCGGCTCACCGACACGATCGTCGGCGAGGGTGCTGTCGTGCGCCAGACCGTCGCCCACGAGGTCGAGATCGGCGACGACGTCACCGTCGGGCCGTTCGTCTTCCTCCGGCCCGGGACGCGTCTCGCCGCCCGCGCCCACGTCGGGACGTTCGTCGAGATCAAGAACTCCGACATCGGCGAGGGCGCCAAGGTGCCCCACCTGGCGTACATCGGCGACGCCGAGATCGGCGACGGCGCCAACATCGGCGCCGGGACGATCACGGCCAACTACGACGGGCGGGAGAAGCACCGGACGAAGGTCGGGAAGGGCGCCCGCATCTCGTCCAACACCGTCCTGGTCGCCCCGGTCGAGGTGGGCGACGAGGCGTACACCGGGGCGGGCGCCGTGGTCACCCGCGACGTGCCCGCGCGCGCGATGGCGAAGGGCGTCCCGGCGGAAATCGACGAAGGCTGGGTCGATCGGCGCGAAGCTGGCAGGGACTAGCGGGGACGACCGGGGAACGTGGGCGCGATGGAGCTGGTGACCAAGAAGAACCTCATGCTCTTCGCCGGGCGGGGCAACGAGCAGCTCAGCAAGGAGATCGCCGAGCACCTCAAGGTCCCGTTGGGCGAGATCGTGCTGTCGACGTTCGCCAACGGAGAGCTCTACTGCCGCTTCGGCGAGAGCATCCGCGGCGCCGACGTCTTCATCCTCCAGAGCCACTGCGAGCCGATCAACGAGCGGATCATGGAGCAGCTGCTCATGCTCGACGCCGCCAAGCGGGCGTCCGCCAAGCGGATCACCGCGGTGTGCCCGTTCTACGGCTACGCCCGGCAGGACCGGAAGGCCGAAGGTCGCGAGCCGATCAGCGCCCGGCTGCTGGCCGACTGCATCACGGTCGCCGGCGCCGACCGCGTCGTGACGGTCGACCTGCACACCGGCCAGGCGCAGGGCTTCTTCGACTTCCCCGTCGACCACCTCACTGCGGTGCCGTTGCTCGCCGAGCACCTGGCCCAGCGGCTCACCGGCGACGTCACGGTGGTCACGCCCGACGCCGGCGGCGGCAAGTTGATGGCCCGGTTCGCCAGTTACCTCCGCGACCACGACATCGACCCCGAGATGGCCTACATCGACAAGCGCCGCCCCAAGGGCACGCACAACGTCGCCCGCGCCCAGGAGGTCGTCGGGCTCGTCAAGGACCGCACCTGCGTGCTCGTCGACGACATGATCGACACGGCCGGCACGATCACGAGCGCGGCCGAGCTGCTCACCGACCGCGGGGCGACCGACGTCTACGTCGCCTCCAGCCACGGTGTGCTGTCGGGCCCGGCCGTCGAGCGGCTTGCCAACGCCCCGATCCGGGAGGTCGTGCTCACGAACACGCTGCCGATCCCGGGCGAGAAGCAGTTCGACAACCTCACCGTGCTGTCGATCGCCCCGACCGTCGCCAAGGCGCTCGACGCGGTGTTCGCGGACACTTCGGTCAGCAACATCTTCCGCGGCGACAACGTCTGACGCGTCGCTCGGCACTTCTCCGGCGACATCGTGCTGGGCGACGACCTCACGACCGTCGATCTCTGAGCGGTCAGGTTGCTCGAGCGGCGGCGGCGAACCGTCGCAGGCCGACCGCCCAGCCGTCGTCGGAGCCGACCGCCCCGCGGACCTGCTCCCAGCCGTCGCCGTGGCGGTCGAGCTTGCGGTGCTCGAGCTCGACGCGGGTTCGGTCCGTGCCCTCGGACACGAAGCGCACCTCGACCTCGCTGGTCTTGTCGCGGTCGGTCTCGACCTGCCACTGCGTGTTGATGTCCCAGCTGAACACGACGCGGTCCGGCGGCTCGTAGGCGAGGACGCGCGCCCAGCGACACTCGCTGCCGTCGACGCCACGGTCGTAGACCTGGCCGCCCGCGCGGGGCTCGAACGTCATCCCTGCGAGGTCCGCCTGCAGGATGTGGTGCTCCGGCGGCCACCAGGTCTCGATCCCGTCCGTGAAGACCGCGAACGCGCGCTCGATGGGTGCGTCGACGACGATCGACGCCCGGACGGATGTGTCTGTTGCCGGCATGGTCACGAGACCTCCTCGTCTCCTTGTTCGACGGCCGCCTTGAAGGCCGTCAAGGCTTGACTCCAGAACCGGTCGAGGTAGGCGCGCAGCGCGCCGACCCCCTGCGGGTCGAGCTGGTAGATGCGGCGACTGCCCGCGCGCCGGTCGATCACGAGGCCGGCGTCCTTGAGGACCTTGAGATGCTGCGAGACGGCCGGGCGGCTGACCGGCAGCTCGCGAGCCAGCTCGCCCACGGGCCGGCCTCCATCGGCGAGGCGCTCGAAGATGGCACGCCTCGTCGGGTCGCCGAGCGCCGTGAACCCGGCTGTCCGGTTAGCTGTCACTTACGGTAAGTTACTGCTTACCGATCGGGGCGTCAAGGCGGCGGAGGATCGAATCATCTCGATCTGCTGTGGGAGCCTGACGTTCCAGGCCGCGCACCGAGGAAGAGGAGGAACCGCAGTGCTGGAGCGAAGCGAGTACCCACCCGGGGTCCCGTGCTGGATCGACACCGCGCAGCCGGATCCTGAGGCCGCCACCAGGTTCTACGGCGGGCTGTTCGGGTGGGAGTTCGAGGACCAGATGCCCTCGGACGCGCCTGGCAACTACTTCATTGCGCGGCTCCATGGTCTCGATGTCGCCGCCATCGGGTCCCAGCCGGACGGCGCGCCACCGACCCCGGTGTGGAACACGTACGTCGCGGTCGACAGCGCGGACGACGCAGCCACGAAGATCACGAACGCCGGTGGGAGCACGCTGGCGGAGCCGTTCGACATCCTCGACGCAGGGCGCATGGGAATCTTCTCTGACCCTTCGGGCGCGGTCTTCTCTGTCTGGCAGGCGAAGCAGCACATCGGCGCGCAGCTGGTCAACGACGCGGGCACCTGGAACTTCAGCGACCTGAACACCCGCGACGTCGACGGGGCCGAGGCGTTCTACGGCGCCGTGTTCGGCTGGGTGGCGAAGTCCTTCGGCGCCGGCGGGATGGAGTTCTCGATGTTCTGCCTTCCGGGGTACGGCGACTTCCTCGAGAAGTCGGACCCTGACCTGCGCGCGCGCCTGGCGGAGATGAACGGGCCGACGGGTTTCGAGGACGTCGGCGCCGGACTGGTGGCGATGACGAGCGACCAGTTCCCCGACGACGTCCCACCGCACTGGAGCGTCACGTTCGCCGTCGACGACACCGACGCGATCGCGGCGCGGGCCGGCGAGCTCGGTGGCACGGTGATGGTGCCGCCCTTCGACGCCGGGCCTACTCGCGTCGCGATCCTGAGCGACCCTCAGGGCGCCGTGTTCACGGCGAGCCGGTTTGATCCCGAAGCCCTATGAGTCCCGTCAACCTCGAACCGGCAGCGCGACGCCTGGCCGACCTCGTCGGGGGCGTTCCCGACGAGCTGCTCGACGCCCCGACGCCGTGCCCGGCGTACACGCTGGGCGACCTCGTGGAGCATGTCGGTGGGGCGGCGTCCGCCTTCACCGCGGCCGCGGTCAAGGACACCGGCGATGCCACCTCGCAAGGACCGTCGGGCGACGCGTCTCGGCTGAGCGACGACTGGCGAAGCCGTATACCGCGCGACCTGGTGGCCTTGGCGTACGCGTGGCGCGACCCGGACGCGTGGACCGGGATGACCAAGGCCGGTGGCGTCGACCTGCCCGGGGAGGTCGCGGGGCTCGTCGCGCTGGACGAGCTCGTGATCCACGGCTGGGACGTGGCTCGTGCCACGAGACAGGCGTACGAAGTCGACTCGGACTCGCTCGAGGCGGTGCACGGCTTCGTCGCCCAGTTCTCCGAGTCGGGCATGGAAGAGGCGCGCGCAGGCCTGTTCGGGCCGGTCGTCGAGATGCCGGAGGACGCGCCCTTGCTCGATCGCGTCATCGGTCTCACCGGCCGCGACCCGGCCTGGTCACCGTGAGCAGCACGGCCTCGTCGCGCACACGTACGAGCGGGCTGGGAAGCCGGAATACGGGTCGTTCGCCCTCGACGAGGAGCGGAGCACCAATCCGACTTGGCCGGACGGGCCCGGTCGGCGCACAATAGAAGGTCCCCGAGCGCCGAAGAGGCCCCGATCCCATGGCCGACAACGCCGACAACACCCTGATCGCCGAGTCCCGCACGATCGTCGGGAGCCGCCCGGCGGGACGGCTGCGCCGTGAAGGCAAAGTCCCTGCCGTCATGTACGGCCTCGAGACCGACACCACCAACCTCACCGTGCCCGGCCGCGAGCTCACCCACATCCTGGCCGGCGAGTCCGGCGCGAACACCCTGATCACCGTCAAGGTGGACGGCGAGGAGCACCTGACCCTTGCCCGTCAGATCCAGCGGCACCCGACCCGGGGGGACGTGCTGCACGTCGACTTCATCCGCGTGCGGCGTGACGTCGCCGTCGCGGCCGAGGTGCCCGTCCACCTCGTCGGCGAGCCCGAAGGCGTGCGCGACGGCGGCGTGCTCGAGCAGCTCGTGTTCACGCTGAGCATCGAGGCCAAGCCCGAGGACATTCCGCCGGGTGTCGAGGCGGACGTGTCCGCGCTCAACATCGGCGACCAGCTGCGCATCGCCGACCTGCCGCTGCCGTCGGGTGTCTCCGTGCAGCAGGAGGCCGACGAGCTCGTCGTGCAGGTCGTGATGCCGCGGGTCGTCGAGGAGCCCGAGCCGGAGGAAGGCGAAGAGGGCGAGGAGGTCGAGGGCGAAGCGCCGGAGGGCGAGGAAGGCGAGGGCGCACCCGCTGCCGAAGGCGGCGAGGGCGGCGAGGCCTCCTCCTCCGACGAGTCCTCCGAGAGCTGAGCCCCGTGCGGCTGCGGCCGCGGCGGGGCACGCCGGCCGACCTGCTGGTCGTCGGGCTCGGCAATCCGGGCGACGAATACCGGGGATCCCGTCACAACCTCGGAGCCGAAGTCGTCGAGCTGCTCGCTCGCCGCCACGGCGGGCGCCTGCGCAAGCGGAAGGAGCGCGCCCTCGTCGACGAGGTCACGATCGACGGGCGACGCGTCGCGCTGGCGATCCCGCTCACGTACGTCAACGACTCGGGTCATGCCGTCAGCGCGCTCGTCCGCCGGTTCGGTGTCGAACCCGAGCAGCTCGTCGTCGTCCACGACGAGCTCGACCTCCCGGTCGCCGAGCTCAAGGTGAAGTCGGGCGGCGGTCTGGCCGGTCACAACGGGCTCCGGTCCATCGTGGCGCATCTGCACACACAGGACTTCCAGCGGGTGCGCATCGGCGTCGGCAAGCCGGCGTCGAAGGAACGCGGCGCCGATCACGTGCTGAACCGGTTCGGCAAGCGCGAACGGGCCGAAGTCGACGTGACGGTCGAGCAGGCGGCCGACGCCGTCGAGGCGATCATCCGCGACGGCGTCGACGCGGCCATGAACCGCTTCAACTGAGCCGCCGTGCCGTCCGAGCGAGTTCCGAGGCGGACGCTCGCGTTGTTCGCGGTCGGAGCGGTGGCGGTGCGACTCGCGTACCTCGTGGCGTTCGCACGCGAATATTCGCCACGACGAGACGCGGACCACTACCAGACGATCGCGTCCGCGTTCGCGCATGGCGACGGCATCTCGGCGCCGTTCCCGTTCACGTATGTGCACCCGACGGCGTTCCGGCCGCCGCTGTACCCAGCCATGCTCGGCGCCGTCTACTGGGTCACAGGCATCCACGTGGGCGTCGGACAACTCCTCAACGTCGCGCTCGGCGCGACCGTGGTCGTGCTCGCGGCGATGCTCGGCGCACACATCGCCGGGTACCGCGCCGGCGTCGCGGCCGGGATCGCCGTCGGCGTCTACCCGCCGCTCCTCGCGAACGACGTCGTGCTCCTCAGCGAGCCCCTGTCGCTCGCGCTGCTGCTGGCGATGATCCTGTTGCTGGTGCGCGGTCGCCCCGCGTGGGCGGGCGCGGCGTGCGGCCTGCTCGTGCTCACCCGGCCCAGCGCGCAGCTCCTCGTGGTCATGGTCGCCGCGTGGCTCGTGTGGCGGGCGGGCTGGCGCCCGGCGGCTCGCTTCGGCGTGGTGTCGCTGGTCGTGGTCGCTCCGTGGGTCGTGCGCAACTGGGTTCTCGTCGGGACTCCGACGATCGTCACGTCCAACGGCTTCAACCTCGTGTCCACGTACTCCGACGAGGCGCTGGCGTCGAAGGGCTTCGCCGACGCAGTGTTCGACGGCCGGTTCAGGCGCATCAACGACACCAACCGCAACGAAGTTGAGCTCGACAACGCCTACCGCGAGCACGCGCTCGACGACATCGGCGATCGGCGAAGCACTCCGCTGCTCGTCGTCCGCCACAACCTCGCCCGCTACTTCGACCTGCGCCCGGACGTGAACGAGAGCGCCGAGCGCTCCGACGGGCGCAACATCACGCTTCGAAACGTGACGCTCCCGCTCGTCTACCTCGTGACGGTCGCTGGCATCGTCGGGCTCGTGCGAGCACGCCGCCGGCGCGGCGCCGAGCTGCTGCTCCTACAGGGCGCGTACTTCACTGTCGTGAGCATCGCCGTCATCGCGGTACCGCGGTTGCGGGCGCCGTTGGACCTGGCCACCGCCATCGGCGTGGGATTGCTCGCCGCCGAGCTGATCAGCCGGCGGGCGCGGGCACCCGAAGCGCGAGAACCCGAACCCGCCGCCGACGACGCACCGAAACCGACCGCTCCGCGCTGGGGCCGGCGCGCGCGGATCCTGGTCACGCTGGCAACCGTCGTGGGCGTGATCGTCGCGGTAGGGGGCGTCGCGTTCGCGCGGAACCGGGTCGAGACGAACGCGGAGTCACAGCTGGAGCAAGAGCTCGGTCGCGACGGGCGCGCCGTGAAGCTCCTCGCCGCGGTCGACGCCGACAGTCTCGTGCGTGGAGGCGCGGCGCCCTCGAAAGCCGACTATGCACGGGCCCAGGTGATCGCCGACCGGCTCTGGCTCCTGTCGCCGCGCCTCGCCGGCGGCCTGCGCACCGAGACCCGCGACGCCGCCCGCACCCTCGACGAGGCCCTCTTCGAGCTCAAGGTGCTCGACCTCGTGACGAGCGGCAACCGCGATCCGGCAACGCCGCCCGCGGACGCTCTCGACGCGTCGCGCGCCACCTACGACGCCGAGGCGCGGCCCGCCAACCATCGGCTGCCCGACTGGGACGCGCTCAGCACCAACCCCGTCATGCGGCGCGCGGCGCGGGATCTCGAACGACTCGAGAAGCGGCTCGGCCGTCCGTGATGCGCGAGTGCGGGCGGTAGTCTCGGTTCGAGCTCGCGACCCCCGGTCGGCATCGGTCGGGGGCTCCTTGCGCGCTCCACGGCCACCGTGGGAACCGAGATGACGACGACCGAGACCCAGACCGCCGATCTGCTGGCCGAGCTCCCGGCGCTCCTGGCCGAGGAGCCCGCCGTGCGCGCCGTGATCGACCGGGCGCCGGTGGTCGCCGTGCCCGAGCCGGCCCGGGCCCTCTACCTCGCCGCCCTGACCCTGGTGACGACCCGCCGCCCCATCCTCGTCACGGTGCCGACCGCGGCCGAGGCCGAGCGCGTCGCCCACGACCTCACCCGTTACCTCGGGCGCGACGCGGCCGTCGAGCTCTTCCCGGCGTGGGAGACGCTCCCGTTCGAGCGGGTGTCGCCGTCGCTCGACACGATGGGCCGCCGCCTGCGGGTGATCTGGAAGCTGCGCGCGGGCGGCGAGCACGCTCCCGACGTCGTCGTGGCGCCGGTGCGGGCGCTGGTGCAGCGGCTGGGCCCGCACGTCGAGGACGTCGAGCCCATCCGCATCCACCCCGGGGCGCAGGTCGACCGTGACGAGCTCGTCACCCGGCTCGTCGCGTTCGGGTATCGGCGCGAGTACCAGGTCGAAGCGCGCGGCGAGGTCGCCGTGCGCGGGTCGATCGTCGACGTGTACCCGGCGACCGACGACCATCCCGTGCGCATCGACCTCTGGGGCGACGAGGTCGATCGCCTCTCGCGCTTCTCGGTCGCCGATCAACGATCGACTGACGAGATAGATGAGGCGTGGCTCTTCCCGGCCCGCGAGCTGCTCCCCAGCGACGAGGTGCGTGAGCGCGCCGGCGGGCTCGTCGGGCGCGAGCCGTGGGGACGCGAACAGTGGGAGCGGCTCGCCGACGGGCAGGTGTTCGACGGCATGGAGTCGTGGCTCCCGTGGCTGTCCGACCGCGAGCACGTCCTGCCCGACCTGCTGCCCGACGACGCCCTCGTGCTGCTCGTCGAGCCCAAGCGCACGCGCGACCGCGCCCAGGAGCTCCTCGACGAGGAGGCCTCGCTCGGGTCGACCCTGTCGGCGACGTGGGGCGCGAACGGTCGTGAGTTCCCCCGCCTCTCGCTGCCGTTCGACCGTCTGCTCGCGCACACGAAGGCGGGCGCCACCGCGGTGCTCGCCGCGCCCGAGTCGCCGGACACCCCGCTCCTCGCCGGCGCGGGCTTCGACCCAGTCGTCGGCGACACCGAGGGCCTCACGCGCCGGCTGCGGGACCTCCGCGACCGCGGTACCCGCGTGGTACTTGCCGCCGACGGCGAAGGAACGGCGGGGCGCCTCCACGACGTGCTCGCGGGCGAGGGCATCACCACGATCCGCGGCGTGGCGCCGGGCGAGATCGGCATCGTGGTCGCGCCGCTCGAGCGCGGCGTCGTCGTGCCGGGGGCCGGGCTCGCGGTCATCGCCGAGGCCGACCTCACGGGCCGGCGGCGTGTGCACCGCCGGCCGCGCGGCGCGCGCCGCGGCGCCGACTTCTACGACGCGCTCGAGCCCGGCGACTTCGTCGTGCACTACCAGCACGGCGTCGGCCGCTACAAGGAGATGACCACCCGCGCCATCGGCGGCGTCGAGCGTGACTACCTGCTGCTCGAGTACCGGGGCGGTGACAAGCTCTACGTCCCGACCGACCAGGTCGGCGCGGTGCGTCGCTACACCGGCGGCGACACGCCCTCGCTGAGCCGCATGGGCGGCAGCGACTGGGAGAAGACCCGCTCCCGAGTCCGGTCCGCGGTGCGCGAGATCGCCCAGGAGCTCGTCGTCCTCTACCGCCGCCGGCTCGCGACGCCCGGCCACGCCTTCGGGCCCGACACGCCGTGGCAGCGCGAGATCGAGGAGGCCTTCCCGTACGAGGAGACCCCCGACCAGGCGCAAGCCATCGAGGACGTGAAGGCCGACATGGAGCGGCCCGTCCCCATGGACCGCCTCGTGTGCGGCGACGTCGGGTACGGCAAGACCGAGGTGGCGATCCGTGCCGCCTTCAAAGCCGTGCAGGACGGCAAGCAGGTCGCCGTGCTCGTCCCGACCACGCTGCTCGCCAACCAGCACGGCCAGACGTTCCGCGAGCGCTTCGCGAACTACCCGGTGCGCGTCGAGGTGCTGTCGCGGTTCCTGACCGCCAAGGAGCAGGCCGCCGTGGTCGCCGGCGTCGGCGACGGGTCGGTCGACGTGGTCATCGCCACCCACCGCCTCCTGTCGGGCGACGTGCGCTTCAAGGACCTCGGCCTGCTGGTCGTCGACGAGGAGCAGCGCTTCGGCGTGCAGCACAAGGAGCTCGTCAAACAGCTCCGCACCAACGTGGACGTGCTCACGCTCACCGCGACACCCATCCCGCGCACGCTCGAGATGTCGCTCACCGGCATTCGCGACCTCTCCCTCGTCAATACGCCGCCTGAGGACCGCCAGCCCATCCTCACCTACGTCGGCGAGTTCGACGAGCGCGCCGCGGCCGAGGCGATCCGGCGGGAGCTGCTGCGCGAGGGCCAGGTGTTCTTCGTGCACAACCGCGTGCAGGACATCGACTATGTGAGCGAGCAGCTGCGCGAGCTCGTCCCCGAGGCGCGCATCGGGGTGGCGCACGGGCAGATGGACGAGGGCCGACTCGAGCGGGTGGTGCTCGACTTCTGGGAACGCGAGTACGACGTGCTGGTCTGCACGACGATCGTCGAGAGCGGCCTCGACATACCGACCGTCAACACGCTCGTCGTCGACCGCTCCGATCTGCTCGGGCTCGCGCAGCTGTACCAGCTGCGCGGGCGCATCGGCCGCCGGGGTCAGCGCGCGTACGCGTACCTGTTCCACCCGCGTGAGCAGTCCCTCACCGAGGAGGCGTACGAGCGGCTCAAGACGATCGGCGAGTTCACGGATCTCGGCTCCGGCTTCAAGATCGCCATGCGCGACCTCGAGATCCGTGGCGCCGGCAACATGCTCGGCGCCGAGCAGTCCGGCCACATCGCCGCCGTCGGGTTCGACCTGTACTGCCAGCTCGTCACCGAGGCGGTGGGGGAGCTGAAGGGCGAGTCGCCGCCCGCGCCCGTCGAGGTCACGATCGACGTGCCCGTCGACGCCTACCTGCCCACCGACTACCTCTCCCGCGACGACGTGCGCATGGAGGCGTACCGACGCCTGGCCGCCGTCACGACCCCGGCCGACGTCGACGACATCCGCGACGAATGGAACGACCGGTACGGGCCACCCCCGGCGCCGGCGGCGGCGCTCCTTGATGTGGCGCGCCTGCGCGCCGAGTGCGTGCGGACGGGTGTGCGCAGCCTCTCGGTGCAGCGGGGCGTCGCGCGCATCACCGGCCTCGAGTTGCGAGAGTCGGGGAAGATCCGGCTGCGGCGGCTCGTGCCGGGCGCCGTGGCCAAGGCCGACGGCGAGGTTGCGATCCCCGTCTCGGGAGCGGGGGCGGCAGTCTGTGCAACGCTCGTCCAGCTGCTCGGTGAGCTGGTTCCCGCCGACGAAGCCGCGCCACTAGCATCCGCCGCGCCGTGAGATCACTTGTCCGCGTGCCGGTCGCGCTCGTCGCGATCGCCGCGATCGCCGCCGTCACCGCGAGCTGCAGCGCGGTCCGGCCGTCGGCCCTGACCGTGAACGGAAACGAGCTCTCTCGCGACTCGGTCGACCGCGAGCTGTCGGCGATCGCGGACAACCCCAACCTGAAGAACGAGATCGCCGCCACCGAGGGCACCATCAAGTCCGGCGGCAGCGCGATCTGGCTCACGCACGTCGTCACCCAGCAAGTCGTCGACCGCGAGGTACGCCGGCGCGGCATCAAGGTGACGACGAATGACCGGCGGGCGGGCCAGGCGCAGGCCGCGAACTTCTTCGGCCCGCAGGCGCTGGACGCCTTCCCGAAGTGGTTCCGCGACCAGGCCGTCGGTGAGTTCTCCCGGCAGACGGCGCTCTTGCGCGCCAGCGGAACGCCGCCGAGCGACGCCGACGTTCGCGCCGCGTACCAGACCGCGATCGCCCAACTCCGGCAGCAGTGCCCGTCGGGTCGCTTCGTGTCGCACATCCTCGTGCCCAGCCAGCAGCTGGCCGCCGGCCTCGCCGCCCAGATCGCGGCGGGGACGAGCTTCGAGCAGCTCGCCAGCCAGCAATCGACCGATTCCGGATCAGCGCGAGACGGGGGAGAGCTCGGCTGCATCGACGGGCAGCAGCTCGACCCGACGTTCCAGCAGGCCGCTGCCTCGCTCCCACTGAACCAGGTGTCGGCGCCGGTTCAGACCCAGTTCGGCTGGCACCTCATCCTGGTGCGCGACACGATCCCGTTCGAGCTGCTCGAGAACGGGCTCCGCCAGCGCCTCGAGCAGCAGTCTCCCGCCGCGCAGCGCCGGCTCGCCTCGCAGGTCGCCCGCGCCGACGTCGATGTCGATCCCAGGTACGGGCGGTGGGTCGTGCGGGGCGGCCGCGGGAGTGTGCAGCCGCCGCGCGGCGCGCCCCGAACGACGGCGACGCCGCCACCGACCACGACGCCGGAGCCGGTGCCGTAGCCGTGGGCGGCCGCATCGTGGTCGTCGGCCTCGGACCGGGGGGTGCCGACCTCCTGCTCCCCGCCGCACGTCGCGCGCTCGAGCACACCGCGAACCGGTACG
>Ga0075435_100002477_pt1 | contig 12277 bp, 7 predicted proteins | sample RhiMethybrSRZTD4_FD_75302 | JGI IMG/M metagenome (GOLD analysis project Ga0075435, IMG submission 75302) | Populus rhizosphere microbial communities from Tennessee, USA - Rhizosphere MetaG P. TD hybrid SRZTD4 | ecosystem: Host-associated > Plants > Roots > Rhizosphere > Soil | place: USA... | reverse complement strand
CGCCGGCCGTCGTGCCCCACACGATGTTGTCGCCGTCAGTGCCAACCGCCGTACCCCACACGATGTTGTCGCCGGCCGCCGTGCCCCACACGATGTTGTCGCCGTCGGTACCAACCGACGTTCCCCACACGATGTTGTCGCCATCGGTGCCGACCGCCGTGCCCCAGACGATGTTGTCGCCGTCGCCGTCGGCCGACGTGCCCCACACGATGTTGTCGCCATCGGTGCCAACCGCCGTGCCCCAGACGATGTTGTCGCCGAGGGCCGCCGTGCCCCAGACGATGTTGTCGCCGAGCCCTTGATCGACCGAGCCCCACACGACGCCGTCGCAGTCGGCGCCGGCGCAGTCGGTCCCCCAGACGATGTTGTCGCCGAGGCCGGTGCCCCAGACGATGTTGTCGCCGTCGATCGACGTGCCCCACACGATGTTGTCGCCGCCGAGTGCGGCCGTCCCCCACACGATGTTGTCGCCGTCGGCCCCGGTCGCCGCCGTGCCCCAGACGATGTTGTCGCCGAGGTCGGTCAGCGCGACGCCCCACGTCGTGTCGAGGCGGAAGGCGTTCGTCGACGGGTTGAGCACGCCGCCGCTGATGCGGTGGTTGCCCCAGATGATCTGGCGGCTCCACATTTTCTGAACCGGGACCTTGTCGCCCGGCTGCGCCGTCGCGTAGAAGCGCGCGAGGCGGACGGCGCCGACCGCGTTCAGGAAGCCGGCGCCCTGCGCCAGGCCGTTGTAGCCGCGATCCTCAGCCGTGTACTGCAGGATCGATTTCACGGCGTTGGGCGTGAGCGACGGGTTCGCCTGCAGCATCAGCGCGACGGTGCCGGCGACGACCGGCGCCGCCATGCTGGTGCCGGTGAGGCTCAGATACGGGAGGCTCGCGGTCGCGATCGTGCCGGCCGAGAGCGCCGCGGCCTTCGTCTGGTAGAAGTGGCTGCCGGCCGCGGCGAGCGACACCGTGCCCTGGCCGGGCGCGATGAGATCGGGCTTCGCGTTCCAGTCGATGAAGCTCGGGCCGCGCGAGCTGAATCCGCCGATCACGTCGTCGTCGCGCTTCGCCGTCCCCTGCGTGCTCGATCCGCCAACCGTGAGCACCCACGGCGCGTTGCCCGGCGCGCTGATGCCGCCGTACTGAATCTGTCCGGCGGCGTTGCGGCCGAAGTTCCCGGCCGCCGCCACGACCACGACGCCCGACTCGACGACCTTCTTCGCGGCGAGCGTCAGCGGATCGGTCCACGCCGATTCGTGAATCGACGAGCCGACCGACATGTTGACGACGCGGATGTTGTATTTCGCGTGGTTGGCGAGCACCCAGTCGAGCGCGGCGATGATGTTGCTCACCGTGCCGTTGCCGTTCGCGTCGAGGACCTTGAGCGCGACCAGGCTCGCGTCGGGTGCGGCGCCCGCCTTCCGGCCGCCCGAATCGTAGCCGTTGCCCGCGATGATGCCCGCCACGTGCGTGCCGTGGCCGTTGTCGTCGTACGGCTGCGAGCGGCCGTTCACGAAGTCCACGAACCTGGCGACGCGCTGGTTGCCGTAGGGATAAAGCGTGGACGAATTGTTCGTGAGGTCGTCGTGCCACGACGCGATCCCTGAGTCAATCACCGCGACGCCGATGCCGGCGCCGGTCAGACCGAGTGTCTGGCGGACGACGCGCGTGCCGACGGTCGCCGAAGTCAGGTAGTTGAATTTCGCCGCAGGCCGATCGTAGTGAATCCGGAAGATCGACGGATGCTGCGACATCTGCCGCAGCAGCCGATCGGGCAGATCGACGACCTGGCCGTTGATGATGGCAAGCTGGCCGTCGCGCTTCGCGAAGGCGGCAAACTGCGGCGGCAGCTTCACGCCCGGCACGAGCTCGACGATCACGCGCGTCGTGCGCGTCTGGCTGTTGGCCTTTGCGCGGGTTTCGAGTTCGGAGTCGAGCTTATAAGAAGCGGCGCGCGAGTTGGGGCGGCCGGCGGTCGATCGCGCCGCCGCGCGGCTGTGAAGCCCCTCGGCGGTCGCATTCGGCACCAGAGCAACGCCCATCATCGCCGCCGCGGCGAGGATGCGCTTGGGACCCCACACAGCCTTCCGGCGTAGTGCGCCCAAAGACGAGGGACAGATCATGGCAACATGCGACAGAGCAAACGGGCGACCACACGAGGCCTGTTTCATGAACGATTTCGTAAGTGCAGTTGTCGTAGCGGGTTAGATGGCTAAATCGTGCGGATCGAAACCTTCGAGGACGCCTGCGCGATGTGCCGTTTCAAAACAGCCGCTTACTGTTCTTACTGGCAGATAGCCAAAAACGTTAGTGAAAACCGAGCAGAACCGCGTGTTCCCGCGTGTGCACCTATGTGAAGAAAGGTCTCAGTGAACACGCGGCGGACACATTGCCGATCGCGCCCGCGCCGCCGACCGATCGACGTCGAGGATCGCGTAGAGCGCCTGGTCCAATCGGACGCCGGCGCGCGTGAACGAGCGGCGCAGAACGCATTCCTGCACCGCGCCAATCTTCCGCAGCGCGCCGTTGCCGCGGCCGTTCAGGACCGCGGCCCGCGCTTCGAGCCGCCTCACGCCAACCGCGTCGAACGCGAAGTCGACAACGAGACGCGCGCTCTCCTCGAACACGCCGGTTCCCCAGAAGGGCGAGCCGATTGCGAATCCCCACTCGCCGAGCGTGAACCCGGCGTCGAGCCGCCGCAGCTGGAACATCCCGATCGCCTCGTCGCGACCGCGCAGCGTGACGGCGAAGCAGACGTACGCGCCCGCGGCGCGCTGGCGATGGGCCCACGCGATGAACCGCTCGAACCCTTCGACGCTCGTCGGCGGCGGCGAGATGAAGCGCGCGACTTCCTCCGTCGTCAGCAGCGTGCAGAGCGCCGCCGCATCGTCGATGCGCAGTTCGCGAAGGAGGACGTCGCCGGCGGAAAGGTGCGGCAGCGCGCGCTGCCAGTCGCTGCGCGCGATCGACGCTCCGCTCGAGAGCGTCGCCGGCAGATCGGCGCCGGGTTGATAGGGCATCTTTTCCATCACTCGTGCCTCGGCGGGAAGCGGTCGCCGAATTCCTGCGAGACCCACCACAGGTCGAACGAGCGGCTCAGGAACAGGCGATACCACTCATCCTGCGAGACAGAACGGGAGCCTGGCGGGACACCCGACACGATGCCGCCCGCGTTGCCCCACGTGATTCTGTCGCCGTCGATCCCCCAAACGACGCTGTCCACCGGATCGAACGTGCCCCAGACGATGCTGTCGCTTTCCTGTGCAGTTCCCCAGACGATGCTGTCGCCGTCGCCGAAGGTGCCCCACACGATGCTGTCGCCGTCGGCCGACGTACCCCAGACGATGCTGTCGCCGGGATCCGCCGTGCCCCAGACGATGTTGTCGCCGTCGCCCGCCGTGCCCCACACGATGCTGTCGCCGCAGTCCTGCCCGCCGCAGTCCGTGCCCCACACGATGTTGTCGCCGTCGGCGGACGTGCCCCAGACGATGCTGTCGCCGTCCTGAGAGGTCCCCCAGACGATGTTGTCGCCGTCGGCGGTACCCCACACGATGTTGTCGCCGCCGCTCGTGCCCCAGACGATGCTGTCGCCGCAGTCGGCGAGGCCGCAGGACGTCCCCCACACGATGTTGTCGCCCGTGTCGCCGAGCACGCGCGGCACGCCCCACACGACGCCGAGGTCCCACGCGTTGGCGCCGGGCAGCATCAGGCCGCCGGACATCTCGTGGTTGCCCCAGATGAAGTGTTTGCTCCAGATCGGCTCGACCGGCACGAGATCGCCGCGCCGCGCCGTCGCATAAAAACGTGCAAGGCGGACGGCGCCGAGCGCGTTCAGGAACCCGGCGCCTTCCTCGAGCGGTCGATTGCCCGCGTAGTCCTGCGCGGTGTACTCGAGAACCGCCTTCATCAGGTTGGGCGTCAGACGCGGATTCGCCTCGAGCATCAGCGCGGCGACGGCGCTCACGGCGGCCGTGGCCTGGCTCGTGCCGCTCAACGAGAGATACGGGAACGAGCCGGCGGCAAAGGCGCCGTCGAGCAGCAGCTGGGGGTGATTCACGAGCGCGTCGGCGTAGAGCGTGCTCCCGGGCGCCGACGCCGACTCGATGCCCACGCCGCCGGCAAGGATGTCCGGCTTCGCGTTCTGGAGCGGAAACGCCGGCCCCCGCGAGCTGAACGGCGCGCGCACGTCGTCGCCGCGCGTCATCGTGCCGCGCGAGCTGTTCGCGCCGACCGTGAATACCCAGGGATAGGTGCCGGGCGCCGTGACGCCGCCCCACGCCTCGCAGCGGCCGGCCTCGGTCGGCAAATGATTCGGGAGCGACGAGCAGGCCACTTCCCCGAGATTGCCGGCCGCGGCGGCGACGAAGATGCCGTGGTCGACGAGCGCCTTGGTCGCAACGGCGAGCGGATCCTCCTCGAGGAGCCTGGAGACGTCGCCGACGTCGGGAAGGCTCCCGGTCGGCGCCATGCCGAACGACAGGTTCACGACCCTGATGTCGTGCGCGCGCGCGTGCTCCAGCACCCAGCCGAGCGCGCGAATCACGCCGTCCACCGAGCCGCTGCCGTCGGCGCCCAGCACGCGGAGCGCGTAGATCGAGGCGCCGGGCGCGAGGCCCGCGCGCTCGCCCAGCGAGTCGAAGCCGTCGCCGGCAATCGTCGCCGCGACGTGCGTGCCGTGGCCGTTGTAGTCGCACGGCGCCGCGCAGATCGTCTCGCTCGCGGCGTGCGCGGCGTCGGGGACGAGAAAGTCGTGGAAGAAACGCAGCGCGCGGCCGCCGTGTCCGCCGCCCGCGAGATCGTCGACCGGCGCCGCTCCCGAATCGAGCACGGCGACGCCGACGCCGGCGCCGGTGAAACCGAGCAGCCGCCGCGCGAAGAAGGCGCCGCTCTGCACGCTCGTGCGGAAATTGAAGGCGCGAACGGTGCCGTTATGGCTCGCGAACAGCGTGTCGGCGTGCGACGCCAGGGCCGCCAGCCGTCCGTTCGGCAGATCGAGGACGTAGGCGTCGACGATCGGCACGACGCCGGGCCGCGCGTACTTCCGGAACTCCGCCGGCGGCTCTCCGCCGCGGAAGCGGACGATGACGCTCGTCGTGTCGCCGGACGGAGCGCCGGCGATTCGGCGATTCAGCTCGCCATCGAGCTTCGTGAACCGTCTGGAAGGACGACCGGCGGCCGAGGCCCAGGCCGCGGTCAGCACCAGCGTGGTCACGCACGCAAGTAAACGCTTCAGACGCAACAGTTACCGTCTACTTCCTTGTCGAAGTGGGCAGGAGTGTGTCGACCGGTGAAGCGCTACAATACCATAAAGCCGAGCTCTTGTCCAAAGAGTTCTATCGAGGGCAAAAAAGTCGTCCCGATTAGCAGCGGGCGGGCTCGTAGGCGAGGTTCGAGGAGAGCCACCGTTCCACCTGCTCGATGGATTGGCCCTTCCGGCGGGCGTAGCTGGCGATTTGATCCTCGCCGACGCGGCCGACGCTGAAATAGCGCGCCTGGGGATGCGCGAAATACAGCCCGCTGACGCTCGCCGCCGGCGTCATCGCCCCGTGATCGGTGAGCGCCATCCCGGCGTCGGCGGCGCCGAGGAGCGCAAACAGCTTGAACGTCTCGCTGTGATCCGGGCAGGACGGATAGCCGAAGGCCGGGCGGATACCGCGATGCGCTTCTCGCAGGACGTCGTCGGTCGTCGCCGCATCCTCGACGCCCCATTCGATGCGCGCGCGGCGGTGCATCCACGTCGCGAAGGCTTCGGCCAGGCGGTCGGCGAGCGCCTTCACGAGAATCGCATCGTAGTCGTCGTGCTCGCGCTCGAAGCGGCGCGCGAGATCGTCGGCGCCGAGGCCGGCCGTCACGGCGAATGCGCCGATGTAATCCGCGCGCGCGCCGCGCGGCGCGAGGAAATCGGCGAGCGAGAGATTCGGCTGGCCGATCGCCATCGCTTCCTGCTGCCGCAGCATGTTGAACCGCGCGAGCTCGCCCTGCCGATCGTCGCCGCTGTACACGACGATGTCGTCGTCCTCGCTCGCGGCGGGCCAGAATCCGTAGACGCCGCTCGCCGTGAGGAGGCGCCCGGCGACGATGCGATCGAGCAGCACGCGCGCGTTGTCGTACAGCTCGCGCGCGGCCGCGCCGTACTCGGGATGCTCGAGGATTGCCGGAAAGCGTCCCTTCAGATCCCACGCGGCGAAGAAAAACGTCCAGTCGATGTAGGGCACGAGATCGGCGAGCGGCACCTCGGCGAGCAATCGCCGCCCGACGAACGGCGGCACGGGAATCGGTTCGCGCGCCCAGTCGACCGCGAGGCGGTTGGCGAGCGCCGCCGAGTACGGCAGGAGCGGACGCTCTTTCCGCGCGCCGTGCTGCTCGCGCAGCCGTTGCTGCAGGTCGCGATTCCCGCGCTCGAACGCCGCGCGCCGATCGTCGCTCAACAGGCTCGACACGACGTCGACGACCCGCGACGCGTCGAGGACGTGGACGGTCGTGCGATCGTACTCGGGCGCGATCTTCACCGCCGTGTGCTGGCGGCTGGTCGTGGCGCCGCCAATCAGCAGCGGCAGGCGCATCCCGCGCCGCGTCATCTCCTTCGCGACGAAGACCATCTCGTCGAGCGACGGCGTGATCAATCCGCTGAGGCCGACCAGATCGGCGCCCTCGTCGATCGCCGTCTGCAGGATCCTGTCCGCCGCCACCATCACCCCGAGGTCGATCACGTCGTAGCCGTTGCAGCCGAGTACGACGCCGACGATGTTCTTGCCGATGTCGTGCACGTCGCCCTTGACCGTCGCGAGCACGATCTTTCCCTTCGTGTCCTTCGTGACCGGCCCGGCCTGCCCGGCCTGCGCGGCTTCGCGCTCGCGCTGCATGAACGGCTCGAGATACGCCACCGCCCGCTTCATCGCGCGCGCGCTCTTGACCACCTGCGGGAGGAACATCTTCCCGGCGCCGAACAGGTCGCCGACGATCTTCATCCCGTCCATGAGCGGGCCCTCGATGATCTCGAGCGGCCGCGCGTACTTCCGCCGCGCCTCCTCGACGTCGGCCTCGATGAAGTCGACGACGCCGTGCACGAGCGCGTGCGACAGACGCGCCTCGACGCTCTGCGCGCGCCACGACAGGTCCTGCTCGCGCTTCGCCGCGCCGCCCTTCACCGACGCCGCGAACTCCACCATGCGCTCGGTGGCGTCGGGCCGGCGGTTGAAGATGATGTCCTCGACGCGCTCGAGGAGATCCGGCGGGATGTCTTCGTACACCGCGAGCTGCGCCGCGTTGACGATCCCCATGTCGAGGCCCGCCTTGATCGCGTGATACAGGAACGCGGAGTGGATCGCCTCGCGGACGACGTCGTTGCCGCGGAAGGCGAACGAGAGGTTGCTGATGCCGCCGCTGACGCGGACGCCGGGGCAGGTCGCCTTGATGATGCGCGTCGCCTCGATGAAGTTGATCGCGTACGCGTTGTGCTCCTCGAGGCCGGTCGCGATCGCCAGGATGTTCGGATCGAAGATGATGTCGCTCGGATCGAATCCGGCCCGCCCGGTCAGCAGCCGGTACGCGCGCTGGCAGATCGCCGTCTTCCGCTCGATCGTGTCCGCCTGGCCCTGCTCGTCGAACGCCATCACGACGACCGCCGCGCCGTAGCGCCGGACGACCCCCGCCTTCGCCAGGAAGTCGGCTTCGCCTTCCTTGAGGCTGATCGAGTTGACGACCGGCTTCCCCTGCACGCACTTGAGCCCGGCGAGGATCACCGACCACTTCGAGCTGTCGACCATGATCGGGACGCGCGCGATCTCCGGCTCGGTCGCGATGTAGTTCAGAAACTCGGTCATCGCGCGCTCGGAGTCGAGCATCCCCTCGTCCATGTTCACGTCGATCAGGTTCGCGCCGCCGCGCACCTGCTCGAGCGCGACCTGCGCGGCCTCCCCGTAGCTGCCGGCGCGAATCAGCCGCGCGAAGCGCGCCGACCCGGTGACGTTGGTCCGCTCGCCGATCATCTGGAAGTTGGAGTCGGGCCGGATCGTCAGCGTCTCCAGACCCGCGAGCTGCGTGTAGGAATTCGACGAATGCTGAATTCCGGGTTCCAGAGTCCTCACGGGCGGCCGCCGCGGCGGGAGCGACGCGACGGCCGCGGCGATCTCCCGGATGTGCTCGGGCGTCGTCCCGCAGCAGCCGCCGACGATGTTGACGAAGCCGCTCTCGGCGAACTCGCGGAGGTACGCGCTCGTGTCGCGCGGCTGCTCGTCGTACTGGCCGAAGGCGTTCGGCAGCCCGGCGTTCGGATAGCAGCTGATGTAGCAGTCGGCGATCCGCGCGAGCTCGGCGACGTACGGCCGCATGTCGCGCGCGCCGAGCGCGCAGTTGATGCCGACGCTGAAGGGCCTGGCGTGCGCGATCGACACCCAGAAGGCGTCGACGGTCTGGCCCGACAGCGTCCGCCCGCTGCGATCGGTGATCGTGACCGAGATCATGAGCGGCGGCCGCGAATCGGACGGCCGAAGCGAGTCGAAGACGTCGGCGATCGCAACGAGCGCCGCTTTCGCGTTGAGCGTGTCGAAGATCGTCTCGAGGAGCAGCAGGTCGACGCCGCCGTCGAGCAGCCCGCGCACCTGCTCCTTGAACGCCGCGCACACCTGGTCGAACGTCGCGCTGCGGAACGACGGGTTGTTCACGTCGGGCGAGATCGACAGCGTCTTGTTCATCGGCCCGATCGCGCCGGCGACGAAGCGCGGCGTGTCCGGCGTCTTCGCGTTCCACTCGTCGGCCGCCGCGCGCGCGAGCCGCGCGCCCGCGAGGTTCAGCTCGTAGGCGATCGCCTCGAGCGCGTAGTCGCCCTGCGAGATGGCCGTGCTGTTGAACGTGTTGGTCTCGATGATGTTCGCGCCGGCGGCGAGGTACTGGTGGTGGATCGCCGCGATGATGTCGGGCCGCGTCAGGACGAGGACGTCGATGTCGCCGCGCAGATCCTTGTGATGATGCGCGAACCGCTCGCCGCGGAAGTCGGCCTCCGACAAGCCGTACCGCTGCACCATCGTCCCCATCGCGCCGTCGAGGACGAGGATCCGCTGGCGGAGCAGGGCGTCGAGGCGGGTCCGGAGATCGCCCGTCATCGATGCCTCTGCGCCTTCGCGAGCCTTGCGCCCTTCGCGTCCCTGACGGCCGTCGCGATCAGGACCGTGAACGGATCGCCGGCCTTGCGGGCGCCGACGCCGACGCGCACGGCGGAGAGCCCGGCCTCGGCCAGCATCGCGCGCAGCTCGTCGTCGTCGAAGCCGAGGCGGCGATCGCCGAGCTTCGACCGCACCCACTCTTCCTGGTGCGCCCGCAGGTCGAGCAGCAGCACCCGGCCGCCGGGCGCGGTGATACGCGCCGCTTCGGCGACGGCGCGCGACGGGTCGTGGGCGTGGTGCAGCGCCTGCGACAGCATCGCGACGTCGACGGCGCCGTCGGCGATCGGCAGCTTCTCGAGCTCGCCCTTCTTCCACGTGACGTTCGCGACGCGCCGGCGCCGCGCGAGCGCCTTGGCGCGCGCGAGCACGACGTCGGACTTGTCGACGGCGATCACGCGCGACGCCCAGCGCGCGGCTTCCATCGTGAGATAGCCCTCGCCGCAGCCGAGGTCGGCGACCGACAGCGGCGGCATCAGCAGGCCGAGCGCGCGCGACCAGGCCGCCCAGCTGCGCCCCGGCACGAGCTGCCGCGCGTCGCGCGTTTCGGGGCCGGTGTGCGCGTCGAAGTTCTCCTTGCGCAGCCGCAGCACTTCCTGCAGCCGCGCCTCGTCGGCGCGGACCGCCGCATCGGAGGCGGAGGCGTCGAACTGCGCGCGCAGCAGCGACGGGAGCGCCTCGTCGCCGCCCGCGAGCGACGGGGCGAGGCGGTAATAACTGAAGCCGCCGTCGCGCTCCTCGACGACGAGGCCTGCGTCGTTGAGGAGACCGAGGTGGCGCGACACGCCGGACTGCGCGAGGCCGAGGACGCCGGTCAGCTCGGTGACGTTGAGCCGCTCGCGCGAGAGCACGCGCAGCAGCCGCAGCCGCGCCTCGTCGCCCAGGAGACGGTAGAGCGCCGACGCGTGCCTCATATCTATAAATCTACATTCATTGATTGGCCTGTGCAAGCGGCCGCCCGCGCCAGGGCGGGGGCCGGGGGCCTCGACTCCGCGTCAGAGGTCGTCGATCGATCGAGGCCAATCGTCTTTCAGCAGCCGCGAGAGCGATCGATCGGCGAGCAGGCGCCCGCCCGTCTGGCACGTCGCGCAGTAATTGCACTCGTTTTCGGCGTAGACGATCCGCTGCACCGGCGATCCACACACCGGGCACGGCTTCCTGAAGCGCCCATGCACCGCCATCCCGTCGTGGAACGCGGTCACCTTCTCGGGGAATCCGTCGCCGGCCTCGGCGCGGAGGCGATCGACCCACTGCACGAGCGTCGCGCGCGTCGCGTCGTACAGCCGCATGAACTCCGCGTCGGTCAGCGAGCGCGTCAGCTTCATCGGCGACAGCTTCGCCGCGTGGAGGATCTCGTCGGAGTACGCGTTGCCGATGCCGCTGACGAGATGCGGATCGGTGAGCGCGCGCTTGACCGTGTGGCTCTCCCGCGTGAGCGCGTCGTGGAACTCCTCGATCGTCGCCTCGAGCGGCTCGACGCCGCCGGGATTGGCCGCGGCGACCGCCGCCTCGCCGCGTACGAGCTGCAGCGAGGCGCGCTTGGTGGAGCTCGCCTCGGTGAAGAACAGCGTGCCGTGCGCGAACTCGAACTGCGCGAGGATCATCTTCGGCCCCATCCCCGGCTTCTTGCCGGGCTCGCGCCACCGGAGCCGTCCGGCGATCATCAGGTGGAGGATCAGAAAGAGGTCGTCGCCGAAATCGAGGACGATGCGTTTGCCGATGCGGCGGACGCCGGCGATCGTGCGGCCGTTGATCGCGTCGATCGGCGGATCGACCGAGCGCAGCACGAACGGGCTCAGGAGCGCCAGCCGCTCGAGCCGGCGGCCGACAACGTGGCGGGTCAGCGCTTCGAGGTAGACAACGACGTCAGGAAGTTCCGGCACCGCGAGAATCGAGAATCAGGAATCTGGAATTCAGAATTCGTGATCGGTTTGTGACGACGAATTCACGTTCCAGATTCTGAGTTCTTAATTGCGCCGACCGCGGCGGGTTACTTTTTCAGCCACTCGACGATCTGCTCGCGCGTCCATTGGTGATCGTCGTTCAGGTGCAGGATGATGGCGTTGAGCGGAAGGCGCTTGTTGCAGCCGACGGGACAGCGGCGGCGCACGTTCTCGAGGCAGTCGAACAGGCGATCGAGCCGGGGACGAACGGAGTGGACCTCCTCGGGATCGCGCGGCAGCGTGTAGGCGCCCTCGTAGGCGGCGCCGAGCGCGCAGGAGCCGCCCTTCGCGGAGAAGTATTCGCCGAACGCCTGCGTCGGCCGCCGCTTCGCGCCTTCGGCGATCGCGTCGGCGAGCTCGAGCTGATCCTCGCGTAGCACTTGATGCACGGCGTTCCTCCCTGCGGTCCTGGGGCGATTCTACGCTTCGCCGGGGCGCAGCGCATCTGTTCGAAAATGAACGGCGGACGGATGGCGCAAGTCGTGCAATTCTAGAAGGAGCACCCTGGCCGGCTGGGATCCCGGCGGCAGCGTCTTAACGCCTATGCGCCTGTGCGCTCTGCTGTTTATGGCGATCGTCACGGCGGCGCCCGTCAGGGCGCAGCAGACGGCCGCGTCCGCGCCGGCGGACACCAGCCGCGCCGCCACAGGACAGGCGCAGCCGGGCGACGCGAAGGCGCCGGAGTTGAACCTGCCGGTCTCGCTCGACAAAATCAAGGAAGCGCTGCAGAATGCGCCCGCGGTTCCGCGGCTGAAGATCGATCAGGAGCCCACCTTCCGCGTGCAGATCCGCGAGCGGCGGAAAATCGAGGAGCTCCTCGCCACGCTCAATTTCAAGAATGAACCGACGCCGGCCGGCGGCATCTACATGCAGGAACAGCAGCGCCTGATGTTCAACCCGGTCGACAATCCGCTGGTGCAGCCGTACGCGGCGTTCAATCAGGGCGAGCTGTTGACGATCCTCATCGAGAATCTCGTCGGCCACTATCTCGCGGGCAAGGCGAGCGACGCGATCACGAAGGCGGAGCGCGCGCGCGCCGAGGCGCAGGCCAAAGAGGAAGTGAAAGCCGCCGTCGCGGAGTACTGCAACGCGCAGCCGAACGCGGGCATCGGCCTGCAGATCTGTTCGAGCCTCGGCCGGTGACGATGCCTCGCTGCGCGCTGCTCGCCGTGTCGATCGTGGCGCT
>Ga0075435_100002474_pt1 | contig 12281 bp, 12 predicted proteins | sample RhiMethybrSRZTD4_FD_75302 | JGI IMG/M metagenome (GOLD analysis project Ga0075435, IMG submission 75302) | Populus rhizosphere microbial communities from Tennessee, USA - Rhizosphere MetaG P. TD hybrid SRZTD4 | ecosystem: Host-associated > Plants > Roots > Rhizosphere > Soil | place: USA... | reverse complement strand
GCCTACGGAAATGCGGATCGCGACGGCGAAACCTTTCGCCTCGCCGTCCGAAAAAGATGACGCGTCGGCCCGAGAGATCGTCTAGATGTCGAAAAACCTTGGCGCGTCCAACGATCTCGTGCCAGACGCAGCCAGTATGGCGGCGTGTCGGCCGACGACCATCACGCGACCACGAACGGCAGCGGCGCGACCAGCAAAGGCGTCGACGCGACGATCAAAGACGCGGGCGCGAGGGAGAGAATCGGAGTGTGAACGGACCAAAACGACCCGTGAACGAAGGATGGTGGCGGCGCGTCGACCGAAACCACGAATGGTCGGACCTTTTTGATCACGCGACGGGGAAAATTGATCCGTGCGCGCACCAAAACATCGGCGCGTCGAAGAAAAAACATCCGTGAACAGAGAAAAGGGTTGTCGACGCTACGGAAGCCTGGATTGTGCGCACCGCCTGCGTGGCCAGCGCCGCTGTGCGGCGCTCGCGAATACAAGTATCAGCACGACACTCGAAGCGAGACGCATCTTCTACTCGGCCTGAAGCAGGCCGCCGGCGCGCAGCGCCTCGATCCCGCCCACTTCGAAGTCCGCCACCAACGCCCAGCTGAGCGACGTCCCGAACCGTGCGCCGAGTGCTTCGTGCGCAGGATGCCGGAGGTATGCCTGCAGCGCGGCGACATCATCGAAGTCGATCGCGGCGATGTACTCCGCATTGGGCGCCGATTGCTCGTACCCGGCGCCGTGGACGACGCGCCTGCCGACGCGAACGCCGCGAATCGACGGGATCTCGCGCAGCGCCCGCTCGAACGCCGCGACGAATGCTTCGCGCTCGGCCGCGGACAAATCGGGCCGCGGCTTCATCAAGACAAGATGAGTGACCACGATTAGCTAATCCACCATCCGCGAACGCGATAGTACGCGATGCCGATGAACTCGTGCGCCAGTTGCGACGAGAAAAGGAGCCCTGGTGCCGTCGGCGACCACCGCTGGATGCGCGGCAGCGATGCGGCAGGCTCGCGCACAGGGGCGGGAATCGCGTCAACGCCGGCGGCGCGGAACGTCCCCAGCGACCGAGGCATGTGGATCGCCGAGGTGACCAGGATCGTGCGTTGCACTCGCAAAGACTTCAACATCGGCGCGATCAACAGCGCTTCGTCGTGCGTGTCGTGCGATGAGGACTCGAGCACAATCTGCTTCCCCGGCACGCCCAGTTGCACCAGCGCGTCGCGCATTACGGTGGCGCTTGGCATCTCGTCGTGCAGCGCACCGCCCGAGCTGATGATCCAGTCGGCGTGAACGAGGTCGAAGACACGCGCCGCTTCGAGAACGCGAGCCGCTTCCACCAGCGACATCACGGACAGGGCCGCGGCGCCGCCGCCCTGCACGTGCTCGTTCCCGGCGCCGAGCAGGACGACCGCGGTTGGTGCGGCCTCCGCGCGTCCTTTGAATGGTTCAGCGTGACCGGCCAACGTGACCGACGCGATGGTCGCAGGCACGATGTAGATGCTGGCGGCGAAATACAACACGGCGACGATGAGCATCGTCCGCCGTGCCGCGAACGAACGAGGCGCGAACCAGACCCATAACGCGGACACGACGAACACGATCGCGAGCCCGCCGGGCGACAGCAGCGTCAACGCTCGTCGGGCGGTTCGTCGTTGCGCTTGCGCGGCGGACGATCATCGTCGCGTCGCGGCGCGGCGCTCCAGGTGCGGCCACCGCGCGGTGCGCCGCCGGTGTCCTCCGACGGCTTGCGCTCGCCACGCGGCGCGTCGTCGCGAGGCTTGCCGCTCCATGGTCGATCGCCGCGCGGCGGACCACCGGCCGGCTTCTGCCATGGCTTGCGATCGCCACGTGGGCGGTCGCCGCCGGCGTTCTGCCACGGTTTCCGGTCGCGCCGATCGCCGCTCGGCGGCGCACCACCCGCGTTTTGCCAGGGCTTGCGCTCACCGCGCGGCGCGCCGTCGCGCGGTTTGCCGCTCCATGGTCGATCGCCGCGCGGCGGACCACCGGCCGGCTTCTGCCACGGCTTGCGATCGCCGCGTGGGCGGTCGCCGCTCGCGTTCTGCCACGGTTTTCGATCGCGCCGATCGCCGCCCGGCGGCGCGCCACCCGCGTTTTGCCAGGGCTTCCGCTCACCGCGCGGCGCGCCGTCGTGTGGTTTGCCGCTCCATGGTCGATCGCCGCGCGGCGGGCCACCGGCCGGTTTCTGCCACGGCTTGCGATCGCCGCGTGGGCGGTCGCCGCTCGCGTTCTGCCACGGTTTGCGATCGCGCCGATCGCCGCTCGGCGGCGCGCCACCCGCGTTTTGCCAGGGCTTCCGCTCACCGCGCGGTGCGCCGTCGCGCGGCTTGCCGCTCCACGGTCGATCACCGCGCGGCGGACCGCCGGCCGGCTTCTGCCACGGTTTGCGCTCGCCGCGCGGGCGATCGCCGCCCGCGTTTTGCCACGGTTTGCGATCGCCATGCGGCGGACCGCCCTTTCCGCCACGCCACGGCTTCCGCTCGGCGCGCGGGCCCGTTGGTTTGGTCTGCCACGGTCGATCCTGCGATGCGCGATCGCCGTGCGGCGGGCGCGCGGCCTTGTCACGCCATGCGGAATCAGGCGGCGGCGGCCCGAGCTTGTCGCGATCGCGTCTGACGAAGTCAGCGGGCCGTGACGCGTTCCATTCGGCGCGCTGCTCGCGCTTCTTGCGTCGCTGCGCTTCCTTGTCGAAGCGCGCGCGCGGATCCTTGTGCTGCCCGCCGGGACGCCAGTCCTCGCCACGCTTCTCGCCCGGCGGCTGCGGACGCCGCCCAGCAGCATGCTGCGCCTCCGGCGAGTCCCACAGCCGGCCCTGCGCGAACCATTTGAGCTCGACGTGCTCGTTCTTCCGCTTCAGCTGCGCAACCGTCGGCAGCAGTTCTTGCTGATCGCGGGCGCGGAACGCCGTCGGCTTGTTGTCGATGAGGATCGTCCAATACGCGAAACGCGGCGGCATGCCGCTATTGTGACAGGAAAGGCCGGCGCCGAGATTATCGGGTGCCGGCGCGCGCGGCCCGCGCTTCCACCGCGTAGTTGTGCGCCACGACGGCGCCGTAGGTCGAGTTCAGCGCGATCATCGTGAGCACGGCGGCGGTCTTGTGCCGTTTCCACAGACGCTCGGACACGAAGTAGATACTCGCCGTCATACCCACCTTCGCCGCCACGAACGCCGTGGGCGACCCGAGCATCCCGCCAACGATCGGATTGACTTCCCGGCCACCGAACTCCGTCGCGCGTAGCGTCGAATGGATGTCGAGCCCCTGCAGCGTCGCGAACGAAACGTACAGCGGCACGAGCACCGACGGACGATGCGTCGCGGGAGGTGTCTGCGCAATCACTGGACCGACGGTCGCCGGTGAGGCCTGCTCGTCGTTCGCGGGCCCACTAACCTGCGGCCGTCCCATCAGGCCGAGGCAGATCGCCGCTGCACCGAGAATCGCAAGCGTGTTGCGCGACCACATCGCAGCCACCTTCCGCAACACACGTCATCAATACGTGTGCCCCGGAATCGGCGCGAAAACGTGTGGTTTACGGGCGCGCGCGGAAAACGCTTAGAGCTTTATGGAAGGGCTGTGCGCTGACTAGGACTTCGTGAACCGTTTCAACTTCTCGACGAGCGTCGTGCGCTTGAGGTGGAGCAGCTTCGCGGCCTGGCCTTTATTGCCGCCGGTTCGCTCGAGCGAACGCTCGATCAACTCGCGCTCAATGTTGGCGACGAATGCATCCAGGTCCATGCCGTCTTCCGGCAGCTCGACGGCGGTGGTCAGGATCATCTCCTGCGACTGCTGGATCTCCTCGGGCAGATCGCCGACGTCGATTTGCGATCGGCCGGCCGTGAACGCGACGATCCGCTCGATGACATTCTCCAGCTGGCGCACGTTGCCGGGCCAGTGGTAGGCCATCAGCTGCCGCATCGCTTCCTGTGACACCGCGATCGCGCGATCGCTCGCCCGCCGCTCGCGATCGCGTTGGCCGACCGGCCTCGTATCGCGCTGCTCGCGCAGCTTGTCGAGAAAGTGCTGCACCAGGAGCGGGATGTCTTCTTTGCGCTCGCGAAGCGCCGGGATGTGGACCGGGATCACGTTGAGCCGATAGAACAGATCTTCGCGAAACTGTCCTTCGGCCACCATGCGCGACAGGTCGCTGTTGGTGGCCGCGATGATGCGCACGTCCACCTTCGTCGTGTGCGAGTCGCCGACGCGCTCGAACTCGCGCTCCTGCAGCACGCGCAGCAGTTTCACCTGCAGCGCAACGCTCATCGTGCCGACCTCGTCGAGAAACAGCGTGCCCTTGTGCGCCTGCTCGAGGCGGCCCTGCCGGTTGCCGACTGCGCCGGTGAAGGCGCCGCGCACGTGGCCGAAGAGCTCCGCTTCGAGCAGTGTTTCAGGAATCGCGCTGCAGTTCAGCGCGACGAACCGCTGCGGCCGCCGCGGGCTGTTGTGATGAATCGCGCGCGCGATCACCTCTTTGCCGGAACCGGTCTCGCCGGTGACGAGGACCGTGCTGTTGGTCGGTGCAACCGTCTCGAGCAACTGAAACAGCAGCTTCATCGGCCGGCTCTTGCCGACGATCCCTTCGAAGCGGTAACGCTCGTCGAGTTGCGCGCGCAGGTAGGCGTTCTCCGATTTGAGCCGGCGCTGCTCGAGCGCCGCGTCGAGGACGTGCAGCAGTTCGTCGATCTGAAACGGCTTGCTGACGAAATCTGACGCGCCGCGCTTGATCGCTTCGACGGCGTCCTTCACCGTGCCGTAGCCGGTGACGACGATGGCGATGATGTGCGGATAGCGTTCGACGGCCGCTTCCACGACGGCCGAGCCGTCGGCGCCCGGCAGCCGCAAGTCGGTGACGATGATGTCGAACGCGAAGTCGGCAAGCTTCGCAATCGCCGCCTCGCCTGAGCCGGCCTGCTCGACCCGGTAGCCGCGATCGCCAAGCTGTTCGGCAATCGCCTCCCGCAGCGGCGCCTCGTCTTCGACAAGCAACAGATGTTTCTGCGTGTCAGGCATTTAGAGGTGCGCCAAGATATTGACACAAACGACGGTGGTTAGGGATTGGGATCCCCGGTAGGATTCAGGCCCGATGTCCGTCGCCGTCGCGTCGCATTCGTTTCCGAAGCACTCCGTCCTGCGCCAGGAGTTGACCGCGCGCTATCCGGCAGCCGTATTCAACGAAACCGGCCAGCCGCTTCGCGGCGCCGATCTCGTGCGGTTTCTTCGCGGCCACGACAAGGCGATCACCGGTCTCGAGGTCCTCGACGCAGCGCTGTTTGCCGCGGTGCCCGAGATGCGGGTGGTCAGCAAGTACGGCGTCGGCCTCGACATGATCGATCTCGACGCGGCGCGGCGCTGCGGCGTAAGCGTCAGGTGGACGCCGGGCGTGAACCGCCAGTCAGTTGCCGAACTGACGATCGCTTTCATGATCTCGCTCTGCCGGCGGCTCGTGCCGCTCGCGACGGACCTCCGTCAGGGACGCTGGGGCCACGGCGGCGGACGGCAGTTGTCGTCGGCGACGGTGGGCATTGTCGGCTGCGGCCACGTCGGCAAGACCGTCGCGCGGCTGTGCCGTGCCTTCGGCTCCCGCGTCCTCGCCCACGACATCCTCGACTACGCGGAGTTCTACCGCGACCATGGCGTGCAGCCGGTTGCCCTCGACCGCCTGCTCCGCGACGCCGACATCGTCACGATCCATGTTCCGCTCGACGCGTCGACCCGAAACTTGATCGACGCGCGCGCGCTGGCGCTGATGAAACCGACGGCCTTTGTGATCAACGCCGCGCGCGGCGGAATTGTTGACGAGCGCGCGTTGACGGCTGCGCTGGCCGAACGGCGCATCGCTGGCGCCGCGGCCGATGTCTTCAGCGTCGAGCCGCCCATCGATCTCGAGCTGCTCCGTCAGCCGGCGTTCCTGGGCACGCCGCACATCGGCGGGAGCACCGAGGAGGCGGTTCTGGCGATGGGACGGGCGGCGATTGCGGGGCTCGATTTGGAACACGGGTCGCTCGAACTGACGTCAAAAAGTTGACACTGGCTAATTCACGAGAAATCCTAAACCTGCAGCCGGAAGGCACCGATACAACCCTTCGGAGGCAACTGCCAAGTGGAACGAAAAACTATTTCGATCATGAAAGCGTGCGAGCTCGTAGGCGTCAGCCGAAGAACCATTTACAACTGGCTGTCGAGCGGGAAGATCGAGTACGTCCGCACGGCGGGTGGCTCCGTCCGCATCTTCGTCGATACGCTGTGGCGCGATCCGAACAATGCGGAGCGTCCGGCCGTGCAGGCGGTGTGGCAGGCGGAAGGGCGCAACTAGGCGTGAACTCGCGCCCGCTCAGCGTCGAGGAGCTGCAGGCAAGAAAAGTCATGGACGAGACGCCAGAGCTGCGACTCCTCTTCCACCGCCTGAACAACCAGCTCGGTATCATCCTCGCGCATGCCGAGCTCCTCGAATCCAAGGCGACTGACGACGCCAACCGGGCCCGCGCGGCCCAGGTGGTGTCGAGCGCCTTGGAGGCGATGGGTACTGCCAAAGAAATACGTCGCGCATCATCAAGTCCTGTAGAGCCCCACTAGGACGCAAAAACTGTAAGTACAACGTCAATTCTTTGGCGCTCTGCAGGCCAGAAACGCCAAGGCTTTGACGATTTTGCGCCCGCTCCCGCCGCTCAAGCATCGCACGTTCGGAAATAGTTCACGCCAGTAAGTCTCAGTTAAATCCATAACTTACGACGATTACCCAACGCGAACTGCTGTGTTTCGGCACACAGGCTCGACGGTTGGTACCGCCGTTGCGATATCGCGCAACAGTTTGAAGAGGCGTTAATCCGCCTCGGCCATTTAACAGGAGACCAAATGCGCGCCCAGCCGATCGCCGCCAGTCAGAATCGCCGAATTGTTGCCGGCTTGCCGTTCGTTGAATCGCTTGCCCGGCGGATGGCGGCCTCCATGCCGAACTCCATCGATATTTCCGACCTGGTCCAGGACGGAGTGCTCGGCCTGATCGACGCGGCGCACCGCTTCGACGAAGCGCGGGGCATCAAGTTCGAAACGTTTGCCGAGCGCCGGGTACGCGGCGCGATGATCGACGCGCTGCGGAAGGACGCGTGGCCGCGCGGCGTCCGTCGCCAGCGGCGCGAGCTCGACGCGGCGCGCGAGGCGCTGCGACGTGAGCTCGGCCACGAGCCGTCGATGGCCGACCTCGCCGCGCGCGTCGGCTCCGACGAGAAGCGGCTCAGCCGCACCATCGTTCGCATCAACACCATCGAAGCGACGTCACCGCTCGCCACCGGTGAACACCTCGACGAGAGCTCGCTGCCCACGGCGCTCGTCCCCTCTGAGCCCGAAGCGCCGGACGCCGCCTACGAACGCACTGAAACGCGCGAGCGCGTGCGCGCCGCGATTCAGGCGCTGCCCTGGCGCGAGCGGAAGGTGATCGCGCTCTACTACTACGGCGAAGTGACGATGAAGCAGATCGGCGCCGAGATCGGCGTCAACGAATCGCGCGTCTCGCAGCTGCACGCGCGCGCCATCCGCCGCCTGCGCGACTCGCTCGGCGACATGAACGCCGACAGCGTGGCCGAGATGAAGCGCGAGCTGATCGACTTCGCGACCAAGAAGCCGGAGATGGTCAAGGTCGCGCCGGCGCGTCCGGCCGCAGTCGCCAAACCGGCACCGGCCGCAGCCGCCGCTGTGGTGCTGCCGTACAAGCAGCCCGTCGCCGCACCGCGCCCGCGTGCCGCCGCCGTCGCCAAGACGCCGCTGCGCGTCGCGCGACAGCAGCGTCAAGCCGTCGCCGCCGCACGTTAGATTGTCGGACGTAGCGCGAAGGCTTCAGCTGAGCGATCGCTCGCCTGAAGGCTTCGCGCCACAACGGTGCGCTAGGACAGCCGCTCGCGGACCGCGCGCAGCAGGTCGCCAAGGCGGAACGGCTTGGCGAGCCAGCGGCAGCCGCTCTCTTCGAGAAACGATTCCGCATCGGTCCCGGCGACGTCGCCGGTGACGAAAATCACCCGCGTCGACAAAGTCGGCACCGCCGCCGAGAGCATCCGGTAGAACGCCATCCCGTCGACGCGCGGCATCTTCAGGTCGCAAATCACCAGGTCGAACGGCTCCGCCTGCACTTTCTCCAGCGCTTCTTCGCCGTCGGCGGCGTGCTGCACGATGTAGCCGGCGTCGCGCAGCGCGTCGACCACGGCGCTTGCCAGCCTGGCTTCGTCCTCGACAACGAGGATCGACGCGCCGGCAATCGCTGCGGCGGGGACCTCGACCCGCGCGCGCGCAGCCGGCGGAGCCGTCTTCGCGCCGCTCACCGGCAGCTCCACGTAGAACGATGCGCCTTTGTTCGGGCGCGACTCGAGGCGGATGCGGCCGCCGTGCTCCTGCACGATCGCGTAGGCGACCGTCAGCCCGAGGCCGGTGCCCTTGCCGACTTCCTTGGTCGTGAAAAATGGATCGAAGATCTTCGGCTGCAGATCGTCCGGGATACCCGGGCCATCGTCGTTGACCTCGAGGATCACCGTGTCCTGATCGGCCGCGTGCCAGGTGCGGACGACGAGCGTGCCGCGGCCGTTGGCGGCGAGCATGGCCTGTTCGGCATTGATGACGAGGTTGAGGAGGACCTGCTGCACCTGGTGGCCGTCGGCGAAGACCTGCGGCAGCCCGGCGGCAAGCGCATCGATGACGTCGATGTTGGTGACGCGCTGCTCGTAGGCACGCAGCGCCAGCGTTTCGCGCGCGACGTGATTGATGTCCACCATCGCGCGCGTCGTCTGACGTTTGCGTGCAAAGGTCAGAAGGTTGCGCACAATCCGCGCCGCGCGTTCAGATTCCGACAGGATGGTTTCGAGCCCGCGCCGCACCGGTTCCTCGAGCGATTGCCGCTGCGATAACCGTTCGGCCCAGCTGAGGATCGTTGCCAGCGGGTTGTTCAGTTCGTGCGCGACGCCCGATACCGTCTGACCGAGCGCCGCCATTTTTTCCGCCTGCAGCAGCTGGTGATAGATGTCGCGCGTCTCGTCGTCCAGCTTCTTGCGCTCGCTGACGTCGCGAACGAGCGCTTCGACGCGGACCGTGTGATCGCCCGCCGGATCTGCCGTTGCCGTGAGCTCCACCCAGACGGCATTCCCGTCGGCGCGGCGCAACCGCAACAGGTAGTCGTTGACGGAACCGTCGGTGGTAAGGCGCTCGAGGAGCGCGACGCGCGCCTGCGGGTCGATGAACCGATCGCGATCGAACGGGCGCACGTCGGCTTCGGCGGTTTCGCCGCCGTAGCCGAACATCAGTTTCAGGTGGGGATTGGCTGCGATTGTCGAGGAGGAGTCGGGACCGATCGAGCCGATGTAGACGCCTTCGTGAACCGCCTCGAACAACCGCGCAAACGCCGCCGCTCTGCGGTCCATGAAATTAGGAAGTAGGAATTTGGAATTTGGAATTCGTGTCACGCATTCCAAATTCCTACTTCCAAATTCCTAATTCTTGGGCAGCGGCGTCGGCGTGTGGCCGCCCTGGAAACTGGCCCACTTCTTCTCGTTCGCTGCGCGGATGTCCTTCACCGAAGCGCCGGAGGCATGCATTTGCATCGCGTCACGCGCGACGTCAAGGCACACCGCTCACGTCATGCCGTGCGGTTCCCAGTCCGTCACGTCTCCATTGGCGTCGCGGCGGCTGACGAAGCAGTCGTCGTTGCCGCGATGGCCGCTGCGCTCGCAGCCGCAGTAGCACGGCACGTAGCCGAGGATTTCGGGATGCTCCGCCGCGAACGTGTAGGCGGCACGAACGACGTCGGGCGGGCGCGCGGGCGTCGGATCGTAGGGCAGCGGCGGCAGCCGATCCTGTTTGTGCGGCCCGTACTTCGCCATCGGCGGCGGCGCGTCGGGAACGGGCGGCGGCGTCGCGGCGGTTTGCGTCGCCGCCGGCTCGGTCTGCGCCGACCGTGTCGCCACGTAAACCCCGACGATCGCCGCGATCACGATGATCGCCACCGTGAGCAGCGTCGTGAAAGACCGGCGTCCTTCTTCGGGCAAGCCCCCGCCAGAACTGGACGATGATGGTCGAGTCTGTGACTTCGCGGATGATTTGCGACCCATTCGGCGACCATTCTACCGTGCGCCGGCGCCGGGCTGAAGCGCCGTACGCGCGATGAGCGTGATCGGCCGGCAGGATCGTCTGCTGCTCGGCGGGCTGGCGGTTGCCCTGATCGTGGTCGCGGCGAAGCCGATTCGCTACCTGCTCGATCTGGCGCGCGACGTCGAGCGGTCTTCCGGCCTCGCCCTCATCCCGGCGCTGCTCATCCTCACGGTGGTGTTTCTGGTCCATCAGCAGGGCAAGCGGCAGGAGGCGCGGGCTCGCGCCGCGGCAGCGGAAGCCGATGCGCGCCAGGCGGGAACACGGGCCGCGGAGATGGAGCGTCTCGTCACGTTCGGCCAGGCCCTCGGCCGCTCGCTCGATGTCGAGGCCATCCGCGACGTCGTGCTCCAGCACCTGCCTCGGCTGTCGGGGAGCGATAACGGCTGGGTGTTGCTGCGAAGCGGCGGACAGTGGCGCCCGCTGGTCAGCGCGGCGCAGGAGAACCGGCGCGAGCTCGCCGCGGCGCGCCAGCGTGTCGCGGAGCAGGCGCTGGTAGCCGATGGCGCCTGGTCGACTGCCGCAACCATGGTCGACGGCCATTTGTGCCTGCCGCTCAATGCCGCCGGCCATCCGGTCGGCATCCTCGGCATCCCACACGGCGGTGAGGACATCGCAGCGCGCCAGCGCATCCTCGAGATGGCTGCGGCGCTGCTCGCGATCTCGCTCCGCAACGCGCAACTCTTCGACGAGCTGCGCGAAAACAGCCTGCGCGACGGCCTCACTGGCTGCGTCAATCGCACTCACGCGATCGACGTGATCGATACCGAACTGCGACGCGCCCGCCGCTCGCAGTTGCCGGTGTCGCTCATCATGTTCGACCTCGATCACTTCAAGGACATCAACGATCGCTACGGCCACCTGTGCGGCGATTCGGTGCTGGCCGCCGTCGGCGCGAAGATGCGCGAGGTGCTGCGCGGCAGCGACGTCAAATGTCGCTACGGCGGCGAGGAATTTCTCGTGCTGCTGCCGGAGACGCCGATCGAGGGCGCGAAACGCGTCGCCGACACGCTCCGCCGCGAGCTCGCCGAGCTGCCGGTCGGCTGGAAAGGCGACGTCGTGCAGGTGACGGCGAGCTTCGGCGTCTCGGTCGCGATGACGTCGGAAGTCGATCCGGCCGCGCTCATCGCGCGTGCCGACGCGGCGCTGTATCGTGCGAAAGATCAAGGGCGCAACTGCGTGCGCCTGTCGATGGACGTTGCCGTCGTCTGACGCAGTCGTGTCGCCCGGTCGTCGCGCCGTGGCGGCTGCCGTCGCGAAACCTGACACGCCTGCCGAACGATGTCGATGCTTGACCGCTCAGTCATCGTACGATCCATCACCGCTCAAGCATCGGGACGTGGAATCGATTCGCCCTTTGTGGACCGCAACCGTCCATTTAGCGCCGACGGCTTCCGTTCGAGCGCGCTAAGTCGTTTAACACGTGCGTCCGGTCCCGGGTACCACTGTTGCTCAACCTTATTTGAGTACATGGCGGCGCTATCGATCGATGTCATCGTGGCGAGCTACAACCGCGCGCGGTTTCTGCGCGACCTGCTGGACAGCGTCGTCTGCGCACCGGTCCCCCCCGACCTGACAGTTACTGTCACCGTCGTCGACAACAATTCGACCGACGATACCGCCGCCACTGTCGAAGAGGTTGCCCGGTACAGCACACGACCGGTGCGGTACATGGTTGAGACGGCGCCGGGCAAGTCGGCCGCCCTCAATACCGGCATCAGGCAAACGGCCGGCGACATCGTCGCGTTCCTGGACGACGACGAAATCATCGCGCCAGGGTGGTTCGAGTGTCTCGCGCGCGTGCTGGCCGACGAGCGCATCGATTTCGTCTCCGGGCGATGCTTGACGATGTGGGGCGCGATACAGCCGCCGGCATGGCTGCCGCGCGCCTATCCAGCCGTGATTGGCGGCGTCGATGGCGGTCCGAAGCGGCTGGCGTTCGAGCGTGAGTACGACGGCACGCTCAGCGGCGGCAATTCGGCGATTCGCCGGAGTGTTCTCGCGCGCGTGGGCGCCTTCTCGACTCGCCTCGGACCGCGGGCCGACGGCCGCCTGATGTCGTGCGAGGACGAAGAGATTTACCTCCGGCTGGTGGATGCCGGCGCCCGCGGCGTGTACGTGCCCGACCTCGTGGTGCACCACCAT
>Ga0075435_100002472_pt1 | contig 12288 bp, 11 predicted proteins | sample RhiMethybrSRZTD4_FD_75302 | JGI IMG/M metagenome (GOLD analysis project Ga0075435, IMG submission 75302) | Populus rhizosphere microbial communities from Tennessee, USA - Rhizosphere MetaG P. TD hybrid SRZTD4 | ecosystem: Host-associated > Plants > Roots > Rhizosphere > Soil | place: USA... | reverse complement strand
ACCGATCGGCAGCCGATCGACAACGCGACGATCGTCGTGCGCGACGGAAAGATCGTCGCGGTCGGTCCCGCTGCGCGCGTGACCGTCCCGGACGGCGCCGACCGCGTGACGCTCAGCGGCAAGCACGTGATTCCGGGTCTGGTGAACGCGCACGGACACGTGGGCAACACCGTCGGCCTGCAACAGGGTCATTACTCGGCCGAGAACGTCGCACGCGATCTCAAGACGTACGCCGAGTACGGCGTCACGACCGTGTTCTCGCTCGGCGACGATCAGGAGGCCGGCTTCAGGATGCGCGACGCGCAGAACGTGCCGACGCTCGATCGCGCGCGGCTGTTCGTCGCGGGTCCGGTGCTCGCGCCGAAGTCGCCTGAAGAGGCGCGAACGCTGGTGGATCAGGATGCCGCGATGAAGGTCGACATCGTGAAGATCCGCGTCGACGACAATCTCGGCACGACGCCGAAGATGCCGCCGGAGATCTACAAAGCGGTCATCGACGAAGCGCACAAGAAAGGGCTGCGCGTCGCGGTCCATCTCTTCTACCTCGAAGACGCGAAGGGCGTGCTCGATGCGGGCGCGGATTTCATCGCGCACAGCATCAGGGACAAGGACGTCGACGATGCGACGATCGCGATGTTGAAGCGGCGGGACGTGTGCGTCTGTCCGACGCTGATGCGCGAGGTCTCGACCTTCGTCTACGAGACGACGCCGCCGTGGTTCTCGGATCCGCTCTTCGTGAAGTACACCGACAAACAGACCATCGAGCAACTGAAGGAACCGGCGCGGCAGGAGCAGATGAAGAACAGCCGTGCGGCGCAGCGGTACAAAGTGGCCCTGGAGCAGGCGAGCAGAAATCTGAAGAAGCTGTCGGATGGCGGCGTGACGATCGCGATGGGCACCGACACCGGACCGCCCGCGCGCTTTCAAGGGTACTTCGAGCTGATGGAGCTCGAGCTGATGGCGAAGGCCGGCCTGACGCCGCGTCAGGTGCTCGCGTCCGCGACGCGCGACGCGGCGAAATGCCAGAAGCTCGACGCGCTCGTCGGCACGCTCGAGCCGAACAAGTGGGCGGACTTCGTCGTGCTCGACGCCGATCCGCTGACCGATATCAACAACACGCGAAAGATCTCCGACGTCTACGTCGCCGGAAATCGCGTGCAGCGGTAGCGCGAGGGTTTCAGCCGAGCGGCACGGCTCGCCTGAAAGGCTCGCCCTACATGCTTTGCAGGTGCCGCTTCGTCCGCTCCGCGTTCAGCTCGTGGAGCAGCCGCATGACGTTGTACGCGGTCAGCTCCACGAGCAGCGTCGTCACGCCGGCGTGCAGATCGTCGCTCAGCTTCGGCTCCACCTGCTTCATCGCCGTCAGCAACCGCTGCTCCTGACCGGCGAGCTCCTGCTTCGTGATGACGCCGTCGGCCATCGCCGTCGTGAAGGAATCGAGCGTCTCCAGCTTCTCCTGAATCAACGGGTGTTCTGATTTTTCGTCCAGCCAACTCGTACGCGGCATAAATCCTCCGTCCATCGCTCGGCTGAAAGCCTCGCGCTACAGTTCCTTGACGATCTGTTTCAGCGCGGTGAGCCGCGACTGCAGCTTCGCGCGGCCGCCGTCCTGATTCATCTGCTCGGCAATCGCCTTCGGCAAGAACTGACGGTCGGTGCACTCGAGCATCGCGCCGACTTCCTGCAGCTCGCGCTCGAGGCCCTGCGTCGACGGCATGAACTGCGCGATGACGTCGGCGAGCGCTTCGCGTGTGATGTGATCGGCGCCTGCGAGCAGTGACGCTCTCCATGCGCGTCCGACCATCCCTTCGATGTCGGCGCCCGACAGATGTCCCTTTTGCGGAATCGGCGGCACGTCCTCCGGCGCGAGCCGCGATCCCAGCTTTCCCGCGAGAATCACGAACATCTTCCGGATCTCGTCTTCGTCGGTCGGGTAGAACAGCGGGATGTGGACCTCCGCCCGTCCCTGACGCTTCAAATCGATCGGCAGCAGATCGGGACGCGCGGTGAGCAGCATCCAGATGATCTTGCCGCGATAGCGCGTGTCGCCCATCTGCGCGGCGATCATCCCGAAGACGCGGCTCGACGTGCCGGAATCGCCGTCCTGTTCGCGGCTGCCGAGCGCGGCGTCCGCTTCGTCCACGACCACGACGACCGGACCCATCGCGCGCAGCACCGAGAGCACGTGCTCGAGGTTCCCTTCCGTCTCCCCGACGTACTTCGATCGAAAGTTCTTCAGCACGACGCACGGGATGCCGATCTCGCCGCTGAGACACTGCGCGAGGAACGATTTCCCGGTTCCGACCGGACCGCACAGCAGATATCCCATCGGCAGCGTATCGAGCGCACCGCGCTTCAGCAGCGCCGCGTCCTCGCGCAGCCGTGCTTTCGCCGCGTCGTGCCCGACGACGGTGTCGAGCGTCCATTTGGGCTCGATGAACTCCAGGAGTCCACGGCATTGACGTTCGATGAGCCGCTTCTTCAGCGTACGGAAGACCTGCGCGTCCAGGCGCTTGCGGCTCTCCTGCGCCGATTGCACGAGCACGTTCAGATCTGTGAGCGAGATCCCGGCGGTCAGCTGCGCGAGCTCCGCTGCGCTGTAGTCGGAGACATCGGAGAGCGTCCGACCGGCGGTCGACGCCTCGATGAACGCCTTGCGCTCTGTTTCGTCGGGCAGCGGGACTTCGATCGTCGCCACGTGCGGATTGCCCGTGAGCCGATCGTTGACGTCCGCGAGCTTCTCGTCGGCCATGACGAACGCCATATTGAGCCGTTTGACGTGCGGGCTCGTCGCCCAGTTCAACATCGTCACGAGCTCGGACGACGACTGGAGGCTGAGGCGTCCCGGTTCGGCGGCGGGAAACACATAGCTGGCCTGATCGATGATCACGGCGACGCTGATGCGATCCGCATCGGCGGCCATGATGTTGTTGCGCACGAGGCGATCGAGCACGGCAAACGCGGTCGCCGGATCCTTCGCGAGCGCGCTGAGGTCGCCGATCTTCCTCGTGGCGAGCGTCACCATTTCCTTCAGCCGCTGCTCATCGCGTCCCGCGAACGCGCGCAGACCGCGGCCGAGGTCGTAGTGCAGGACGAGCGACCATCGACCGAACAGCTGCTCGGCGAGAAACTCCGCGAGGACGCCGTACGCCGCCGATTTGTCCGTGCGCACGCGAAACACGTCCTCCGTGTTGCCGTAGAGGACGAATGCGGCGGTGGTCCCTGAGAAATACAGATCGGCGAGCCCGGTCGCCCACGGCGGGAACCAGTCAGGCAGATCCGATCTGCGGGGAGGCGCGTCAGGCGTCATGCCGCAGCACCTGACGGAGATCGGTTTCGAGAATCGCGGGCGGCTCCTCGAGCTGATCGGCCAGTCCCGTCAGATGCTGCAGCTCGGTGACCGCTTTCTCCGTCTGCCGCATGCTGTCGGCCGCCGAATCGACCTGGCTGCTCAGAAAATCCGGATCCTGGCGGTTGACGGCCATCTCGGCGAGCGCCTGGATCTTTCCTTCGATCCGATCGAGCTCGAGCGACACGAACTCGGCGTTCTTCTTCGCGCGCGTGTAGTTGTCGAGCCTGAGCTCGGTGCTCGCGACGCTGTCCTGCAGCGACCGCACGATCCGATCGTCGCCGCCCTTGGCCGCTTCGAGGCTCCTGCGCAGCTCGTCGAGCTTCGACGAAATCTGCTGCTCGTTCATCGTCTGCAGGAACCTGTCGAGCGCGGCCTTCGAGATGAGCAGGCGGAGAAACAACCAGAGCAGCCGATCGAGACCCGGCGTCCGGATTTCTTCACCCGCGCTGCCCTGATCTTCGGACGCGCCGCGCACGCCGGCGGCGATGCCTCGCATTTCGACACAGCGCGAGTGCAGCCGCTGAAATCGCGTGCGTCCGTCAGCGGGCAGCATCGTGAGCATGCTGACGAGCGATATCGGCGGCGGCTGTCCCGTTGCCGGCGCGCCCGCCTTGCCGGCCGCGTGCACTTTCGCGTCGATCGCGGCGCGAAATCTTGGAATCGAGACGAGGCCTGCGAGGTACGTGACTTCACCCGCGGCGACGAGCGGCAGCAAGACGGGGGCGAACGGCGTCATCGCCGCCGCCGCCGTGCCGCCGAGGAAGAACAGCAGATTCCACCTGAAGAGAAACGCCTCCTTCAGGTAGTCGGTCATCCCGCCGGTCTTCATCGGATCTCGCGCCACGATTCAGTCGCCGGGGCGCGTGGAGCTTGCGAGGTTGTCGATGAGGTCGCGGATCGCAGACACCCTCTCGATGAACGCCGGCTCGCGCAGCATGTCCTTCGGCGGCCGGTCGGACGGCGGCATTTGCATCTCGCGCAGGATCGTACCCGGAGACGACGAGAAGACGTACACGCGATCGCCGAGGTACACGGCCTCTTCAATCGAATGCGTCACGAAGAACACTGTCGCCTCTGCTTCCTTCCAGAGCTCCACCAGCAGTGCCTGCATGTGGAGCCGCGTCGTCGGATCGAGCGCGCCGAACGGTTCATCCATCAGGATGATGCGCGGCGACAGGATCAGCGTCCGCGCGATCGCGACGCGCTGACGCATTCCGCCCGACAACTCGCTCGGATATTTGGTCGCATCGCGCTTGACGTCGAGGCCGACCTTCGCAATCCACTCACGCGCCTGCTCGCGGCGCTCGCGGGCCGGCACGCCGCGGCACTCGAGACCGAACGCCACGTTGTCCTCGACCGTGCGGTTGTCGAACGACGTGTAGTCCTGAAACACCATGCTGCGATCCGGTCCCGGATGGATGACCGGTTTCTCGCCGACGAGCACCGTGCCTTCGGTCGGCGGAAAGTGCGGCCGCAGACCGGCAATCAGCCGGAGCACCGTGGACTTGCCGCAGCCCGACGGTCCGAGGATCGCGATGAATTCGCCCTTGCCGGGCAGATCGGTCACCGAGAACGTCACGTCGCGAATGACCGTGAGATCCCCGAACCGCTTCGTCACGCCGTGGAAGTCGACGACGTTCGGCCGCCGCGCTGTGTCTGACGTGGTGTCGTCCACCTCAGTCCTCGAAGACGCGGTGCGGGAACAGACCGCGCTGGAACCAGAACAGCAGCCGATCGATGCCGTACGCAAGCAGGCCGATGATGATCAGGATCAGGATGATGTGCTCGGAGAGACCGCGCCGCTGGCTGGTCATCAGCAGGTAGCCGAGGCCGTGCTGCGCGTTGATGAGTTCGGCGAGCATGATGTACCCGAACGCGAGACCAAAGAGATGCCGCAGGCTGTTGAAGATGTCCGGCAGCGCGAGGCCGACGAGCACTTTCATGACGATCTGCGGCGACGACGCGCCGAGCGTCTGCGCGGTTTCGACGTACCGATCCGGCACACCGCTGATCGCCGCGGACGCGTCGGCATAGACGAACGGCACGCAGGCGATGAAGATGAACATCACCTTCTGCGTCTCGTCGATGCCGAACCAGAGGATCGTCAGCGGGATGAGTGCGGCAACCGGCAGATTGCGCCCGAACAGCGCCAGCGGCGCGCCCGCGGCTTCGATCGCGCGCCACGACCCTGCGATGATGCCGAGCGGCACGCCGACGAGGGCCGCCAGTCCGAATCCGATGAGCACGCGCCGCAGCGTCGCGGCGATGCTCTCGAGCAGGCCGCGCTCGTTCCACAGCGTCGGAAAGCTTTTCACGACTTCTGCGGGGCTTGGCAGGATGATCGGCGAAATCAGACGATCTTCGGATCCGATGCCGCTCGTGGCGAACCACCACAGGAGCACGACGACGCCGACGGCGCCGGCGCCGATGAGGCGGCGCGCTCCGCCCGAGGGCGACAATCGGAGCGTGAACAGTCCCGGCTTCGCCGTCGCAGCAGCGGGCGCCATCTATTTGGGCGCCGCGGCCGCTTCCGCCGGGTACACCTTCACTTCCACACGCCTGTTCTTCGCGTGATTCTCGGGGTCCGACGGATCGGCCGGACGATCCCAGCCGAGGCCCGCAGTCGAGAACTGATTCGGCTGCAACGACGGGAACTTCCGCAGGATCGATTCCTTCACCGCGTTCGCGCGGTTCTGTGAGAGCTCCTGCACGAGGCTCTTCGGCACCTGGCCGCGCATCGATCCATCCGAATGCCCTTCGATGACGATGCGCGCCGCGCCGAACTGACCGGCGAGCTTGCCGACCTCCTCGACGACGAAGCCGACGTTCGGATCGTAGAGCTCCTCGACCGTCTTGCCGTCGGCGTTGCGCGTGATCTTCTTGTCGAGATCCCACGAGTTCGGGAAGAAGTGGATCACGACCGTCTTCGTGAGGATCTCGTCCTTCTCGCCCTGGATCGATCCCGCCGTCGCCGGCGCGAACTGGATGTTGTATTCGTTCTTCTGGCTCGCGTACTTCGCCTCGGCGCCGAGCTTCTGGATGACCGAGAAATCCATCACCTGATCGAACGGCGTCTGCTCGGTGACCGCATTGATCTTCTTGTAGAGGAAGTACGCCGTGTTCCAGGTGCGCTCGAAGTTCGTCGGGTTGTTCTGGTTGAGGAAGAACTCGCGGTTCTCGGCGTAGTTGGTCGAATGCGCATCGCCGAGCATGCCGAGCGCGTCGGTTTCGGGAATCGAATAACCGGCGGCCATCAGCTTGGCGACCTTCTGTTTCGCATCCTGCCCCTTCAACTCCTCCATCGCGTCGAAGATGCCGCGCGTGATGCCTTCCACGACGTCGGGGTTGTCCTTCGCGAAATCGGCGCGCGCGAACCAGACGTCGGCGATGAGTTTGTTCGCCGTCGACGTGTTGACGAGCATCCGGTTGCCCTTCACCTTCTCGAGGTTGTAGATGTCGGGCGCCCAGCTGACGCACGCGGCGAGCCGCCGGTCGGCGTTGAACGCCGCCGCGGCCTGAAACGCATCCTGCGTGAACTTGAAGTCGACTTCGGCCGGCTGCAGGCCGGCGTTGATCAAGGCGTTCAGCACGAAGTAGTGCGACGGCGAGTTCTGCGCGAGGACGATCGTCTTGCCGCGCAGATCGGCCATGGTCTTGATCGCCTGGCGCACGACGATGCCGTCGCCGCCGTTCGACCAGTCGACCTGCTGATACACGCGCGGCATGACGCGCGAGTCTTTGCGCAGCCCTTCCAGGAACAGCGGCAGCATGTCGAGCGTCGCCCACCCGACGTGGACGTTGCCGGCGGCGTACGCGTCGCGCATCGCGATCGGATCGTCGATGAGCACGAGCTCGACCTTGAAGTCCTTGCCGCCCGGCGTCTTCCACGCCTTGCCGGCCTTGAAGCCGTTGTTCGCGTAGATGATCGGTCCCCATCCCGCCCACACGTTGATGGCGAAGCGCACGGTGCGATCGGCCATCGGCTTGTAGTTGGAGATCCCCTTCACCTCCGGCAGCCGCGACGCCGCGACGTACTTGTATTCCTTGACGGTCGTGATGCCTGACGCGTCCGGCGCTTCGGCGCCGCCCTTCATCTGCTGCAGTTCTTCGTTCGAGATGGTGCCGCCCTGGCTGCGCGGCCGGATGCCGCCGTATTGCCAGACCGCGAGCCCGACCAGACCGAGGACGACGAGCAGCACCGCGATGTAGAACGCCGGTCTTGGCTGTCCATTCGCCATGTTGATGTCCTCGCGCTAATTCGTTTGCTTTTCGGTGGCCTTCTCGGCGGCGGGCCCGAGGTCTTTGGCCGCCTGCGCCACGGCGGTGGTCTCGGGCGACTTCAGTCCGAGCTCCACTTCGAAGTTCTGCAGCGCCTGTTCGGCGAGCTGGCTCCGCATCCGCTCTTCCGCTTCGATCTCCGCGACGCCCTGCTTGGACAGATCGGCGGCGACGCGCACCTTCCCGCGGTTCTGATCGATCCGCTGCTGGATGACGCTCTCGATCTCGCCGAAGTCGGTCGTCAGGTTGACATTGAAGGTCTCCGACAGCTTCGCGATCTCCGCTTCGGCGGCGCTCATCTTCAGCTCGGCGTCGTACTTCTGGATCTTCTCGCGCAGCTCGATCAGCTTCTCGTTCGCATGCTGGATCTTCCTGAGGCTGTTGCCGTACGCCGTCTCGTGCATCTGGAGCTGCTGCTCGTTCTGCGCGAGCTCCTCTTTCGCCTTCTGCAGCTCGAGCGCGAACTTCGCGGCCGTCGCGCGATCGCCGACTTTCAGGTAGGCCTTCGTCTCGGCTTCGAGCTTCTGGACGTGCGCCCGGTTGGCCGCAGCCTGGCGCGTGACGCGCTCGACGAGGCCGCGATATTGCTCCAGTCCCGTGCGTCCTTCCTTCAGCTGCTCGACGGCACGGTCGTACTCGTACCGCAACTGCGCCACCGGATCGGCTTCCCAGAACAGATTCGCCACCTTGTTGATCTGCGCCATGAAGGCAGTCCAGAACTTGTGAAGAATCACGGGATCTCCTTTGTTGTGGGTACGACGAGGGTACTTCGCGAGGGGTTCCGGCTCAAGAGCGTTGCAGGCGGCGCCGCGCGGCCACCAGTGCCTGGCGCTCGGCTTTCGACAGGGGTGGCACCGACAGGTCGAGGCTCTCGAGTGTGTGGGCCACGATCTCCGCGATCACTATGCGCGTGAACCACTTGTGATCGGCCGGCACGACGAACCAGGGCGACTCCTTCGTGCTCGTCTTCGACAGCGCCCGCTCGTAGGCGCGCATGTAGTCGTCCCAGCGGTCTCGCTCGGCGAGATCCGCAGCCGAGAACTTCCAGGTCTTCGCGGGATCGTCGAGCCGCGCCTCGAGACGCCTCCGCTGCTCCTCCTTCGACACGTGCAGGAAGAACTTGCGGATGACGGTGCCGTTGCGTGCGAGGTGCCGCTCGAATGCGTTGATATCCTCGTAGCGATCGCGCCAGATGTCATCGGTGACGAGCGAGGCCGGCAGCTTCTGGCCGTTGAGGATGTCGGGGTGGACGCGGACGACCAGGACTTCCTCGTAGTAGGAACGATTGAAGATGCCGATGCGGCCGCGTTCCGGCAGCGCCTTCGCACATCGCCACAGGTAATCGTGATCGAGCTCCTCGTCGGACGGCCGCTTGAACGAGAACACCTGCGTGCCTTGCGGGTTCAGGCCGCTCATCACGTGACGAATCGCGCTGTCCTTCCCCGCGCCGTCCATCGCCTGGAAGATCAGGAGGAGCGCCCAGCGATGATGCGCGTACAGCAGCTGCTGCTGCTCGACGATCCGCTCGATGCCGCGCGTGAGGCGTTCGTTCGCCTCTTCCCTGGCCTTGAAGGGCTCGGTGTCGACCGGATCGTACTCGCGGAGATCGACGGCTTCGCCGGGACGGACGCGAAACCGATCAAACTTGTCGAACTTCACTGCGCGGGTTTGTCCGTGCTCCCGGCCACCGCGGCCTCCGCCGCCTGGAATCCGATCCGCGAGTGCGTGCCGTCGCAGAACGGTTTCGTCGTCGAGCCACCGCACCGGCACAGCGCAAACGGCCGCTTCGGGATTTGATACGCGTTCCCGTTCCAGTCGACCACCGTCACATCGTCGCCGTCGACGAGATACGGACCGTTCTGTCGGACTTTGATCGTCGCCATCCGTTTTCCTTTGTGGTGAGCGAGCGCAGCGAGCTCACCTAACTCATTTTTTGCATAGACGACAAAAATTCGGCGTTCGTCTTCGTCTTCGACATCTTGTCGAGGAGCAGCTCCATCGCTTCGACGGCGGACAGCGGATTCAGCACCTTTCTGAGCACCCAGATGCGATTGAGATCTTCGCGCGGGATGAGGAGCTCCTCTTTGCGCGTGCCGCTCTTCTGCACGTCAATCGACGGAAACACCCGCTTGTCGGTGAGCTTCCGATCGAGATGGATTTCCATGTTGCCGGTGCCCTTGAACTCCTCGAAGATGACGTCGTCCATGCGCGAGCCGGTATCGATGAGCGCGGTCGCCATGATAGTGAGCGAGCCGCCTTCTTCGATGTTTCTCGCCGCGCCGAAGAAGCGCTTCGGCTTCTGCAGCGCGTTCGAGTCGAGACCGCCCGACAGCACCTTGCCCGACGGCGGAATGACGGTGTTGTACGCGCGCGCGAGGCGCGTGATCGAGTCGAGCAGGATGAGCACGTCCTTCTTGTGCTCGACCAGACGCTTCGCCTTCTCGATGACCATCTCCGCCACCTGCACGTGCCGCTGCGCCGGTTCGTCGAAGGTCGACGAGATGACCTCGCCGTCGACCGACCGCTGCATGTCGGTGACTTCTTCGGGCCGCTCGTCGATGAGCAGCACGATCAGATAAATCTCCGGATGGTTCTTCGCCACCGACTGCGCGATGCTCTGGAGGAGCATCGTCTTGCCGGTCCGCGGCGGCGCGACGATGAGCCCGCGCTGTCCCTTGCCGATCGGCGTCCAGAGATCCATCACGCGCGACGAGAGGTTCTCGGGCGTCTCGAGCGTGATCCGCTCCAGCGGATACAGCGGCGTGAGGTTCTCGAAGAACAGCTTGTCGCGTGCCTGCTCGGGCGCTTCGAAGTTGACCGCTTCGACCTTGATGAGGGCGAAGTAGCGCTCACCTTCCTTCGGCGGACGAATCTGACCCGAGACCGTGTCGCCGGTCTGCAGATCGAATTTTCGAATCTGCGAGGGCGAGACGTAGATGTCGTCGGGTCCCGGCAGATAGTTGTAGTCGGGCGCGCGAAGGAACCCGAACCCGTCGGGAAGCACCTCGAGCACGCCTTCTGAAAAGATGAATCCGCTCTGCTCCGTCTGCGCTTTCAGGATCTGGAAGATCAGCTCCTGCTTGCGCATGCCGGTCGCGCCACCGACGTTCAGGTCCTTGGCGATCTGGGTGAGCTTCTGGATGCTCATGTCCTTCAGATCGGTGATGTTCAGCCCGTCGCGCCGCTGCTGCTGGTGCTGCTGGTGCTGATGCGGCGGCCCCTGCTGCGGCTGCTGCGGCTGCTGCGGCTGTTGCGGCTGCTGCTGCGGCGGTGCCGGCGTCGTCGGCTGTGCGGCTCGGGGTTGATCGGGGGTGGCAGTGTCGACGGGAGCGGGGTTGTCGGGAACGGCTGGCGCGTTCGCGGTTCGCGCCGGAGCGTGGCGCTTTGGATTGCTGGGCATGAAGGCTCTTGTTAATGGATTGGTCTTACCGAAGGAATGCTAGTTGCCCCGAGTATAGGACCGGGTGAAAACACGTGTCAATTTCAGAGTGCGTAGGGATTCTGGCCGAGGGCGACGATGCTGCAGGCCACAATCGGCTTGAGCTGGAGCGACCGCGCGCGATCGACCAGCGCATCGCTGTCGGCGCCCGGATTCAGCCAGATCTCCGCGATTCCCTTGCGCGCCACTTCCTCGATGACCTGCTCGCCCACTTCCGGCTGCACGTAGAACGACGCCATGTCGATGGGACCGGGCACGTCGAGCACCGAGGCGTACGCCTGCAGCCCTTCGACCTGCGGCTCGTGCGGGTTTATCGGCACGACCGTATAGCCCTGCGCCTGATACGCGCGCAGCGCGCGGTTGCCGAACTTCCTGCGATCGTTGGAGGCGCCGATGACTGCGACGACCTTGGGCATCCATCGATCTTAAACCCGAACCGCGTGTAGCGGGAGCACATGCATCATCTCGCGGTCGCAGCCGCCTGATGCTTCTCGACGAACTCGAGCAGCCGCGCGCTTCCCTCGCGCAGATCGTCCACCGACGTCGCGTACGAGATACGGATGAACCCGGGCGCATCGAACGCCTCGCCCGGCGTCACGGCGACGCGCGACTCGACGAGCAGCGCGTCCGCGAAATCCAGCGACGTGCGGAACCCGCCCGGCGCAACGCCCGACAGCACGTCGCTGATGTCGATGAACAGATAGAACGCGCCCGCCGGCTTGAGACACCGGAGCCGCGCATCGGCGCTCAGCCAGCTGCACAACAGGTCCCTGCGCTTGCGGTACTCGTCGAGCATCGCCGTGACCGGCGCCTGCGAACCAACGAGCGCCGCAACCGCGGCCTTCTGCGAGATCGACGCGACGTTCGACGTGGAGTGACTCTGAATCGCGCCGCACGCAGCGATCACCTGCGACGGTCCCATTGCCCAGCCGCAGCGCCAGCCGGTCATCGCGTATGCCTTCGACGCCGATCCGCACAGCACGGTCAGCTCGCGGCACTTCTTCGCGAGCACGCCGGGCAGGTTGTGCGGCACGGCGTCGTAAATCAACTTCTCGTAGCAGAGATCGACGACGATCCAGATGTTCTGACGCGCGGCGACGTCGGCGATGGCCCCGAGATCGGATTCCGAGATCAGCGCGCCGGTCGGATTGCAGGGCGAGTTGATGATGATGCCGCGCGTACGCGGCGTGATCAGATCGAGGATCGCGCGCGCGCGAAT
>Ga0075435_100002471_pt1 | contig 12289 bp, 13 predicted proteins | sample RhiMethybrSRZTD4_FD_75302 | JGI IMG/M metagenome (GOLD analysis project Ga0075435, IMG submission 75302) | Populus rhizosphere microbial communities from Tennessee, USA - Rhizosphere MetaG P. TD hybrid SRZTD4 | ecosystem: Host-associated > Plants > Roots > Rhizosphere > Soil | place: USA... | reverse complement strand
CCCTGTGCCCCATCCCTAAGCCCTATTTCCTCTGCCCTATCCTTGCCCTATCCCCAAGCCCTATTTCCTTTGCCCGACACGCGAAGCTCGCTACGGCGTCTTCACCCTCAACAGCCCCGGCCGTATCCGCACGTCGATTCGATTTCTCGCACGGCCGATTTCGCCGTCCACGTGGTAGAGCATCTCCCCGTCCGACTCGATCGTGGCCGACCCGATCGAGCGGGAGAAGACGCGGTGGGCGCGGTCGGTGGTGCCAAGCACGAGGTGGCGGCCGCACCACAGCCGGGCGATCGGGTTGCGGTCCTCCACGATCAGCGCCTCGAGCACGCCGTCGTCCACGCGCGCGCGCGGCGCCAGGCGGATCCCGTTGCCGTATTCGCGGCCGTTGGCGAAGGCGATCAGCAGCGCATCCGACACGATCGTCTCGCCGTCGAGGACGACGCGGTAGTGCGAGGCGCGGTAGCGGATCAGCTCGTGCACGGCAAAGCGGACGTAGGGGCCCATGCCGCGCCGGCCGAGCGTCAGGGTGTTGAATCGCTCGGCAATGACCGCGTCGATGCCGACGCCGGCGATGTTGAAGAACAGGCGGCCGTCGATCTCTCCGGCGTCGATCGGCCGGGCGTGGCCGCCGATGGCGATCGCGATCGCCGCCTCCGGCGCCCACGGAATGCCGAGCTCGCGGGCGAAGCCGTTGCCCGATCCGGCGGGAATGATCCCGAGCGCGACGCTGGAGCCGGCGAGCGCCACGCCGACCTCGTTGATCGTGCCGTCGCCGCCCCAGGCGATCACGGTCGAGGCGCCTGCCTCGATCGCCGACTGCGCGAGCTCGCGCGCGTGATGACGCCGTTCGGTCAAATGCACTGCGCCGTCGATCTTCGCGGCGGCAAACTGATCGTTGAGCAGCGCGACTCGTCGTCCGGCGACGTCGGTTGACGCGCCGGCGCCCGACAATGGATTCACGATCGCGACGATCTCCGGGGAGCGCACGCGATCCGTGATGTTATATTAGTCACGCTTGATGGTCCGTCGGAGGGATCCATGACCAGATTGTCGGTGCGCCTCACGCTGCTGCTCGTGTGTCTCGCAGCGTTTGGCTACGCGGCTTACCTCACCTGGTCTTCCGAGCAGCAATCCCATCAGATCGTTTCGACCGGCCGGCAGTTCGACAGCGCCGCGCGTGCGGCCGTCGTCAACGTCGCCGATCTGCGCGCCGCGCAGCAGGCGTACGTCGCGGTCGGCCAGGGACAGGACTTCTGGTTCGCCCGCGTGACGGCGATCGCGAAAGAGCTCGGCGACAACCTGTCCTACTTGAAGTCGCTCGCCTCGCAGCCCGCGGTGCCGCAGGCGCTCGATGACGCCAGCGCGGCACTGCAGGATTTCGAGCAGATGGATCGCCGCGCGCGCGATTACGCGCGCGGCCGCCAGGTCACCGCCGCGTCCAACCTCGTCTACACCGAGGGAGTGGATCTGACGCGGAAGGCCGGCGACGCGCTGGCCCGTGCGATCGACGCGGAACTGAGCGGCGAAGACGGAACGGTCGCGGCCGCGCGGCGCAGGGCGCTCTACGGCTTCGGCGCCGCCGCGGGCCTCTCCACGGTCGGGCTGCTGCTGTTGCTGCCGGTGGGATCGAAGCCGGACCCGGTGGCCGCGGCAATCCCCCCGCGCGTCCAGGCGGAGCCGCCGTCACTCGGCCTCGACGACCTCGACGATTTCGGCGTGGTCAGTCACGCGACGCGCGCGCCCGCGGCGACCTCCGGCGCCGAGATCGACGCGAAGGCCAGGCCGGCCGCCGCGTCGAAGTTCCCGCCGCCCAAGCCGCTGGTCGGCAAGGTCGTCCCGCCAAAGCCGCTGGTCGATCTCGGAAGCGTCGCGTCGATCTGCGGCGAGCTGGCGCGGGTGGCCGACATGAAAGCGCTGCCGGAGCTGTTGACGCGGGCGGCCGGCGTCCTCGACGCGTCGGGCATCATCGTCTGGATCGCGGATCCCGACGGACGGGAGCTGTCGCCGATCCTCGTGCACGGGTATCCGCCGCAGCTGGCGACGCGGCTCGGCACGCTGGCGCGGGACGCCGAGAACGTCACCGCCGCGGCGCTCCGCACCGGCCTCCTCCAGATCATGAAGGGGGACGCCATCTCGAACGGCGCGATCGCCGCGCCGCTGGTGTCGGCTGGCGGATGTGTCGGGGTCATGGCCGCTGAAGTGAAGAATGGCGGCGAACAGCAGGAGCTCCTGCAGGCCGCCGCCACCATCATTGCCTCGCAGCTTGCGACGCTGGTCGGCCCGCCCGTCGTGCGGCCGAAGGCCGAAGCCGCGAGCTAGAGCTCCGTCGCCACGCCCCGCCCTCGCGGGCGCACGCTCTCAAGCTTTCCCTTCAGCGTCTGCGGCTTCTTGTCGCGCATGACCTCGATCGTGAGCTCCGCCCCGTCTTCCGAGCGATCGATGGCCCGGGTCACATCCGAGGTGTCGTAGATCTTCCGGCCGTTGACCGTCGTGATGACGTCTCCGGCCTTGAGGCCGGCCTTCTCGGCCGCGGAATCCTTCTCGACCGACTTCACGAGCGCGCCTTCCTTCACGCCGAAGTAGCCCGCGAGCTGATCGTCGAGCGATTCGAGCGTGACGCCGAGCTGCCGGCGGCCGCTCAGCCTGAAGAAGTTGTCGAAGGCCGGCGGCAGCGGCGCCGCGCGCGGAGTCGGGGGCGGCGGCGGCGTCACCGGCCGCGCGATCCGCGGGGTGTCGAGGAGACGGAAGGAGAAGTCGTCATCGTATGCCGACCCTTCGGGTGTCACGTTCACGGTCGTGCGACTGCCGTTGCGGGAGAGCACCATCGGCACCGGGTGCCCGACGGCCGACTCCTGCACGAGCCGCGTGAACTGCCGCACGCTCCGCACGCGGTCGCCGTCGAACTCGAGAATCGCGTCCCCTTCTTTCACGCCGGCCTTGTCGGCCGGGCTGCCGCTGCGGACGTCCTCGACGACGACGCCGGTCTTCGGCTGTTTCGAGTCGTCGCTCGCAGGCTCCTGGACCGTGATCCCGATCCGCGCCGAACGCGCCGACATGTCCCACGCGTCCCACACGCGCGCGACCGACGTTCTGTTCTGCCCGTGAACGACCGAAGGCGCGATCGCGGCCGTCAGCACGAGGGCGCCGGTCAGCGCGCCCCACCTGGATACCTTCATCAGATGCCTCCCGAAATGAACTCGAAAAGTCAGACGGACCCCTCTCGGGAAAGGTTGAGGGAGGCGTCCTTGCGGCAGGTCACTTCGTCCCCTGCAACGGACGGCGCGCAGGGCGGATGGACAGGATTTTCGGCCTTTTTCGAGGGTACAGCCTTTGATGTAGAGGTCGGCGGTCGCGCGGGGTCAACGGGATGCGTTAACTCAGGCAGGCGCTGGCATCGCCGCATCCCGTCGTAAGTCAGGCGATTCCGCGCGATCACTTCAGGTCATCCCGGTTGCATTCAGGGGTCCCGGAGGACAGAAACTCATGGTCAAGAAGTTCGCGCCGCTCGCGTTTTCACTCGCATTGCTCGCCGGCTGCGCGCTCTCCGGCCATCCGCGCATCGCCGACATCAAATACAACCCCGGCCGTTACCAGAATCACTCGGTGACGGTGGACGGTGTCGTGACGAGCGCCTGGGGCGTGCCGATGATGCCGTTCAAGCTCTACAAAGTTGACGACGGCTCGGGCGAAGTGACGGTGGTGGCGCAGGACGGACGGGTGCCTTCGAAGGGCGCGCACGTCAGCGTCAAGGGGAAGGTGAACGAGTTCGCCACCTTCGGCGGACAGTCGCTCGGCCTGCACCTGCGGCAGGAGCACCTGACGTTCAAGTCGCGGTAATCGCGGCCGCGCGCGCACCGCGACTCACCCGGTGATCTTGACGGCGACCGCCGTCATGTCGTCGTTCGGCGGCGCGCCGTGGCGGAACCCCTCCACCGCCGCGAAGATCGCGTCGACCAGCGGGCGCGGCGGGATTTCACGGAACGTCTCGACGACTTCCATGAGCCGCGCCGCGCCGAACTCCTCGCCGTTCACGTTCATCGCCTCGAAAACCCCGTCGCTGCAGAACACGAACGTGTCGCCCGTGTGCAGCGCGTAGGTCAGCTCGTCGTAGGTCGAGCCCTGGAACGATCCCAGCGGCACGCCGGGCAGCTCGATCTGCATCACGCCCTCCGCTGACGCGCGAATCGGATACGGCAGCCCGGAGTTGGCCAGCGTGACGATGCGCCGTTTCAGATCGAAGATCGCGTAGCAGAGCGTGCAGTAGTACTCCTCGAGCTGCCGCTGGTAGAGGATCGTGTTCACCGACGAGAGCACGCTCGCCGGGCCCGAGCGATCGGGCAGGTAGCGGCGGCGGAACGTGCGGCCGCGGATCAGTTCGGCGGCGAACACGCTGTAGAGCGCCGCCGGGACGCCTTTGCCCGAGACGTCGCCGAGCGCGACCGCGAGCATGCTCGACTCCGGCGACAGGAAGTCGTGGAAGTCCCCTCCAAGCTCGCGCGCCGGCGCGAACCGCGCCCCGACCTCGACCCCTTTCATCCGCTTCGGCAGCCCGATCGGCAGCAGCGCGGCCTGCACGCGCTGCGCGAAGTGCAGCTCCTTCTCGAGCCGCACCTCGTTGGCGCGCACCGTCTCGTAGAGGCGCGCGTTCTCGATCGCCACGGCCGCCTGGCTGGCGAGCAAGGTCAGGATCTCGACGTCGCGCTTGGAGAAGGCGTCGAGCTCCGGGCTCTCCAGGTCGAAGACGCCGATGCAGCGGTCCTTCAGCAGCAGCGGGATCGCCAGCTCGGATCGCACGTCGGGGACGATGTTGATGTAGCGCGGGTCCTGCGAGACGTCGGAGACGAGGACCGCCTCGCGGTGCAGCGCCGCGTAGCCCACCAGCCCCTCACCCAGCCGCACGCGCGGCACTTCCACCTTCTCGCCGTACTGGACGGCGAACTTCATTTCGAGATCGCCGCGGTCCTCGTCCACGAGCAGGATGCCGAAGGTGCGGTAGTCGATGACGCGGCGCGTCAGCTGCGCGATGCGGTCGAAGAGTTGATCCAGCGCCAGCACCGACGCGACCTCGCGGCCGATCTCCGCCAGCGTCTCGAACGCCGCCGCGTCGAGGCGGCTGCGCTCGAACAGCCGCGCGTTGACGATCGCCACGGCCACGTGCGCGGCGAACTGCCGCAGCAGCACCACGTCGGCCGGCGTGAACTGATCGCGATGCCGGCTCAGCAGGTTGAGCGCGCCGATCGGCCGCTTCTTGTGCATGAGCGGCACCACCAGCTCCGACGACATGCCGGGGACGACGCCGACGTAGCGCGGATCCGCGGCGACGTCGTTGACGAGCAGCGGCATGTGGCTGGTGAAGGCGGCGCCGACCAGCCCCTGGTCCGGCGTCAGCCGGCGTGCCTGCTGTTCGTCCGGGTAGCCGATGGAATACGCGATGCGGAGATCACCGCGGCGCTCGTCGAGCAGGTACACGGCGAAGGCGTCGAACTGGATGAGACGCGCAATCAGTTTCGGGATTTGCGAGACCAGCTCGTCGACGTCGAGAACGGCTGCGACCTGGCGACCGAGGTCGATCAGCGTCGTCAGCATCTCCTGCTCGCGCAGGGTTGAGTCGGGCAACATGCGTGAGTGTCTTCCGATTATACTGGCAACTTCATGGAGGCCCTGAAGCTCCCGCTCGACTACGCCGCGATCGAGCGCATCCTGCCGCATCGCTACCCGTTCCTGCTGGTCGATCGGATCACCGAGTTCGAAGCCGACAAGCGCATCGTCGGCATCAAGAACGTGACGCTCAACGAGCGGCACCTGGCGCATCGCGACGGAGAGGCGCCGGTGCTGCCGCCGACGATCCTCACGGAAGCGGTGGCGCAGGTCGGCGCGATCATGATCCTGTCGAAGCCCGAGAACCGCGAGCGGCTGATCTATTTCATGGGGATCGAGCGCGTGCGCTATCGCCGTCCGGTGCACCCGGGCGACGTCGTCGTGATCGAGGCGATCGTCCGGCGCCTGCGCAGCCGCATGGGTGTGCTGCACGGGATCGCGCGCGTCGACGGCAAGGTGGCGGTCGAGGGGACGATGACGTTCGCGCTCGGGCCGCGCAACGAAGGACCTTCCGCCTAACCCGTGGCTTCCGCCTTTAGGCGGAAGGATCTTCCGGCTGAAGCCGGAAGCCACGGATCACGGCCGGACGATCAGTACGACCCCGAAGATCTTCGCCGCCCGCGATCCCCACGCCGCCCACTTCGCGTCGGGGTTGAGGAAGCGCACGCCGTCGAGGATGGCGGGCGCGAGGATCAGCAGCCCCACGTAAGGCTCCTTCCACCTCAGCGACTCCGCCATGCCGCGCGTGTCGCGCTCCTCCGGGCCCGTGCGGGCGAACGCCGCGCCGGCATACGCGAACGAGGCGCCGACGTTGAAGGCGAACATGCCCTTCAGCAGGGGGGCGTGCTCGTAGCGCAGCCGAGGACGCTTCGTCAGCAGCCATTCGTTGGTCGCCTCCTGCACCCAGAAGCCGGCCGAGTCGATCACAAACTCCTTCGTGGGGGGCAGGCCCGAGTCGTGGGTAATCGCGAAGAACGGGATGCCGTGGAACGACACCTTCTTGAGGCCGGCGTTGGCGTCGAAGATGGCGTCGAACAGCAGGTGCCCGCTCTCGTGCGCGCCGAGCGCCAGCGCACCGCCGCCGAGGAACTCGAGCACGCTGGATGTCGTGGACTGCTCACTTGTGGAAGCGCTTGATGAGGCAGTGCCCTGCGGCTCCTGCGCCAGCGCTACCTCTGCCGTGAGGGAAAACGCAGCAAGCGCCGCCAGGACAATGGGAAGGGATGAAGTGACGGCAATGGCAGGGCTCGTGGCACAGCGGTTGCTCAGGGATCGGCGAACCGCGCCGACCTCGGCGCCAAGGAGACGAACGATGCTCGAAACGATTGCGGTCATCCTGATCATTCTCTGGCTGCTCGGCATGGTCAGCGGCTACACCCTCGGCAACTTCATCTATGTGCTTCTGGTCATCGCGATCGTGCTCTTCCTGGTGCGATTGATCAGCGGCCGCAGGGTCTGACCGGAGGTACGCACGATGGCGACGCCGCCGAACACCAGTGCGGCGGCCACGGCCATTCGTGACGTGAACGGCTCCCCGAGCACGACGACGCCGAGCGCCACGGCGATGATCGGGTTGATGTAGGCGTAGAGCGAGACGAGCGAGACCGGCAGGTGCCGCAGCGCGTACGTGTACGCGACGAACCCGCCGATGGCGCCGACGGTCGCCAGGTAGACGAATGCGGCCAGCGCCCGCGGCGAGAACCGCAGCGACGTCCACTCGCCCTGCGCCGTACCGATCGCCAGCATCATCAGGCCACCGGCGAGCATCTGCGCGGCGGTGGCGCTGAAGATATTGGTCTGCCGGGCGTGCCGCCGCGAGTACGACGAGCCGAGCGACCAACCGAGGCAGGCGATCTGCAGCGCGAGCACCCCCGCGAGGAACGCGCGGCCGCCGGTCCCCCCGGCACGCAGATCCGGCCAGATCAGCACGAGAATCCCCGAGAACCCGACGAGCAGCCCCGCCACGATGCGAGCGGTCAGGCGCTCGCCGTCGGCGCGCAGCGCTTCGAGTCCGGCCATCCAGAACGGCGACGAGGCGACGATGACCGCGGTGAGCCCGCTCGGTACGGACAACTCCGCCCAGACCACGCCCCCGTTCCCGAGGACGAGCATCAGGAAGCCGAGCAGCAGAATGCCGCGCCAGTCGCTCCTCGGCGGGAAGGGCTCGCCGCGAACGCGCATGTAGAGAGCGAGCAGTCCGCCGGCGATCGTCCACCGCAGGCCGCCCATCAGCCACGGCGGCATCGACTCGAGCGTGATGCGGATGCCGAGATACGTGGTGCCCCAGATCAGGCAGACCGCAATCCAGGCGATCAACGCGAGCCGCCGCTGGCGGACGCTCGATGCGGCGGTCAAGGCGTCATGTCTCCGTGAACCCGAACGTGCCGCGGCCGAGCCAGGCGCCGCCGTCGATGGTCATGATCTCTCCAGTGATGAACCCGGCCTGCGGGCTGACGAGGAAGGCCACCGCGTCGGCCACTTCCTCCGGTTTTCCCCAGCGCCGCAGGGGCACCATATTGGTAATACGGTTCACCGCGTCCGGGGTACTCCAAAGCTGCTTTGCAGCGCCCGGCGATTCGATCGGCCCCGGCGCGACCGCGTTGACGCGGATGTTGTGCGGCGCCCACTCGACCGCCAGCGTCTGGGTCATCGACATGACGCCGGCCTTCGCCGCCGCGGAGTGGATCGTCCCGGGACTGCCGGTCCACACGTAGTTGGCGAGGATCGAGACGATCGCCCCGCCGCGCTTGCGCGCGATCATGTACTGCCCGGCGGCGCGCGAGCAGTAGAACGTGCCGTTGAGGACGATCCCGATCACCGAGTTCCAGCCGTTCGGCGACAGCTCCTCGGCGCGGCAGATGAAGTTGCCGGCGGCGTTGTTGATCAGGATGTCGAAGCCGCCGAAGTGCTTCACCGTGCGCTCGACCATCTCGTCGACCTGCTCGGGCTTGCGCACGTCGAGCTGCACGGCGAGCGCGTCGACGCCGGCGGCGCACAGCGCGGCGCACCCGGCCTCGAGATGCTGCGAGTTGCGGCTGGCGATGGCGATGCGCGCGCCGAGCGCGCCCAGCCGTTTCGCGATGGCGAGACCGATCCCGGTGCCGCCGCCGGTGATCACCGCGACCCGATCGTTCAGCAGGCCCTGCTCGAACATGACCCCTGATTATCAGTGCTAAGATTGCGAGATGTCGAGCATGCGCGCGCGACTCGTGCCACCACTCGTGATTGTCGCGACGGCCGCGCTCGTTCTCGCCGGCTGCAGCGAGCAGCCGACGGAGCAGGCACCAGCTCAGGCGCCGCCGACGGCGCAGGCTGCGCCCCCCGCCCAGGCCGCGACGCCCGCTGCAGTGCCCGCGGCCACGCCGGATCCCCGCCCGCCTGCTGCCGCGAGCGGGCCCGATGCCCAGGAAGACAAGAAACCGATCGAGATCCCGGACGGCAAGCTTCCGCCGCTGCCGGTGACCTCGTTCCCCGCGGCTCGCCCGATGGATGTCGTCGACGCGGTCTTCAAGTTCGCCGCGCGCCGCCCTGACGTGCTGAGCAAGGTGCCGTGCTTCTGCGGCTGCGAGCGCATGGGGCATCGCGGCAACGACGACTGCTTCGTGAAGTCGCGCGACGCGCGCGGCGTGCCGACCGAATGGGAAGAGCACGGCCTGGGTTGAGGGGTCTGCCTCGACGTCGCCCGTGAGGCGATGCAGATGCACGCATCAGGCGCTTCGCTGTCCTCGATCCGCTCGGCCATCGAGGCCAAGTACCGCCCGCTCTACCCGACGATGACGCCGACTCCGCCGGTTCGCGGAAAATGAACGCGGCGCTGCCCGCGAACGCGGCAGCGTTCACGCGGCTGTTCGAAGCGGTCCACGAAGGCGTCTACATCGGCGTCATCGACGCCGGCACGACACAGACGTCGTTCGCCAACCCGCACCTCAAGCTGATCTTCGGCTTCGCCGCCGACACCCCCGAGAACGACGTCCGCCCGTTCGATCCGGATCGCTTCGTGGACGGCCAGGCGCGGGACGGCTTCGTCGCGCGCCTGCAGCGCGACGGCGCCGTCACCGACTACCTGCTGCGGCTGCGCCGCGCCGACCGCGTCGCCATCTGGGTCGAAGTCACCGCGCACGCGGAGGCCGGCGAAGGGGCGTCGGTGCGCATCGAGGCGCTGGTCCGCGACGTCAGCGAGCGCAAGCGGCTCGAGGACCAGGCGCGCGATCTCTATCACCAGCTGCTGCAGGCCGAGAAGCTCGCCGCGCTGGGCCAGACGATCTCCGGCGTCGCGCACGAGCTGAACAACCCGCTCGCCACGATCCTGACCTGGGCGGAGCGCCTGTCGCAGCGGCCTGCCGCTCAACTCGACGACCAGACGAAACGCGGTCTCGAGACAATCCTCAGCGAGTCGGAGCGCGCGGCGAAGATCGTGCGCAACCTGCTCACCTTCGCGCGCAAGCGGCACACCACGCGGGCGATGGTGGACGTCAACCAGATCGTCCGCGAGACGCTGGCGCTCCGCTCCTACGAGCAGACGCTGGCCAACATCACGATCATCGAGGCGCTCGCCGCCGGGCTGCCGCTCGCCTTCGCCGATCCGCACCAGTTCCAGCAGGTGCTGCTCAACCTGATCATCAACGCCGAGCAGGCGATGCTCGGCGCGAACGGCCGCGGCACGCTGATCCTGCGCTCGTGGCACGACCTCGACGGCGACGCGGTGATCCTCGAGGTCAATGACGACGGCCCGGGGGTGCCGGAGGATGTGCAGCCGCGCATCTTCGACCCCTTCTTCACGACGAAGGAAGTGGGCAAGGGCACCGGCCTCGGGCTCACCGTCGCCTACGCGATCATCCAGGAGCACGGCGGGCGCATCACCGTGCAATCGCAGCCGGGCGAAGGGGCGTCGTTCTTCGTCGCGCTGCCGGTCAGCGACGGCCCGGTCAAGCCGGTGCTGACCCGGGAGCCGATCGCCGCCAACGTCGGCGCGGGCGCGGTCGTCCTCGTCGTCGAAGACGAGGCGGCGCTCGGCGCCGCGGTCGCCGAAGCGCTCGCGGATGCCGGCTTCGTGGTGGATCGCGCCGGGGACGGCGAAGAGGCGATGGCGCGCGTGAAGGTTCGGCTCTACGACCTGATCGTCTGCGATCTCAAGATGCCCCGCGTGGACGGCATGATGTTCTACCGCGCGCTGGAGCGCGAGCAGCCGGAAACCGCGCGGCGGATCCTGTTCGTCACCGGCGATGTCGCCGGCACCGAGGCGGAGCGTTTTCTGGAGGAGACGGGCTGCCGGTGGCTGGCGAAGCCGTTCAGGCTTCGCGACCTGCTGCGGACGGCTACCGAGATCCTCGCGTAGCCGTCCGTTCCGGACGTGGGGTTGGAGGAGGGCTCAGGAGGCTTTCGATCTTCCGACCTTGGCGGTTTTGGACATCTTCGGGATTCGGCAGTCGCCACTCGGCATCGACACGCGCCGCGCCGCCGGCTTGTAAGGCAGCACGACGGCGGGCGTGTCGGGCGTACGGGCCTCGCGTTCGGCCGCGCGCGCCATCTTCATCCGCGCCATCGTCTGCTGGAACGAGATGATCGCCGGGCGCAGCGCCTTCGCCGCTTCCTCCATCGAGCAGTCGGCGCCGAGCGCCTTCCGCAGCCGCTGGATCGCGCGCGCGTGCAGCTGCGAGACGCGCGACTCGTTGACGCCGATGGCGGCGCCAATCTGCTTCATCGTCGCTTCCTGGTAGTAGTAGAGACCGATCACCTTGCGCTCGCGCGGCGGGAGCGAGGCGATGGCGGCGCGGACCCGATCGCGGACTTCGACTTCCTCGTAGGCGCGATCGGGCGCCGGCGGCTCGGAGGGGACGAGCGCCGTCGGCAGCATCGTGCCGTCGAGGTTGTCCCCGGCCGACAGCGGCGACGTCGACTCGATCGTGTTGATGCGGACGATCGTCCGGCTGAGGCGCACCTCGTCGGATCCGACGCGTGCCGCGAGGTCGGCGAGCGACGGCTCGGCGCCGAGCTCACGGCGCAGCGCCTCGCGCGCGGCCTCGAGCTCGCGGCGCTGGCGGCGGACGCCGCGAGGCCACGCGTCGCGGCGCAGCGCGTCGATCATCGCGCCGCGGACCCGGCGCTCGGCAAACGTCTCGAACTTGATGCCCCGGTCTTCGTCGAAGCGGAACGCCGCGTCGATCAGACCGAGCATGCCGTCCTGCACCAGATCCCCGAACTCGATGGAGTGCGGCATGGAGGAGGCAACCCGGCGCGCGAGCGATTCCACGAATGGAAGACCGGCGGCGATTCGGGCACGTTGACTGGCGACGAGAGGCTGACGCTGCATCGGAATCGGCTCCTTTGTAAGGGTGACCGGCGTAGCTCGCTGTTCGAGCGGGCCGGTCATCTCGCCGAAGCTCGCGTTAGCGAGCGACGGCGGAACGCGGGAGCACAGGGGCAACGGCAGTACCAGAGCAGAAGCGAAGAAAAAGCGTATCGACGGACGCTCCGATGGCCGGACTTAAGTTGATGATGTAGAAGTAGTTAGTTCCGTGCCGCCGTGTGCACTGGCGTGAACGGATGGGACGGACCGTCAACGATTTGACGGCCGGCGACCGCCGGCTTGTCAATAGTTTGACGGCTGCAAGGGGAACTGGCGGCGTGGGCCGCCGGGGATCAGCGGAGGCGAACGCGAATCTCGCGCGCGGTCGTCATGGCATCGAGCACG
>Ga0075435_100002463_pt1 | contig 12302 bp, 5 predicted proteins | sample RhiMethybrSRZTD4_FD_75302 | JGI IMG/M metagenome (GOLD analysis project Ga0075435, IMG submission 75302) | Populus rhizosphere microbial communities from Tennessee, USA - Rhizosphere MetaG P. TD hybrid SRZTD4 | ecosystem: Host-associated > Plants > Roots > Rhizosphere > Soil | place: USA... | reverse complement strand
CTTCCGCCTTTAGGCGGAAGGACAGACGGTGGGTTTGCCCTCAGGCGGAAGAACAGACAGATCGAGGACCTTATGGGATTGATTCACAAGATATCGAGTGCGTGGCGCACGCTGTTCGGCAAGGTGCGGCTGGAGCGCGAGCTCGACGAGGAGCTGCGCGGCGCTTCGCAGACCCTCGAGGACCGGTACATGGCGCGCGGCATGTCCGCGGCCGAGGCGCGGCGCGCCGCGCGGCTGGCGCTCGGCGGCGTCGAGCCGGTGAAAGAAGCGGTGCGCGACGTGCGCGTGGGCGTGCGCGTCGAGCTGTTCCTGTCCGACGTACGCTACGCGGCGCGCGCGCTGCGGAAGTCCCCGGCGTTTGCCGCGGCGGCGATCGTCTCGCTGGCGCTCGGCATCGGCGCCAACGCCGCGATCTTCACCTTCATCAACGCGCTGATGCTGCGGCCGCTGCCGGTCCGCGACCCGTCGGCGCTGGTCGAGCTCACGGGCACGCACAAAGATGGCTTCGCGCTCGTCTCGTTCCCGATGTTTCGCGATCTCTCCGCGCAGCAGCAGGTGCTCACCGGCATGGTCGCCACGGCCGGCGAGACGCCCTATCGCGTGACGATTCCGACGGACGGGGGCGGTGCGTCCGAGGTGGACAACGTCCGCATCAGCTTCGTGTCCGGCAACTATTTCTCGCTGCTCGGCGTCGATCCGGCGCAGGGGCGCCTGTTCACGCCCGACGACGACCGCAATCCCGACAGCGCGGCGACGGCGGGATCGGTGATCGTCCTCAGCGACGGTTTCTGGCAGCGCCAGTTCGCGCGCGACCCGTCGATCGTCGGGCGCACGATTCTGATGGGGCGGACGCGGGTACAGGTCATCGGCGTCACGCCGCCGGGTTTCACCGGCGAATACGTTGCCGCCGCAGCCGACGGCTGGGTGCCGCTGACGACCTTCTCGTCGCGCGACGACCTCGACAACCGCCGCGGCGTGTTCACCGCCTACTTCGGCCGTCTCCAGCCTGGCGTCTCGATGCGGGAGGCGCAGACGCAGTTGACGGCGCTCTACCAGCGGCTGCTCGCGGCCGAAGGACTGGTGAAGCCGCCGCTTGGCGACTACGTGATCCGCCTCGACTCGGCGGCGGCCGGTCTCGACTACTCGCTGCGCCGCACCTACCGCACACCGCTCTTCATCGTCATGGGGATGGTGGCGGTGGTGCTGCTGATCGCGTGCGCGAACATCGCCAACCTGCTGCTGGCGCGGGCCACCGCGCGGGCCGGCGAGATCGGCGTGCGCCTCGCGCTCGGGTGCAGCCGCGCCCGGCTGGTCGGGCAACTGCTCGTCGAGAGCGCGCTGCTGTCGATCGCCGGCGCCGCCGCCGGGCTATTGCTGTCGCGCTGGGCGACGGAGATGCTGGCGCGGATGATCCTGGGCGGTCCGGTCGGGCTCAAGCTGCGCCTGGGTCCCGACGTGCGCGTGCTCGCGTTTCTCGGAGGCGTCGGCCTGCTCACGACGCTCGTCTTCGGCCTGGTGCCGGCGCTGCGGTCGACGCGTGTCGATCTCGCGCCGACGTTGAAAGGGCTGCGCCGCGGCAGCGGCGCCTCGAAGCAGCGCGCCGGCCGCGCGCTGGTCGTCGCGCAGGTGGCGCTGTCGCTGCTGCTGCTCGTCGGCGCCGGCCTGCTCGTGCGCAGTTTCCAGAACCTGCACGCCCAGGATTTCGGCTTCAGCCCCGAGCACGTGATCATCTTCTCGCTCGCGCACGGGCCGGCGGATCGCTCGCCGGCCAGCATGGCCGCGGTCGAACGGGCTGCGCGCGAGCGCGTGCTCGCGGTGCCGGGGGTACAGTCGGCCAGTTTCTCGGGAATCATGCTGTTCAGCCCGTCCGACATCGGATCGCCCTTCTGGATTCCCGGCCGGCCGATTCCCGCCGACGGGCCGCCGTCGGCGCGCTACAACAGCGTGTCTGCGGGATACTTCGAAACCGTCGGCATGCGCATCGTCGCCGGCCGATCGTTCACCGAGCATGACGACTCGGCCGATGCGCCGCGTGTGACCGTGGTGAACGAGAGCTTCCAGCGCCGTTTCTTCCCTGACGGCGCCGTCGGCCGCACGATCTGGCTCGGTCGCTTTCCGCGCGGCAAGACCGGCGGATTCATGCCGCCGGCCACCACGCCCGAACAGATGGTCGAGATCGTGGGCGTCGTCCACGACGCGAAGTACAACAACCTGCGCGAGGACGCCAAGCCGCTGTTCTTCCTGCCGTTCGCGCAGATGACGCGATCGCTGCGCGCGCTCGAGGTGCGGACCGATCGCCCGGCCAGCGCGATTGCGGCGCCGGTCCGTGAAGCGCTGTCGAGTGCCACCCGGGACATCATGATCCGCTCCGTGCTGCCGCTGTCGGACCAGGTGGACGCGTCGCTGGCAGCCGAGCGACTGCTGCTGCGGCTCTGTGTGCTGTTCGGCGGTCTCGCGCTGCTGCTGGCGTGTGTCGGCCTCTACGGCGTCATCGCCTATCGCGTGGCGCAGCGGACGACCGAGATCGGCGTGCGCGTCGCGCTCGGCGCGACGCCGATGAGCGTCGTCCGCGGCGTGCTGCGCGACACGCTGGTCCTCGTCGTCGTCGGCGTGGCGATCGGCGTGCCGGCCGCGCTGGCCGCGGGACGCCTGCTCGTGACGTTTCTCTACGGCCTGACGCCGCGCGATCCGATGACGCTGCTGACGGCGATCGTCATCCTGCTGGCCGCCGCCTCCGCCGCCGCGGCGCTCCCCGCGCGCCGCGCCGCGCGCGTCGATCCCAACGTGGCGTTGAGGTACGAATAACGCGCGACGCACGGGTTGTCGAGAGTGCCCTCTTTTCGCGCGAAGGACGCAGAGGAGGAGAGGCGCAGAGGAAAGGGCCACAGATAAACACGGATAAACACGGATAAGGCCGACAGGAGAGATGGCGCAGGCGCGCGCGGCGAAGACACTGAAAAACTGACGGCCGTTGAGCGCGGTTCGTGGTGCCGCGCTTCGCGCGGCAGGGCGAGTCGGGATCCGGTAGAGACAAGCCGGTCGCGTCATGTGCGGCTTGTCTCTGCCGGATCCCAACTCGCCCCGGCGCCGGGCGTAGCCCGGCGGCGCCACGAACAGCGTCGAGCGGCCCTCTACCTCCGCGTTCTCAGTCTTCTCAGCGGATCAGCGAAGGGAGCTCTGCGTGATCGTCTTCGCCGCGCTCGTGCGCGCGTTCTCGCGTTCAGGCATCCTCACTTGGTGGCGGCTAAGGCTCGTTCGATCTGCTGGTGCAGGTCCGGCGGCGCGCCGTAGATCACTTTCGAGCGACGGCCGGCGCGGTCGAAGATCAGGATCTTCGGTACGGCGGCGACCGCGCCGAACGCCTTGATCACGTCCGGCGTGCCCATCACGATGCGGTAGTTCGGCTTCAGGGACGCCGCCAGCTTCTGCACGTCTTCCGTTTTCGAGTCCACCGCGATGGCAATCACGGTGACCCGAGCGCCCTGCTTCTTCTGGAGCGTGTTCAGCCAGCCCATCGTCGTCTTGCACGGCGGGCACCACGTCGCCCACATTTCGACGACGACGGGACGGTTGGCGAGCAGCGCCGGATCGATGGCCTGGCCGTTGACGTCCTTCAGCGCCAACGACGGCACCGTCGCCGGCCCTTCCGCCGGATCGTCGCCGGTCGCGACGTCGGCGACGTCGAGCCCCGCGACCGTTTCCCCGGCGAGGCGGCGCGTGACGGCCTTGCGCAGATCGTCCTTGAACCGGCGCTGGTTCGCCGGATCGAGCCACGGGACGTAGAGGCCGCCGCTCGTGTCCTCCGCGCCGCCGAAGCCGAAATCCTTCGGCCGCGCCAGCAGCACGTCGTCCACGAACACCACCGGGTAGCGTCGCACGCCGAAGCGGCGCGCCATTTCCGAATTGCCGTACTCCTCGACCGAGACCCGCACGCGCGGGCCGATCTCCTTGGCGACGTCCCGGACCAGCAAACTTGCTGGATCGGAGAGGTTTCAGGTGAACGGCCAGCGGACGAGCGTGATCGTGACCTGCGCGGGCGGCGCGGACGCTGCGGTCGCCGAAGGCGCGGCAATGGCGCGGAGGTAGGCGGGGATGACGTCTTCGACGGCCGCGGCGGCTCCGCGTTTCTGCGCGGCGGCGTCGCCGGCCACGCCTTCGCCGGCGAGCTGCAGGAACAGTTCCGCGATGCTGTTGTCGATCTTCGGGTCCAGCGTCGCCGCCGACTCGCGGATCCGCTCGACGGTCGCGTCGCGTGCGGCAGGGCCGCGGAGCGGTGCGAAGAGATAGCGCGACAGCAGGTACTGGAAGAGCGCGGCGCCGAACTGCCGCCGCTCGTCGAGCGTGCGCGCCTGCTTCAGCGCGGCGCTGGCGACGATGTAGGTCGAGTGACTGGCGCGCTCCATGGTCTCGTACGCGGTGGTCATCTCGACGTCGAGCGCGGCGATCTCAGGGGCGATCGACCGCAGCGGCGGGGCAGCCGCGGACGCCGGCACTTCCAGCGATCGGACGAACCCGGCCCACTGCACCTCTGCCTGCGATTCGCCCAGATAGTAGAGGCCGCCGCTCAACCCGGCGTCGTCGCCGAAGAACCGGCTGGCGTGATAGGTGATCGGCGCGCGCGTGTCCGCTGCCGCGGCGATGGCCTCGAGCAGGGCCAGGCGGCGTGCGCCGCCGGCCGACTGCGGTCGGGGCTCGCCCAGCGACGTCCATTTCTTCGCGAAGAGCTCCGACGAGGTGACGCCGCTCGATGCCTTCACGAACGCGAACGATCGGGCCGCCTTCCACGGCGCTTCCATCAGGTAGAGCGCCAGCAGCGGCCGCTCCGCGCCGAGCGCCGTCCTGGCCCGGTCGAGACGGGCCACCATCGGGGCCGCCTCGCTGTCGGGCGCGTCGGACAGTTGCGCGCGCACCTGATCCATCTCGGCCGCGAGCCGGCGAGCGGGGTCCTGCGGCGGCACGGCCGCGACGAGCAGCGCGGCGACGCCTGCGATGACGGCAAGTCTCATGCGCGACAGAGTGCCTGCGCCGAGGTATGAGGGTCAAACCGCCCGTGACGGACGCCCCTCCAACGGGGACCAACGGCGCGCCAACCCGGCCGAACCCGCGGCCGTCTAACCCGGCGTGCGAGACGATCTCAAGACCGCCATCCGCTCCCTGCGCGCGTCGCGGGGCTTCACCTTCATCGCCCTCACGGTCCTGGCGCTCGGTATTGGCGCCGGCACCGCGATCTTCTCCGTCGTCGACGCGGTCGTCCTGCGCGGGCTGCCGTTCGACGAGCACGACCGGCTCGGCGTCATCTACGAGAAGGACACGAAGCGCGCCACGACGTTCGGCGAGGGCAGCATTACGCCGCAGACCTACCTCGACTGGCGCCAGATGCAGCAGCCCTTTCAGCAGATCACGGCGATTGCCGGCACCAGCTTCCGGCTGAAGACGGAAGGCGGGGAGCCGGCGGATGCGCGCGCCCAGCGGATCACCGCGGAGTTCTTCCCGGTGCTGAGGGTCGGGCCGATGCTCGGGCGCCAGTTCACGCTCGACGACGAGGTGGAGGGGCGGCACCGCGTCGCGCTCCTGACCTACGGCTTCTGGCAGCGGCGCTACGGCGGCGCGCGCGACGTCGTCGGCCGCACCATCGAGCTGAGCGAGTCGCCGTACGAGATCGTCGGCGTGATGCCGGCGTCCTTCTCGTATCCGGTCGGCAGCGATCGTCCCGCCGAGATCCTGGTGCCGCTGATGCTGCCGAAAGACGATCGCGTGAAAGGCGGCAACCACAACTACAACTACACCGTGATCGGCCGGCTGAAGGACGGCGTGTCGTTCCAGCAGGCGACCGATCAGATGTGGCGGCTGTCGGAGCAGCTCGACGAGAAGGACCCGAAGTGGGCTCCCGGGCGCCGCGCGCGCGTGGTGACGCTGCACGAGCATCTGGTCGGCAAGGTGCGCGGATGGATGCTGGTGCTGCTCGGCGCGGTGGTGCTGGTCCTGCTCATCGCCTGCGCCAACGTGGCCAACCTGATGCTGGTGCGCGCCACCGGGCGCAGCCGCGAGATGGGCGTGCGCGCCGCGCTCGGCGCCAGCCCGTGGCGGATCGTGCGCGGCCTCCTCGTCGAAGGGATCGTGCTGTCGGTCTCGGGCGCGATGCTCGGGCTCGCGCTGGCCTCGATCGGGATCCGGATCCTGCGCGCGTGGCTTCCCGCGGGGCTTCCGAGGGTCGCGTCGATCGGGATCGACATGCGCGTCCTGGTCGCGGCGACGGCGGCGGCCGTGCTCACCGGGCTGGTGTTCGGGATCATTCCGGCGCTGCAGGCGGCGCGCCCGGACCTGGTCGGCGCGCTGAAGGAAGGCGGCCGCTCCGCGACCGCCGGCGGCCGCGCCCAGCGCCTGCGCAGCGCGCTGGTCGTCGCCGAAGTCGCGCTCGCGGTGATCCTGCTCGTCGGCGCCGGGCTCTTCACCGGCAGCTTCGTCCGGCTGATGCACGTCGATCCCGGCTTCGACTACCACAACGTGATCGCGCTCAACATCGGCCTGCGCCTGCTGCCCGGCGAGAAGTTCGGCGACGACTACGCGGCGCGCAGCGCCGTCTACGCGCAGCAGGTGATCGAGGCGGCCAGCCGCGTGCCCGGCGCCGAGATGGTCGCCATGGTCGGCGGCGGGCTGCCGCTCACGGGCAGCTGGAGCCGCACGTCGGTGACGCTGCCCGGCCGCGGCGAGCTGAAAGGGGAGGGGGACGACGTCGATCGACGCACGGTCACGCCGACCTACCTGCCGCTGATGCGCATCCCGCTGATCAAAGGACGCTACATCTCGGCCGACGATCGCGCCGGCGCACCGCTCGTGATGGTCGTCAACCAGGCGGCCGCGCAGCGCTACTGGCCGGGCCAGGATCCGATCGGGCAGCACATCACGATGAACAAGAACGATTACGTCGTGGTCGGCGTCGTCGGCAACATCCACCACCTCGGGCCCGAGATCGCGCCGCGCCAGGAGGCCTACATCCCGGCGGCGCAGGACAAGCAGTACGGCGGCGCGCTGGTGGTGCGCACGGCGGGCGACCCGATGACGGTGCTGCCCGCGGTGAAAGCGGCGATCTGGTCGGTGAACCGCGAGCAGCGGCTGACCGGCGACACCGTGACGCTCGAGCGCTACATGGATCGGCTGATCGCGCAGCGCCGCTTCAACATGGCGGTGCTCACGCTCTTCGGCGTGCTGGGACTGGTGATCGCGGCCGTCGGGATCTACGGCGTCATGGCCTACGTCGTCGCGCAGCGCACGAACGAAATCGGCGTCCGCATGGCGCTCGGCGCGACGCGCGGCAACGTGGTCTGGATGGTGCTGCGCCGCGCCGGCGGCCTGATGATCGCCGGCCTCGTCATCGGCGGCATCGGCGCGTGGTATCTCAGCGCCGGCGTGAAGACGTTCCTCTTCGAGGTGCAGCCGAACGACGTGCGCATCTTCGCCGGCGCTCTCGCCGTGCTCGCGTGCGCGGCGCTGCTCGCCAGCGCGTTACCCGCGCGGCGTGCCGCGACGGTCGATCCGCTGGTGGCGCTGAGGGGTGAATAGGACCGACGGCCGACGACCGACGACCGACGGCCGACGGCCGACGATGGAGAATCCGTCATCGGACCTCGGACGTCGGACGTCGGACGTCGGACGTCGGACCTCGGACCTCGGATCTCGTCGCCGTCAGCCCGTGATGCGGAATCCGACGCGCTGATCCACGGTGCCTGACGGGCCGGGGACGCTGAAGAGCAGGTAGTAGTCGCCCGGCGCGAGAGGAGCCAGCGGCAGATCGAACTGCGTGACGTCGCCGTCGCCGGGCACGGCGTCGAGGGTGCTGATGGGCTGGGCCAGGCGGTTCAGCAGGCGCGCCGTCACCGCGACCGGCGTGGCGCCCGCATACGCGGGAACCCGGATGACGAGGCGCTCGGTGCGGCGGAACGAGCGTGAGGGATCGGGCGCGGCGTTCACGTCGCCAGACACCTGGCGGAACTCGCGCGCCGACTGCGTCGCGATCAGGATCGCGGGCAGCATCAGCGGCGCCGTTCCCTTCAGCGCCGGCACTTCCACGTCCCGCGCGTCGACGTCGAGCTTCTCGCCGCGGATTCCCAGGATCGTCATGTCGATCTGCACGCGGCCGGTGGGCGCGTCGAACTCGGCGCGATCGGCATTCGCCCCGTCGGGCGCCTCGCCGATTCGTACCGGCGCCAGCATCCCCTCGTAGAGAACCTTGCCGTCCTTGGTCGTGGCGGTGAGCTGTACGCGCGACGCGGAGGCCCTGGCCGTGCTCGAGAGGCTGTGGCCGGGCTCCCAGGTGACCACGAACCGTCCCTGCCCCGAGCTGATGCGCGTGACGCCCGACCACACGTCGATGAGCGGGCTGCGGCGCAGCAGGCGGGTCGGCAGGATCGGCCCCGAATGCATCGCGTCTTCCATCGCCCGCCGCATTTCCGCAGACGGCTGCGACACGTAGCCGGCACGCGTCCGGGCGTCGGCCTCGCGCCGCACCACGGTCACCGTCACCGGGTGGTATTTCCCGTCGTCGCCGTGCGCGGGCTCGTAGGTGAGCACGTAGCCGCTGTCGACCTCGCGCGAGGCGCGCGCCAGGTTGCCGGCGAGATCGGCGCCGCGCGCCAGCGTGCCGCCCGTCTCGGCCACGAGCTGGCCGAGGATCACCGCCGACTCGTTCGACGCGTCGAACGACGTCCGCGGATCGAAGGCGTAGATCGGCACGTCGTAGCGGTTGGCGAACCGCTCGACGATGCCGGCGTCGGGCAGGCCGCGGCTGGTGAACGAGCGCCGCTGCGGCATGAAGCCCTGGCTGACGACGAAGATGGCCGAGCGCCCCGGCTTGGCGCCCATCTGCGACGCCAGCGCGCGGAGCGCCGACAGGACGACCTGCGCCCGCCCAGCCTCGACCAGCGCCGGCGCGCGGCCCATCGTCTGCTCTTCCAGGGCGTTGCGCGGCTCGAAGTTGCCGTTGCGCCCCTCGAAGCCGGCGATCGCGGCGCGCGCGCGCGCCCGATCGGGATTGAGATCGATCGAGGTCAGCGGATCGAGCGGCTTGAGCACGATCAGCGAGTCGTCGGCCCGCACCTGCTCGTCGACGAACTTGCCGACGGCGTCGCGGACGAGCGCGGAGTCGTCGCCCGACACGTGGAACTCGTCGAGGATGATCGCCAGCCGGCGCGGCGCCGGCTTTCTCGCGTCGACCGACAGGAGCTTCTGCACGACGCCGTCTTCGCGCAGCTCGAAATCCTTGATCGTCAGACCGGGAACGGCCTTCCCCTGTCGGTCGGTGACGAGCGTGGAGATGCGCACGCCTTCGGGCGCAGCCGCGGCCAGCGCCAGCGCGGCGACAACGAACATGGGGACGAGTCTCGCAGGACGCGGCACGGGGAAGCTCTACACCATCTTGCTATAACCCAGCCGTGGCAACAAATCTCCGTATCGTCGAGCCGGCAAAAGCCGCGAAAGCGTTAGCATGAAATCGATTTCGCGCAAGGAGGCCAGATGATCAAACGGATCGTGTTCGTGCTCCTCCTCCCGCTAGTGGTCCTCGTCCCCGCGTCGGCCGACGCACAACAATTCAAGGCCAGCGTCACCGGTACCGTCGTCGACACCCAGGGAGCGGTGATTCCCGGCGTCACGGTGAGCGTGATCAACACCGACACCAGCGTCGCGATCGAGTCGGTCAGCGACTCGTCCGGCGCCTTCGCGGTGAAGGACGTCGTCCCCGGCAAGTACAAGGTGACGGCGACCCTTCCCGGCTTCAAGACCTTCGTCCGCGAAGGCATCGTCCTGCACACCGCCGAGACCGCCACCATCACCGTGAAGCTCGATCTCGGCAACGTCGAAGAGACCGTCACCGTCAGCGCCGGGTTGAGCGAAGTCGAGACCAACCAGTCGGTGCTGTCGCAGACGATGGACAACAAGAAGGTGTCGGAGCTGCCGCTGAACGGGCGGCAGGTCTACATGCTGCTGCAGCTCACCTCCGGCACGCTCTTCACGCAACAGACCTTCGGCGCCACCGGCTTCTCGGGCACGCGCGCGTGGGACGTGAACGGCAGCGTGACGATCCACGGCAGCCGCACCGGCAACAACGAGTTCCTGATCGACGGTGCGTCGAACGCCGGCACCGGCGGATGGAGCTATGCGCCGCCGGTGGACGCGATCGAAGAGTTCAAGGTCGACACCGCCAGCACCGACGCCTCCTACGGCCGCACCAGCGGCGGCGTCGTCAACCTGACGCTGAAGTCGGGCACCAACGTGCTGCACGGATCCGGCACGGCGCTCTTCCGCGGCACGGCGCTCGACTCGAACGCGATCCAGAACACGCTGAACAACATCTCGAACGAGGGGCACAAGTACGCCGACGGCGAGGCGATGGTCAGCGGCCCGATCAAGCGCGGCAAGACCTTCTTCATGGGCGGCTACCAGGGCTTCTACGAGGAGATCCCGTTCCCGTCGACGACCACCGTCCCGACCGATCTGCAGCGGGCCGGCGACTTCTCGCAGACGTTCAACGCGCAGGGGAACCTGATCCAGATCTTCGATCCGCTGACGACCACGTGCAACGCCGCAGGCGTGTGCACGCGGACCGCGTTCGCCAACAACCAGATCCCGGCCAACCGCATCAACCCGGTCGCGGCGGCGCTGCTGGCGCAGATGCCGAAGCAGAACACCGCGGGGACGATCACCGGCAACAACAATTTCATCGCCTCGCCCAACCTCGGGCACTACCGCTACAACTCGTACCTGATGCGGCTGGATCACTCGTTCAGCCAGACGCAGCGGCTGTCGTTCAGCAACAGCGCCAACTGGGGATCGGAGCGGCGCTCGGAGAACTCGCTGCCGCCGCCAGCGCTGCGCAGCGACAACTGGCCGACGCATCGCAACCACTATCTGGCGACCGGCGACCACAACCTCACCCTCGGTCCGCGCACCGTCGTCAACACGCGCGTGTCGTTCGATCGCTTCGACGAGCCGCATCCCAAGGAATTCGGCGCGCTCGGCTCGGTGACGCTGCCGTTCAACACGCCGTTCCAGCTGACCGACGAGCCGTGGTTCCCGAACATCAACATGAACGGCTACGCCAACATGTTCGCGCAGGGCTTCCGCCAGACGCTCAACGACATCTGGAGCGCGCAGAGCACCGTGTCGCGGACGATGGGCAGCCACCTGATGAAGGCCGGCGGGCAGTGGCGGCTCTACCGGATGATCCGGAAGAACGTCGGCAACCAGAACGGCAGCTACTCGTTCAACAGCGGCTTCACGCAGCGCAACGCGCTCAACGGCGACGGCACCGGCAACGCCTTCGCGTCGTTCCTGCTCGGCTACCCGTCGGGCGGCAGCGTGGACATCAACGCCGAGAGCGATCAGCACTATCCGAACTACAACCTGTTCCTGCAGGACGACTGGAAGCTCAACTCGCGGATGACCCTCAACCTCGGGCTGCGCTGGGACTACCAGTCCGCGGTGACCGAAGTGAACGACGCGATGACGGTCGGCTACGACGCGTCGACGCCCAATCCGTTCCAGTTGCCGGCCGGCACGATCAACCCGGCCACCGGACAGCCGTATGGCACGCTGCGCGGCGGCCTGCTCTATGCCGGCGTGAACGGCGCGTCGAGCACGCCCTACAACAGCGACTGGAACAACATCCAGCCGCGGGTCGGGGTGACCTATCGCGTGACCGACTGGATCAGCGCGCGCGGCAATTACGGGCGTTCGTACCTCGGCCTGACCGCGTGCTGCTTCGGCGTGCAGCAGGACGGTTTCAGCCAGACGACCAACATCATCACCGCGGGGCCGCAGATCGGCGTGCCGATCACGACGCTCGACAGCCCGTTCCCCGGCGGCCAGTTCCTGCAGCCGGTCGGCAATTCGCTGGGCCTGGCGACCGCCAACGGCCAGGGCTTCTCGTTCCGCAACTCCGACTTCCAGGTGCCGTACTCGGATCAGTGGATGGCCGGCGTCAACCTGGAACTGCCCGGCCACATGGGGCTCGACGTGGCCTACGTCGGCAACAAGGTGGACAAGCTGCCGGTGACGCGCAACATCAACCTGATCCCGCTTGACGAGCGGATCAAGGGGATCGCGCGCCTCGGCGGCAACCCGATCTACCTGTCGCAGACGTTCCCCAATCCGCTGGCCGGACTGCTGCCGGGCACGCCGCTGAACGCGGCGACGCTGACGCGCAACGATCTGCTCCGGCCGAACCCGCTCTTCCAGGGGATCAACCAGGACTTCAACAACATCGGCTGGTCGAGCTACAAGGCGCTCGAGATGTCGCTGAACAAGCG
>Ga0075435_100002458_pt1 | contig 12307 bp, 8 predicted proteins | sample RhiMethybrSRZTD4_FD_75302 | JGI IMG/M metagenome (GOLD analysis project Ga0075435, IMG submission 75302) | Populus rhizosphere microbial communities from Tennessee, USA - Rhizosphere MetaG P. TD hybrid SRZTD4 | ecosystem: Host-associated > Plants > Roots > Rhizosphere > Soil | place: USA... | reverse complement strand
AGCTGATCGACCATCGTGTTGATGGTGTTCTTCAGCTCGAGAATCTCGCCCTTCACGTCGACGGTAATCTTGCGCGACAGGTCGCCGCGCGCGATCGCGGTTGAGACGTCGGCGATGTTCCTGACCTGGCCGGTCAGGTTCGAGGCCATCGAGTTGACGTTGTCGGTGAGGTCTTTCCACGTCCCCGCAACACCAGGCACTTCGGCCTGGCCACCGAGCTTGCCTTCGGTGCCGACCTCGCGCGCGACACGCGTCACTTCGGCGGCGAACGAGCGCAACTGTTCCACCATCGTGTTCATGGTGTCTTTCAGCTGGAGAATCTCGCCGCGGACGTCGACGGTGATCTTCTTCGACAGGTCGCCGTTGGCGACAGCCACGGTGACCTCGGCGATGTTCCGCACCTGCGCGGTCAGGTTGCCGGCCATCTGGTTGACGTTGTCGGTGAGGTCCTTCCACGTGCCGGCGACGCCGGTGACCACCGCCTGGCCGCCCAGCTTGCCGTCGGTGCCGACCTCGCGGGCGACGCGCGACACTTCCGACGCGAACGCGTTCAGCTGATCGACCATCGTGTTGATGGTGTTCTTCAGTTCGAGAATCTCGCCTTTCACGTCGACGGTGATCTTGCGCGACAGGTCGCCGCGCGCGACCGCGGTCGCGACCTCCGCGATGTTGCGCACCTGGCCGGTGAGGTTCGAGGCCATGAAGTTGACGTTGTCGGTGAGGTCTTTCCAGGTGCCGGCCACGCCGGTGACGATCGCCTGGCCGCCAAGCTTGCCTTCGGTGCCGACCTCGCGGGCGACGCGCGTCACTTCCGAGGCGAACGCGTTCAGCTGATCGACCATCGTGTTGATGGTGTTCTTCAGCTCGAGAATCTCGCCTTTGACGTCGACCATGATCTTGCGCGACAGGTCGCCGTTGGCGATCGCCGTCGCCACGTCGGCGATGTTGCGGACCTGGCCGGTGAGGTTCGACGCCATCGAGTTGACGTTGTCGGTCAGGTCCTTCCACGTCCCGGCGACGCCCGGCACTTCGGCCTGGCCACCGAGCTTGCCTTCCGTGCCGACTTCGCGCGCGACGCGCGACACCTCGGAGGAAAACGAGTTCAGCTGGTCGACCATCGTGTTGATGGTGTTCTTCAGCTGCAGGATCTCGCCCTTGACGTCGACCGTGATCTTGCGCGACAGGTCGCCCTTGGCGATCGCGGTCGCCACGTCGGCGATGTTGCGCACCTGGCCGGTGAGGTTCGACGCCATCGAGTTGACGTTGTCGGTCAGGTCCTTCCACGTCCCGGCGACGCCGGGCACGGCCGCCTGACCACCGAGCTTCCCTTCGGTGCCGACCTCGCGCGCCACGCGCGAGACTTCCGACGCGAACGCGTTCAGCTGATCGACCATCGTGTTGATGGTGTTCTTCAGCTCGAGAATCTCGCCCTTCACGTCGACCGTGATCTTGCGCGACAGGTCGCCGCGCGCGATCGCCGTCGCCACGTCGGCGATGTTGCGCACCTGGCCGGTCAGGTTCGACGCCATCGAGTTGACCGAGTCGGTCAGGTTCTTCCATGTGCCGGCGACGCCGGGAACCACCGCCTGGCCACCGAGCTTGCCTTCGGTGCCGACTTCGCGCGCGACGCGCGTCACTTCCGAGGCGAAGCCGTTGAGCTGGTCGACCATCGTGTTGATGGTGTCTTTGAGCTCGAGAATCTCGCCTTTCACGTCGACCGTGATCTTGCGCGACAGGTCGCCGCGCGCGACGGCAGTGGTCACCTCGGCGATGTTGCGCACCTGCGCGGTGAGGTTGGCGCCCATCGCGTTGACCGAGTCGGTGAGGTCCTTCCAGGTGCCGGCGACGTCTGGCACTTCGGCGCGGCCGCCCAGTTTGCCTTCGGTGCCGACCTCGCGCGCCACGCGCGAGACTTCCGACGCGAACGCGTTCAGCTGGTCGACCATCGTGTTGATGGTGTCTTTCAGCTCGAGGATCTCGCCTTTGACGTCGACGGTGATCTTGCGCGACAGGTCGCCGCGCGCGACCGCCGTGGTCACGCCGGCGATGTTTCTCACCTGCGCGGTCAGGTTCGACGCCATCGCGTTGACCGAGTCGGTGAGGTCTTTCCACGTGCCGGCGACGCCCGGGACGACCGCCTGGCCCCCGAGCTTGCCGTCGGTGCCGACCTCGCGCGCGACGCGCGTCACTTCAGCCGCAAAGCCGCGCAGCTGATCGACCATCGTGTTGATCGCTTCTTTCAGCTGCAGGATTTCGCCGCGGACGTCGACGGTGATCTTCTTCGAGAGGTCGCCGTTCGCGACGGCAATTGTGACGTCGGCGATGTTGCGCACCTGCGCGGTGAGGTTGCCGGCCATCTGGTTGACCGATTCGGTGAGCTCTTTCCAGACGCCCGAGACGCCGCGCACCTGCGCCTGGCCCCCGAGCTTGCCTTCGGTGCCGACCTCGCGCGCCACGCGGGTGACCTCGGAGGTGAAGACCGACAGCTGGTCGATCATCTTGTTCACCAGCTTCGCCGATCGGAGGAACTCGCCCTCGAGAGGCCGGCCGTCGACTTCGAGCGCCATCGACTGGCCGAGGTCGCCTTTCGCCACCGCGCCGACGGCGCGCGTCACTTCGGTGGTCGGCCACACCAGGTCGTCGATCAACATGTTGATCGCCGCAACTTCGTCAGCCCAGCCGCCGACCATTCCCGGCACCGACATCCGCTGTTTCAGCTTCCCTTCCTTGCCGACCGCGCGCGAGACCCGCGCCGTCTCTGCGGCGCGGCGCTGGCTCACCGTGGCGATGTCGTTGAAGGCGTCGGCGATCTTCCCGTTCACGCCGGTCAGGTCGCTGGGCAGACGAATCGCGAAGTCGCCGTCGCGCAGCGACAGCATTGCCGCCAGCAGCTGCCGCGAAAACGTGTCGGTCTGGCTGCCGTTTCCGCCAAGCGGATATCCGGACGGATCAAGCGACGGCGTGGTGGTGATGTCCATATCTGTGCCCAATCGACGACCGCGTCGTCGTCATTCAATACAGTCGAGCTGGTGAAACGGGTCGAATGCCGGGTAGACAGCAAGTCCAGCGCCACACGGCTGAGGTTACTGCTAGCGACTACTCGCGATCGCGCAAATGCCGCCGGATAATCTGCGCCAGGTCCATCGTGCTGATCGGCTTCTCGACGAAATCGACCGCGCCGACGGCAGCCGCCAGTTGACGATCGCCGGCGACGCCATAGGCCGTGACCGCAATCACCGGAATATGACGTGTCACGAAATTCGTCTTCAGGCGCCGCGTCAGTTCCCACCCGTCGATGCCTGGGAGCTGAATATCCATGACGATCAGCGAGGGATCGCAGGTCTTCAGAACCTCGAAGGTGCTGAACGCATCGACTGCCTCTTTGACGTCGAACCCTTCAGCTTCCAGCACGAACCGTGCGAGCTTGAGGTTCCCCGCATCGTCGTCGACGACCAGAATCGTGTGATGAGGCCTGGCGTCGCGGCTGCGGGTGCGGCCATCGTCCGGGAATTCGTGCAGTAACGGTACGCCGCGCAGCGGCGCGGTTTCGATCGCGGCGATCACGGTCGTGCCTCCTCGCCTGGTGCTGGCGCGGTGACTTGCGCGGTGAGCGGCGCCAGCGCGCCCGGCAGCACCGCGTAGAACGTGCTGCCGACGCCCGGTTCGCTCGTCACTCCCACCCGTCCGCCCTGCGCCTCGACGATGCGCCGCGTCAACGCCAGCCCGAGCCCGGTGCCTTGATGACGCTTGGAGCGGCTGGAATCGAGCTGCTGGAATTCGACGAACAGGCGCGGCATGTCGTCCGCCGCAATGCCGATGCCGTTGTCCTCGACTTCGAGGCGGAACATATCCTCGCATTCGGGCCTGACGCGGATGCTCACCCGGCCATTTTCCGGCGCGAACTTCACTGCGTTCGACAGGTAATTGTAAAGAACCTGCTTCAACCGCGACGGGTCGAGCGTCACGGTCGTCACTGCCGGGTCGACGGCCATCTCGATCGTCGTACCGCGCGCGGCGGCAATCCCACGGACAACGTCGCGGACCTCGCCGACCAACGTGGGCAGGTCGACCGTCTCTGGTCGGAAGTCGATCCGTCCCGATTCGACTTTCGCCAGGTCGAGAATGTCGTTGATCAGCTGCAGCAAGTGGCGTCCGCTTCTGAGCACGTCGCCGAGAAATTCCTTGTGCTTCGGGGAATCCGGCGGCACCCGCCCCTGAAACAGCAGATCGGTGAACCCGATGATCGAGTTGAGCGGGGTGCGGAGTTCGTGCGACATGTTGGCCACGAACTCGGTCTTGACGCGGTTGGCTTCGAGGACACGCCGGTTCTCGGCTTCGAGCTCGGCGAGGCGGTTCGCTTCCTGCTGCTCGGCGGCGAGGCGTTTCAACTCGCGGAGCCGGTTCCGTTCGGTGATGTCGCGCGCGATCTTCGACGCGCCGACGGTCACGCCGCGCTCGTCCCGGATCGGCGACACGGTCAGCGAGATCTCGACCGACGAGCCATCCTTGCGCTGCCGCACGGTTTCGAAGTGTTCGACGCGAAGGCCGCTGCGCACGCGCGACAGCACGAAGTCCTCTTCCGACATGCGCTCGTGCGGAATAATCCGGGTGATCGAGGTGCCGATCATTTCGTCGGCGGTGAAGCCGAACATCCGTTCGGCCGCGGGGTTCCAGGATGTAACGATGCCGTTCAGGTCCTTGCTGATGATGGCGTCGTCAGACGACGCGATGATCGCCGCCAGGTAGGCGTCGGCAGCGACCGGAAGATTGTACGCCATGAAACCGCAGCGTTATCGCAGGAAATTGCCCCGGAGGCAAGCTCGGCCGCATTCGTGATCGACCCGCCATTTTCGTCAGCGACGAAACTGCGCATCGAGCGGCCGGTTGTGTAATTCCGTGTGCGGGAGCGGGCAAAAGAGCCCATGGATGCGACACGAGATGAACGGCACAGTTTCCGCAACGTGCGCGCGGTATGGAACCAGCTTCTGCCCACGCTGGCGCACCTGCGCCGAACGCATTCACTGACGGTCTCGGCGTGCGGCGGCGGACAACGGATCCGGTACGCCACGAGCCGATCGAACTCCTCTGCCTGCGCGGCGAACTCACCGCCGTGCCGTCGTTCGAATTCGCGCTCCGCGAGCGCGTCAGTCATCTCGCCGGATTCCGCCGCGCCTGCTTCGGCGCGGTGCGCAGCGTCGAACGGCTGAAAAGCCCGCCGTCGCAGCTGGTGCTCGTTTCCGACGTCACCGCGGGCGTCCGGCTCTCCGACCTCCTCGCCTTCGCCGAAAAGGCCGACGTGCCCCTCGACATCGACGCCGCGCTGTGCCTGCTGCGCCAGATCGTGCCGGCGGTCGCCATGCTCCACGAGCAGGTGCCGGAGGTTGCGCACGGCGCCATCGCCGGAGAGCGGATTGTCGTGACGCCGAATGCGCGCATCATGATGGTGGAGCACGTGCTCGGCGCTGCGCTCGCGGAGCTGCAGTACACCCGCGAGCGCTACTGGAAAGAGCTACGCGTCGCGCTGCCCGGAACCTCCGGACCGGTCGCCTTCAATCACCGGTCGGACGTCGCGCAGTTGGGCGCCCTGGCGCTCTCGCTGATCGTCGGCCGCCCGCTCGCCGACGACGAGCTCGCGTCGCGGCTCGGCGAAGTGGTGGCGTCCTCCTGGGCGATCTCGTCGCGCGGCGGCCTCGAGCCGCTGCCCCATGGCCTGCGCGCGTGGCTGATGCGCGCGCTGCAGCTCGACCCGCGCGAATCGTTTGCCTCGGCGATTGACGCGCACGACGATCTCGAGCGCGTGCTCGGCGACAGCGACTATCTCGCTGCGCCGGCGTCCCTCGAAGCATTCATGACGCATTACCGCGTCGAGACCGGCGCGCCGCCGGCGCCCAACAGCGCGTGGGCCGGCGTGCGCCCGGCCGACCCGGTGCGCCCGAGCGAACCGCCGCCGCCAGCGCCGCGTCCGGTCGAAGCCGTGGCGCCGCCGCCGCGCGTGACGCCGCAGCCGGTGGTTGCGCCGTCGCACTCGGCCGCGCCCGTGGTGAAACCGGCCGAACCGAGCATCGTGAAGCCGGCGGAGGCGAAGCCGTTCGACCACAAGCCATTCGATCGCCAGCCGTTCGATCCGAAATCGCTCGATCCCAAACCAGCCGACCACAAACCGGTCGATCACCAGGCCGCCGATTACAAACCGGTTGTCGAGCAGAAACCGTACGCGCCGGCTGCTGTGACGCCGGAACCGAAATCGCCCGCGCGGCACGTGACGTCGCAGTTCGATCTCCCCACACCGGCTGACGAGCCATCGATGTTCACCGAGCCGCCGGCGCCGCGGAGGCGGTGGTGGCCGGCGGTCGCCGCCGTTGTGGTGCTCGGCCTCGCCGGCATCGCGTGGCCGACGGCGCGGAAGTTCGTCATGCCGGCCGCGGCGGCGACCGAGGGCACGCTCAACGTGACGACCGATCCCGCCGGTGCGCGGCTGTTCGTCGACGGCGTCGAGCGAGGCCAGACGCCGCTGACCGTTGCGCTCAAGCCGGGACCGCATTCGCTTGAAGTCCGCGGCGAAGGCGCGCCGCGGCTGATGCCGGTGACGATCACCGCCGGCGCGCAGCTGACGCAGTATCTCGAGCTGCCGAAAGCGACGGCCGCGGTTGGACAGCTGCTGGTCCGCACCGAACCGGCTGGCGCACGAGTTACCGTTGACGGCGTCGCGCGCGGCCCTTCGCCCGTAACGGTCGCGGCGCTGGCACCGGGCGAGCACGCCGTGCAAGTGGAAAGCGATCTCGGCTCGGTGAAACAGACTGTCGTCGTCGAGGCCGGCAATACCGCGTCGTTGACCGTGCCGCTCGGCGGCGCCGACGGCGCGCCGGTATCAGGCTGGCTGGCTGTCTCCGCGCCCGGCGAGCTGCAGATCTTCGAGAACAAGCGGCTGATCGGCACGACCCAGACGGAGCGGATGATGATCTCAGCCGGCCGTCACGAACTCGAGCTCGTCAACGAAGCGATTGGCTACCGCGCCGTGCGCACCGTGCAGGTGAGCGCCGGCAAGGTCACGCCGGTCAAAATCGAATTCCCGAAGGGGACGATGGCGCTGAACGCGGTGCCATGGGCCGACGTCTGGGTTGACGGCGAAAAGGTCGGCGAGACGCCGATTGGCAATCTGCAGGTGACCATTGGCACACACGACATCGTGTTCCGTAATCCCGACCTGGGTGAGCAGCGCCACAAGGTGACCGTCACGTTGACGGCGCCGGCGCGCCTCAGCGTCGACTTGAGGAAGAAATGAAAGCGCTCTGCTCGCCTGCGTGGATCGGATCGCTGGTTGCGGCGGCTGTCCTGACGGCCTCGACGGCGACGGCGCAGGACCGCGACCTCTCCGCCGCGCGTGAACTCTACGCGTCGGCCGCCTACGAAGACGCGCTCGTCGCGCTCAACCGGCTTCGCTCGACTGATCATCCGCCGAGCCAGTCACCGATCATCGAGCAGTACCGCGCCTTCTGCCTGCTCGCCCTCGGCCGCGCGACCGACGCCGAGCAGGCGATCGAGGCGGTCGTGACTGCCGATCCGTCGTACCATCCCGCGGACAGCGAAGTCTCGCCTCGCATCCGGACGACGTTCGCGGAAGTCCGGCGGCGGATGCTGCCGGTGATCATCCAGCAGAAGTACACGCAGGCCAAGGCCGCCTACGATCGCAAGGACTACGCGGCGGCGGCGAGCGGCTTCAGCCAGGTGCTCGCGACGATGGCGGATCCCGACGTTGCGTCGGAGGCGTCGCGGTCGCCGCTGTCGGACATGCGTGTCCTGGCGATCGGCTTCCAGGAACTCAGCGCGAAGGCCGTTGCCCCACCGCCCGCGCCGCTGCCGGTCGTCCAGACCGCGCCGCCGGCTCCGGCGCCGGCCGCGCCGACTGCGCCATTGGTCCCGCGCGTGTACACCGCCGAAGATCGCACGGTCGTACCGCCGCAGGTCATCAACCAGACGCTGCCAGGGTTTCGCGGCGTGACCCCGGTGGAACGGATCGGCCGGATCGAAGTGACAATCGACGAGACCGGCGCCGTCGAATCGGCGGTGATGACGATGTCGGTAAACACGACCTACGACAAGATGGCCGTCGCCGCCGCCCGCACATGGCGCTACGTGCCGGCAAAGGTTGATGGGACGCCGGTGAAGTTCAAGAAGGTCGTCCAGGTCACGGTCCGGCCGACCACGTAAAAAGGGCTTGCTGGCCTTCGTAGTGTCCGGCTTTAGCCGGACCGTCGCAGCTAGCCCCGAGCCCCTAGCGCCTAGCCCGACACCGAGCAACCGCGCCGCGCCTTAATCCAAGTATTTGACGAACACGACCTCGTCCCGCCGTTCGTTGATCAGCAGTTCGTCCGCTAGCTCGCGAGCGAGCAGAAGGCCTGGGCGCAAGGTCGGCGCTGCGGCGGTATCGGCCGCCGGTTGATCCTGGCGTTGGCCGGGCCCGGCCGTATCGTTCGACCCGCCGATGTCGCTCGCGCGAAACCCATAGCCCGCGTCCGCGATGCGGAACATCAGCATCCGTTTCGCGCGCAGGCACGCAATGCGAACACGATGCTGCTGATCGAAATGACCCTCCCCACCCATCGCGTCGAGCAGCAGTTCCTTGAACACCATGCCCACTGAAGCGCGGATGTCGTCGGGCAAATCCGTTTCGAGGCTCGCCACATAGCCTTCGATCCGGTCGGCGACTTCCTGCGTGCACGGCAGAAGGAGTTCGACCCAGCCGGCGCGCGCCGACAACACGACAATCGATGGCGCGGGCTCGACTGCGGGCGCCTCTTTCACGCCGCCAAGGAGGTTCAGGAGCGGCTGCAGCTCGATCGGTTTGCTGATGAATTGATACGCGTCCTGCCGCAGGCTGAGAAGCACCGTTTCCGGTGTGTCGTCGGCAGTCATCACGATCACACGCGGGCGGCTCGGCCGCGCCTTGAGCTCGCTCAGCACCTGCAGCCCGTTGAGGTGCGGCATCCAGATGTCGAGCAGCACGACGCCCGGCTGCGTGCGCTCCACTTGCTCCAGCGCCTCCCGCCCATCCGCCGCCGTCGTTACCGTGTATCCCGCGTTCGCGATGAGCTGTGCCAGGCCGGAACGCGCCGCCGCATCGTCTTCGGCGATAAGGATCGTGGGGGAGGACATGTGCGCAGATCTAAGCAAGGTGGGTACCCGTGAGCGCTCAAGCACGACGGGTTCGGCGTTCGGGGTTCGGCGTTCTTGGTTCTAGGTTCTAGGTTCTAGGTTCTAGGTTTTTGGTTCGACCCGCCGACCCGCCCGACCTACCCGTTCGCGCGGACGTAGAGGCGGTCGCCTACCGTGACGGCGTGGCGGCGGAGGCTCCCGGCGGCGAGTTCGACGACCGAATGCGCCTTTGCCGCGGCGGCGATGCGCCACGGGCCGAGGTCGTTCACCAGCTTGACGGCGACGCCGTCGCGATCCAGGAAGACGACGTCGATTGGAAAGCGCATGAACGCCGTGTGCACGGCGACGCACGGCGTGAGGACGAGCGCCGCCGAGGGGTCGAGGCTGTCGCGACCGAGCAGGCCGCGGCGGCGTGTCGCGCGCGTCTCGGCGACTTCGACTTCGGTGGCGATCGGCGTTCGCGTGCGCTCGTTGACCAGGAACACCGCCATCAGAACACTCCCGGCACGAGGTGCCAGCCGACGCGCTGGCAGTACCCCTGGTAGGTCTCGTCGGCGCTCAACACCCGCTCTTCCATCAACGCGCGGAAGACGAGCGCGACGTCGGCGATCACGATCATCGCGAAGTTCCACGGCGAGGGGTTCGCGACCAGAAATGCGACGTGGATGATCAGATACCCGGTGTAGATCGGGTGCCGGACGAAGCCGTACGGCCCGCGCACGACGACGCCGCGATTGGCGGGGGCGACGCCGAAGCTGCGGCCGAGCGTCATCTTGCCGACGATCACCAGCGCCAGGCCGATCGCGGACACCATCACCGTCAGCTCGTCGGGCAGGAGGGCCGCGCCGTCAGACGCGCGCTGCATCGGCGGCAACGCCACCGACAGCGTCGTCGTCAGCGCCGCGGCGAACGAGCGATCGACGAGCCGCGCGCGGCGGCGAACCACCGTCAGCACGACGACCAGCGCCTCGCTGGCCAGGAACAGCAGGCCGGTCACGCGCCCGGTGTTCAGATAATCGCGGAGCAGGTTTACCGAGAGCAGCGTGAACAGGATGATCACGCAGACGCGCGCGCAAAGCTCGCGGGCTCGATCGCTCATCAGTGCACCTCTGCGCGCCGCGCCGGCGCGGGCGCCGACGGCTGCCGTGCGGGCGGCGGCGGCGCCACTGTCGGCTGCGAGTCGATGAAGTACGCGGCACAGGCCGCGTCGATCAGTTCGCGGGTGATGACCGGCTCCATGCCGCGGTAGCGGCACAGCGCGATCACCTGATCGAGCAGGTCGCGCGGGTGACAGGCGCGCAGCGGTCTGTTGAACGGCTGATAGTGGCGGCGGTGCAGGTACGCGACCATGACCTGGTGGAAGCGCATCTTGCGCCGGCGGCAGTTCAGCTCGAAGATCCGCGTGAACTCCTCGATCGAGGGATCGCAGACGGGAATCTTGTAGGGGATGCGGCGCAGGAACGCTTCGTCGGCGAGCGACTCGGGGTTGAGGTTGGTCGCGAAGCAGACGAGGACGTCGAACGGCACCTGGAATTTCTTGCCGGTGTGCAGCGTGAGGTAGTCGAAGCGGCTCTCGAGCGGCACAATCCAGCGGTTCAGCAGATCTTCCGGACGCATCCGCTGGCGGCCGAAGTCGTCGACCAGGAACACGCCGCCGTTGGCCTTCAGATGAATCGGCGCTTCGTAGAACTTCGAGATCGGGTTGAAGGTGAGGTCGAGCATGTCGAGCGTCAGCTCGCCGCCGACCATCACGACCGGCCGCTTGATGCGCACCCACCGGCGATCGCGCTGGCCGCTGGTCACGACGACCGAGGCGCCCTCGTCTTCTTCCCGGTCGAGCGCTTCGTGCACGATCGGGTCGTACATCGTGATCGTGCTGCCGTCGACATCGATCGCGTGCGGCATGTACATGTCGCCGCCAATCGTCTTGCCCATGCCCTCGGCGATCACGGTCTTCCCGTTGCCGGGAGGTCCGTAGAGAAACACCGCCTTGTTGGCGTTGACCGCGGGACCGAGCTGCTCGAGGAGATCCTCTTTGATGATCAGGTGCGAAAAGCCGTTGCGCAGGCGATCGCGTTCGAGATAGCCGCGCGCCGCGGTCATCGCGTTGATCGACGCGATGTAGGTGTTGAGCGGCACCGGCAGCGGCCCCACGTAGCGGCTCACGCTGAAGTACTGTTCGGCGCGCGCCCGGCCGCCATCGGTGAGCGCATAGCGATAGCTCGCGGCGCCGGCGCCTGACGCGCCTTTCACTTCGACCAGCCGCTCGGCGCGCACGCGCTCGACGATCGGCTCGAGCAGCGTGAACGGCAGCCGCATCTTGTCGGCAACGGCGATCCCGGTCGCCTCGCCGGTGTGCAGCGTCTTGATCAGCAGCTGCTCGACTTGATCGATGCCAAGCCCGGTCGCCTCGAGCGAGGTCGGCACGGGCGGAACGGCTGCGAGTCTCTCAGTGGCCACGTTTTCGAGTCCCCTCGTCCCCTAGTTCCCGAGTCCCCAGTCCCTGCCCCTGACAGCAAGCCCCGAGCGCCCAGCCCCGACGTCTAGGGGTTGGTCATCGGCATCAGCACCTGGACGAACTTGATCGCCGCAGGACCGATGGTCACCACCCAGATGGCCGGGAAGATGCAGAACACCAGCGGAAACACCATCTTGACGCCGGTCTTCGCCGCGGCTTCCTCGGCGCGCTGACGGCGCTTGGTGCGCACGGTCTCGGAGTGCACGCGCAGCGACTGCGCCACGCTGGTGCCGAACTTATCGGTCTGCACGAGCATCGCCACCAGCGAGGAGATGTCGTCGACGCCGGTGCGCGTTGCCAGGTTGTGCAGCGCCTCGGAGCGCGCTTTGCCGGCGCGCAGCTCGAGGTTGATGAGCCCGAGTTCAGACGAGAGATCCGGGTGCGCGAAATCGAGCTCGGTGCTGACCCGCTGAATCGCCTGGTCGAGGCCGAGGCCCGCCTCGACGCTGACGACGAGCAGGTCGAGCGCGTCGGGGAGACCGAGGCGAATCAGGTGCTGCCGCTTCTTGGCCATCCGCGCCAGCGCCATGCCCGGCAGCAGGTAGCCGAGCGCGCAGGCGCCGAGCCCCATCAGCAGGTTCGGCCGGCCGACGAGCGGCGACATCAGCACCGCGAAGCCGAAGAGCGCGCAGGCCA
>Ga0075435_100002453_pt1 | contig 12316 bp, 14 predicted proteins | sample RhiMethybrSRZTD4_FD_75302 | JGI IMG/M metagenome (GOLD analysis project Ga0075435, IMG submission 75302) | Populus rhizosphere microbial communities from Tennessee, USA - Rhizosphere MetaG P. TD hybrid SRZTD4 | ecosystem: Host-associated > Plants > Roots > Rhizosphere > Soil | place: USA... | reverse complement strand
GACGGGGGTAGGACGGCGAATGCGCTCCCGATGTAGCGTTGTCCGATCCGGGAGACGAGGATGAGCGTGTTCATGATGCTGCAGGTGGAGGGAGACCCGAGCCGCATGGCCGAGGTCACGTCGGACGAGGGGCGGTGGCAGAGCATCAACGCGCGGGCCAGGGAGCATGGCGCGATCCACCATCGGTTCTTCGCGAGCGCCGACGGCGGAACGATCGCCGTGTTCGACGAGTGGGAGTCCGAGGAGGGGTTCCACGCGTTCTTCAACGCGAGCCCGGAGATCCCCCAACTGATGCAGGAGGCGGGGGTCAGCGGCGAGCCGCGGATCGCGTTCTGGCGCCCGCTCGACACGCCGGACCAGTTCTAGCGATGGCGGACCTGCCCCTCACCGGTGGTTGCCTGTGCGGGGGCGTCCGCTTCCGGGTCGACGCGCCGCTCGTCGTCGCGACCTACTGCCACTGCACACGCTGCCAGCGCCGAACGGGCACGGCGGCGTCGGCGCAGGCCCGGATCCAGCCCGGTTCGCTGACCGTGACCCAGGGCGAGGAGCTGATCCGCACGTACGCGCCGCCGGACGGCTTTCCCAAGCTGTTCTGCGGTGCGTGCGGATCGGCCCTCTGGAGCCGCAGCCCCGACGACCCGGAGATCATGAGCGTGCGCCTCGGCGCGTTCGACGGCGATCCCGGCATCCGCCCGTCGCTGCGCCAGTTCTGCGCGTACGCCGCCGCCTGGGAGGACATCCCGGAAGACGGCCTCCCGCGCCACGCCGAGCGCCCGTAACGGACCCGCCACACGGGGTCAGACCCCTTCTGGCGGGGTGATGCGGGCGCCGCGGACGCCGACTGCACAGATCGTCGTGTGCGCATTTCTTCTTGCAAATTTAACAAATGACCCGAACGGGGGAATCGCGCGCCACCGGGCTGCGGCTAGATGAGAGAGCTTTTCGGAAAACCCCCTCTCCCCCCCGGTGAGGTGCCACATGGATTCCCCTGCTCCAGGCGTCCCCCGTAACGCGGTCGACGAGCGCTTCTTCCATGAATGGGTCGCGTTCGGAATGCTCGAGCTGGCGGTGTACCTGACCCGCCACGCCCAGTTCGCTGCCTACTGCATCGAGCGCGACCTGCGCCGGGCCTCCAGGCGCGGCGCCAGATAACCGTCTAGATCTTGCGGACGCGCACGGCGGTGCCGTACGCGCAGATCTCGGTCCACGTTCCACCCATCTCGGACGTGTCGAAGCGCATCGCGAGGACGGCGTTCCCGCCGCGCTTCTGCGCCTCCTCGGTGAGCCGCTCGATCACCTGCTCACGGCTGTCGGCGAGCGCCTTCGTCATGCCCTTGAGCTCGCCGCCGACGAGCGACTTGAGCCCGGCGCCGATCTGGGAGCCGACGTTGCGCGACCGCACGGTCAGGCCGAACACCTCGCCCAGCACCTCCTCCACCTCGTAGCCGGGGACGTCGTTGGTGGTCGTGATCAGCATCGGCGGGACTCTAGACGGTTGACGGTCAGGCGGGCGGGATCTTGCGTCCGGGATTGGCAAGCCGGGCCGGATCGAGCGCATCCGCCACCGCTCGCTGCGCATCGAGCAGCTCCGGCGCCAGGCCCGCGGCCGTCGCGAGCTTCACGACGCCGATGCCGTGCTCGGCCGTGAGCGAGCCGCCGAGAATCCGGGGCACCTCGTGGAACGCGTCCGCGACGGTCTCGGCCTCCCGCAGCGCGACGCGGTCGGCGCGGTCGACGAGCACCGACGCGTGCACGTTCCCGTCGCCGGCGTGCCCCCAGCAGGCAACCTCGGCGCCGTGCTCGCGGCCGATCCGCTCGAGCATGTCGAGGGCGTCGCCGAGCCGGTCGAACGGGACCGCGAAGTCCTCGGACACCTTGCCGCCGCGCACGGCGACGACGGCCGGCGATACGCCGTCGCGCCACGACTCGAGCGCGCGCTGCTCGCCGGGCGAGTCCGGCGCGTCGACCGCCGTCGCGCCGGGGGCGAGCGCCTCGACGAGGATGTCCCGCTCGGCCCGCGCGATCGTGGCCGGGCCGGCCGACTCCGCGATGACGGCGAACGACCCGAGCGCGGCGTGGCGCGGATAGGTGGCGGCCGCCGCGGCGAACGCCCGCTCGTCGACGAACTCGAGCGCGGTCGGCACGCACCCGCACGCCATCACCGACTCGAGCCCGGCGACGCCGGCACGGCGGTCGGGGTAGAGCGCGATTGCGGGCAGGATCACCTCCGGCCGGGGCAGGAGCCGCAGCCACGCGGCCGTGATCACGCCGAGGGTGCCCTCCGAGCCGACCGCGAGGCCGGTCAGGTCGAGCGTCTCGACGTTCTTGCGGGCGGCGCCGCCGGCGACGAGCAGCTCGCCCGAGGACAGCACGAGCTCGATCCCGGTGACGAACGAGCGCACCGTCCCGTGCCGGAACGACCGCGGCCCGCCCGCGTTCGTGGCGATGTTCCCGCCCACCTGCGACTGCTCGGCGGCGCCCGGGTTGGGCGCGAACCAGAGTCCCTCGCCCGCCGCGGCCTGGTGCAGCGCGCGGGTCGTGAGCCCGGCCTCGACGGTCATCCGCCAGGCCTGCGGCACCGCCTCGCGCACCCGGGTCATGCGGGCGAGCGCGATGACGAGGGCCCCGGCGTCCGGCATCGCGCCGCCGGCGTACCCGGTCCCGCCGCCGCGCGGGACGAACGGCACGCCCGCATGCGCGCACCAGCGCACGACGGCCGCGACCTCCTCGGTCGAGCCCGGGAACACGGCGCCGAGCGCGTCGCCGGCGAGCCCGCGCGTCTCGGTCATGTCGCGCAGGAGCGACCGGTCGGCGACCGGGACCTGGACTGCGTCGTCGCCCACGATGCGGGCGAGGTCGCGCCGCGCGGCGGCCGCGGTCCGGCTCATGTGTCGGGGTTCTAGCATTGGGGCGTGGCCGCCGAGCCCGCTATCGCAGTCCGCGACCTGCTCGTGCGCCGGGGCGGCGTCGACGTGCTCCACCGGATCGGCCTCGAGGTGTCGGCGGGCACGGTGACCGGCCTGCTCGGCCCGAGCGGCTGCGGCAAGTCGACGCTCATGCGCGCCATCGTCGGCGTGCAGATCGTCGCCTCGGGGACGGTGACCGTGCTCGGCGAGCCGGCCGGGTCGCGGTCGCTGCGGGCGCGCGTCGGCTACGTGACCCAGGCGCCGTCGGTCTACGGCGACCTGTCGGTGCGCGAGAACCTGCGCTACTTCGCCGCAGTGCTCGGCACACCACCGGAGCGCGTCGACGCCGTCATCGCGACCGTCGGCATGGACGCGTTCGCCGGCCGCGTGGTGGGGTCGCTCTCCGGCGGCCAGCGCGCGCGGGTGTCGCTCGCGACCGCGCTCCTGAACGAGCCGCCGCTGCTCGTGCTCGACGAGCCCACCGTCGGCCTCGACCCGCTGCTCCGGCGCGACCTGTGGGAGACCTTCGCCGGGCTGGCGGAGGCGGGCACGACACTGCTCGTGTCGAGCCACGTGATGGACGAGGCCGACCGCTGCAGCCATCTGCTCTTGATGCGCGACGGCCACATCCTGGCGGCGCAGACGCCGGAGGAGCTGCGCGGGGAGACCGGCGAGGACGACCTCGGCGAGGCGTTCGTGCGCACGATCGAGCGGTGGGAGACTGAGGCGGCGCGGTGAGTCTCCGCATCACGACCGCGACGGCCGCCCGCGTGATGCTGCAGCTGCGCCGCGACCCGCGCACGATCGCGATGCTGCTCCTCGTCCCCTGCCTGCTCGAGGTGCTGCTCTACTACGTCCTCGACGGCCAGCCGCTCGTGTTCCAGCGCATCGGGGCGCCGCTGCTCGGGATCTTCCCGTTCATCAGCATGTTCCTCGTCACCGCGATCACCATGCTGCGCGAGCGCACGACCGGGACGCTCGAGCGACTGATGTCGATGCCGCTCGGAAAGCTCGACCTGCTGTGCGGGTACGGGATCGCCTTCGGGATGGTCGCGGCCGTGCAGGCGGCGCTCACGGCCGGCGTGGCCTTCGGCCTGCTCGACCTGCAGGTGGCCGGGTCGGAGTGGGCGGTCGCCGGGCTCGCGATCGCAAACGCGATCCTGGGAATGGCGCTCGGTCTGTTCGTGAGCGCCTTCGCGCAGACCGAGTTCCAGGCGGTGCAGTTCATGCCCGCCATCGTCATCCCGCAGCTGCTCCTGTGCGGGCTGCTCGTGTCGCGCGACGACATGGCCGGCTTCCTCCAGGTCGTCGCGGCGGTGCTGCCGCTGACCTACGCCTACGACGGGCTCGAGCGGGTCACGACGACGGGATTCGATTCCACCGCACTTCGCGACCTGATCGTCGTGATCGGGGCGACCCTGCTCGCCCTGGCGCTGGGGGCGACCACCCTGCGCCGGCGCACGCCCTAGGCGACCGCGTCGGCAGGCGGCGAGACGTAGTTCGGGCGGATGTACGCCGCGGCGAAGCCGGCCCGCAGGATGTTGCGGTAGGAGATGGTCGGACGGTCGTCGACGATCTCGCCGGTCTCGGTGACCACAACCTCCGCACCGGCCGCGCGGGCGGCGCCGATGCGCGTGGCGATGAGCGCCGACTGGGCCCCGCGGCGGCGGTGGGCGGGCAGCGTCGCCGCCTGTCCCAGCCAGCCATGGCGGCCGTGGACGAAGAGCGCGCCGCAGGCGACCGGCACACCGCCGTCGTGGGCCAGGTACCAGCTCCATCCGGGCCTGCCGGGCAGGTGGGAGAGCATCGCCGTCACCGACTGCGGGATCTCGAAGCCGGCGGCCAGGACGGCGGTGAACTCCTCCGCCCGCTCCGGGCCGATCCGCTCGATGCGAAGGCCGGTCACCGGCGCCGGCGGCTCCGCGGCCGCCCGGGCGAACTTCACCCACGCGTGGGCGGGCTCGTAGCCGCGCTCGCGCAGCATCGCCGCGACGCCCGCCGGGCGGGCGCCGGGTGCGAGCGCGATCGAGTGGCGCACCGAGCCGTAGACGTCGGCGATCCGGTCGAGCACCTCGTCCGAGACGGCCTCCTCGATGCCAAGGCCGATGACGCGGTTGATGGTCACCTCCTCGAGCCGCGGCGCGACGGCGCACACCGCCCCGCCGCCCAGGCGCACGGCATCGGCGCCGAACGCGTCGGCGACGGCGGCCGCCTCGACGAGCTCGAGTCCGGGATCGTCGGGGGTCACTGCTGCGGCGGGCGCAGCGCGGGCATGTAGCCCTCCTGCTCCAACCAGTGGCCGCCGTCGATCGTCAGGTTCTCACCGGTGATGTAGCCGGCGCGGCGCGAGCAGAGCGCGGTCGACCACCAGGCGATCTCCTCGACCGTCGCGAGCCGGCCGGCGGGAACGCTCGCCGCCACCCGGGCCTCGTCGGCTGGCGTGGGCCAGAGGGCAGCGCCGGCGCCCTCGGTCGCGGTCGGGCCCGGGCAGATCGTGTTCACGCGGATGCCGTGCGGCGCCCACTCGACGGCCAGCGTGCGGGTCATCGCCAGCAGGCCCGCCTTGGCGGCGGCGGAGTGCACCGTCCCCGGCCCGCCCGTCCAGGCGTAGCTCGCGATCACGCTGAGGATCGCGCCGCCGTCGCCCTGGGCGATCATCTGGCGGGCGGCGGCGCGGGCGCACAGGAAGCCGCCGTCGAGCACGATCGACGTCACCGCCCGCCAGCCGTTCGGCGACAGGTCCTCGGCCCTGACGACGAAGTTGCCGGCGGCGTCGTTCACGAGCACGTCGACGCGGCCGAACCGCGTGACGGCGGCCGCCACGAGCGCGTCCACCTGCTCGGGCATGCGCACGTCGGTCGGCTGCGCCAGCCCGTCCCCGCCGACCCTCTCGATCAGCGCGACGGTTTCGTCGAGCGGCTCCGGACGGCGGCCGGCGACGACCACCGCCGCACCGAGGCGGGCGAACTCCACGGCCATCGCCCGGCCCATGCCGCTTCCCCCGCCGGTGACGACGGCCACCTGGCCGTCGAAGCTCCCGCTAGCCAGCATCGCTCTCTCCCTCCTCCCGCACGATCACCCGGGCATCGAGCGCGAGCGCGCCCGACGGCGTGACCAGGAGCGGGTTGACCTCGATCTCGGCGACGTCCGGCCGCGCCGCCGCCACCTGCGAGAGCGCGGCCGCGGCCCGGGCGGCCGCCGCCACGTCGAGCGGCGGCCGGCCGCGCACGCCCGCCAGGAGCGGCGCCCCGCGCAGCGAGCGCAGCAGCCGCTCTGCGGCGACGGCGTCGAGCGGCGCCAGGTCGATCGCGACGTCCTCGAACACCTCGGCGTAGACCCCGCCCAGCCCCACCATCGCGACCGGCCCGAAGCGTGCGTCGGCGCGCGCGCCGACGATCAGCTCGATGCCCTCGTGCAGCGGCGCCATCCGCTCGAGCGAGAGCGTCTTCGGCGCCAGCCGCTCGGTCAGGTCGTGCACCGCGACGACCAGCGCTGCGGGGTCGCGGATGCCGACGACGACCCCACCGGCGTCCGACTTGTGCAGCGCGTCGACGGCCTTCAGCACGACCGGGTAGCCGACATCGCCGGCGGCGGCCAGCGCCTCCTCGGGCCCGGTCACGCGAACGGCGCGGGCGAACGGCACCCCGGCGGCCTCGAGCAGCGCGCGGCTGCCGAAGTAGCCGGGCTCGATCGGCTCGGTGGACGCAGGCGGCAGCGCCGGCGCACCCGGCGGGTGCGGCCGCGTGCGCAGCCCGGCCAGCGCGCCGGCGGCGGCCTCGATCGCCGTGTAGACGGGCACCCCGCCCTCGCGCAGCGCCTGGGCCGTGGGCGAGTCGGCGTACATCGAGTGGGCCACCATCGGCCGCCCGCTGTCGGCGACCGCGACCGTGATCGCGCGGGCGACCTCGACCTCCGCGGCGGCGAAGTGCTCGGAGTACTGGCTGTAGCCGCCGAAGTAGCCGGTCAGGAGCACGCCGTCGACCTCGCCCGACTCGAGCAGCGTCCGCGAGACGTTCGCGTAGGAGTTGAAGTCCTGCTCGCCGCCGCCGGCCAGGTCGACCGGGTTGCGGGTCGCGGCGGTGTGCGGCAGCTGGGCCGCGAGAGCCGCCGAGAGCCCGTCGGACAGGCGCGGCAGCTCGAGACCGGCCGCCGTGACGACGTCGCAGGCGACCGCACCGTGGCCGCCGCCGTCGCCGACGACGGCGATGCGGTCGCCACGCAGCGGGTGTGTGCGCACGAGCGCCTCGATCAGGTCGACCATCTGGTGGGGCGTCTGCACGACGTGCACGCCGGCCGCCCGGGCGGCCGCGGCCACCACGGCCGTGTCGCTCACGAGCGCGCCCGTGTGCGAGCGGGCAGCGCGGGCGCTGGCCTCGGACGCGCCCACCGTCAGGAGCACGACCGGCTTGCCCGCGGCGGCGGCTGCGTCGACGAACGCGCGGCCGTCGCGGAAGTCCTCGGCGTAGACGGCGATCACCTCGGTGATCGGGTGCTCGGCGAACGCGGTGACGAGCTCGGCCAGGTCGACGTCGGCCTGGTTCCCGATCGAGGCGAAGCGCGAGAAGCCGAGCCCGGCCTCGCGGGCCAGGATCCCCAGCTCGAGGGCGAGGTTGCCGCTCTGCGATGCAAGGCCGATCGAGCCGGGCGGGAACTCGTTCGACGCCAGGCCGAGGTCGGACGCCGCGTCGTAGACGCCCAGGCAGTTCGGGCCGAGCAGGACCGCCCCGGCGTCGCGCACGCGCCCGACCAGGGCCCGCTCCCGCGCGCTGGCCTCCTCGCCGAGCTCGCCCAGCCCCGCGGTGATGCCGATCAGCGCCCGCGCGCCGGCGGCGAGCGCGTCGTCGACGGTCTGCTCGAACGCGGCCGCGGGCACCGACACGACCACCAGCTCGGGCGCGTCGGGGAGCTCGCTGAGCGACCGGTAGGCGCTTCGGCCGAGGACGTTCCCGCCGTTGCGGTTCACCAGGTAGACGGGCCGGCGGTGCTCCCCCTTGAGCGCGCCGCGGCCGAGCCAGTTGCCCCACTTGGCCGGGTCGTCGGACGCGCCGACGACGGCCACGGAACGGGGATCGAAGAGCGGGCGCAGGTCTCGTGCCATGGCGGCGTATGCTCGCATGGCGGCGCACCAGGCGGGGTCAGACCCCACCGACCCACGGAGGACCAGCGTGGGTGGGGTCTGACCCCGGGTGGTCGCGGGTCGAGAACCGCGCCCCGTCGTCGATCGCCAGGGTGGGGACTGTCCCCGCGCGGCGGGGGCAGTCCCCGATCAGCGCTCCAGGATCGCCTTCGCCGCGGCGCGGCCGGTGCGCACCGCGCCCTCCATGTAGCCCGCCACCCAGTGATCCGAGCCGGCCACGTAGAACGGCGGTTCGTGGGTGCCGTGCAGCCGTCCCACGGCCATCACGTCGCCCGGCGCCCACTGCGTCACGTAGCCGAGCGTCCACGGATCGACGCCCCAGTCGCGCTGCAGGTAGGCGACGGGGTCGCGGGCCCGGTCGTCGTAGATGCGCGCGAGCGCGGCGAGCACCTCCGCCCTGCGCACGTCGTCCGCAGTCGACAGGTGGTAGAGCAGCCGCTCGGGCGGGACGAGGATGGAGAGCACGCCCTCGCCCTGCGGCCAGGTGGAGCCGAACAGGTTCTCGCTCTCGCAGAGACCGTTCTGACCCAGCTCGCGCCAGAACGACGAGCGATAGGCGACGACGACCTTGCCGGCCCGGGCGTGGCGCTGCCGCCGCAGCGACGCCAGTCGCTCGGGCGAGATCCCCTCCAGCGCGATGTCGCGCAGCGGGCCGACCGGCACGGCGCACACGACGGCGTCGCCGGCCACACGCGAGCCGTCGTCCAGGAACGCCTCCACGCCGCTCCCAATCGCGATGCGGCGCACCGGCGCGGCCAGCCGCAGCCGGTCGCCGAGCTCCTCGGCCATCCGCAGCGCGACCGTCGCCGACCCCTCGGCCACCGTCAGGTTCTCCCACACGTCGAAGTCGTACTCGCCGAGCGACCCGGCGACGGCGTCCATGCGCAGGACGGCGAGCAGCGACGTGCGCTCGCCCGACCCGCCGGCGTGGCCCAGCGCCTGCACCTCGCGGGCGCGGATGAGCCCCGGCGTTGCGCCGGCCTCGCGCAGCCAGTCGTTGAGCGAGAGCCGGTCGAGCCGCTGCGCGTCCGGGTGGCTCCATGGGTCGCCGGGGTCGACGGTCGACGAGAGCTCGGCAAAGCGGGCACCGATGCGGGCCGCGATCTCCCGCTCGGCGTCGGTCAGCCAGGGGAGGACGCCGCCGATCCATCTGCCGTCGACCAGGTCGACCGTGGTCTCGCCCGGCTCGGCGACGTAGCTCGGCCGCGTCGTCAGGCCGAGCTCCGCCACGAGCCCGAGATAGGCGGTATGGAAGTCGCCGACGAGCTCGCCGCCGAGCTGGACCGTGCGGCCGTCGGCGATCTCCGCCTGCTCGACGCGGCCGCCGGGGCGGTCGCGGGCTTCCAGTACGGCGACGTCGCAGCCGGCGCCCGCCAGGTCTCGGGCCGCCGCGAGCCCGGCCAGGCCGGCGCCCACGACCACCACCTTCGTCATCGCGCGTCCGGCCCGTGCACCCGGTGCAGGAGCGCCTGCACGCGGTCGCGCTCGGCGTCGACGACCGGCTCCTCGCCGGGCACGGTCAGCGCGAGCAGGTAGTGGTTCCAGAGCACGTCGACGACCAGGCCGGCGAGGGCGTCGGGCCCGGAGTGGTCGAGGTAGCGCTGGAGCAGTTCGCGCCGCTCGCGCAGGTACGCCAGCCAGTCCGCGTACGAGCCGTGCAGGATGATCCGCTCCACCCGCTCGATCTCGGCCTGCTCGCCGCCGGCCGGCTCGTCGAGCGCCGCCTGCAGCGCGGCCACCGCAGCGGGCAGCTGGGACTCGCCCTCGGGGGTCAGGAACAGCCAGCGGTCGCGCCAGTCCTCGTCGTGCGCGAACGGGGCCTTCGGGGTGGGGGCGTTGACGCTCATCGGGTCGGCGGGGTATCCTGACTGATCAGTCAGTCAGGATACCGCACCATCATGACCGAGCAGACCGCCAATCGCAAGCACCTGATCCTGGACGCCGCCTGCCGCGCGATTGCGGCCACGGGCGCCGCCGCGATGCGCGTGTCCGACGTGGCCCGCGAGGCCGGCGTCTCGACCGCGCTCGTGCACTACTACTTCCCCTCGCGCGCCGAGGTGATCGTCGAGGCGTTCGCGCACGCCGACGACCTCGCCGACGCCGTCGCGGAGGAGCATCTCGCCCAGCTCGCGAACGGGCGCGAGCGGGTCGAGCGGCTGATCCTGACGTGGGCCGGCGACGACCCCGCGATCCGCACGAACTGGGCCGTCTGGAACGAGATGTGGCAGTACGCGGCCCACAACGAGGAGGCCCGCGTCATGGTGGCCGAGTCGCACCAGCTGTGGCTCGACCAGGTCGCCCAGCTGATCGCGGAGGGCGTCGCCGACGGGTCGATCCGCGCCGACGTCGACGTCGACGGCGCCGCCCGGCGGCTGGCAGCGTGCGTCGACGACTGGGGGCGCGAGACGCTCATCGGGATGCGCACGCCGGCGGGGATGCGTTCGGCGCTCGCCGCCGCGACGGCGCACGAGCTCGGGCCCGTGCCGCGCGCGCGGGGGAGGGCGGCATGAGTGCCGAGGTCGCCCCTCGCACCCTCCCGGCGTGGGCCTATCGCAGCCCGGAGCTCTACCAGGCCGAGCGGCGCGAGATCTTCGCCCGCAACTGGCTCCTGGTCGGCCACACGAGCCAGCTGCGCGAGCCCGGCGACTACGTCTCGATAACCATCGCCGGCGAGCCGATCGCCGTCGTCCGCGGCAAGGACGGCGAGCTGCGCGCCTTCTCGAACGTCTGCCGCCACCGCGCCGCCCGCGTCCTCGACGGCGCCGGCAACTGCGGCAAGGCGATGCGCTGCCCCTACCACGGCTGGACGTACGGGCTCGACGGGCGCCTGCTGGCGATCCCCGAGAAGACCGGATTCCCCGGCTTCGACAAGGACGCGAACGGCCTCTGGCCGCTGTCGGTCGGGGTCGCCGCCGGCTTTGTCTTTGCGAGCCTCTCGCCCGACCCGCCGCCGCTGTCCGAGTACCTGGGGCCGTTCGGGGAGTGGCTCGCGCCCTACCGGCCCGAGCGGCTGGTGAAGAACGCCGAGGCCACCGACGTGCTCCCGATCAACTGGAAGAACTCGATCGACAACTATCTCGAGGGCTACCACATCCCGGTCGGCCACCCCGGCCTGCTGCGAATGCTCGACTACAAGCGCTACCTCGTCGAGACGACCGACGCGCGGGTGTCGATCGCCCGCAGCCCGATGCGCGACAAGACCTCGCCGAACCTGCAGGAGCGGCTCTACCAGCGCCTGATGCGGCCGATGCCGGGCCTGCGCGAGCCGGAGAACCGGGAGTGGAACTTCGTCTTCGCGTTCCCCGCGATGACGTTCAACCTCTACCCCGACCAGATCGACTTCTGGCTCAACTACCCGCTGGACGAGCGCCGCACCCTGTCGGTGTGGCAGTCGTTCCGGCCGCCCGAGACGGCCGGCCGCCGCGACCGGATCGTCCGCCGCCTGAACACGCGCATCAACAGCCTCGTCCAGCACGAGGACAACGACCTGACCGCCCGCGTGCAGGAGGGGCTCGGCTCGAGCCTCTACCGCGCCGGGGTGATCGGGGCCCGCGAGAACGGCCTGCTGCACTTCCACGACCTGATCAGAGACGCCATCCCCGCGACGGCGATCGACGACGAGGCCGAGGGCGTCCGTGCCCTCGCCGCCGGGGCGCCTGCGTGAACGAGCGCATACCCTCGGAGCGTCAAACCGACCCGAGGGGAGTATCGTCGTAGCCAGCGTGACCCACCACGGGAGGGACCGATGACGCTGCATCCGAAGGAGCCGCGCGGCCACACGCGGCGCGATCTGCTGGCGCGCGCGGGAGGCGCGGCCCTCGGCCTTTCGAGCGCGGGCTCCATCCTCGCCGCCTGCTCGAACAGCACCTCGACGGGCGGTGGGCCGAGCAGTGCCGGCGCGGCCCCGACGGGCCCCGGCGGCCTGCCCCTGGCCCGGCCGGACACGCGGGTGACGCTGCCGCGCTGGGAGGACCCGATCGCGTCCGGCATGAAGCCCGAGACCGGCGGCGAGTTCGAGGTCTTCAACTACCCGGACTACCTGTACACGAAGCTCCTCAAGGAGTTCTGCGCCAAGTACGACGTGAAGCCGGTCTACACGCCCTTTGACAACATCGCGTCCGGCATCCAACGGCTCGCCTCCGGGTCGGTCTCACCGGATGTGATGGAGATGACGCCCGACAACCTCGACCAGGTCGTCGCCGGCAAGCTCATAAAGCCGCTCAACCTGGACTACATCCCCAACCTCCAGAAGAACGTCTGGCCTCAGCTGGTC
>Ga0075435_100002452_pt1 | contig 12316 bp, 16 predicted proteins | sample RhiMethybrSRZTD4_FD_75302 | JGI IMG/M metagenome (GOLD analysis project Ga0075435, IMG submission 75302) | Populus rhizosphere microbial communities from Tennessee, USA - Rhizosphere MetaG P. TD hybrid SRZTD4 | ecosystem: Host-associated > Plants > Roots > Rhizosphere > Soil | place: USA... | reverse complement strand
GAGGAATTTCGAACAGGAACGTCGTGCGAGGCCGAGACGTGTGCTGCTCATCGAGGACGGCGCCGATGCGCGACAGCGATTGCGACTGATGCTCGAGCTCGCCGGACACGAGGTGTACGGTGCGGCCGACGTCTTGGGCGGCCTCGAACTCTTGAAGACGGTGCGCCCGGACGTGGGCATCATCGACGTCAGTTCTCCGATCGTGGACCGTCGCCTCGTCGCCAAGCGGATCCGCAAGGAGCCGCACGGTCGTGAGATGCTGCTGGTGGCGCTCAGTGCCCGCGGCGCGCCGGAGGGCTCGAACCGTCCGGTGGAGGACGGATTCGACGTTCACCTGGTCGATCCTGTGGACCCCGAGCACCTTGCGCGTGTGCTCGCCGACGCGGCCACACAGGCACACTCGGCGGGATATTAGCGGATGACGTCTCTAAGCGTCGGATTCTTCTCCTGTTCGAGAGTCCCGATGACAACATGATCTGCCGGTACTGCGGACTCGAATCCACCGTCTCCCATGCAAGCGCGCACGAGTGCATCGCCGAACTGAGGCGCGAGGGACGTCGACTGAGGGACCATTTGCGGATCGGCGCGCCGAGCGACGAGGCCGGTCCGCCAGCGACGCCCGCACAGGACGATGTCAGAGCCAGAGCGCCTCGGCTCGCTCCGATGTGTCGCGCTGACAAGTAGTCCCCGCTTCGCGCTTCTCCAGCGAAGGCCCGCTGAAGCCCGCAACATCAGCGTCGCACGGTGCCCACGCGGGATCGCCGACCTGTCCCCAATTGCACAGCGCGAATCCGTCTTGGCGCCGATACTGACTGACGGTAGGGTGACATGATCAGCAGCAACCGCCTTCGTCATGTTCCTGTCGCCGCGGCGCATCACATCGCGTGTGCCGTCGTACCAACCGGCTTCAACGCCCGCTGGGCCGCGTGGGTGGCGCGAGGACGCGTTCACGAGCATCGCGTGCGGCGCAGGTTCGTGACGTGGCTCTCGACTGCGGTCGTCGGAGCCGCCCTCGTCTATGGAGTCCTCAGATGGTGACCGCGGCCGGCGGGAGTGCTGACTCGGCGAGTGCTGACTCGGCGACCGTACGACGCACCGCCGGGACATCACGACGGGACCACGATTTCCACAAAGGAGCGATCGAGGACGATCGCCCAAGCGCGACGACGAACGCGCCCGGATTGGATGACGATGGGCTGCCGAACGACGACGTGGCGATCGCCGAGAGTGCGCTTGCCGCCAGAGCGGACGGATCTCAGGGATGAACGACGACACGACGGCGCAACCGATCGCGTCTCGTTCGAGTTGAGGCGCGTATTCCGGCAGAAAGTTGCGGGCGCGGCGCGTGATCGATCTGCCCGGCCGCGTCGGACGGCCTGAAGGCCGTCCTCTGCGGTCTCGTGTCGCGAATTTTCGAACGCGTCCTTCATTTGCTCGATGCCGCTACCCCAAGCTGCGACGACCGCTCAGCAGCTGGACGATGAACAGCACCAGAGCGACGACTAACAGCAGATGAAGGACCGGGCCGACCGTGAACGTCCCCATAAGACCGAGGAACCACGCGATCAGGAGAACGACGGCGATTGTGTACAGCATGGTGATTCTTTCCTTTCAAGTGCGAGTCAGTTCACGACACACGACACGACACGAGCGGAGCGATCCGCGAATCCTGCGCACGTCAGTCTGCGGCAACTGCGGGCGTGTGTCTGTGCGTTTGAGCACACGCGACATGTCGGAGCCGTGCGTCCGCTCCGCGCCGTCCGCGTTCGTGGTGCACGATGACTCGATCCGACGAATTCGCGCCGGTCGAATCCAATACGCTCGATCCTAGGCGCGCTTTCGAACACCCGACACCAACAGGACGATACCGCCGGCCACTGCCGCAATGCCGACGAGCGGCGGCAGCGGCAGCGTCCTCTCCCGATCGGCCGTCGCGTGGATCGGTCCGATGTCGACGACCGTCTCACGGCTCGAGTACGTGATGGCCTGGTAGAGGAGGGCCGCCGCGCCGAGCACGATCAACACCACGCCGGCGAATGTGATCTTCATGCGCCAGCGTGGCACGTCTCGAGCTCTCTGGCTGTGCACAACCGAACAGCATGCAGCCAGCACAGGTCCTACAGTTGCGATGGTTCGAAACGACTCATCGCGTCATCCACATCCTGCCGGTCGCCGCGATTGTCATCGTGTTGCTTCGCGTGATCCAGGAGTGGATCCCGCTGCATGGAAAATCGCAGTCCGCCGCGCTTTGTTGTCGCCGGCGCGACAAAGGTCGAACACCTCGAATGCCGTAACCTGGAGAAAACCGTATGAAGCCTGCTGCCTGGATCGTCGCCCCGTCGCTCGCTCTGTTGACGCTCGGCTCCTCGCATGTCGCAGCCGCGCCATTCACGCCTCAATCGGTGGCCGAGAAAACCAAGGACGCCGCCGAGAAGACGAAGGATGCCGTGGTGAAGGGCGCCAAAGTCGCCGCCGACAAGACGAAGGACGGCGTGAGCAAGACCGGTGAAGTCATGACCGACGCATGGATCACGACGCGCGTGCACGAACGCTTCGTCGGCGAGGATCTGCTGAAGGGCAGCGACATCAGCGTCAAAACCTCCAAGCACGTCGTGACGCTGAACGGCACCGTGACGGGACGCGCGGGCCGCAGCAAAGCGACGAGCATCGCGAGACACACCGAAGGCGTGCGTCGCGTCGTGAACCGGCTGACCGTTGCGCCGAAGGCGTAGGAGCGGGGACTGAACGGCGCCGCGATATATGCGCATTGCGGCTCGCGGCGCCGGCGGGCTGGCTCGAGGCGTTCAAACGGACGGGCGCGGCGACGTACGCGGCCGGCCCGCGATACTGTCGGTCACCACACCTGCCGCATCGGAGGCATGATCGCTCACGTCCGCCGCATGCAGGGATGAGTCTTGCAAACGAGCCCGCCGCGCGACAGACCCGCGCTCCGGGCGACGTTCGTGCGTCGGTACGCCTGCTGGCGGCGGCCTCCGTCCTTATCAGACGCGGCCGATCATCGTGTGCGTCGCGACCGCCGGCGCGAGGGGCGCAGCCGCATGCCACAGGCGGAACATGACCAGTGGCGGCACGATGCACGCGGCCAGCAGCAGCTCGCCGTTCGCGATTGTCATGGGCGCGCCCAGAACGATGCCCAGCGCGCCCATCGTCATCACCGACATGCACCAGGTCTCGACCATCCGCGCGCGACGCACACTGTTGGACATGCCGCGATGATGCCTCGGAACGCGGGCGAGGCAGTGTGCTCAACCGCACAGCGGTCGCTTCTCCGACTCCGCCGATCCGTCCGCGCTGTCCCGTTCTGCACACGCAGACTCCCGGCGTCCGCGTAATGTTCTTCCAGAGGAGCTCATGATGATCACATCCACGGAACATGGCGGCAGCGGCGGCTTTTTGATCGGCCTTCTTGCGGGCGGCGCAATCGGCGCCGCGCTCGCAATCGTGTTGGCGCCGCGCGCACACGATCTGCGGCGCCGGGCGGCGGCGGCGACGGCCGATCTCGCGGACGCGGCGGCTCACGGATACCAGCACGCGACTGCGGGCATCGCTGCGGTCGCGGGCGATCTGACGGCCAAAGGGCAGGCGGTCCGCGACAACGTCGCAGACGCGGTCGGCCGAGGCGCGCGCGAGGTCGAGCACTTCGCGATGGCGTCGAAGACCGTCTCCGCCGCGAGGCGGTCATGATCGCGAAATCGGCCGTCGCGGCCGGCGCCCTGATTGCCGGCGCCTTCGGCTCGTCGGGGTGCGCGCAGCCCGCCCAGGCGATGACGCCGCAGAGCATCGAGCAGCAGTACGGCGTGTCGGGCGCCTACGTCGAAACGATCGCCACGCCGGACGGCCCGATCGCCGGGACGACGGTGCCCGCGACGCTCGCTGACGGCCGCACCGTCCAACTGTTCATCCCAGCGAAGCAGGGCCACCAGCCGCACGCCGTCTACGTGCGCGACGGCGAGGGCCTCCATCCGGTCCGCGTCAGGGATCGCGCCACGCGCGACGAGATCGCGCAGGCGCCCGCCATCGAAAAGCAGGCGGAGCCGGCGCACGCGAACACCCCGTCGTGGGAGAAGGACGCGCTGATCATCGGCGGAAGCGCCGGAGCGGGCGCCGTCGTCGGCGCCGTGACGGCCGGCAAGAAGGGGGCGGGCATCGGCGCGGCCGCGGGCGGCGTCGGCGGCCTCATCTACGATCTCGTGACACGCAGCAAGAAATAGCGGCTATGCCCTATACGTACAAGTCTCTCACGTTCATGTGGCTCACCGCGCTTGGGCTGTTCGCATTCACCGGATCCGGTGTGGTCAGCGGCAGGTGGGTGCTCGCGTGTCTCCTGATAGCGCTTGCAGCGCCTGCCCTCGTCCTGAGGACTCCGCGTCCTGTCGTTGTTCCCGCGCCATCGCGACCACGCGCGAACGCGGCATCGCGACCACGCGCGAGCGCGGCATCGCGACCACGCGCGAACGCGTTGTCCGGCGAAGGCGACCGGTCACCGACGGACCTCGGACGGATCGACGTCCATCGGTGGGAGGACGAAGGAGGCACCGCCGTCAGGGCTTGAAGAGTCCCTTGTTCGCGCTGCGCGCCTTGTCGGCGGCGGCGCGCGCGTCGTCGCGTTCCTTCTTCTGTCTCGCGACTTCGCGCCGCGGGGCCTCCTGGTCGTCGAGCCGCAGCGCCTCGGTCGCGCCTTTGCGCGCACGGTCTGCGAGGGACGTGTCGGTCACGATCAATCGATACGACTCGCGGTACGACGAGGTGCGATACAGCACGACCGAGCGTTTCGCATCTCCCCAGCGGGCCACGGGCGAACCCGATTCGCTTTCGATCTGCGACTGGATGCGGGCGGGGCGCCGCGTTGATGCGACGCCCGGTCCGTAGGCCGTGGAAATCGCGTCGATCATGTCGGCGGTGGTCATGCCCTCGGTCCGGTCCTGCCCGTAGTCGACGACGATCATGAAGAGCCGGTCGTCACAGAAGCTGAAGACGACCCGATCGACGGGATCCGTCGACTCCGCCGACGTTCCGGATATCCAGCGCGACGGTCTCCACTCCAGCGTCTGCAGGAGCACGGGCCGTCGATGGACCATCGTGGCTTCGGACGCCCCCACGCCGGTGAGGGCCGACACGGTGGCGACGTTGGCTCCGAGCTCGAATGTGCGATACCGCGAGAGATCCTGCGCATCGATCGCGTGTCCCACGAACGTCATCGCGAACGCGCAGGCCGCGACGAGACGGATGTTCATCATGCGAACCTTCTTCCATTCCTGCATGTCACCGCTACCATCGGTCAGTATCTGCCCGGCGACGAATTCGTGATGTCCAATTGGAGACACAACGATCCCATCTGAAGGATGCGATGCGATGGCGCGGTCCGTCGGCAGGCTCGCTGAAGACGCGAAGCCGGACCGATCGCGGGGCGTCGGCGCCTCGTTTCCGTGCCGAACCGGCGCAGAACCGGATCTCGGGAATTCGCGTGTTCCCTTTCGCACATCCTTCCTGCAGCCACCCAGGTATTCTTCGACAGCCACCGAAAGCGGATCCGATAGCGCGCGGGTCGCGTCGCGACGCGCGCTCTGCCGATGGGAGTCGAAACCGATGACTGTGAGACCACTACACGATCGCCTCGTCGTCCGCCGGCTCGACGAGGGCGAGCAGCAGATCGGCGGGATCATCATTCCGGACACGGCCAAGGAAAAGCCGCAGCGCGGACGCGTGATCGCCGCCGGCTTCGGCAAGCCGAACGAGGCCGGCACGCGCAGGCCGCTCGACGTCAAGCCGGGCGATCTGATCCTGTTCGGCAAATACACGAGTCCCGAAGTGAAGATCGACGGCGAGGACGTGCTGATCATGCGGGAAGACGACGTGCTGGCCGTCATCGAAGACGCAACCGCCAAGACGGAAGAGAAGGCCTGACTGTGTCCAAACAGATTACGTACGGCGATGCGTCGCGGCAGGGGATTCTGCGCGGGGTGAACGGCCTGGCCGACGCGGTCAAGGTCACGCTCGGCCCGAAGGGACGACACGTCATCCTCGACAAGACATACGGGTCGCCCACGATCACCAAGGACGGCGTTACAGTCGCGAAGGAAATCACGCTCCCCGATGCGCTCGAGAACATGGGCGCGCAGATGGTGAAGGAAGTCGCGAGCAAAACGTCCGACATCGCCGGCGACGGCACGACCACGGCCACCGTGCTGGCGCAGGCCATCTATCGCGAGGGCGCGAGAAACGTCACCGCCGGCGCAAACCCGATGGCGGTCAAGCGCGGCATCGAGAAGGCCGTCTACGCGATCACCGCCGCGCTCCAGACGATGTCGAAGCCGGTGACCGGCGCGATGATCGCGCAGGTCGGCACCATCTCGGCGAACCACGACGAGGCGATCGGCCGGATCATCGCCGACGCGATGGACAAAGTCGGCAAAGACGGCGTCATCACGATCGAAGAAGCGCGAAGCATGGAGACGACCCTCGAGGTGGTCGAAGGGATGCAGTTCGACCGCGGCTACCTGTCGGCGTATTTCGTGACCGATCCCGAGCGCATGGAGGTCGTGCTGGAGCAGCCCCTCGTGCTCATTCACGAAAAGAAGATCGCGTCGGTGGCAGACCTCGTGCCCGTGCTGGAGCTCGCCGCTCACGCCGGCCGTCCGCTGCTGATCGTCGCCGAGGACGTGGAGAGCGAGGCGCTCGCGACGCTCGTGGTCAACAAGCTGCGCGGCACGATTCAGGCGGCGGCGGTGAAGGCGCCCGGGTACGGCGACCGCCGCAAGGCCATCCTCGAGGATCTCGCCATCCTCACCGGCGGCAAGGCGATCACCGAGGAGCTCGGCGTCCGGCTCGATCACGTGAAGATGGAGGATCTCGGCCAGGCCAAGAAGATCACGATCTCGAAAGACACCACCACGATTGTGGAAGGCGCGGGCAGCCCGGCGTCGATCAGCGGCCGCGTCGCGCAGCTCCGTGCGCAGGTCGAGGACACGACGTCGGACTACGACCGCGAGAAGCTGCAGGAGCGGCTGGCCAAATTGGTCGGCGGGGTCGCGATCATCAAGGTGGGCGCGGCGACCGAAACCGAGCTGAAGGAGAAGAAGGCGCGCGTCGAGGACGCGATGCACGCGACAAAAGCGGCTGTCGAGGAGGGCATCGTGCCCGGCGGCGGAGTCGCGCTGCTGCGGGCCGCGAACGCGTTGGCCGATCTCGACGTCGCCGGCGACGAGCGCATCGGGGTCACGATTGTCGCGCGCGCGATCGAGGAGCCGCTGCGGTGGATCGCCGCCAACGCCGGCCATGAAGGCGCGATCGTCGTCCAGCGCGTGAAGGACATGCACGGCGCGGAGGGCTTCAACGCGCAGACGGAACGCTACCAGGACCTCGTCGAGGCGGGCGTGATCGATCCGACGAAGGTCGTCCGGTCCGCGATCCAGAACGCCGCGTCGGTCGCGTCGCTTCTGCTGACGACCGAAGCCGTCATTTCGCAGATGCCGGAGACGCTTGGCGTCGCGGCGCAGCACAGCGCGCACTGAAGGCGCGCACGAGGAGACGGCAATGAAGCGCAGAACCCGCACCGGCCGCCTTTCGTCGACGCGCAGCCCCCTGAGCGTGTCGTGGGACGCGGACGTCGACGCGATCGAACAGGAAATCTGGCGGATGACGGACGCGCAACCGCTGTCGAGCGATTGCACGGTCGCATACTTCGAGATCGCCACCGACCAGAAGCTGCACGTCAACGTGACGCATCAGCATCAGACCCGGGAGATCCGCGGGTGGGCCGGTCCCGCGCACACCCCCGATGGGTTCGTGCACAACCGGACCTTCGCCGCGATGCCGGCGCCGCAGATTGTCCGCCACGTGCGCGAGATGATCTTCGCCGATCCGGTCTGACCTAGAGCCGCTGCCCGTATCGACGGCGCGTCGCGCGGCGAGCGCCCGGCGCGAGCGAAAACGGTAGTGGACGTTCGGGGGTGTGCCTTAGTGAACATCCCCGGCCCGCGTCGACGTGTTATGGTGCGGCGATGCCTCTCAGCCAGCCCGCCGCCGATTCGCCCAAGCCGCGGCACCGCTTCAACCCGCGCGCATTCCTCGAATCGGCCGGCGTCGCCAAGACGATCGTCGAGTACGGCCGCGGCGGCACTGTGTTCACGCAGGGTGACGCGTGCGATCACGTCTTCTACATTCAATCGGGCGGCGTGAAGCTGTCGGTGCTCTCGAAGACGGGCCGGGAAGCGGTCGTCGCGATGCTCGGGCCGGGCGATTTCTTCGGCGAAGGCTGCCTGGCAGGGCAGCCCGTGCGTATGGGCAGCGCCACCGCCATCACGCCGAGCGTGATCCTCCTGATCAACAAGGACAAGATGATCCGGCTGCTGCACAAGCAGCACGCGATGTCGGATCGATTCATCGCGCACATGCTGGCGCGGAACATCCGGATCGAAGAGGACCTCATCGATCAGCTGTTCAATTCGAGCGAAAAACGGCTGGCGCGCACGCTGCTCCTGCTGGCGCGCTACGGGAAGCACGACAAGCCGGTGCGCGCCGTGCCGCCCATCTCGCAGGAGACGCTGGCCGAGATGATCGGCACGACGCGCTCCCGCGTCAATTTCTTCATGAAGAAATTTCAGCGGCTCGGATTCATCGACTACCGAGCCGGTCTCAAGGTCAACAACTCGCTGCTCACCGTCGTCCTGCACGACTGACCCGGCCGCAACCAGACCGATCAAAAAGCCGCATGAGCTCCTCTGGAACGAGACTATGCGGCCGCCGGGGGCCTGCATGTGCAGAACAGGACAGCGCGGACGGATCGGCGGGTCTCTGCCATCATCGCGGCTTCAGCGCCCACCGCTGGCACGATTCGTCTCGGTAGACACGGCGCCAAAATGGAGCGGGTCTCGGAGGTTTTGCAGTTCTCGGTAGTAGTAGAGAGCCGTTGGCCGTTTGCGCGTGAAGCGCAGCCTCTTGAGAAACGCGATCTCCTCGGGGGTTGCATCGCCCCTCAACGAAGGATCCTGAAGGAAGGCCAGGAGCCCTGGCTCTTCGTCAACCGATAGGGCCGGTTCGCGTTCGACGAACTCGAATCTTTTCGGGTGCCCGGACGCGAGGCGGCGGTTCAGTACGACCTCCATCCCGAACGTCGTGAGGTCGATGTCCCACGATTCGATCAGCGGATCGAGAAACGTGACGCAGTTTTCGGCCGAGAGGTTGAAGATATCCGCCTCCAGAAACTCGAGGACGATGACCCGCATTTGTTCGTAACTTCGGCCGGTGAATCGAGCCACCAGGCGCAGCCAGTTTTCATCGTCCCATTCCTCCCTGGTTACGCGTTTGACGACGTCGAGCAGCTTCTGCGTGACGAGGCGTTCGAGCGCGCCGAACGGCTCCTTCTCGAACATGGCCCGTATGGATTGTTCCTTGCTGCGTTCGCTTTTACCGAGAATCAGTTCGCGCACTTCCTTGAACAAGGGAGTGGGCGGATCCGCCAGTTTTCTCTTCAACCCTTCGGTGCGCTGAACGCCCGCCAGCGTCGCCAACGTACCGGCGGGAAGCCTCAAGAAAGTTTCCATCTTGTCGTAAATATCGGTGCGCTCCGGCGCCGGCGGCGATTTCTTTCCGGTCAGCAGTTGGGAAATGTAGGACTCCGTGACATGGGCGGCCTCAGCCAGATCCCGCTGCTCCGTCTTCAGTTCTTTGAGCCGATGTCGGATCAGGAGCCGGAAATCCAAGGCATTCCTCCGATGTAGCTTGCTTAACTGATTATGATTGAGAGAATCTAGTCATTGCAAATTAACTTGACAAATAAAGTTAATTCACAGAATATGGTAAGCATAACTCTGAGTCCACGGGAAGTCTGCAGATCACCTAAACCAATTAAGGTTATCTGCATCTCTTCTGGGTCGGGCTTCGTAAGAACGCGTCACAGCAGTATCAGCAGAGGAGAATCATCATGACTATCGTACGTTGGGATCAGATGCGTGACCTGGCCGCCCAGCAGGAGCGGATGAGCAGAATGTTCGAAGGCGCCTACGGCAGCCCACCGGAAGACCTCACTCGCGGCGGGTGGGTGCCGGCAGTCGACATTTACAGCACTGGCCAGCACGAGCTCGTGCTGAAAGCGGAGCTGCCCGACATGAAAGAGGATGAGATCGACTTGACGGTTGAGAACAACACGCTCACGATCCGTGGCGAGAAGAGGCTCGCTGCCGACGTAGCGGAGGAGCAGTTCCATCGCATCGAACGCAGTTACGGTGCGTTCGCGCGAACGTTCGCGCTGCCGCCCACAGTCGACGCAGGACAGGTGAACGCCGATTACAAAGCCGGCGTGCTGACCGTCCGCTTGCCACTGCGCGAGGACGCGAAGCCCAAGCAGATCAAGGTCCAGATAGCCGCATAAGAGGACACCTCAGCAAGGCGGGCCGAGAGGCCCACCTCGTTTTCCTTGCGCCACAAGAAAGAAGTAGGACCATGTCGATGCTATTCAACCGTACCGCCGTCATTCCGGTGTGGCTCCTCGCGGTCGGGCTGTTGGCGTTGTTCGGGTCGCCCATAACCTTTCCCCACGGCGTCGTCGTGCTCCTGGCAGGCGCCGTGGCTCTGACAATCCTCCGCGTTCTGTGGCAGAACCCCGCTCCCAGAGTCGCGACGGTGACGGCCCCGCGTCCGCTGCTGACGACGCACTCTCCGACGGACTTCGTGGCCAACTCGTGGCCAAACTCGGGATTCCGGAATATCAAGATCAGGAACGGAAGCGCGAGGGGCAGATAGCGGGTGAAGCAGTCGAGGGCTCAGCCACCAGATACTGTGTGGTATCTCCGACCGCGGTCTCGCCGAACGCCGACGCCCACCGTTTTGCGTGCCCCGATCGGTCTGCGTTCCAGGCGGTCGGGAGTTCACGCCACTGCTCGAGGCCGCTGGCCAATGTGGCGCGAACTGCGGTCTCGACACCAAGCATCGCCAGCAGATAATCGTGCAGCATCTCCTGATCGCTGCGTTCAATACCCGCGGTCGCTGCGCGTCTGTCCGCCACCGCTGGCGCCACGATCCGCGACGTTCAGAGGCGCCGCGGGCCGCCCTGCACACCAAACATCATCGGACGGGTTGAGACAACCCCGGCGCGTCGCGCGTTGGAGGTGTGGGCTGGCGTGAAGTTCACGGTAGCGCCAATCGAGAGTTGGGAGAACTCCACACCACGTAGGGCGTTGGCGGCGAAGCTGTACTCGTGGCCGTCTTCTGCGGCGATGGATCCGATTTGCCGGCTATCGACGAGCCGAGTGATCGTGCCCGCGACCCACGACAACTCGAACCCAGCGGTGAATGGCTTGATACGCATGGATTACCGTACGGCCTCGGAACCTCGGAGTGCTGTACTGTTCAGTACACCGCAGTTCTCGACGCATCACACATGAACGCCACTCGGCGAACGTCGGTGCGCAGCCAAGACCACATCCAGCTGGGTTTGGAGTTGCGCGATTCGAGTCAACTGGACGCTCACCCTCCCTTCGCCATTGGCAAGCTGCTGGTTAACGGTCGCGATCGATTTGATCGCCGAGCCGGGTCGAAACCGCGCCAGCGGCCGAGGGTCGTGAAGCGGAAAGAAGTGCATGTCGTTGCATTCCGGACTCCACGGCAGTCTGGCGTAGGCGATGTCATGAAGGAATGCCGTCGCGACTCGCTCTGAATCAGGCTGCTGTCGGTGAACGCGCTGGAGCTTTCGTTTCAGCGCGGCTCGTCATGCTCGAGGCCACGGTCAGTTGGTGGCCCGATCGAAGGGTTCGCCCGGCACAACCAGGTCGGGCATCGGCTGTCCGAGAAACAGCCCCCGGCATGCGCGACCAATCCACCGCGCCCAGCGAACCGATCGTTGCACGCGGGCGCTGTCGGTCGCGATGCCCGTGTTCGCGTACATCTGGCGGTACAGCCTCGAGACGAGCACGAACGCGACGCGCGCGCGGACCGATTCGACGACGCGCGAACGGCGCCAGACGCGCCGCCAGCTGTAGAATCGATCCCACGCCCGTTGCGTGCCAGCTCGAATCTCCTCCGCCGACATCGTCGGATGCGCGACGTACAATCGCGGACGCCGTTGGTCGGGGATCAGCCAGTGCTGCGTGATCGGAATCCCATCGATCACGGTGCCGCGTCGCTCCTCGTCCGCCGCCCACTGCTCGAAATCGACCGTGCCTGGAAACGGCGTCAGCAGCACGAACTGGGCGAATGGCAAGTCGGCGCGATCGGCGAGGTCGACCGTCGCGTCGAACGTCGTCGGCGTATCGCTGCGCAGTCCGAAGATGAACGATCCGAGCACGTGAATGCCGTGGCG
>Ga0075435_100002446_pt1 | contig 12331 bp, 8 predicted proteins | sample RhiMethybrSRZTD4_FD_75302 | JGI IMG/M metagenome (GOLD analysis project Ga0075435, IMG submission 75302) | Populus rhizosphere microbial communities from Tennessee, USA - Rhizosphere MetaG P. TD hybrid SRZTD4 | ecosystem: Host-associated > Plants > Roots > Rhizosphere > Soil | place: USA... | reverse complement strand
TCGGTGAAGGGACCGTGAATCTCAGAGCGATTCTCGACATGGTCGAGAGCGCGAATCCGACCGCCAACATCATGCACGAGCTCGATGGATCGGCCAACGCGCCGTACACGCCGCTCCAGACCGCGCAGATGGGCAAAGCGTACCTGCAGAAGCTCGGTTACTCGTTCCGCGACAGCACGGGAAGCCGATGATCGCCCGCCGCTCGTCAGCTGCCGCGTTCTTCGTGTCCTTTGTGTCCTTTGTGTCCTTTGTGATTGTGATCGGGTCAGCGCAGCCAGGTGAGCCGAAACCGTACACCACGTGGCAGCAGTACGGAGGCTCCGCCGACACGATGCAGTACTCGGCGCTCACGCAGATCAACAAGACGAACGTCGCGCGGCTCGAGCAGGCCTGGTTTCTCCCGGTGCCCGACAAGTCCGGCACGCTTGGCTTCAACCCGACCGTCGTCGACGGCGTGATGTTCGTGATGGGACCCGACACGACGCTCCTGGCTGTCGATGCGACGAGTGGCAAACGGATCTGGGCGCATTCGATCGACAACGTGACGCCCGGCAGCCGCGCGATGCGCGGCGTCACCTACTGGGAGAGTCGCGACCGCTCGGATCGCCGCATCATTTTTGGCGCGGGGGGCACGCTGCGCGCGATCGACGCGCGCACGGGCCAGCCGATTGCGGCCTTCGGCGAGAACGGCCGCATCGATATGCGCGCCGGCCCGGTCCGGCCGCTCGGCAATCCGAGCGGCACGCCGGTGCGCGTGTTCGAGAACCTGATCATCAGCGGATCGAACACCGGTGAAAACTACGGATCGACTCCCGGCGACCTGCGCGCGTTCGACATCGTCACGGGCAAGCTGGCGTGGACCTTCCATACGATTCCATACCCGGGCGAGTACGGATACGACACGTGGCCGGAAAGCGCCTGGAAGTGGGCCGGCGGCGTCAACGCGTGGGGCGAGATCTCGATCGACGAGAAGCGGGGCATCGCCTACTTCCCGCTCGGCTCGCCGACGCACGACATGTTCGGCGGCGATCGCAGGGGTGCGAACCTGTTCGGCAACTGCCTCCTCGCGCTCGACGCGCGGACCGGCAAGCGGCTCTGGCACTTCCAGACGGTGCACCACGATCTGTGGGATTACGACCTGACCACTGCGCCGAAGCTGCTGACCGTCCGCCACAACGGATCGAACGTCGACGTCGTCGCCGAGGCGACGAAGTTCGGACTCCTCTACGTCTTCAATCGCGTGACCGGCGAGCCGCTCTGGCCGATCGAGGAGCGCGCGGTGCCGAAGAGCGACGTGCCCGGCGAGGAGTCGTTTCCGACGCAGCCCTTCCCCTCGGCGCCGCCGCCGTTCGCGCGGCTGAAATTCGCCCTCGACGACATCAATCCGTACGTCGACGCGGCCGAGCAGGAGCGCCTGCGCGACACGCTGAAAAACGCGCGCAACGAAGGACTCTTCACGCCGCAGACGCTCACGCGCAACCAGATCTCGATCCCCGGCGAGCTCGGCGGATCGAACTGGGCCGGCAGCGCCGCCGATCCGACGACGGGTATGTTGTACGTGCGGACGGCGGATCAGCCGGCGATTCACAAGCTGCGTCAGGCGTCGCCGGACGGCACGCCGACAGATGCGGCGGCGAACCCGAATCAGCGGCGCACGCCGCTGCCGGTCGTCGAGGGGCTCGATCGCTACACCGGACCGCTTGGCTCGATGTTCCGGACGGCCAACGGGCTCCCCGCGATCAGTCCGCCCTGGGCCGAGATCGTCGCCTACGACCTGAACCAGGGATCGATCGCGTGGCGCACGCCGCTCGGCAGCGTGCGGGCGCTGGCGGCGAAAGGGATCCGGAACACGGGCAACGCGCAGCGCGTGCACCGCAACGGCCCGGTGGTCACGGCGGGCGGCCTGATCTTCATCGGGACCAACGCCGACGGCATGGTGCGCGCGTTCGACAAGGACAGCGGCGCCGTGCTGTGGGAGCGCGCGCTCGACGCCAATCCGGAGGGGATGGCGGCGGTGTTCGAGGTCGGCGGCCGCGAGTACGTCGTCTTCTGTGCGTCGCACTATCCGGAGGTCGATCCGAAGAACATCGCGATTTTTCCGGGCAAGCCCGCAGCGCAGGGCTATTACGTGTTCGCGCTGCCGCGCACCGGCTCGTGAACGTCTTCGCCGAGACAGAACCGTGAAGCTGAAGGGGAAACGTGCACTCGTGACGGGGGCCGCGCGCGGCATCGGCCGCGGCATCGCCGAAGTCTTCGCCGAAGAAGGCGCCGACGTCGCCATCAACGACGTCTCGAACATGCCACTTGCGGAAGATGTTGCGCGGTCGATCCGATCGAAAGGCGTGCGCGCGATGACCGCGCAGGCCGACGTCGCGAAGCGGAGCGAGGTCGAGCCGATGATCGACAAGGTCTGGAAGGAGCTCGGACCGATCGACATCCTGGTGAACAACGCGGGGATCGAGACGATCGTCTCCTTCCTCGAGCTGACCGACGAGCAGTGGACGCGGCTGGTCGACACGAATCTGCGTGGCGCATGGCTCTGCTCACAGGTGTTTTGCCGCCGCGCCCTCACCGAAGGCCGCGCCGGCAGCATCGTCAACATCGGGTCGATTCAGGCGGCCAAGGTCCTGCCCGGACGGACGCACTACGCGCCCGCCAAGCTGGCGCTCGAAGCGCTGACCCGCAACATGTCGGCGGAAGTGACGCCGAGCGGCATCCGCGTCAACTGCATCCATCCCGGCCTCATCGACACGCCGATGACCGAATGGGTGATGAAGGACGCGAACATCCTGCCGCTGATCCTCGCGCAGATTTCGCTCGGCCGGGCGGGCGAGCCGCGCGAGATCGGCAAGGTCGCCGCGTTCCTCGCCTCCGACGAAGCGAGCTATCTCACCGGCCAGTCGATCTTCGTCGACGGCGGGTGGCAGGGGAAGTAGTGCCGCGCAGACTGATTGACCTCAGCATGGACGTGTATCAGGGGATGATGACGTATCCCAATGTGGCGAAGCCCGTCATCGTCGAGATGGAAACCTACAGCCAGATGGCGAAGAGCGTGGGGACGGATCAGTACGGCGTTCACGAGATCACGAACCACTGCATGATCGTCACCGGCGATCACATCGGCACGCACATCGATTCATGGGGCCATGTCAAACCCGATGCGCCGCGCGCCGAAGGGATTCCGATCGAGTACTGCTACGGCGACGGCGTCGTCCTCGACCTGACGCACAAGGCGCCGGGCGACGAGATCACGCCGGCCGACATCGAAGCGGCCGAGGCGCGGCTCGGCGGCTATCGCATCAAGGCGCGCGACATCGTGCTGCTGCGCACCGACGCCGCACAGCGGCGCACGGAGAAGGCGTACCTCACCGATCATCCCGGAATGACGAAGGAGGCGGTGCACCTCATCCTCGATCGCGGCGTGAAGGTGATGGGCATCGACGCCATCGGCTTCGATCCGCCAGTGGCGAAGATGTTCGAGCGGCGGAAATTCTGGGAGGCGCACCGCGTCATGCGCGAGCGCGAGTACTACCACCTCGAGAACATGTGCAACCTGCACGAGATCCCGCCGCCGTACCACTCGTTCACCGTCAGCGTCCTCCCGGTCAAATGGCGCGGCGCGTCGGCGGCGCCGGTGCGCGCCGTGGCGATCATCGAGTCGTAACCGTGGTTGGTTGACGATGTGATCGATGTCGTTTCCTGAAGACGTCTTTCGGCTCGACGGCAAGATCGCGCTCGTGACCGGCGGATATGGCGGCATCGGCGCGTCGGTGAGCCGCCGACTCGCTGAGGCGGGCGCGAAGATCGCCATCAGCGGACACAACCCGGACAAGGCAGCCGCGTGCGCCGATGCGCTGCGCCGCGCCGGGCACGACGCGTTCAGCGCGGTGTTCGATTCACGGTCGGTCGACGCGACGCGGCGGATGATCGATGACGTCGCCGCGCACTTCGGACGGCTCGACATTCTCGTCAACTGCGTCGGCCTCAACCGCGAGGAGAAGGCCGACGAGGTCACCGAGGAGATGTTCGATCACGTCGTGGAGGTCAACCTGAAGAGCGCGATGTTCCAGGCGCAGGCGGCGGCGCGTCACATGATTCGGCAGGGCAGCGGCGGCAAGCAGGTGCACATCGGGTCGGTGCGCACGCTGCTCGCGCTGCGCGGCCGCGGCTACGCGGCGTACTGCGCCAGTAAAGGCGCGCTCGCGATCTTGTGCAAGCAACTCGCGGCCGAATGGGCGCCGCACCAGATCAACGTCAACGTGGTGGCGCCCACCTTCGTGCGCACCCAGCAGGTCGCGCAGATGCTGTCGGACGCGCAGTTCTACAGCACGCTCGTCGCGCGGATTCCGCTCGGACGGATCGCCGAGCCGGAGGACGTGTGCCACGCGGTGTTGTTCTTCGCCTCGCCGGCGTCGAACTTCATCACCGGCCAGACGCTGTATCTCGACGGCGGCATCACCGCGACCCAGTGACAAGCAGCATCGACATCAAAATGCATCCTGAATCGCCAGATACACGCCTTTGGCGCCGTCTTTTCCCCACGCGAAGTCGAGACAGAGGTTGGTTCTCGACCGTTTATTGAGGAGGAGTCGTAGTCCCCCACCGACGGATGGCGCAACCGAGTCAAAGAGCGTTTCTCCGGTCTGCTTGTTCGATACCGTCGTCATCGTCGCAAAACCTACCACCCCGAGGAGCCCATTGCTCATGAGCGGCCCGCGGTATTCGGCTTCACCATAAACGAGCCGCTCGCCGCGATATCGTCCATCCTGATACCCGCGAGCGGATCGGCCGTATGTGTCCATGACGGTCGCGGGGACGTCGAAGTAGGGCGCGACACCTTTCGTCACGAGACCGGTGTAGCTCCAGACCGCGATCCGATGTCGTCCGAGCGAGTCGAATGGAATATATGCGCGCGCATCGGCGACAAGCTGCTGCCACGAGGAGTCGCCACCCAGCCAGCCATCGAACGACCACCGGTACTGCCCGCTGACGATCCAGCCGCGGCGCGCGCTGATGTCGCTGTCTCGATGGTTGAGCAGGGCGTTGACGCTGAACCCCGCGGACTGTTGCCCGCTCGTCGGCAGCCCGTTCTGCTCGCTGTAGGTGATGTACGGCGACGTCGACCAGTTCGGATCGGAGGGGTCAGCCGGTTGGACGTCAGTGTGCGAGTCGAAGAGAAGTCCGCCGCCGAGGTAGATGTCGTTGGCGACTCTGCGCGAGATGGTCTCGTAGACCCGAACGAATCCGTAGTCCGTGCTCAGTGCCGCCGACGCGGGGGTGTCGCTGCCGAAACCGTAGATGTTCTGCGACGTGCTTTGAAACCGGTTGTCGCCTTCGATGAGCCACCGGTTCCCGTCGCTGAAGCTATCGAACCGCACGTTGAACACCACCTGTTTCTGGCTCGAGATGGTCAGACTCGCGATGCCGGAGGTGATGCGGGTCGTCGACGGATCGCCTCGGAACATCGTCATCTGCCCTGCCGCGCCGATGAAGAATCCGGCCGACGGATTCGACCCAATCACTGGCGCAACGATGATCGACCTCTCTCCGGGCTGCTTCTCTGGCGGTGGCTCCTTGTGCCGCCATGCGCGGATGACGTCAGGCAGGTCCGTTTCCTGATCGGGCGACCCTGCCGACTCGGTTTGCTGAGCCGACCACGCGGCGGCCGGACACAGGAGCAACGCACCGACGAGTGTGATAAGCCGCATCGTCGCGAACCAGGATCGGGACAACCCGTCGGCAGGATCAGACGGACAGCGAGCTCATGGCGCCAGCCACGATCTCGAGTTCCTTTCCGTCAACTGCCACGGCGGACTCAGGAGGCCAATCGTCACACCATAAACGAGTCAACGCAACGCTGCTGTAACTTTCTCTTTCCTTCTCTTCGCCGTGTTGACAATCGACCGAATTGAGGAAGGATTAAGAGAAGAGGAGCTGCAGCATGCGTCGCGCTCGACCGGGCTGTCGGTTCAGATGCCGACTCGCGCTCGCGGTCGCTTGCACCGTTCTGGTGGCGCGGCCGTCTACCGAAGGGCAGCTTCGACCCTCCCCGACCGCCCTTGCTGGCGCGTCTGTCGAACTGCTCGATCGCCTGCGAGCTGACCCTTTCACCTATTTCCGATTCGTCAATCGTGCCTGGACCGCCCGCGTCTGCGAGGCGTTCGCCGACGTGCGGGACCTGCCCATCGTGCGCCTCCACGGCGACGCGCACGTCGAGCAATTCGCGCTGACAAAGGACGCGTGGGGGCTCGACGACTTCGATGATTCCAGTCGCGGCCCCGAGTTCGTCGACATCATTCGGTTCCTGGGCTCGATCGACCTCGCAACCCGTCAGCGCGGCTGGGCGCGCGATCGTGACGCACTTTGGGACCGCTTCTTCGAAGGATACCGTCGGGGCGTGACCGAGCCGACGTATCGGCCTCCCGAGCCCGACATCGTCCGCCAGCTGCGCAAGCGGGCGCCCACCACGCGTGCGGCCTATCTCGCGTGGGGTGAGAGTCAGATGCAACCGATGGAGGAGACGTTGTCGAAAGCCGTCGTCGCAGGCATGGAGGTCTTTGACCGTCTCGTGCGCCGCGAGCGTCCAGGGCTCGCGCCAGGGTACTTCACCGTGATCCGCGCCGGATGGCTGCACCTCGGCGTCGGCAGCGCCGCGACCAGGAAGGTGCTGATCCGCGTGCAAGGCGCCACCATCGATCCGGAAGATGATCAGCTCCTCGAGGTAAAAGAGGTCGCCAATCTCGACGGTCTCCCGTGCCTCGACGGTACGACGACCCCACCGGCGCTTCGCATCATCGACGCGGCCCGCCAACTCAGTCGCTTGAAGCACGACATCCTGGCGGTCGGACCCACACTCCTGATCCCCGCGGTCGCCGACCGCGGGGAGCACTGGCTGGACTGGTGGGTCTCCAGCTGGGAGCCATCCTACCGTGAGGTTCGCCTCAGCGATCTCCGGTCCGTCAAGGATCTGGCTGCCATCGCCTACGATGCCGGTGTGCAGCTGGCTGCGGGCGAATCGCAGGACATGTCCGTCCGAAAACAGATGCTGTCGTCGGTCGCCAGACTCGAGAGTCGGCTCCGTAAGGAGACCTCCACCATTGTCGATGAACTGCTCGCGGGATGGCGGGAGCTGCAAGGCAGATGAGTCGCACTTGCTTCGACTTTCACCTGACCAATCGGTACAGACGGCATTCCCCTTCCTCCCAGGTCGATGTCGCGACGAACTGAAGTCGCGGGTGAGCGTCGGCGGCGGCCGCCACTCGCGGAAAGGCGTTTCGATAAAAGGCTTCGTGGAGCACGAAGTAGTTCGTCCCGAGTCTGGTGAAGGCGTCGAGCGTCTCGTCGGCGGGGAATTCCCGGCTGATCGCGACGAGAGGCGTGTACCACACAGGCTCGAAACCGCTCGCGCCGTTGACGAGGGGATGCCAGTGAAAGGTCGAGAGGTAGACGTATACCGGGTCGCCGTTGCCGTACATCGGCAGGTCGGCAACGACCGCGCGATCGGGCACGCTCGCATAGATGTCGGGCGCGTGCGTCCACAGCGGTCGGAGCTCGAGTGATGGCCGCACATCGACGAGCACCGCGCTTGCAACGGCCGCGATCGTCACGCGTTGCATCCAGACCAATCCCATCGCCCGCACGAGGCGCGCGACGCCGATACCAGCCAACAGCGCCAGGTACAAACCCGCCACCGCGCGGAATCGAGCCGCGACTCGAAACGCGCGAAAGGGCGGGAGCTCGTAGAGCCACGTGTAGAGCGTCCCATGCAGTCCGAACGACGCCTCGACGCTCGTCACCAATCCCAATGCGGTTGGCACCACGAACGGTCCAACGGGCGGGACGAACGCCGCCGCGCCGAGGACGAGCGGCACCGTTCCAGGGAAGAGCTCGAGCTCGTCGTCCTGCCGTTCGTAGAGCGCCGAGCCATACGCCACACTGCGGCGGCTCGACGTCAGATAGTGTCGATAAGTTGCGCTGTAGGCACGGATCTCGTCCTCGCTCCGTTCGCCCACCTTCGAGCGATTGGCACGGTACGGGATGGTGATCGCGACCGCGGTCACGCCTGCGATCAGCACGCCGAGCGCCAGCGAGCGCCACGCGCGTCGTGTCGGCAAACCCATCGACCACATCCAACCGGCGACGACCGCCGCCAGCGACACCGACAGGTACGCGCCGTAGTAGAGCGACGATAGGGCCTGGAGCGACACGAATATGCCGGTCGCGGCCCCGTCGCGCGGGCGCGCGCTCGACAGCGTGCGGACCAACGCAAGCAGCGCCAGCGGCATCCAGCACGTGAACTGGAGCTCGAGGTGGCTGTAGTGTGAAATCCGAAACGGGTCGAAGGCGAACACGAGCGCCGCGATCACGGCGGCGCCCGCGTGCCCGGTGATCGCTCGCGCGAGGACGAACATCGCAAGTCCGGCGGCCACGAACGCGGCGAGGAGCAGCGTGGTGTAGACGATCAGCACCGGCGCGCCGAGCCAGAGTGCCGGCGCGGCGAGAAAGCCCGGCACCAGCATCGCGTCCGAATACGCGAACGTGCCCGCTGCCGGGTAATAGATGTTGGCATCGAACAGATGTCCGGGGCTGCGCGGCACCTGGTGCGCGATCCAGCTCAATCTCCACATCGAGAACAACGGATCGCCAAAATCGGGGACGCTCGTGAAGGCCACGATCTGCTGGCGCAGGATCACGGCGGTCGCCACGGCAATCGCGAGCGTCGCCCCGAGCCATTCCGGCTTCGTCGGCCAATCGAGGGTCAACGATGACGCGCCGCCTCGTCGAAGCCGCGACGGCCGGAGATGCGTCAACGCCTGATAGGCCAGCTTGCCGCCGCCGACCGACAGCTCTCGCAGTCTGCTCAGCGTCCATGCCATCCGATCGACGATCGACGGACGCGGGATGACGACGTGGCGGACGAGCAAGACCGCGACCGCAAGCGCGAAGACACGCGCACCGGATCTCGAGCTCACCGTGACGGGACCGATCTGAAATCGCAGACGGCCTATGTACTGAAGGAGCAGCGCGACGCCGAGCAGGACGGCGCCCGCGAGATCAGCGGCGGACGCCAACCGGTGTTGCCAGCGCCGGCCACGGTCGTTCGACGTCACGACCCTAGTCCGGTCGAGCGTTCAGCGCCCAATCGAGTACGGGATCGCGGCCCTGCATGAAATCACCGGGCGCAGCCGCCACGAACACGCGCGGCGAGATGCCAACGTCCTCGATGACCTGGTTATCAGCGGTGTATTCGATCCACCGGGACACGGTGTACGACCATCCGTTCGCCAAGGGAAACGTGCCCGGATTTCCCGATGCGCCGGCGGTTCGATCGCCGACGAGCGTCACGTTCGGCAGCTGCCGCATCGCGGCAATGAAACTCTCGTTGCTGCTGGCGCAGGCCCGGCCGATCAGCAGCAGCACGGCACCGCTGTATTGCCACGCGCCGCGAGGGTTCAGGACGCGCGGCATCACCGGTCCGAAGTCGGCATGCGACGGGCCGCTCCGGAATTTCACGTAACCGGTGACGACCGACGTTCGCGCGAAGCGTCCGGCGATCTCGAACGCAGGCGAATCGTTCCCGCCGCCGTTCATCCGCACATCCAGAATCAGCATCGGCGCGTTGCGAAAGCGCTCGAGGGCGGCGTCGAAATCGGCGGCGCGAATGCTCGTCGTGTTCCATCCGCCGATGGCGATGTACGGCACGCCATCCAGCACACCGTAGCCCCAATCACTCTGTCCCTGCGTCCAGCTCGCACGGCCGATGTACTGCAGCCACACCGATCGGTCCCAGTTGACGAAGGACTGGGGATCGTAGGTAGCGATGGACGTGCCACTCGGATCGCGCAGGACCACGTGTCGATCGTGCAGGCGCCCGAGCATCTCTCGAATGACACCGATGAACTGGGTTTGATCGGTCGCCGCGATCGCCCTGGGACGAAACGTCGTCCGGAGAGCGTTCCAGTCAATCTGCTTGTGGTCGAAGTAGGAGTACTCCCGGTCGAACGTGCTCCACAACGAGTCAAACTGCGCGGCGAAGTCGGCGGATGGGACTGACGGTGCGGTTGGCGAGCCGCTGGAGCCGCAAGCGTTCCACGTGAACGCGCAGAGCGACAACAGAACGACCCGCAACGTCTCTCTGCGCATCAGCACGGTTCGTTTATACCGAAGCGCAGACTCCTGCACAACCTACATGCGTCGACCGCGGCATTCGTTACAGGCGGCGACGACTGATCAGATCGCTGCTGATCACTGTCCGCGCGCGTCGCCGAGCATTGGAACCAATCACATGCGACACATCGATGAGTATTGAAATGCGCGACTGAGATTTGATTCCTCACTCGCAATTCTGCAACTCACTGATCGTGCGCGCACCGGAGTGTCGTGCCGAAGCGCCGCACGAACGTGCTCACTGTCGCAGGCCGTCCCTTGGCACCCCCGTTGCTCGAGTCGAGCGCGTCAACAAGTTCCCGTGACGAGACCGCGTCGCGGGCGCGACCGAGAGCGTCGCACCACGTCGTGGACGTCGTGGGCTCGATCCAGTCGACCTATCGACGGGGGATTCGATGCTTGCACGATGCGATCGGTCGTGGTGTGTGTTCGCGGCGTCCGCGCTGGTTCCGGCCCTCATCGTCGCGATCCATCAATCAGCAGCATTCGCGCAATCGACCACGTATCGACTGCAGGTGTCGCCGCAGGACACGTATCTCAATATCGACGCGGCGAACTACAGCAGCGATCCTCAGTTGCGGACCTACACGTGGCCCGACAACCGCGTCGCCAACGCGATCGTGATGAAGTTCGATCTCTCGAGTCTGCCCGCGGGTGCCACCGTGCAGCAGGCAGCGCTGAGTCTCGCACTCGTCGAAAGCGATGCGACATCGGATGCGACATACACGATCACAGCGAACAAGTTGACGAAGAACCCGGTGATCGCCGCCGCGACCGGCTACACGACCGATGGGACGACCGGGTGGACGGCGAATGCATGCTGTAACAACAGTGTGCCGCTGGCGCAGGCTGATATCTCGGCGCCGTACGACACTGAAGCCATCGACAAGACGACCGGCTACAAGACGTGGCTGATGACGTCGATGGTTCAGGAATGGCTGGCGAATCCCGCGACCAACTTCGGCGTGCTGCTCAATTCGGACGCCGCCAGGCTGCGCGATCGCTATCGCTCCTTCGCGAGCATGGAAAACGCCGACGCCACCCTGCGGCCGTACCTGGCGGTGACCTATACGCTGCCTGCTGCCGACACCACGCCGCCCTCGGTTTCGATCACCGCGCCGTCGGCAGGCGCGGCGGTGTCGGGCACGGTCTCCGTGACGGCCAACGCCAGCGACAACGCGAGTGTTGCCAGCGTGCAGTTCAAACTCGACGGCTCGAATCTCGGTGCGGCAGATACGGCGGCGCCGTTCGGCGTCTCCTGGAATACCACGGGCGTGCCCGACGGCACCCACTCGCTGACGGCGGTGGCCCGCGACGGCGCCGGCAACACCGCAACGTCCAGCACCGTCGCCATCACCGTCACCAACAATGCGGTGCGGCTCACGCCGCAGGATACGACGATCAATATCGACGCGACGAACTACAGCACCAACGCCAGGTTGACGACCTACACGTGGCCGGACAACCGCGTCGCCAATGCGATCCTGATGAAATTCGATCTGTCCGCTCTGCCCTCCGGCGCGACGGTACAGCAGGCGGTGCTGAACGTCGCGCTCGTCGAAAGCGACGCATCGGCCGATGCGACCTACAGGATCACGGCGAACAAGTTGAAGAAGAACCCGGTCATCACCGCCGCGACCGGCTACACGACCAACGGGACGACGGCGTGGACGGCGAATGCGTGCTGTTACAACGGCGTTCCGCTGGCGCAGGCCGACATTTCGACGGCGTACGACACCAAGGCGATCGGCAAGACACCCGGCTACAAGACGTGGACGATCACGACGATGGTTCGGGAATGGCTCGCCAGTCCTTCGACCAACTTCGGCGTGCTGCTCAACTCGGACCCGTCCAAGCTGCGCGACCGCTACCGCTCTTTCGCGAGCATGGAACACGCCGACACGACCCTGCGGCCGTACTTGTACGTGAAGTACTCGCTGCCGCCTCCGGATACGACGCCGCCGGCCGTCTCGATCGCCGCACCGGCTGCAGGCGCCACGGTCTCGGGAACGATTTCAGTGACGGCAAACGCGAGCGACAACGTCGGCGTCGCCGGCGTCCAGTTCAAACTCGACGGCGCGAACCTCGGCGCCGAAGACGTCTCGGCACCCTATGCGGCGGGCTGGAACACGACGACTGCGGCGAATGGCAGCCACACGCTCAC
>Ga0075435_100002445_pt1 | contig 12332 bp, 10 predicted proteins | sample RhiMethybrSRZTD4_FD_75302 | JGI IMG/M metagenome (GOLD analysis project Ga0075435, IMG submission 75302) | Populus rhizosphere microbial communities from Tennessee, USA - Rhizosphere MetaG P. TD hybrid SRZTD4 | ecosystem: Host-associated > Plants > Roots > Rhizosphere > Soil | place: USA... | reverse complement strand
GCGAAGTCCATGCCGAGCACGAAGTCCTCCATGCTCCGCTCTTCGTCGTCCTTGACCTGGGTGACGGCGGCGGGAAGGACCTCGCGGAGGGAGCGCAGCTTGTTCCGGATCTCGGCCTGGCGCTCCGTCAACATCTGGCTGAGGACCTCGTAGCGGCTCCGGTCCTCTGTGTTCTGCTTGCGGTTCATCGTTGCCTCCGTGAGTGGTCTGAAGCGGCGTTTCCGTCGCCCCAGCGCCGGCCCCTGCGTCCACCGGTTGAGCCAGAGGACTAGCAATCCGTATGCCGTCTCCAGCCGGATCTCCCCTCTGGGGCTATGTCGTTTCGATCGTGGCCAGTCCGCCGGGCGTGGCTGAGCAGCCGCACCCCCGACCGGGTCCGATTTGAAACTTTTTCAGACGAGAGTCGTGTGCATTAGAGAGCAGCGGCGTGGCGCGAGGGTCATGGCACGGGGGTTGCTACGCCACTGCGTGGGGCTGGCCCCGACGTTAGGAGCCGGTGATCCCGGGAGGCACCCATGATCGCGCGTTTCCTTTGTTATCTCCGCCACCACCACAATCCCGTCCGTCACCCGCTGGGGGGCTTCAAGTGCTCCGACTGCGGCGAAGCCGGGGCCGATCTCGAGCAAATGGGATTCGTGGACGGCGGCTACGTCATGCCGATCCGTCGCGTCTTCTCGAGGGACCGCGGAGAGTTCACGCGCACCGGATCCTGGGAGCCCAGCGCCAAGGGCTGGTAGGGCCCGAAGGCGATTCGTTCAGCCGCGCAGGCCGCGGTAGAAATCCACCACGGTACGGACGCTGCGCAACGCGGCCAGCCAGCCCGCAACGCGGCTGGCGGGCGGCAGCAGGACTTCCTCGACCACGCGCTCCAAGTCGACGAGCTTGGTGAGGGCGGTCGTGACCAGGCCGTCCAGGCGGCGCGCCTGCTGCTCGGTCAGCTCGGAGGCGGCCGCGAGATCCCGCGTCGCGCGCGTGATGTCCGCGACGAGCGGATGGAGGTCGCGCACCAATCGCTGCTGGAACGCGTCCAATCGCCGCCCCATCGACATCAGCTCGCGGCCGAGCACGAGCAGGAACACGGCCTGCGCGAGTGATCCGACCGCGATCACGCCCAGGAGGACGACGGCCGCGTTGCTCAAGCTGGAAGCGGGCATGGCGGCGATGAGTGTGTCTCAGGCCCGCCTGGAAATCCAGTGTCCGGAGCGCGGAGGAGGTGCGCTCTGGCCACCGTCCGCAGGGCGAGGCCGCTCAGTGCGTGCCCTTGGGGCGAACGACGGGAAGAGGCAGGCGCGTCGTCTGGAACGGCGTGCCTTCGAGCTCCGTGTCCGCCCACGTCACGCGCACGGCCCTCTGGGGGAGCGGAGTCAACGTCACTTGGAACAGCCGCCATGCCGCTTGCCGGTATCCCACCTTCATGGTCTTCCTCCGGCCGTCACTCGCAGCCAAAGCAAGAACCGGGCCGGTGCTCCTCCTGGCGTGTCAGCGGATCTGACAGCACCTCCCCGCGGCCTCGGAGGGGTGGCTAAATCGTGAAATTTTGGCCTAAGGCCTTGGGAAAGTTCAGCCATCGGCTTGACACAATCTCGGCCATGGAGCTATAAGTTGCAGAAATAAGTCAGATCGAGCGGGCCCCCTATGGAATCAAACGAAGCGGTCGGCCAACGAATTGCGAAAGCGCGGGAATTTCTCGGCCTGACCCAGGCCGTGGTGGCCGAGAAGCTGGGGCTCGCGCGCACGACCCAGGTCGCGATCGAGCAAGGGCGCCGGCCCGTCTCCGTCGCCGAGCTGTACAAGTATTCCGAAGTGCTGTCGCGGCCGCTCGACTACTTCCTCGGCCTCGGCGTCTGGGGCAAGGCCGATTTCCGTCCGCACTTCCGGCTGATGGCGGAGAAGCTCGACGCGTCCGTCGTGGGCCCGCCCCGCCGGCCGGGTCGCCCCAAGGGAGCACCCGAGGCCTCGCCCGAGAAGCTCCTCCTCATGAACTTCGAGTCGCTCTGCCGGAACTACCTCGAGCTCGAGGAGACGAACGGCCTGCCGCGCACGGCGATGCCCGAGCTGCCGGTGCCGCGGCTCTTCTCGGTGCCGGAGGCCGAGCAGCTCGCGGCGACCGTGCGCGCGCATCTCGACATCGGGCCGGATGCGCCGATCCGCGATCTGCGCGTGCGCCTCGAAGACACCTTCGCGATCCGCGTCTACGTGCTGCCACAGCGCGGCCGCCTCAGCGCGGGCGCCTTCCACCATCCGGCGATCGGCGGATCGGTGCTCCTGTCCGAGCGCTCCATCCCGCGCATGCGGTTCACGCTCGCGCGGGCCCTCGGCCACCTCCTGGCCAGCCGCGAGGAAGCGATGGTCGATCTCCAGGACGCGAAGAAGAAGGCGCCCATCGAGACCTTCTCCAGCGCGTTCGCGGCCGCCCTGCTCATGCCCAGCCGCGGGCTGCGCGAGCGGTTCGGAGCCGTGCACAGCGAGGCCAACGAGGTCAGCGACATCGCGATCCTCTTCCTGGCGCGCACGTTCGGAGTCACCCTGAAGGCCCTGCGCGTGCGGCTGGAAGCGCTCAAGCTCGTCTCCACGGCCACCCTCAAGCGGATCGACGAAGCCATCCGGCAGGCGGGCGCGGGCGCACGCCCCGAGCCCTCGGCCGTGCAGCAGGAGCTGCCGGACCAGCCGCGCTGGGAGATGCTCCCCGAGCGCTACGTGTTCCTGGCCATGCGCGCGTATCGCAAGGAGCTCATCAGCCGCGCCCGGCTCGCGGAGTGCCTGTGCACGACCGAAAACGACACGGCGGTGCGGCTGCTGCGCTACGTGGCCAGCGTGGCCGAGCTCACGCAGGAGGACGAGGCGGAGCCGTCCCGCACCAGTTGATGTACGGCGGCGGCGCCGCCCTCTCCCGTGGCCGCCGTCACCGCGCGTCCCGTCCCCGCTTCGGCTAATATTTGCGGGCGTCCGGCGATTGCCGGCGCCTTCCCCATTCGAGTTCTTGAATGCGCCGACCCGCCGTCGCACGGCCCCGCCGCAGCGCGCCCGCACGGCGCGGCGCACGCCCGTCCGTGGCGAAGCCGCGCCCGATGCGGATGCGCATGGCGAGCCGCCGCGACGCGGTCGCGCCCACGGTGGACCGCATCCTGGAAGCGGTCGCGCCCGCGGGCCTCGACGAGGACCGGCTGACCGACCTGGCCGTGGCGCTCGCGGAGGCCCTCTCCAACGCGGCCGTGCACGGCCATCGCCTCGATCCCAAGCGGCGCGTCGCCATCGTGCTGGCCGTGTCGCCCGGGTGCGTGGTGGTCGAGGTCTCCGACTCCGGCATCGGGTTCGACGCGCACGCCGTCCGCGATCCCACTTCCCCGGAGCGCCAGCTCGCGCCGGGGGGACGCGGGATCTTCCTGATGCGACGCCTGGTGGACGAGGTGTCGTACAACGCCTCCGGCAACACGGTGCGCCTCACCGTGCGGCAATCCACGAACGGCGGCGGAGGGAGCTGAGACCACGCGGGGCCTCGCCGCCAACCTCGCGCTCAGCCTGGCGACGGTCGTATTCGTCCTGGCCGGTCTCGAGGGCGTGTGCCGCCTCTTCGATCACGAGCCCCCGGCCCGGCCCGTGGCCAGCTACATCACGGTGTGGAACGACGGCGAGTTCTACACGGTCAAGTCCGCGGCCACGGGCTGGCCGCCCTGGGAGGACTACAACCGCGACGGCATGCGCGACCGCGAACATGCCCTGGCCGCACCGCCGGGCGTGCGCCGCGTGATGATCCTCGGCGACAGCGTCACCCTCGGCTACGGGCTCCGCCCGGAGCAGGCCTTCCCGCAGGTGCTGCAGGACCTGCTGGACGCGCGCGGGTGGCGGTCCGAGGTCTTCAACGTCGCCTTCAGCGGCTGGTCCACGCGGCAGGAACGCATCGCCTACGAGCGCATCGGCCGCCGCTACCACCCCGACGACGTGGTGGTCGCGATCTGCCTCAACGACATCCCCGAGATCCACAACAACCTGGCCCGGCCCCCGCGCCTCCTCCAGGCCCTGCATGTGCGGTCCGCGCTGGTGCGCCGCCTGGTGGGCGCGCAGCGACGGGAGATCCACGACGTGGAGGAGCTCTTCGCCGCGCCCGATTCCCCGAACGTGCGCGACGCCTTCACGCGCTTCTTCGAGGAGCTCCGGCGGCTGCGCGGCGAGGTGCAGGCGGACGGCGCGCGTTTCGGCCTGGCCGTGCTTCCCTTCCGCCTGCAGCTCGCGAGCGCGGCCCCCCCCAGCGCCCAGGAGCGGATCGCCGCCTTCGCGGCCGCGGAGCGGATCCCCGTCGTGGATCTGCTGCCTCCCCTGCGATCCGTGGGCGAGAGCGCATTCCTCGACTACGACCACCTGAGCGTCACCGGCGCCCGGCGCGTCGCGGAGGTGCTCGCCGAGTCCGCCCTTCTCGGCACGGCGCCGGACGCCGGGCCCCACACCCGCGCTCCCGGGACCGCGGCCCGGACGCCGGACGCGCCGGCGGCGCACATCCCTCCGCTCGAGCGGCTCCGCGATCCCGATCCGGCGATGCGCGCGGCCACGGCGCGGGCCCTCGGGAATGGGGGAGCGGAAGCGGCGTCCGTGGTCCCCGCCCTCGTGCACGCGCTGAAGGACTCGGACCCCTCGGTCCGCACGGCCGCGGCCTGGGCGCTCGGAGGCTTTGGAGCGGACGCGGGGAGCGCCCTGTCCGAGCTGACCGCCGCCCTCGGGGATTCGAGCGCTTCCGTGCGCGCGGGCGCCGCGCACACGCTCGGCGCCATCGGGCCGGGAGCGCGGTCGGCGGCGAGCGCGCTCGTGCCGCGGCTGGCCGACCCGGCGGAGGAAGTGCGCTGGCGGGCCGAAGATTCCCTCGCGCGCATCGAGCCCGAGCCGGTGGCGACCGTCCCCGGCCTGATGACCATCGTGGCCGACCCGGCGTCGCCGGGACGTGCCGGGGCGGCCGCGGTGATCGCACGCCTGGGTCCGGCCGCGCGCCCCGCCGTACCGGCGCTGCTCTCCGCTCTCTCGGACACGCGCCCCGAAGTGCGGTGGAAGGCGGCCTGGGCCCTGGGGCAGATCGGACCCGAGGCGCGCGCGGCCGTCCCGGCCCTGACCGCCCTCGTGCGCGACCCGGACATCGGCTGGCATGCGATCGACGCGCTCGGCGCGATCGGCTCCGCCGCGGGATCGGCCGTCCCCGTCCTGCGCACGGCGCTCGGGCATCCGAGCAGCAACGTGCGTTGGCGCGCCGCCCTCGCGCTCAGCGGCATCGGGCCGGAGGCGGCGGCGGCGGCGCCCGAGCTCGTCGCCGCCCTACGCGATCCGGTCGACAACGTCCGGCTCGCCGCCGTCCATGCCTTGACCCGCGTCGCTCCCGACGAGGACCTGGCCGTGCCCCCTCTGGCCGACGCGATCCGGCGCGACACCGACAGCCGCGTCCGCGCGGCGGCCGCCATCGCGCTCGGCCGGAAGGCGGCGGGGGCCGGAGCCGCCCGCGACGCCCTGGTCGAGGCGATCCACGACGCGGACCCACTGGTGCGTGGGTCCGCGGTGCGCGCGCTCGCCCGGCACCCCACGCCGGCCGAGGTCTCCGCGGCGCTCGCCCGCGCTCTCGACGACCCCGATCCCGGGGTCCGTGCGGAGGCGGCGCGGGCGGCCAAGGGCCGGCGTCGTTGACGGGGCCACCGGGCCTCGCGTAGTCTTGTTGTTTGTCTTATTGCGGGATCCTTCGCCTGATAGAGGTGTGATGCGACAGGGCTGGCTCGTGTTGTGCGCCGCAACGATCGTGCTTCCGTCCTGCGGTGGGTCCACGCCCTCCGCACCGACCCCCTCCCCATCGCCGGTGGTGGTGGCCACGCCGACTCCAACGCCCGTACCGGCGACGACCCCGGCTCCGTCTCCGACTCCGGAAGAGGGCGAGCCGCCGGTCACCAATACGAACCCGGCGAAGCGGCTCAGCATGCGGATCTTCGTCATCGAGAACCCGGACGGGACGTACACGGGGAACGTCGACCCGAAGCAGCCGATTCCCGTCGGCTACACCGCGCGCCTGGACGTCACCGCGAAGGACCTCGACAACCGGGAGACGGTCGGGCAGGGCGACGTCCAGTTCTTCTTCAGCGATCTCGGCCTGGTCCGCGTCAGCGGGAACCATACGAACCAGCGCCGTGTGCAAGGCCTGGCCGTCGGGAGCGTCGACTGTTGGGCGGTCCAGGACGGGGTGACGTCGAACACGATCACGCTGACGTTCGTGCCCTGACGGGCGAGCCCTGGCCCTTCGTCAGGCCGGGGTGCCCTTTCGCGGAGGGGCGGGCGCGCCCGGCCGATGCCGCTCCGGCGGCGGGCCGTCCAGGCGCGAAGAGGCCTGTCGGGGCCGCCGCCACTCGTCGATGAGCGACGCGACGAGCCCCGTCCAGCCCGTCTGGTGCGAAGCGCCCAGCCCTTCCCCCGTGTCGCCGTCGAAGTACTCGTGGAAGAGGATGAGGTCCCGCCAGTAGGGATCCGTCTGGAACTTCCTGCGCGTGCCATAGACCGGCCGCGTCCCGTCCTCTCCGCGCGTGAAGATGCGGATCATCCGGTTCGCCAGGTCCTCCGCCACTTCGAACAGGGTGCGCTGGGGGCCGTCGCGGCCGTCGGCCGGCACCTTGAACGTGGGCCCGAAGGCCGTGCCCAGCTTGCGCAGCGACTCGATCATCAGGAACGTCGTCGGGAACCAGACGGGGCCCCGCCAGTTCGAGTTGCCGCCCTTGATCTTGGAGTCGCACTCCGCCGGCTCGTAGGCCACCGCGCGGTCGCCGAACACGAACGGCCGTTGCGCGTGGTACCGCGAGAGGCTGCGCAGGCCCCACGGAGACATGAACTCGTCGGGGTCCAGGATGCGCCGCAAGAGGCCCTTGATCTGGCTCTCGTTCACGATGGCGAGGACGTGGGTGTCGCCGTCGTCCTTCATCACGGGATGGCAGACGTCCTGCACGATGTGCTTCTTGTTCTCGAGGAACCAGTACAGGTTGGACCGGAACTCGTGGAAGCCCTCGATCCAGTGGTCCTCGAGGCGCTCGATCGCGTAGAGCGGGATGAGGCCCACCAGGGAGCGCACCCGGAACTTCTCGTAGCTGCCGTCCGGGTAGGTGAGGACGTCGTAGAAGAAGCCGTCCTCCTCGTCCCAGAGCGAGTAGCGGCGGCCGCCCATCTTCTTCATGGCCGCGCCCACGTAGATGTAGTGCTGGAAGAACTTCGTGGCCAGCGCCTCGTAGGCGTGGTTCTCCTTGGCCAGCTCCAGCGAGATGCGCATGAGGTTGAGGCAGAACATGCCCATCCAGCCCGTGGCGTCGGACTGCTCGAGCACGGCCCCCGCGGGCAGGGGCTCGCTGCGGTCGATGACGGTGATGTTGTCCAGGCCCAGGAACCCGCCTTCGAACACGTTGTTGCCCGAGCGGTCGACCTTGTTGATCCACCAGGCGAAGTTGATCAGCAGCTTGTGGAAGCACTTCTCCAGGAACTCGCGATCGCCCTTGCCGTTGCGGATGCGGTCCATGTTGTAGACACGCCAGACGGCCCAGGCGTGCACGGGCGGGTTCAGGTCCGAGAACTCCCACTCGTACGCGGGCAGCTGCCCGGACGGGTGCTGGAACTGCTCGAAGAGCAGCAGCCAGAGCTGCTCCTTGGCGAACTCCTGGTCGACGAGGGCGAGCGGCGTGCAGTGGAAGGCGAGGTCCCAGGCCGCGAACCACGGGTACTCCCACTTGTCCGGCATGGACAGGATCCGCATCGAGTTGAGATGGCGCCAGTGCGTGTTGCGGATCGAGACGCGCGAGGCGGGCGGCGGCGCGCCCGGGTTGTCGCCCTCGAACCACTGGTTGACGTCGAACAGGTAGATCTGCTTCGACCACAACATGCCCGCGAAGGCCTGGCGCTGCACGTTCTTCTCGTCCGCGGTCGCGCGCGAGGGGTGGATGTCCTCGTAGAAGGCATCCGCTTCCGCCCGCCGCTCGTCGACGATCGCGTCCACTTCACCCACCGGGTCCGGGGTCGGCTCGTCCCCGGTGAACCGGAAGCGGTAGGTGACGGATCCCCCGGCCGGGACCAGGGCGCGGAAACGCACGCAGGCCTTGGTCCCCTTGCGCGCCGGATCGACCGCTCCCGTCTCCCCGTTCACGACGTAGCGGTGGAACGCGTCCTTCACGTACGGCGTCCGGCTCTGGGCCTCCGGCCCGTAGAGCCGCTGCATGTGCGTCTCGTTGTTCGTGAACAAGGGCTCGCCGCCCGCGGGCACGACCAGCCTCCGCGGTCCGAGGCGGTAGAGGAACGGAAGGTTGGACAGGGGGTCGGCGCTCGAGTCGTCGGCCAGCAGCACGTCCCGGCCGGGGCCCATCTCCTCGATGACGATCGAGGGCTCCGCCAGCGTCCGTGACCCCCACACCCAGGTGTTCCGGAACCAGAGATGCGGCAGGAGCTGGATCGGCGCCGCTTCCGGCCCGCGGTTGTGGATGGTGACGCGGACGGCCATGTCCTCGGGCGTCGCCTTCGCGTACTCCACGAACACGTCGAAGTAGCGGTCGTCGTCGAAGATGCCGGTGTCGAGGAGCTCGAACTCGGGGCCGCGGCCGCCGCGCCGCTGGTTCTCCTCGATGAGCCGCTGGTAGGGGTACTCCCGCTGCGGGTATTTGTAGAGCCACTTCATGTAGGAGTGGCTGGGAGTGGAGTCGAGGTAGAAGTAGTACTCCTTGACGTCTTCCCCGTGATTGCCTTCGGAGGGAACGACCCCGAAGAGGCGCTCCTTCAGGATCGGATCGCGCTCGTTCCACAGGGCGATCGCGAAGCAGAGGATCTGGTACCGGTCGCAGATCGCGGCCATCCCGTCTTCGCCCCAGCGGTAGGCGCGGGAGCGCGCGTGGTCGTGCGGGAAGTAGGCCCAGGCATTCCCCGTCCCGCTGTAGTCCTCGCGGACGGTGCCCCAGGACCGCTCGGCCGGATAGGGGCCCCAGCGCCGCCAGGCCGTGACCGCGCCGTGCTCGCCGGCCATGCGTTCCTGCTCGCGATTGCCTTTGGCGTGCTCCATCGGGGCGGACTCTAGCTTATTAAGTCAGGGGGGGCACTCACACACCACCGCGATGGGTGTTCGCGACCCCCCCTGAAACCCCCTTCGCCCGGGCGCCGCCGCTGCGCGGCGCCGCCAGGCTCTACGTGCCGCTTGCCCTTAGTTCCAGCGGAAGAGCTTGAGGCCCACCGCGAAGCTCACCACGGTCCAGAGTCCGAGGACGGCCAGAGGGGCGGAGAGGGAAGACAAGCGCAGGCCCTCCAACACGACCGCGCGCATCGCGTCGTTCAGGGCCGTCAGGGGGAGGATGCGGATCAGCGGCTGCAGGATTTGAGGGAACCGGTCCGCGGAGAAGAAGATCCCGGACAGCACGAACATCGGCATCATGACCACGTTCATGAGGCCGGTCACCGTCTCCATGCGGCGCGCGCGCGAGCCGACGAGGAGGCCGAGCCCACCGAAGCACAGCGCGCCCAGGGCCCCCACCGCGAACACCGCGGGGAGGCTGCCGCGCAAGGGCACGCCGAACGCGATGTGTCCGAAGCCCAGCACGAACGACACCTCGATGACCATGAACACGAGCCGCATGGCCAGGTTGGCGGCCAGGAAGTCGGGGCGGCGCATGGGCGCGGCCACCAGCCGCTTGAGGAGCCGCTTGATCCGCATGTCCACGAGGTTGAAGCCGACGCCCCACATGCCCCCGCTCATGATGTTCATGCCCACGATGCCGGGGATCAGGAAGTCGATGTAGCGGCCGCCGGGCTCGCGGACCTCGGTCACCGCGCTGGTCACGGGATCACGGCGTCCGGCCGCGCGCTGGAGCGCGTCGTCGGCGCGCGCCCGCGCGATGGCGGATTCCGCGCGCGACGGATCCAGACGGTACTCCACGCTCTCGCCGGTCTGCGGGGCGACCACGAGGGCCACCCGCCCGAGGGCCAGCGCGCGCGTGGCCGATTCCGCGTCCATGACACTGGCCTTCAGCAGAGGCGTCTGGGCCAGGACCCCCGACACGCGCGCGGCCTGCGGTCCGTCCACCACCGCCACGGGCAGCGTCTCCGGCGGGCGGTTTCGGAACGCGATGCCGAGGCCCACGGAGAGCATGATCGGGAACGCGAAGCTCCAGAAGACGACCTCGGACTCGCGGTAGAACTCCCGGAATCGGGTCAGGCAGAGGGCGAGGAACGCGTCCAGCCGCGTGTACTCGCGCCCGTCGGGGCCGCCTCGCGTCTCACTCATCGCGCAGATGGCGTCCGGTCAGCGACACGAACACGTCCTCGAGGCTGGCGTGCCGCGTGCTCAGGCCGGAGAGGGCCCACCCCCCCGCACGCACCTTCTCCAGCACGGCGGGGATGGCGACATGCGGTTCGGAGACGGTGAGGACGATGCGTCCCGCCTCCGCATGGGCGGCGCGGACTCCGGGCAGGCCCTCCATGGCGGACGCGGGCAGAGGCCCGGCGCCGTCCTCGCGCACCGCGATCTCGACCACGTGCTCGCCGCCCAGGGACGTCATGAGGTGCATCGGCGATCCTTCCGCGATGACGCGGCCGTGGTCGACGATGGCCACACGGTCGCAGAGGCGTTCCGCCTCGTCCATGTAGTGCGTCGTGAGGAGGACGGTGCGCCCGCCGGCCTTGAAGGCGTTCACGATGTCCCACACCTGCCGGCGCGACTGGGGATCGAGCCCGGTCGTCGGCTCGTCCAGGAACAGGAGCTCCGGGTCCCCGACCAGCGCGCAGGCCACGGCCAGGCGCTGCTTCTGACCGCCGGAGAGAGTGCCCACGCGTGCTTTCGCCTTCTCCGTGAGCTCGACCTCGCGGATCACCGCCTCCGGAGCGCGGCCGCGGCGGTGGAACCGGCGGAACAGGTCCACCGTCTCGTCCACCTGCAGCTTCTCCGAGAGGACGGTCTGCTGGAGGCAGACTCCCATTCGCTCGCGGATGGCCTGGTCGTCCTGACCCCAGCGGCGGCCCAGGACGACCACCTCGCCCCCGGTGGGCGCGAGCAGCCCTTCCAGGATCTCGATCGTGGTCGTCTTGCCCGCGCCGTTCGGGCCGAGGAGGCCGAAACATTCGCCGGGAGCGACTTCGAACGAGAGCCCGCGCACGGCTTCGACGGCGCCGTACGTCTTCCGGAGGTCGCGCACCACGACGGAGGACATCCGTCGATCTTACCCCGCAGGCCGGGCGCGCCAAGGCTCGTACAATGAGCGATGTTCTCCGCCCGGACCGGATGGACGCGCGCGGTCAACCGGCTCAGCGCCGTCGTGGCGGCGCGGCGGCGCTCCGGCGCGCCACTCCTCGACCTCACGGAGACCAACCCGACCCGCGCGGGCCTGCGCGCGCCCGCGGACGTCCTGGCCGCCCTGGCCGATCCCGCCTCCCTCGCCTACGAACCGGATCCCCAGGGGCGTCGCGCCGCCCGCGAGGCCATCGCCGCAGACGCCCGCCGGCGCGGCACGGACATGGACCCCGATCGCCTCCTGCTCACCGCCAGCACGAGCGAGGCCTACGCCTTCGCCTTCAAGCTCCTGTGCGATCCGGGAGATACGATCCTCGTTCCCCGCCCGAGCTATCCGCTGTTCGAGTACCTCGCGGGGCTGGAGTCGGTGCGCGTCGAGCCCTACGCCTTGCGCTACGACGGAACCTGGCACGCCGACCTCGCGGATCTCGCCGGCGCGTTCACGGAGCGCACGCGCGCGGTGGTGGCCGTCTCTCCGAACAACCCGACCGGATCGTTCGTCAAGGTCGCGGAAGCGGAGGCGCTGCGCGTGCTGGCCGCGCGCCACGACGTGGCGATCCTCTCCGACGAGGTCTTCGCCGACTTCCCCCTGCGCGACGATCCCGGCCGCGCGCGCACGCTGTTCGCGGACGGGCCCGCCTTGACCCTGTGCCTCGGGGGCCTCTCGAAATCGTGCGGCCTCCCGCAGGTCAAGCTGGCCTGGATGGCGATCGCGGGCCCCGCGGCCGCCCGCGCGGAGGCGCAGGCGCGGCTCGAAGTCGTGGCGGATACGTACCTGTCCGTGTCGACGCCGGTGCAACACGCGGCTCCGGCCATCCTGGCCCGCGCGGAGGCGTTGCAGGCCCCGATCCGCGACCGCATCCGGACGAACCTCGAGCGGCTACGCGCCGCGTCCGCCGGCACCGCCGCCACCCTGCTCGACGTCGAAGGCGGTTGGTCGGCCGTGCTGCACGTCCCCGCCACGCGCAGCGAAGACGAGTGGGTGATCGCCCTGGCCGAGCAGGACGGCGTGCTCGTCCATCCCGGCTACTTCTTCGATTTCCCGCGCGAGGCCTATCTCGTCCTGAGCCTCCTC
>Ga0075435_100002444_pt1 | contig 12332 bp, 8 predicted proteins | sample RhiMethybrSRZTD4_FD_75302 | JGI IMG/M metagenome (GOLD analysis project Ga0075435, IMG submission 75302) | Populus rhizosphere microbial communities from Tennessee, USA - Rhizosphere MetaG P. TD hybrid SRZTD4 | ecosystem: Host-associated > Plants > Roots > Rhizosphere > Soil | place: USA... | reverse complement strand
AAGGAGATCGACGGCAAGCGCACCGAGGACTACTGGCGCTCGCACCAGGTGCCGATGGGCGAGATGCACGAAAACCCCGCCCACGTGCAGATTCTCGAGGAGTGGATGAAGAGCTACCGGCCCGCCGAGCTCTTCGACGAGTCGGGCCACCTCAAGCCCGAGCTGGGCGATCTTCCTCCGAAGGGCAACCGGCGCATGAGCGCCAATCCGCACACCAACGGCGGCATTGTCCTCAAGGACCTGCGCATGCCGGACTTCCGCGACTACGCGGTCTCCGTGCCGTCGCCCGGCGCCACCACCGCGGAGGCGACCCGCGTCATGGGCAAGCTCCTCCGTGACGTGATGAAGATGAACCTCGGCACGCGGAATTTCCGGCTCTTCAGCCCGGACGAGAACAACTCGAACCGCTGGCAGGACGTGCTGGAGGTGACGAACCGCGCCTGGGTGGCGGAGAAGGAGCCGTGGGACGATCACCTCGCCCCCGACGGCCGGGTGATGGAGATGCTCAGCGAGCACCAGTGCCAGGGCTGGCTCGAGGGCTACCTGCTCACCGGCCGCCACGGCTTCTTCTCCTGCTACGAGGCGTTCATCCACATCATCGACTCCATGTTCAACCAGCACGCCAAGTGGCTCAAGGTGTGCGATCACATCCCGTGGCGCCGGCCCGTCGCCTCCCTCAACTACCTGCTTTCCTCGCACGTGTGGCGACAGGACCACAACGGCTTCAGCCACCAGGACCCCGGCTTCATCGATCACGTCGTCAACAAGAAGGCGGATGTGGTCCGCGTGTACCTGCCCCCCGACGCCAACTGCCTCCTCTCCGTGACCGACCACTGCCTGCGCAGCCGCAACTACGTGAACGTGGTGGTAGCGGGCAAGCAGCCCGCCCCGGTGTGGCTGACCATGGATCAGGCCGTCAAGCACTGCGCGGCGGGTGTGGGCATCTGGGAATGGGCGAGCAACGACCGCGGCGGCGATCCCGACGTGGTGATGGCCTGCTGCGGCGACGTGCCGACCCTGGAGACCCTGGCCGCGGTGGACATGCTGCGCCGCCACGCCCCGGATCTGAAGGTGCGCGTGATCAACGTGGTCAATCTCATGACGCTGCAGCCTCCGTCCGAACATCCGCACGGCCTGTCCGACCACGACTTCGACGCGCTGTTCACCACGGACAAGCCGATCATCTTCGCCTTCCATGGCTACCCGTGGCTGATCCACCGGCTCACCTACAAGCGGCATCCTCACGACAACATCCACGTGCGCGGCTACAAGGAAGAGGGGACGACCACCACGCCGTTCGACATGTGCGTCCTGAACGATCTCGACCGGTTCCACCTGGTGCAGGACGTCATCGACCGGGTGCCCAAGCTCGGCTCCCGCGCCGCCTATGCCAAGCAGGCGGTGCGCGACAAGCTCATGGAGCACAAGCAGTACATTGCCAAGCACGGCGACGACATGCCCGAGATCACCGGCTGGCGGTGGGGCCAGGAGGCCAAGGCGGGAGGGGCGCGTTCCACCGAGGCCGACAACGAGTGACAATGCTCCGCCCGGGCAAGTCCTGGACGGTGAGGAGAACGACATGAGCGCAGACAAGCCGCGCGCCGGCTCGAAGACTGCGGCGCCGCAGGGGACGCAGGAGATCTTGGCCCAGTACGGGTGCGGGCCCATCCAGTTCACCGGGGCTGGCGACGGCCTCTACGAGCGGCACCTCCTGTTCGACAACGTGCTCGGTCCCGCCGCGGTGGACGACCGGGAGCGGTACGAGGCGGTGGCGCGCTCCGTGCGCGACGTGCTCTCCCAGCGCTGGGTGCGCACGGAGCAGACGTACGATCGCGAGAATCCCAAGCGCATCTACTACCTGTCCATGGAGTTTCTCATCGGCCGCTCGCTCGCCAACAACATCATGAATCTCCGGCTCGACCCCGTGGCCCGGCAGGTTGTCGAGGACAAGCGCCTCGATTGGCCCGCCCTCGTCGAGGAGGAACCGGACGCGGGGCTGGGCAACGGCGGCCTGGGCCGGCTCGCCGCGTGCTTCATCGAGTCCATGGCCACCATGGCCTTGCCCGCCATGGGCTACGGGCTCCGCTACGAGTACGGCATCTTCCGGCAGGCCATCGAGGCGGGCTGGCAGCAGGAGCAGCCCGACAACTGGCTGCGCCGTCCTGACCCGTGGGAGGTGCCCCGGCCGGAAGAGAGGGTGGAGATCACCCTCGGGTGCTCGTTCGAGGTGCGCGGGGGGACCCTGGGGGTGATCGAGGGCCGGCCCTCGCGCATGTTCGGGTTACCCTTCGACCGCCCCGTGGTGGGCTACGGAGGCAAGACCATCAATACCCTCCGCCTGTGGGCCGCGGCCGCCCACGAGTCGTTCGACTTCCGGGCGTTCAGCCACGGCGAGTTCGTGAGCGCGCTGGCCGAGCGTCTCGCCGCCGAGTCCCTGACGCGCGTGCTCTATCCCGACGACTCCACGAGCCAGGGCCAGGCCCTCCGCTTCGTCCAGGAATACTTCCTGGTCGCCTGCTCGCTCGCCGATCTCGTGCGGCGCTTCCGCCGCGGCAACGCCGACTGGGGCGCGCTGCCGCACAAGGTCGCCATCCAGCTCAATGACACGCATCCAAGCCTGGCCGTTCCCGAGCTGATGCGCATTCTCCTCGACGAGGCGCGCCTGGGCTGGGACGAGGCATGGCGCCTCACCCGCGGCACCCTCGCCTACACGAACCACACCCTCTTGCCCGAAGCGCTCGAGAAGTGGCCGCTCGCCTGGTTCGAGCGGCTGCTGCCTCGACAACTGGAGATCGTCCTCGAAATCGACCGCCGCCTCCGCGACGAGGCCCGCTCGCGCTTTCCCGGCGACTCCGGGCGCGTGGAGCGGGTGAGCCTCGTCGAGAAAGGCTCCGAGCGCAAGATCCGCATGGCCAACCTCGCCATCGTGGGCTCGCACAGCACCAACGGCGTGGCCGCCATCCACTCCGGCCTCTTGCGCACCCAGACGGTCAAGGATCTCGCCGAGCTCTACCCCGAGCGATTCAACAACAAGACCAACGGCGTGACGCCGCGGCGCTGGCTCCTCCTTGCCAATCCCGCGCTGGCCGGCTGCATCACCGAAGCCATCGGTCCCACGTGGATCACCGATCTTGCCGAGCTGGCAAAGCTCGCCCCCCTCGCCGGCGATGCCAGCTTTCGTGATGCCGTGCGGCGCGCCAAGCGTCAGGCCAAGGCCGCGTTCGCCCAGTGGGTGAAGACGACCACCGGGGTGACGGTGGACCCGGACTCGATCTTCGACAGCCAGGTCAAGCGGATCCACGAGTACAAGCGGCAGCTCCTCAACGCGCTACGCGTCATCGTGCTCTACGATCGGCTCCGCCAGACCCCAACCATCGAGATGAGGCCGCGGACCTTCTTCTTCGCGGGCAAGGCGGCGCCCGCCTACCACCTGGCCAAGGTCATCATCAAGCTCATCAACAACGTGGCCGGCACCATCGACGGCGATCCCGCGGTGCGCGGCCGCCTCCAGGTGGTATTCCTGCCGGAGTACTGTGTGTCCATGGCCGAGCGGCTCATTCCCGCCACGGACGTGTCCAACCAGATCTCCACCGCGGGCTACGAGGCCAGCGGCACCAGCAACATGAAGTTCATGATGAATGGCGCCCTGACGATCGGCACGCGGGACGGCGCCACCATCGAAATGGCCGAGGCGGCCGGCGAGGAGAACTTCTTCCTGTTCGGGCTCACCGCGGAGCAGGTGGCGTCGAACCGCGCCTGGTACAACCCCCACTGGCACTACGACCACGATCCGGAGACGCGCGCGGCGCTGGATCTCCTCTTCTCGAACCACTTCAGCCGCAACGAGCCGGGCGTCTTCGAACCGGTGCGCGACACCCTGCTCAACCAGGGCGACCACTACATGCACCTCGCCGATCTGGGCGCCTACCTCGAGGCGGACCGCCGGCTCCTCGAGCTGTACGCGGACCAGGAGGCCTGGACGAGGACAGCCATCGCCAACATCGCCGCATCGGGCTTCTTCTCGAGCGACCGCACCATCGCCCAGTACGCGACCGAGATCTGGGACGCGAAACCGTGCCCGGTGCTCTAGGCTCGGCGTCGGCCCTCGGCCGCGGCGGAGAGGCGCGACGAAGCGGCCGGTGACCCTCGAATCCGGAGGCCTGGCCGCGCCGCTCGTCGCGCACGCCGGTGCGGGCAAGGGCGCGGCCTCGCCGCTGGGCGCTACGCCGTGTGGTGACGGCGTCAACTTCAGCATCTACTCCCGGAACGCCACCGCCGTCTCGTTGCTGCTCTTCGACCGCGTCGACGACGCGGCGCCCGCTCGGGTGATCCCCGTCGACCTCGAGGAGGGGCGAACCTATCACTACTGGCACGTCTTCGTGCCGGGGCTCCGCGCCGGCCAGATCTACGGATACCGCGTGGACGGGCCGCGCGATCCCGATCGAGGGCTGCGCTTCGATCCCGAGAAGGTCCTTCTCGACCCGTACGGTCGGGCGGTGGCGGTGCCCGACGGCTACGATCGCGGGGCCGCGAGCCGGCCGGGAAGCAATGTGGCCACCGCCATGAAAAGCGTGGTGGTCGACGTGTCCGACTACGACTGGGAGGGGGACACGCAGTTGCAGCGGCCGTCGGCGCAAACGATCGTGTACGAGATGCACGTGCGCGGTTTCACTCGCCACCCGAGCTCGGGGGTGGCGCCCGAGCGGCGCGGCACCTTCGCCGGGCTGATCGAGAAGATCCCGTACCTTCAAGAGCTGAGCATCACCGCCGTAGAGCTCTTGCCCGTCTTCCAGTTCGATGCCCAGGACTGTCCGCCCGGCAAGGTCAACTACTGGGGCTACGCGCCTGTCTCCTTCTTCGCGCCGCACGGCGCCTACAGCTCCCGCCGGGATCCGCAGGGACCCGTCGACGAGTTTCGCGATATGGTCAAGGCCCTGCACCGCGCCGGCATCGAGGTCATCCTCGACGTGGTGTTCAACCACACCGCGGAAGGCGATCACCGGGGACCGACCTTCTGCTTTCGCGGGCTGGACGACATGGCGTACTACATCCTCGAGCAGTCGGGCGCGCGCTACGCCAACTACACCGGCACGGGGAACACCCTCAATGCCAACCATCCGATCGTCCGCCGGATGATCGTGGACAGCCTCCGGTACTGGGTCGAGGTGATGCACGTCGATGGCTTCCGCTTCGACCTCGCCTCCATCCTCTCCCGCGACGCCTCCGGGCAGCCCATGCCCAACCCGCCCGTCCTCTGGGACATCGAGTCGGCGCCCGCGCTGGCAGGGACGAAGCTCATCGCGGAGGCCTGGGACGCGGCGGGGCTCTACCAGGTGGGCACCTTCGTGGGCGACGGCTGGCGGGAGTGGAACGGCCGGTTCCGCGACGACACGCGGAGCTTCTTTCGCGCCGAGCCGGGCTCGGTGGGGCGCATGGCTGACCGTCTCGTGGGCAGTCCCGAGATCTACGGTCACGAGGAGCGGGAAGCCGAGCAGAGCATCAACTTCGTCACCTGCCACGACGGCTTCACCCTCAACGACCTCGTTTCTTACAACGCCAAGCACAACGAGGACAACGGCGAGGGCAACCGGGACGGCGCCGACGACAACCGGAGCTGGAACTGCGGGGTGGAGGGGCCGAGCGCGGATCCCGCGGTGGAGGCGCTGCGCAACCGCCAGGTGAAGAACTTCCTTGCCGTCACCCTCCTCTCGCTGGGCATGCCCATGATCCTGATGGGCGACGAGGTGCGCCGCACGCAGGGGGGCAACAACAACGCCTACTGCCAGGACAACGAGACGAGCTGGTTCGACTGGACGCTGGTGGACCGGCACGCGGACATCCACCGCTTCGTGAAGCTGCTCAACGCGCGGCGTCTCCTGCGGAACGTGGAGCACGAGCGCCGGCGTGTGAGCCTGAACCAGCTCATCCAGCGGGCGACCAAGGCCTGGCATGGCGTGAAGCTGGGTCAGCCCGACTGGGGCCAGCAGTCCCACAGCTTCGCCCTGTTCACCGGGCTCCTCAAAGAAGGTCTCTTCGTGTACCTGATCCTCAACGCCTACTGGGAGCCGCTGGACTTCGAGCTGCCGCCGGTGCCGCACCCGGAGTCCACGGCGTGGCGCCGCTGGATCGACACCTCGCTCCCGTCTCCCGACGACATCGGGCCCTGGGAGACGGCGTCCGCCATCGATGGCTCCCGCTACCGGGCGGGACCGCGCTCGGTCGTGGTGCTGGTCCAGAAGCTTCCGGAAGGGCCCAATCTGACACCCTCGATCGCGGGGAGGACGAGCTGATGAAGTACGGCAAGCTCATGGTGATGGCCGGCGTGATCGGGCTCTTGTGCGCGGGAAGTGGCACAGCGGCGGAATACGAGACCAAGACGAACAAACCCGTCAAGGATGCGATCGCCGCCTCCCTTGCCGCGGGGCCGGACTACAAGGTCAACGACCCCGTGGTGGCGGACGGCTACATGTACCGCTTCAGCGTGACCTCGACCTATGGCCCCTTCGAGGCCACCGGCACCGGCGCGCTACAGAAGCTGCAGCAAGAGATCTGGGCCATCGGCCAGCTCAAGGGCGTCACGAGGAGCGAGGCCTTCCTCAAGGCGGCGGTGGACCAGGCGGGCAAGCCGCTCGTCTTCGTCAAGGACGTCGTGACGAAGCCGGTGGACACACTCTCGGGCATTCCCAAGGGCGTGGGCCGGCTCTTCAGCAACGTGGCCACGTCGGTCAGCACGCCGCGGAAGCCGAGCCAGGAAAGCCGGACCCGGGAAGCCCTGCAGGTGGGGTCGTTCAAGCGGGACTATGCGGCCCGGTACGGGGTGGATCCGTACTCGAGCAACCAGGCGCTCCAGGAGGAGCTCGACAAGATCGGCAAGGCGGCCTCGGCGGGGATGTGGACGACCTCCGCCGCCATGATTCCCATCAGCGGGCCGGCCAGCTCGGTGCTCACCGGCACGAGCCTGGCCAAGTCGTTCAACAACATCCTGGCCACGGAGCCGCCCTCGCGCATCCGCAACATCAACGAGGAGAAGCTCAAGCAGATGCACGTGTCCGACGACGTGGCCAAGCGCTTTCTCGACAGTCCCACCTACACACCGCGCCAGAGCCTCCTCCTCGTGGACTCGCTCGCCCGCCTGGGATCGGCCACGGGCCGCGAAGGGTTCCTCAACGCGTCACTGGTCGCCGACGACGAGGTGGAGGCGAACTTCTTCGTCAATACCGCTCAGATCCTTCGCGGCTACCACGAGACTCGAGGGCCGATCACCGGCCTCACCATCGTCCAGCCGCTGGTGGTAGCCCAGACCAAGTCGGGGACGGCCATCATTCCCTTCGCCCTCGACTACGGCGTGTGGACGGCCAACGCGGACCGGCTCAGCCAGCAGCTCAAGACCAGCTACCGCGCGCCTGGCTTCAACACGCGCTTCGAGCTCTGGGTCACCGGGACCGCCTCGCCGAGGGCGAAGCAGGAGCTGGAGGCGCGGGGGTTCACCGTGATCGAGCGAGTGGGCGGTATCTTCGACATGGTGTACTAGCGCGTGCTCGCTTCCTTTGTGCCCGTCGAGGTGACGCTGCGCGACGGTCGCCGGGTCCGGCTGCGAGAGATCCGTCCGGAGGATCGCGACGAGGTACGGCAGGCCTTCGAGCGGCTCTCCGACGAGTCGCGCTACCTTCGCTTCATGTCCTACGTGAAGGAGCTGTCCCCGCGGATGCTGGAGGGCGCGATCCGCCCGCAGGAGGGGCGGGAGCTGGGACTCGTGGCGGAGATCCCGGCGCCCGACGGCATCGACATCGTGGGGGGCGCGCGCTACTTCATCCTGCCGGACGGCGAGACCTGCGAGTTCGCCGTCACCGTGGCCGAAGGCTGGCACCGAGTGGGGCTGGCCTCACGGCTGATGCGGGCGCTCATCGAGGGCGCCCGCGAGCGAGGACTTCAGCACATGGATGGCTTCGTCCTCGGGGGCAACAGCGCCATGCTCACCCTGGCGCGGCGGCTGGGCTTCACGGTGAGGCGCGATCCTCGCGATCAGGCCGTGATGATCGTGCGGCTGGCTCTCGCCGCGCCGTCCCGGAGCGAGGACCCGCGCCCGATCTGATCCCGCGGCTTCGTCAGTCCGCCGGGCGATACACCACGATGCTGACATGGCGTTCCCGCGCCCGCACCGTGCTGCTCGTTCCCGTGGCGCGGTCTTCGCCGAGGCCGATGAAGGAGAAGCGGTTGAGGGGGACGCCGTGCTCCACCATGAAGCGGCGCACCATCTCCTCGCGCCGCCAGCTCAGAGCGACGTTGGATCCCGCGGCGCCCACGTCGTCGGTGAAGCCGATCACGTCGACCGAGTACGTGGCGTTGCCGGTGAGAAGCTTCGAGGCGGCTTGCAGGGTCTCCTCGGCCGCGCCGGACAGCTCGGCGCGCCCGGTCTCGAACGTCACACGGAATTCCTGCACGTTGACACGGGTGTAGCGATTGGCCATGGCCTTGCCGAGCCGCGCATCCACCGCTTCGCCCTGGGCAGCTGCCGCGTCCGCGCGCTGCCGTGCGTCGGTTCCGATCTTCGTAGCCTCGGTGCCGATGCGGGTCGCCTCGGTCGCCGTGGCGCGCACGGCGGCGAGATCGGTGGTGAGCTTGTCCACCCGGGCTTTCTCGGCGGCGAGCCCCGCCTCGAGCTTGGCCATCCGGGCCTTGGCATCCGTCTCCGCCTCCAGCAATTGCTGCTGGGAGGCGCATCCCAGGGGCGCGAAGGCCACGGCGATCCAGGCGAATCGCCGCAGCGTGGACCGAGCCAGCGTGTTCGACGTCGGGCGCATTGACGCTCCTCTCGTGGGGTTGGCCGTCACTTGATGCGCAGCCGGACGCCTTCCGGCGCCAGCTTGAGGTTGAGCCCTTCGGTGGTCGTGAAGAAGTGGATCACTACGCCGTTCTGATTCCGCATGATGGTGGCGCCGGCGCCCGCGACCAGGGTTCCCTCGATGCTGCCCGCCGTATAGGTCCCGTTGAAGTCATCGAGCGATTTCATGTTAAAGACCTCGGCGGTGGCCCTCGCCCGCACGACGCCCAGGGAGAGGAAGGACAGGCCATCGATCTCGATGGGGTGGCTCGTGCCCTGGAAGGTCAGGGTGCCGTCGCCCCACGTATAGCCGAGGACGAGCGCTACTGAGGTCTGTGTGATCTGCAGGATGGCGTCGGCGGGCGCCTGGGCCGCGCCGGCCGCCGTCGAGAGAACGAAGACGATGGCTACGACCGCTCCCGCGAGCCGAAGACCGCGCATGTCGAACCCCTCCGTACGCGGACGCCACCGCATCCGCCTGTCACTCACGTGGCGCCGGCGGCTCGTCTCTCCGCCTGGCCATGAGAGTCGTATCGAATAGGAAGTTAGGGGCTCGTTTTGGTGATCTTCGAGCCCTGGAGTCCCATCCGGACTTTCGCGCTCGACAGCCAGGAGCGGAGAGCCATATGATACGTGCGCGTGCCCGAAACGACCGCGATACCGCTCGGCATCCTTGGTTCGTCTCATGGCCGGAGATCAGGAGTGTAGCGCAGCAGGAAGTTCTGTGGAAACCCTGAAGTGTGGCGTGTTCGGAGGGCACGACGATGAGCATCCATCCACTCGCGGGGAAACCGGCGCCGGCCGACCTGCTGATCGACGTCGACCAGCTCGAGCGCGCGTATTACGAGCGCCGGCCCGACCCGTCCGATCCCGACCAGCTCGTCAGCTTCGGCACGAGCGGCCATCGGGGCACCGCGCTCCGCGGCAGCTTCAACGAGGCTCACATCCTGGCCACGACGCAGGCCATCTGCGACTACCGGCGCGGCCAGGGCATCGATGGTCCGCTCTTCATGGGCAAGGATCCGCACGCCTTGTCGGGCCCCGCCCAGCGAAGCGCGCTCGAGGTGCTGGCCGCCAACGGCGTGACCACGCAGATTCAGCGTCAGAACGGCTTCACGCCGACACCGGTGATCTCGCACGCCATCCTCGTCCACAACCGCGGCCGCACCGACCGGATCGCCGACGGCATCGTGGTCACGCCCTCGCACAATCCACCCGCGGACGGCGGCTTCAAGTACAACCCTCCCAGCGGCGGGCCCGCCGACACCGACGTCACCGGGTGGATCCAGGATCGCGCCAACGCGCTCCTGCGCGAGGGCAACCGCGACGTGAAGCGGATGCCGTGGGAGTCGGCGCAGCGTGCGTCCACCACCAGCGAGACCGACCTCGCCCGGCCCTATGTCAAGGATCTGGCGAACGTGATCGACATGGCCGCGATACGCGCGGCCGGCCTGCGCGTCGGGATCGATCCCTTGGGCGGCGCCGCGGTGGGGTACTGGGCCATCGTCGCTGAGGAATACGGACTCGACCTCACCGTCGTCAACCCTTCCACCGATCCCACCTTCCGCTTCATGACCGTCGATCACGACGGCAAGATCCGGATGGATTGCTCGAGCCCCTATGCCATGGCCGGGCTCGTCACTCTCAAGGACCGCTTCGACATCGCCTTCGGGAACGACCCCGACGCGGACCGACACGGTATCGTCACGCGCTCCCAGGGGCTCTTGAATCCCAACCACTACCTCGCCGTGGCCATCCGCTATCTGCTCACCCAGCGGACGCGCTGGCCCCGGAACGCGGCGGTGGGCAAGACGCTCGTGAGCAGCGGCCTCATCGACCGCGTGGTGCGGCACCTGGGGCGTCGGCTGCTCGAGGTGCCCGTGGGGTTCAAGTGGTTCGCGCCCGGCCTGCTCGACGGCTCCTGCTGCTTCGGGGGCGAGGAGAGCGCGGGCGCGAGCTTCCTGCGCATGGACGGCACGGTGTGGACGACCGACAAGGACGGGCTCATCCTCGGCCTGCTCGCCGCGGAGATCACCGCGCGGACGGGGAAGGACCCCGGCCGGCACTTCCAGGAGATCGCCGCGGAGCTCGGCATGCCCTATTACTCTCGGATCGACGCGCCGGCCACCCCGGAGCAGAAGCATCGGCTGGGCCAGCTCTCGCCGGACAACGTGATGGCGCAGGAGCTCGGCGGCGATCGCATCGTGGCCAAGCTCACGCGTGCGCCCGGCAATGACGCAGCGATCGGAGGGCTGAAGGTCGGCACGGAGTCGGGCTGGTTCGCCGCCCGGCCGTCCGGCACGGAGAATATCTACAAGCTCTACGCGGAGAGCTTCAAGAGCCAGGCTCACCTCGCGGCCATCGTGGAGGAGGCGCAGGCCATCGTGGGCCGAGCGCTGGCGAGCAACCACGGATGATCTCAACCGGTCATCCGGATATGGCCGGCGCGGCGGCGCTTCCGCGCACGTGATGTGTCCACCCCTACAGGCGACGAGGGAGCCAGCTCATGGGCAAGGGTAAGTCGAAGGACAAGCTCAAGCGCAAGGTGTACGAGAAGCACCTGGACGAGCTGCACGAGGAGCTGGTCAACCTGCAGGAGTGGGTAAAGGCCAAAGGGCTGAAGATCTGCATCGTGTTCGAGGGACGCGACGGCGCGGGCAAGGGCGGCGTGATCAAGGCCATCACGGAGCGGGTGAGCCCGCGCGTGTTCCGGGTGGTGGCCCTGCCCGCGCCCACGGAGCGCGAGAAGTCGCAGATGTACGCCCAGCGCTACATGCCGTACTTGCCCGCCGCGGGCGAGGTCGTGATCTTCGACCGGAGCTGGTACAACCGGGCGGGAGTGGAGCGCGTGATGGGCTTCTGCACCGACGCCCAGGCCAAGGCCTTCCTCGAGGTCGTGCCCGCGTTCGAGCGGCTCATGGTCGAGTCGGGCATCCATCTCCTCAAGTACTGGCTGGAGGTGAGCGAGGAGGAGCAGACGCGGCGCCTGGAATCCCGCATCGACGACGGCCGGAAGATCTGGAAGCTCTCGCCGATGGACCTCAAGTCCTACAGCCGCTGGTACGACTACTCGCGGGCGCGCGACGAGATGTTCGCCAAGACCGACACGGCGTGGGCGCCCTGGTATGTGATCCGGTCGGACGACAAGCGGCGCACGCGACTGAATATCATTACGCACCTGCTCAACAGCATCGACTACAAGGCGCCCCCGCGGTCGAAGGTGAAGCTGCCAGAGCGGCAGAAGCGAGGCAGCTACCGCGAGCCGGACTACCCGTACAAGTACGTGCCCGAGAAATACTGAGCCCGGTTTACTAGGGGTCGCCCGCGCCATGCCGAGCCGGACCCACCACGGCGACGTCCTGCAGCTTCGAGCCGACCTGTGGCGAGTGCCCTTCATCATGTGCCTCGCTGCCGTGCTGCTCTTCGCTGAGTCCGATTTGGGGGATGTCGAGGCCGCGTGTCGTCGTGCCGGCCAGGCGCTCGGCCGCTAAGATCGCTCGCCGACCCACAC
>Ga0075435_100002442_pt1 | contig 12339 bp, 9 predicted proteins | sample RhiMethybrSRZTD4_FD_75302 | JGI IMG/M metagenome (GOLD analysis project Ga0075435, IMG submission 75302) | Populus rhizosphere microbial communities from Tennessee, USA - Rhizosphere MetaG P. TD hybrid SRZTD4 | ecosystem: Host-associated > Plants > Roots > Rhizosphere > Soil | place: USA... | reverse complement strand
TCCTCTTCTACGAGTACTTCCACGGGGACAACGGGGCGGGCATCGGGGCCAGCCACCAGACGGGCTGGACGGGGCTCGTGGCCAAGCTCCTCCAGCAGAGCGGCGAGTAGACGTGATCCTCGCGGGGGACGTGGGTGGGACGAAGACCGTGCTCGCTGCGCTCGAGCCCGGCGCCGGCCCGTCCACTGGCATGTCCATCGTGCGCGAGACGGTCCTGCCCAGCCGCGAGATCGACAGCCTCGAGAGCGCAGTGGAGGCCTTTCTCCTGGGCGCGCCCCGGCTCTCCGTCAGCGCTGCCTGCGTCGGCGTCGCCGGCCCCGTGATCGACGGACGCGTCGTGACGACCAATCTCCCGTGGGAAATCCACGAACGGCGGCTCGCCGCGGCCGCGCACGCCCCGACCCGGCTCATCAACGACCTCGAGGCCGCGGCCTACGGCGTGCTGACCCTGGCCCCCGAGCAGTTCCTCACCTTGCAGGCGGGCGTCCCCAAGCCCGGAGCGAACATGGCCCTCATCGCGGCGGGCACGGGCCTCGGCCAGGCGCTCCTCATCGCCGAGGGCCAGGACTTCCGCGTGGTCGCCTCCGAGGGCGGCCACGCCGACTTCGGCCCGCACGACGAGGTGGACGTGGATCTGCTGCGCTTCCTGCGCGCGGACTTTGGCCACGTGAGCTGGGAGCGGGTGGTGTCGGGACCGGGCCTGCACAGCATCTATACCTTCCTCCAGATGCGCGCGGGCCACGCCGCGCCGGAATGGCTCCGCCAGCGCCTGCAGCGCGAGGATCCGAGCGCGGTGGTGGGCGAAGTCGGCGTGCAGGGAGGCGATCCCGTCTGCGTGGAGGCCCTCGATCGCTTCGTGACGCTCTACGGTGCCCAGGCCGGCAATCTCGCCCTGGGATCGTTGGCCCTGGGCGGCGTCATCGTGGGCGGCGGCATCGCGCCCAAGATCCGGAGCAAGATCGCCGAGGGGCGCTTCATGCAGGCCTTCCTCGCCAAGGGGCGCCTCGACGCTCTCCTGTCCGAGATACCCGTGCGGGTGGCCCTCGACGAGCGCGCGCCGCTCTGGGGCGCGGCGCGGGTCGCCACGCGGATGCGCACGTCGTGAGCACGGGGCGCTCGCTTGACACCCGGCGCGCGGCGTTCCTAGACTGCGAGCGGACACGTCGAGCGCTGCGACACCATCCGACGAACCGCCAGGAGATCTCTGTGAGGACGGCGACTCGGTGAACTGCCGGGAAGCGATCGCCCTGATCGGGGAGTTCCTCGAGGAGAGCCTGGGCCCGGAGACCCTCGCGGAGTTCGAGCGGCATCTGGCGGAGTGCGCGCCCTGCCGCGCCTATCTCGCGACCTATCGAAAAACCATGGCGCTCACCGGCCGAGTGGAGGGCTTCGAGATGCCCGATGAGATGAAGACGCGACTGCGGAGCCTGCTCCTGGCTGAGCTCGGACGAGGAGGGAAGGGGGCATGAGCGCGCCCGGACTGAAGCCCGCGCCGCCCAGCGCCTTCGTGATCTTCGGCGCGGCGGGTGACCTGACCAAGCGCAAGCTCCTGCCCGCCCTGTACAACCTCAAGGCCGCCGGCCTCCTCCCGCGCCAGCTCGCCATCGTGGGCGTCGCGCGCAAGCAGAAGAGCCACGAACAGTTCCGCGAGGAGCAGTCGAAGGACATCCGCGAGTTCGCCACTCAGAAGGTGGACGAGTCGCTGTGGGCCGAGCTGCGCGCGGGGCTCTTCTACGAGTCTGGGGAGTTCACCGATCCCGCGACCTACACGAAGCTCAAGGCCCTCCTCGAGGAGGTCGCGCACTCCCAGCACACCATGGGCAACGTGCTCTTCTACCTCGCCACCCCGCCCGAGTTCTTCGGCGAGATCGTCAAGCGCCTGGGCGAGGCGGGGCTGGTTGCGAGCGGGGAGGGGGCTTGGCGTCGCGTGGTCATCGAGAAGCCCTTCGGGCGCGATCTCGACTCCGCGCGTGCCCTCAACACCGAGCTCGGCCGGGTCCTCGAGGAGAGGCAGATCTACCGGATCGACCACTATCTGGGCAAGGAGACCGTGCAGAACATCATGGTCTTCCGCTTCGCCAACGGGATGTTCGAGCCCATCTGGAATCGCCGCTACGTGGATCACGTGCAGATCATGGTGGCGGAGATGGTGGGGGTGGAGGATCGCGGCAACTACTACGAGAAGGCCGGCGTGGTGCGGGACATGGTGCAGAACCATATGTTCCAGCTCCTCGCCCTCGTGGCCATGGAGCCGCCCACCTCCTTCCACGCCGACGCCGTGCGCGACGAGCGCGTCAAGGTGCTGAAGGCCATCCGCACGTGGAAGCCGGAGGACGTGCTCGCGCGCGCCGTGCGCGGGCAGTACAGCCCGGGAGAAATCGACGGGCAGCCCGTGCCGGGTTACCGGAGCGAGCCCAAGGTCAACCCGCATTCGAACACGGAGACGTACGCCGCGCTGCGCATCCAGGTGGAGAACTGGCGCTGGGCCGGGGTGCCCTTCTACCTGCGCTCGGGCAAGCGGCTCCCCCGGCGCGATACCGAGATCATGATCCAGTTCCGGCGGCCCCCGCTCCTCCTCTTCGACGAGAGCGAGGAGCAGATCGAGCCCAACCGCATGGTCCTCCACATCCAGCCGGACGAGGGGATCGAGATCCGCATGAAGGCGAAGCACCCGGGGCCGTCCATGCAGCTCAACACCGTCAAGCTCGACTTCAGCTACCGGCAGTTCGGAGAGACGAGCGCGGCCACGGGCTACGAGCGGCTGCTCTACGACAGCATGGTCGGCGACTCCACCCTCTTCCATCGCGCGGACATGGTCGAGGAGGCCTGGCGCATCGCCACCCCCGTGGTCGACGTGTGGGCCTCGCTGCCCGCCCGCGACTTCCCGAACTACGCCGCGGGGACCTGGGGCCCGCTGACCGCCGACGCGCTCATCCAGCGCGACGGCCGCCAGTGGTGGCTCCCCCACTGATCACCCTCTCACCGGCTGGCTCCTGACGACCGGAGGTCGTCGCCACTCTGGTTGGCCGGGCAGCTGCGCCTGGAGACGCCGCTGTCGTGAGCCGTAACCACGCGGAGCGGGCGGGGGCGGCCGGCGCTCCCCAGACCCGTATCTTCTGCGCGCAGTCGAAGCGAAGACGCAATATCTCGTGGCGGGCAAGAGTGGCCCCGCGGATCGCGACTCAGCGTGGTCTGGGGAGCGCCGGCCGCCCCCGCCCGCTCCGCGCTTGCCTACGCGTCACGCCCCTAAGTCGCGGAGGAGCTGAGCAGTGGTCCGCACCCCCTGGAAGAGGTGATCGAGCCGCAGATGCTCGTTGGGGCTGTGCTGGCGGTTGTTCGCGTTGGCGTAGGGCACGAGGATGGTCGGCAGCTTCAGGATGTCCGTGAAGGCCCAGATCGGCACGCTGCCTCCCAGCGTCGGCATCACCACGGCGTGCTTCCCACCGTGCGCGCGCTCGATGGCCGCCACGATCTCCGCGCACACGGGCAGGTCGGCCGCCGTCTTGGCAGGATCGTAGCCGCCCTTGTCCGCCACGCGCACCGTCCGCTCGCGGCGCCCCTCGGGCAGGGGAGCCTCCGTGCCCTCGATCACCTCGAAGCCCTGGGCGCGGATGTGCTCCAGCACGCGCCGGTACACCGTCTCCAGCTTCTGGTTCTTCACCATGCGGATGTCGATGGCCACCGTCGTCCGGTGCGGGATGATGGTGTTCGCCTCCGCGCCCACGAAGCCACTCTGCAGTCCGCGGATGGTCAGGGTGGAGTGGAACATGATCCGCTCGAGATAGTTCGCGGGGAGCGCCACGCCGAGCTCGCGCTCGAGGGCGGGGAGGTCGATGGGGAAGCGCGCCATGAGCTCCCGCTCCGCCGCCGTGGGCGGGAGGACGCCCTCCTCGAAGCCCTCGATGAGCGGGGTGCCGTCGGGCGCAGCCATGCTCGAGAGGAGGCCGGCCAGCCGCCAGTTCGGATTGGGGACGGCGAAGTTGCCGGAGTGGAGATCGCGTCGCGCCCCTTCCAGGGTGAGCTCGAACTTGAGCACGCCGCGCGCCCCGAAGGCGATGGTCGGACGCCCGCTCCCGTGCTTGGGGCCGTCGGTGACGAGGACGAGATCGGCGGCGAGCAGCTCGCGGTGCGCTTCCGTGAAGGTGCCGAAGTACGGACTGCCGATCTCCTCCTCGCCGTCGAAGATGAACTTCACGTTGACCGCCGGGGCCAGGCCGACCTCGTCCATGAGGGCGAGGGCCTCGAGGTGCGACCAGATCGGCCCCTTGTCGTCGGAGGCGCCGCGGGCGAACACGCGCCAGCCGAGCAGGTCCTCGCCGCCGAGGCGCTCGAAGGACACGGCGGGCGCGTCGTCCGCCTCGCCCGCCTTGCGGAAGACCGGCTCGAACGGTGAGGGCTGGAACCACTCCTTGGCGGGCGCGGGCTTGGTGTCGTAGTGGCAGTAGATCAGCACGGTGCGGGCGGCGCCGGACACGCGGCGCTCCCCGAAGACCGCGGGCCCGCCCCCCGTCTCCAGCACGCGCGCCTCGAGCCCGCGGCCCCGCATGTGCGCAGCCAGCCACTCGCCGCCCGCGCGCACGCCTTCGGGATTCTGGCTCACGGTATTGCGTCGCAGCAGCTCAAGGAAGCCGGTGACGATGCTCTGGCGCTTCGCGGTCAGCGCGCGATCGAAGGCGGCCCAGTCGCTCATGGCCGCTACCATACCCCGTCGCGCCCGGGCGCGTCCGGCGTTTGACGCCCGCGCGAACCGCGTGCTAGCGTCCGCCGGATGAGTGGCGGCGCGGTTTCCGCGGGAGCGTTCTGGCTCAAGCTCATCGTGACGCCGCTCCTCATCGCCATCGCCACCGTGGTGACGCGCCGCTGGGGTCCGGGCGTCGGCGGATGGCTGGCGGGCTTTCCGCTCACCTCGGCGCCCGTCTCCGTGTTCCTCGCGTTCGAGCAGGGGCCCGCCTTCGCCGCGGGCGCCGCGGTGGGCACGCTGCTCGGTCTCGCCGCCATGGGCTTCTCCTGTCTCGTCTACGGGCGGGCGGCCCGCCACACGGGATGGATCGGCAGCACCGCGGCCACTCTCGTCGCCTTCGTGGCGGGGCTGGCCATCCTGAGCCGGATCAGCTTTTCCCTGGCGGGGGCCTTCGTGCTCGTGTGCGCCACCCTCGTGGTGGCCGGGCTTGGCTTGCCCGCAACCATGCCGGGCACGCCCGGCGTCAAGCCGCCCGCGTGGGATGTGCCCCTGCGCATGGTCGTGGCCACGAGCGTGGTCCTCATCCTCACCACCGCGGCGACCCATCTCGGCCCCACCCTGAGCGGGCTCTTCTCGCCCATTCCCGTCTTCCTCCTCGTGCTTTCGATCTTCGCGCAGCGCGCGGAGGGCGCCGACGCGAGCATTCGCGTGATGATGGGCGGCATCGTGGGGTCCTTCGCCTTCGCGCTCTTCTTCCTCATCGTGGGTTTCGGCCTCACGCGTCTCGGCATCGGCGCCACCTACGCCCTGGCCTCGGTGAGCGCGATCCTGGTCAACGGGCTCGCGCTGTCCCTGGGACGGAGACTGCTGCGGTAGACGGCTTTCCTTGGCGAGGACCCCGGCTGCCCCTATGATGATCGGGGAGGCCGCGCATGAGCATACCGTTCCTCGTCTTCCTGGCCGCGGTGGGCGCCATGGTGGTCTTCGTCATCGTCATCTACAATCGTCTCGTGTCCCTCACCCAGCGCTCGCAGGCCTCATGGTCCGACGTCGACATGCAGCTCAAGCGGCGCACGGATCTCGTGCCCAACGTCGTCGAGTCCGTGAAGGGCTACGCGGCCCACGAGCGCGACACCTTCGACGCGGTGGTGAGGGCGCGGGGGGCGGTCCTGGCCGTCCAGAGCGCAGAGGCGCGCGCGCAGAGCGAGGCGCAGCTCGGTCGGGTCCTCCGGGGCCTGGTGGCGGTGGCGGAGTCGTATCCGGACCTGAAGGCCAGCGCCAACTTCCAGTCGCTCCAGGTTTCGCTGGGCGAGATCGAGGAATCGATCCAGAGCGCGCGCCGCTCCTTCAACGCGGTGGTGCGCGACCTCAATGCTGCCATCCAGGAGTTCCCCTCGAACCTGGTGGCGGGCTTCTTCCAGTTCCGGCCGCGCGCTTACTTCGGGCTGGACCGGCCGGAGGAGCGGCAGGTCGCGAAGGTGTCCTTCCGGAGCTAGGCGATCAGGCCTGCCCTCGGCATCGCCGTCCTCCTCGTGGCCCTCGCTGCCCCCGCGGAGGCCCAGCCGCGCTCGTTCTCCATCGATCGCCTCGCCGTCACCCTCGAGGTGGAGCCGGACGGCGCCCTGCGCGTCCGCGAGAGCATCACCTTCGATTTCCGCGGGAGCCACCAGGACATCTTTCGTACCATTCCCATCCGCTACGAGCGACGCGGCCTCGACGTCGCCCTGCGCGTGGACGACGTGCACGTCTTCGACGAGAACGTGGCGCCCCTGCGCGCGGAGGCGGCGCGCGTGGGCCGTGCCGTCCGCGTGCAGGCCTGGGTCCCGGGCGCTGAGAACGCGACGAAGACCGTGATCATCACCTACCGGGTGCGCCGTGCTCTCATCGACGTGGACGGCCGCGAGGAGCTCTACTGGAACGTGACGGGCACGGACTGGGACGTGCCCATCAAGCAGGTGGAGGTCGTGGTGTCCTCGCCCCCGGGCATCCCGCTGGATCGCGTCGTCTCCACCGCCTACACGGGGGCGCCCGGGGCCTCGGCCTCCGACTACACCGAGGATCGCGCCGATACCTTCCTCACCTTCCGCACCACTCGCCCGCTTCGCCCCCGCGAGGGATTGACCATCGCGGTGGGGTGGCCGCCCGGCGCCATTCGCGGCCCGGGCGTGCTGCAGAACGCCCGGTGGTTCCTCGGCGACAACTGGCCGCTCGTGCTGCCCTTCCTCGCCCTGGGCGGCGTGCTCTTTGTCTGGCGCCTCTACAGCAGCGATCCGGGTGGCCGGCCGACCATAAGGCCCGAGTACAAACCGCCCGAGGGCTTGATGCCGGCGGCGGGCGGCGCTCTCGTCTCGGAGCGCGCGGTGCCGCGTGACATGGTCGCCACCCTCGTCGACCTCGCCGTGCGCGGCTTCGTGCGGATCGAGGAGCAGCCCACGATCGTCGGCGAGCCCGACTACGTCATTCACCGGCTCAAGCCGCTCTCCGACGATCCGCGGCTGCGGCCCTTCGAGCGCGCGTTGCTCGCGCGCCTCTTCGGCGCCGACCGGAGCCTGGTCGAGCGGCGCCTCTCCGAGGTGAGGCGCGACTACGACGCCGTCTTCCCCGCGCTGCGCGACGAGCTCTACCGCGCCATGGTGCGGGACGGGCTCTTTCCCTCCTCGCCCGAGCGCGTCCGCGCGCTCTGGCTCCTGACGGGACTCGTCGTGATCGGGCTTGCCGCCTTCGTGCTTATGGGAGGCTTCGCCTCCGTGGTGTCCTCCCCCGTGCGACTCGGCCTGGGGTTGGGCGTGGCGGGCCTCGTCATCGCCGTCCTCTCGCCGCTGATGCCGCGGAAGACGTTGCGCGGAGCGCAGGCGCTCGCGCGCGTGAAGGGATTCCGCGAGTTCCTCGAGCGCACGAGCACGGACGAGCTGCGCCGTCTCCCTCCCGACACCATGCACAAGTGGCTCGCCTGGGCCATCGCGCTGGGAGTGAGCGAGCGCTGGCTCCACGCCTTCGAGGGCCTCACGGTGATCGAGCCCGCCTGGTACACGGGGCAGGGGAGCTTTGATGTGGGGACCTTCGAGCGCAGCCTCTCCCGCTTCGCCTCGACCGTGGAGCAGGCCTTCCTCACCTCGCGGCGCGGGGACAGCTCCTGGAGCTTCGATCGCGGCCTCCCGGGAGGCTCATCGGGCAGGGGCCTGGGTGGTGGAGGCGGCGGCACGTTCTAACTGTCCCGGCTTCTCCACCTCTCCTGCTAGACTCGTTCCTGGACGGACTTTTCCGACGAGCCTGCGTCGTTTCTGGTACAAACACCCGGAGCCCATGCGACGGCCAGCTGCGCGAAAGAGCATCGCAGTGCTGCTCCTTCTCCTGCTCGTGCTGGCCTCGCTCCCCGCACACGCGCAGCAATCGGAAGCGGACGTCTTCGTCGCCCAGGCCATCCTCGCGTATGAGGACAAGCACTATGACGAGGCCCTGGGGTTCCTCCGCGAGGCCCTGGCCCAGGATCCCAAGAACGTTGAGGCCCTCTACTACATGGGCCTGGTCTACGTGGCCCAGGAGCGGCTGGGCTCGGCGGTGGAGGTGCTCGAGCAGGCGCGCCAGATCGCCCCCGACGATTTCTCAGTGCGCTATCTCCTCGGCGTCACCTACTTCGCCCAGGAACGCTACGACCTCGCCGAGCCGCTCCTCACTCAGTGCTTCGCGGAGCGTCCGAACACGGAAGGCCTCGGCTACTACGTGGGCTTCATGCGGTATCGCAACAAGAACTACCAAGGCGCTCTCAGCGCCTTCCGGGCGGAGACCTCATCCGATCCCGCCATCAAGCAGCTGACGCACTTCTATTCGGGGCTGGCCCTGGCCGTGATGGGGCTGCCGGAGCGCGCGGCCACCGAGCTCGACGCGGCCACGCGCGGTGACACTCCCACCGCGCTCACCGGCGCCGCCGAGCGCCTCCGCGACAGCTTCGCGGCGGGCGGAGGGGCGGGCAATCGCTTCCACGCCGAGGTGCGGGTGGGGTTCACCTACGACAACAACGTGAAGGTCCTGCCCCAGCCGAGCAACGATCCCCTCGCCAACGCGGTCCGCATGCAGGATTCCACGTCGCCCGGTGAGTTCGCCTCCCTCACCCTCTCCTACGACTGGCTCCGCTACGGCAACTGGGAGTCGACCATCGGCTATCAGTACTTCCAGACCTACGTGAACAACTTCCACGACTTCGACGTGATGGACCAGGTGGGCACGCTGGGCGCGACCTACCGCGGGGCCATCGAGAAGGGGCCGCTGGCCGGGGCGCGCTATCTCGTGGGCGGACAGTACGTGTTCGACAACCAGTGGCTGGGCGGCGACCAGTTCCTTCAGCGCAACACGGGCACGCTCTTCGCCACCGTGCAATGGAACTCCGCGGGCAACAGCTTCTGGCAGCCCACCAACGTCACCACCCCGATCCTGCGCTTTCAAGGGAAGAACTTCACCAACGTGACCCAGTTCCCCATCCCGCCGTCGGACAATCGTGACGCGAACAACTACATGGTCGGCCTCAGCCACACCTTCTACTGGTCGGGGGATCGGCACTGGTTCCGGGTCGGCTACCAGTGGGACGAGGACGTGGCGCAGGGGCGCAACTGGGACTACCGCGGTAACCGCGTCCTGGCCGGCGCGCAGTACACGCTGCCGTGGTGGCAGACGCGCGCGAGCTACAGCCTCGACGTGCACTTCGCGAACTACCTCCACGCCAACACCCTGTTCCCCGTCATCAATCCCGGCACGGTGAAGCGCTCGGACATCGAGCAGGTCCACATCATCGCGGTGGAGCAGCCGCTGCCCTTTCTCCTGCGCCGCGAGGGAGGCGCCACCCGTGCGCCGCTCACCCTGCGCACGGAATACCAGATTGGCGTGACGAGCTCGGACCTGGCGCTCTACAAGTACAACCGCAACGTGGTGTCGATCTCGTTGAGCTACCAGTACTAGGGGGGCGCCGGGCGGACGGCCCGGCGCGAGCTACTTCGCGCCGATGCTCACCTTGCTGGTGGGGCCGCTCACGGAGACGAGCGCGGTGCTCGGCGAGGCGAGCTTGACGCTGCCCAGCCCCGCGTTCTGGATCGCCCCCGCCCCGATGGAGACGTTGCCCGCGGTCGCCCCGTTCATCAGGGCCACGGGAATGCCGCCGATCATCGCGCAGGGGCCGCCGCACAGGCTGTTGGAGACGGAGAGCAGGTTGCCCCCCGATCCGCCGAAGGCGACGAGCCCACCTCCGATGCTCGCGAGCGATCCGCCGCCCACGGCGAGGAGCGGCCCGTTGAGCAGGCTGAGCGCGCTGCCGTTGCGCAGGCTGACCAGATCGCCCGCGACGTTGAGCACGCTGCCGCCGCTCACGTTGACGAGGGCGCCCATGGCCACGGCGAGGCGGCTCGCGTCGAGGCTGACCAGCGACGACGAGGCGGACAGCCGGCTCGTGCCGCTCAGCAGGATGGCGTCGCTGGCGGTGGTGAGCACGCTGCCGTTCTTGAGGTGGAGGAGCGGCGCCGTGGCCTCGAGGAGCGCGGTGTCCACGTGGAGGACCTGGTTGGTCGTCACGGTGGCGCCGTCGGACTCGAAGAGCGAGCCGCCGGTCCGGAGCGGCGTGTCGGTGGCGAGGGACAGTCCGCTGTCCACGTCGGTCACCGTCCCGCTGCCCATCAGGTCGAACATGGCGACCTCGGTGCCGAGGGCATGCGTGCCCCCCTTCAGGGAGACGAGCGGCTCCTCGGTCGAGGAGGCGAAATGGCCGCCCGGCAGCACGGAGAGGAGGCTCACCGGCGCGGTGAGGCTCGTGTCGCTGGCCCGGAGGAGGGGACCGGCCAGGCTCACCTTCGCTCCTGGGGCCACGATCATGGCGGAGTCGAAGCTGGCGGAGCCACCCGTGTACTCCACGAGCGGATCGAGCGACGTCCTAGTGAGCGGCTGGCCAGCACGCACGAGGTAGAGCGGCGGGTCCTCGGGGATCGACACCGCGTCGAGCAGCACGCCCGAGGCGAAGTTGACGTCGCCCACGTCACCGATCTCGAAGACGAGCGAGGCGACGCCGGACTCGGGGGCGAGCCAGGAGAAGGCGACCTGCTTGAAGCCCGTGAAGCCCCAGGCGCACGTCGGGCAACTGCCGCCCGCGCTGAAGCCCGCCGCGCTCACCCCCTGGGTCGAGACCTGGCTCAGGGTGAAGGCCGTGTTCACCGTCTCTGTGGTCAGCGTGGTGCTCTGGCCGTTCGGTCCCTTGACCCGGATGTCGAAGGTGTCGTTGAAGGGGCTGTTGCCGCTGAAGAGATTGACCCAGTAGGGGTACTCGTTGCTGACGAAGTTGTACGTGGCCTTGATCGTGTAGAGCGTGCCCGCGGTGACCTGGAAGGACTGCGAGAGGCTGCTGAACTGGGTGAAGCGCCCCGTCGAGTCGGGCGCGGAGCCGTTCCCCGTGGAGAGGAAGCCCATGAACTGGCCGGCGGGCGCCGTGAAGTCCGCGAAGGTCGAGAGCACCGTGCCCGTGCCCGTGAGATTCCAGCCCGGCGGGAAGAGACCCGTCTCGAAGCCGCCGTTGATGATCTTGGCCACGGGGGCCTTCGCGTTGTCGGGCGGCACGGTCGGGACGATGTTGGGCAGGTTGAGATTGCTCTTGTTGTCGGAGGCCGGATCGGCCGGGAGAAGGGCCGCGGCGAGGGCTACGAGCTTGTTCTGCTCCTTGAGGCTCATGGCCTGCCAGGTCGCCTGGTTGAAGCCGAACCTCGCGGAGGCCGCGAAGCCCGAGAGCAGCGTGTTCATCTCGGGCTGGCTCAGCGTGCGCACCTGGCCCAGGTTCGGCCCGAGAAGGTTGACCGACTTGAACGCGGTGAGGAGCGCCGTGTTGGCGGGATTGTTCGCGGGGCTGACCTCGACGGAGCCCGTCACGGACGTGACCTGAGTCGCCGCACCGAGATTGCCGCCACCCGCCTGGGCGCCTTGACGCGCCACCTCGACCACGAAGACGGTGCCGCGCACGGCGGCCACCGCGTTCGGGGTGTGTACCTCGAGCTTTTCGCCGGGCTTCATCCGCTGCTTGGCCACCGCCACCGCGATCTTGCCCGACTCGAGGTTGATGGTGGTCCGCCCGAGATCTTCGGTGATGGTGAGCACGGAAAGCTCGCGCACGGTCACCACCGCTCGCCCGCCCATCAGCACTTTCACAATGGAGTTCTCGGCGGTGTTGATGCGATCGCGCTCGAAGACGCTGTCCTTGAACTTGAGGGGCAGGGTGGACGAGCTCGCGGCGTGCACCACGGTGGCCTGACCCTGCAGCGTGGTGACGATGCCGACGGGCGTCGCCGTCTGCGCGGCGGCGGGAAGCGACGTGAGCCATGCGGCGAGCGCGATACCGAGGGAAATCCAGCGGACCATGACCGTCGATCATAGAGGGAGGATGTTCGACCTGCAACAAAGAACTCGCTCGCGCGAGCGAGAAAGCGTCAACGAGTGGACGGTGTGAGACGACCGAGCGCGACGGATCCTGTCGCTCGCGCTTACGAATGCGGAGGTAGAGAGAGGAGGTAGAGAGAGGCGGAAGCGGGCGCGGGACTGGCCGCGAAAGCGTGAAGTGTCATCAGCGTAACGAGCCTGGAGGAAGCGCGGAGGCTCCGCGCCTCCCCCGCGGCCAGGGTGGTATCATCTGTTTCGGT
>Ga0075435_100002440_pt1 | contig 12341 bp, 10 predicted proteins | sample RhiMethybrSRZTD4_FD_75302 | JGI IMG/M metagenome (GOLD analysis project Ga0075435, IMG submission 75302) | Populus rhizosphere microbial communities from Tennessee, USA - Rhizosphere MetaG P. TD hybrid SRZTD4 | ecosystem: Host-associated > Plants > Roots > Rhizosphere > Soil | place: USA... | reverse complement strand
TCGGCGTGGGCAAGCTGTTCAACCCGTCCGGCTTCCTCGCCGGGCCGCACGGCTCTTTCTACGTCTCCAACTGCAGCATCGCCCCGGCCACGGGCATGGGCCCGCAACTGTGCCCCAATGGGGGCCAGGTGGTCCGCATCGGGTGACATAGCGGATCTCTCGCGGTTACCAGCCCGCGCAGCCACCCGGCTGCGCGGGCTGGCCCGTCTTTGGCCGGATCTGTTGCCGGATCACAGGTGCGGACCGGCTATTCGTCGAACCCCGGTCCGCGATTCCGCCGCAGGCGCTTGCGTTCGGAGGCGCGCCGCTTGGCCGCCAGCCTGCGCTCCCTGGCCGCACGGCTGGGCTTGGTGGGGCGCCGCGGCCGCGGCGGCGCGGCGGTCGCTTCGGTGAGCAGCGCGGACATCCGTTCCGCCGCGGCCTCACGGTTTCGCAACTGCGACCTGGTCTCGGACGCGGTCACCGTCAGGACCCCGTCGGCCAGCCGGCCTGCTAGCGCATGCAGTGCCCGCTCTCGGTAGACCGGCGGCAGCGCGGCGGAACCCTCCAGGTCGAAGGAAAGCTCGACCCGGCTGTCGGTGGTGTTCACCGACTGGCCGCCGGGCCCGGCCGACCGGGAGAACCGCCACGACAGTTCCTCGGGAGGCAGCGTGATGCCGCGGACGGTGACGTCGAGGCTCATCTCATCTCATTGCCTCCCTCGCGGGCGCTTCGCTTGGTCGTGCCGGAGGCGCGCAATCGGGCGGTGCGGGAGGCGGTCCTCGCCGCCGGGATACCGCAACGGCGCCTGGGGCTGTGTCGTGCCGGAGGCGCGCCGGCTAGCACTATGCGGTGTTCGGCCCGGCGGCTGCGGCGTGACACTGCCCGTAGTCGACAGAGGCGCCTCATTCAGCGTCCGGCCCGGCGGTCAGCGCGGCGAGCACGTCGGGAAACACCGCGTCGGCCCGCCCGGCCAGCTCATCGTGGGACAGCAACTGGACGGGGTGCGGGATGTACAGCACGCGGGCGTCCGGCATGCTGAGCAGCCGCGCCTGGGCCACCGCTTCGTCGGCGAACGGCGCCGTGGCGATGCCGACGGCCGGGATCCCCCGGCGCTCCAGGTGAACGAGGTCGCACAAACTGCACGACGTGCATGAGCCTCAATCAGCGAGGGCCTCCACGACCAGCCCGCCGCCGCCGGCGATCTCATCGATCAGCCCCAGCGCCGCGGGCTTGGAGAAGATCTCCTTGGTCATCCGGGCCGTGCTGGCGCCCGCCTCCTGCAGCAGCGTTTCCATCCGGTCGAGGAACTCCGCGCCGCGGTTCTTCCGGATGTCCAGCAGCACGGCGTGCTGCCCCTGCACGCTCGCCGGGCGCGGCGCGAGCGGCTCCGCCGCCCTGACGCGCTCGTCGAACGGGCTCACGTACTCAGCGGCCATGCTCACGTCACCTCCCGGGAGACGATCTGCGATCCCATGCCGGTGCACGGGCCGAGAACAGCAGAGTAACGCCCGGCCTCACCACCGGCCACGAGGAGCACGATGGCTTCCGGCGATGCCCACTTGGGCACCGGCGCGTCCGGCGCGGCCTCGTGCACGACCGCGGTCGTCTCGCCGCGGTGCAACTGCCCGGCGGGCTTGCGCACCGCGTCGAACATGAACTGGCGCAGCCGCTGCTTCGTCCACCCGGCACCGCGGAACATCTGGGCGTGCTCGGGGCAGATCACGAACACAGACGGGTCGGTCAGCGGCCACCAGTTGGTGCTCCAGGCGCTGGCCGCGGCCCAGGCGAGGATGTAGGCCAGGTCTTCGGGGGTGCGGCTGCGGTGGTCGGAGATGGACAGCGGCGCATCGCTGCCGATGACCGTGACCACCGACTGGCCCGGTTCAAAACCGCGTTCCACGTGCAGCGGCTCCCACGGGCTCACCTCTTCGTCCTCCGCGATGCAGAAGCCGAGCTTGCCCATGTGCCCCAGGGTGGCCCGGTCCATCACGCCGGGCATCGCCCCGCCGGTGAGCGAGACAAGCAGCCGCACCGCCCGGCCGATGGTGAGGTTCGCCCGGAACCCCGGGCCGAGCGCGCCCATGCCGCTGTTCAGCCCGATCGCCTCGCGCACCGGCCCGTTGACCACGACAAGCTGCCCGGCCGGCTGGGTGGTCACCGCCTGCCCGTGCAGGTTGAACGCCGGGTCGAGCACGGCCCGCGCCGCCGCGGCCACCACGGGGAAGTACGCCGGGCGACAGCCCGCCAGGACGGCGCAGGCGGCCACCCGCGCCAGCGTGGCCTCGCCCATGGCCGGCGGCACCAGGCCCAGCGACTCACCGCCGTCCCGCCCGCCGAGCATCGCCTCGACGCGCTCCGCGGTGGGCGGGACCACGGGCAGGCCGTCGGTCCAGCCACGCTCGAACATCTCCTCCGGCTCGTCGCCGCCGCCATGGGCGGACATCGCCGCCGCCAGCTCCGGGTCGATGGCCGCCTTGGACGAGCAGCCCGGCTTACTCAGCGGCTCGGCCTCGGACGGCACCGCAATCGCGGCCCCCAGCCGACGCCCGGCCTCGTACAGCAGGCCGGCCAGGGCCCGCTGGTCCCAGCCCGTGACGGTACCGGTGACCAGCCCGCCGCGGCCGACCAGCACGGTGGTGGGCACCGTGGTCACGCGGTAGGCCCGCGACGCTGGATACGGCGGCTCCTGCGCGGCCACCTGGCCACTCCAGCCGAGGCGGCGCGCGGTACGGATCGCCAGGTCCAGCGGATCTTCAAAGATGGCGACGGCGGCCAGCCCGGCCTCCGCCCAGGCCTGGCACAACGGGCCGAGCCGGCGCAGCGCCAGCGCCGAGGTGGGGCAGTGCTCGGACACGAAGACCAGCACCGCACCGCCGTCCGCGGTGAGCCCGCCGACGGTGATCGGCCCGGGACCGGTCCCGTGCACATCCAGCTCTGGGGCCGGGCCGCGGACGCCCCCGGCACCGCGGGCAGTCCCGGCACCGGCTCCGCGGTCGGTCCTGGCGCCGCGGCCATCGCCGCCGTCTGCCATCCGTGCGGCCTCCATCGTTCAGGGTCAACCGCGGCCGGCCCGCCGCCGATTCCCGGCCCGCCCCCGGTGAGTCGCGGCCGCCGGCCGCCCGGCAGGAGCCCGGGGATGGAGTCACGGTGCTTGACGCCGGCCAATCCGCGCCATAGCGTGACGCTGCCGCGGCCGAAGATCGCGGTGGTGCAGTTCTAGCGAAGTCCGGTGAGATCCCGGCGCTGTCCCGCAACGGTGGTCCCCTCCGGGGGCGAGCCCGGTCGCCTGTGCTGTACCGACGACATGGCCCTCGAGGGAAGGGCGGTGCGTGGGGTGCCTCACCTGTCCCAGCGCCCGGCGACCGTGTCGTCCCATCGACTCCCGCTGCCTGCCGTGCTGCTGGGGGGTACCGCGCTCCTGCTGGTGAGCATGGTCTTGGGCGTGGCTATCGGGTCGGTGCCGCTGAGCCCGCAAGCGGTCCTGCGGGTGATCGCGGATCATCTGGCCGGCCACCCCAGCAACAGCGTGGCCGACGCCATCGTCTGGGATATCCGGCTGCCGCGCGTGCTGCTGGCCGTTCTCGTGGGGGCGACCCTGGCCACCGCCGGGACCGTCGTCCAGGTCCTGGTGCGCAACGCGCTCGCCGATCCGTTCCTGCTCGGCGTGTCCTCCGGCGCCAGCGTTGGCGCGACCTCCGTGCTCTTGTTCGGCGCGTTCGCCTCGTTCGGCGCGTGGGCGGTCTCGGCGGGCAGTGTCCTGGGCGCCCTGGGCGCGATGGGCGCGGTGTTCCTGGTCTCGCGCCAGGGGCGGGCGCTGTCACCGACCCAGCTGATCTTGTGCGGCGTGGTGCTGTCGGCACTGTTCGAGTCGGTGACCAGCTTCCTGATCTTCCGCGGCAACCCGCAAGCGACGCAGGCCGTGCTGTTCTGGCTGCTCGGCTCGTTCGGCCTGGCCACCTGGCAGCAGCTGCCGATCCCCGCGATCGTGCTCGCCGCCGCGATGGCCTACCTGCTCGCCCAGGGCCGGTCCCTGAACGCGCTGGCGCTGGGCGCAGGGTCCGCAGCCGCGCTCGGGGTCGACGTGCACCGGTTGCGCCGTGACCTGTTCGTCGTGACCTCGCTGATGGCCGGGGCAGCGGTCGCGGTTAGCGGTGTGATCGGGTTCGTCGGCCTGGTGGTTCCGCACATCGTCCGCCTGATCGTCGGCTCGGAGCACCGCCGGGTATTGCCGGCCGGGATGCTCTTCGGGGCGTCTTTCATGGTGCTCGGCGACCTGCTCGCCCGGGTGATCGTCGCGCCGCAGGAAATGCCGATCGGCGTGATCACCGCGTTCATCGGCGCGCCCCTGCTCATCGTGCTCATCCGGCGCCGCCCCTACCAGTACGGAGTGGCCGGATGAGCCTGGAACTGCGCGACCTGTGCGTAGACATCGCAGGCCGGCGCATCGTCACGGGCATCGGCTTCACCGTCCCGGACGGGACCTTCGCCGGGCTGCTGGGGCCGAACGGCAGCGGGAAGTCCACCATCCTGAAGGCCATCTACCGCGCCCACCGGCCAGCCGCCGGGCAGGTGCTCATGGACGGGCACGACCTGCTGGCGCTGCGGCCCCGCGACGCCGCCAGGCGGATCGCTGTGGTCACCCAGGAATTCACCCTCGAATTCGACTTCACCGTCGCGGAACTGGTCATGATCGGCCGAACCCCGCACAAGCGGGCCTTCGACCGGGACGACGGCACCGACCGGGCGGTCGCAGAGCAGGCCATCGAGCGCGTCGGCTGCCAGCACCTGGCCCAGCGCGGGTTCAACACCCTGTCCGGCGGCGAGAAGCAGCGGGTACTGATCGCCCTGGCCCTCGCCCAGGGCGCCGACCACCTGATCCTGGACGAGCCGACCAGCCACCTCGACATCCGCTACCAGGTCGAGATCTTGGAACTCGTCGCCGGTCTCGGCATCACCGTCCTGGCCGCGATCCACGACATCAGCCTCGCCGCGCTGTTCTGCGACACCGTTCACCTGATCACCGGCGGGCAGCTGATCGGCGGCGGGCCGCCAGAAGAGGTGCTCACCGCCGCCACCGTGCGCGCCGCGTACGGCGCCGAAGTGCTGGTCATCGACCATCCCGAGACCGGCAAGCCGCACCTGATCCCGCGCCGGGCCCGCCACCTGGACCGGCCTGCCCCGCAGGCCTCACCTGCCCCGGACCCCCCGGACAAGGCCGGCCACTGAGAGGAGATCCAGTGCGGCACTCACCGCCTTCCCGGTTCCGCAGCTGTGCCCGGCGCGGGGGCGCGCCCGCCGTAATGCTGGTCGCGGCCGCCCTCGCCGCCTGCGGCTCCTCCGACCCCCCCGCAGCCACATCCGCGCCCACGGCGCACGCTAGTTATCCCGTCACGGTGACCAGTTGCGGCGTCCCGGTCACCTACGACCGGGCCCCGGCGCGGGCCGTGTCCAACGACATCAACACCACCGAGGACATGCTCGCGCTCGGCCTGGAGTCACGCATGGCCGGGACCTTCGGCGTCACCGGAGACGGCCCGGCCGGCCACCCGGTACCCGCCCCCTATCTGGCCGGCTTTCGCACGGTACGCCAGGTCTCCCCCGACTACTTCACCCGCGAAGAACTCGTCGCCCTGCACCCCGACTTCCTGTTCGCCGGCTGGGACTACGGCCTGCAGCAGGGCACCAGCCTCACCCCGGCGGGCCTGGCCCAGTTCGGCATCAAGACGCTGGTCCTGACCGAGTCCTGCGCCCGCGTCCAAAAGGGCCTCGACTTCGTCAGCATCAACGGCACCTACACCGACCTGCGCAACCTCGGGGAGATCTTCAACGTCCGCGCGAAGGCCAGGCAGGTTATCGCCGCAATGCAGCAGCAGGTGGCCGCCGCGCACGCCAAGGTAGCCGGGCTCGAGCCGGTCACCGTCTTCGACTACGACAGCGGCCAGGCAGCCCCGTTCACCGGCGCGGGCCTGGCCGTACCGACCGCCCTGATCACCCTCGCCGGCGGGACCAACATCTTCGCCGGCCTCAAGCAGAGCTTCACCTCGGTGTCTTGGGAGCAGGTCGTCAGCAAGGACCCGCAATGCATCATTATCAACGACTACGGCACGCCTACCGCCGCCCAGAAAGAGAAGTTCCTGGAGACCAGCCCGATCACCCGCAACATCACCGCGGTCAAGAACCACTGCTTCCTCCCGCTCAGCTACGACGAGATCACCCCGGGGCCGCGTAATGCCGTGGCCGTCACCGCGATCGCCCGCTGGCTGCACCCGGCCGCCTTCGGACTCCCACCGGACGGCTCCCCCTGACTCAGCGCGCGGCTACCCGCCGTGCCACGCGCAGCAGGTACTCCTCGCGGTTCAGCGGGTTGTGGTCGGTCCGCGGCCGGTCCGGTACCTCGCCCCGGACCGGCTGATAGTGGCCGAATGCGGCCTCGAGCACGCCTTCGCCGCGAGTCAGCCCCGGCAGCTGCTCCTCAAGCCCGCGCACCTGGGCCGCCGGGATATCCCCCTCCAGCAGGCACAGCGGGCCCCGCATGGCCGGTGCGCCCGGAACCGCGCGGAGCCGGGCCAGCGCCGGGAGCACCGCCCCGAAGGTGTCGGCCGGTATTTCCAGGTGGAAGCGGTGCACCGGCTCGTAGACCGTCGTCCCGGCCAGCTTGATCGCGTCCATCAGCACCAGCGGCGTCAGGTTGCGGAAGTCCCCGGCGGTGCTGGACATGGTCTTGTCGAAGTGGGCATGGGCGTGGCTCTGCCGGGGCCAGTAGCCGGAATGCGTCATGCTGACCACGCAGTCGGTGACCTGCCAGCCGTGGATGCCCTGGCACAGCGTCTCGGTCACCGTTTCCTCGACCGCCTTGAAGAACGCGAACGGCATCGAGCCGAGCTCCACCTCCAGCCGGAACCGGACGCCAGATCCCGCGGGCGCCGGGTCGATCCGAAGCCCGACCGTGGCCAGGAACGGGTTGGGCGGCGTGTCGATGATCTCGAAGGCCGCACCTGACTCTGCGGGCCGCTCGATGCAGATCGTGGTGGAGGCGCTGAAGGTGGCCTCGACGCCGTACTCGGCGGCCAGCGTCGCCTGGATGACCTCCTTCTGCACCTCGCCGTAGAGCGACACGAGCAACTCGGTGCGGGCATCGTCGCGCCGCAGGCCGATCAGCGGATCCTGCTCGGCAAGCTGGGTCAGCGCGGCGTGCAGTGCGCCCCGGTCCCCCGGGCGCCGCGGGGCGACGACGGTCTCCAGGGCGGGCGGGGCGAACCGGTGCTGGGCCCGCCCGGGCGGCGGCACGCCGAGCGTGTCGCCGATCTGGATGTCGCGCAGCCCCCAGAGCTTCCCGATCTGCCCGGCACGGACCTGGTCGCGCGGCACGGCGGGGCCGCGCTCGAAGACGCTGATCGCAGTGATCTTCCGCTCGCCCTCCCGGCCCGGCGGAAGCGGCCCGCCGTTGCCGCCCGGGCCCCCGTGGCCGGGCGGCAGCCGGTCGCGCACGCGCAGCGCGCCGGAGAACATGCGGACGTAGGCGATCTTCTCCCCGGCCGGGCCGCGCTCCACCTTGAACACGGTGCCCGACGCCGGGCCCGCGGCGTCGCCGCGCGCCGCGGGCAGGAGCCCGGCGATGCCCGTGGCCAGTTCCGCGACGCCGGCCCCGGTGATCGCCGAGCCGAAAAAGACCGGATGCACCAGGCACCGCCTGGCCTGCCGGGCCAGTTCGCGGCGCAGCCGCCGGTAGGGCAGCGCGGCCTCGTCCTGGACGTAGGCGGCCAGGAGCGCCTCGTCGTGCTCGGCGAGCACCTCGGCCAGGCGGGCCGTGAAGGCATTGTCGTCCGCGCCGTACGGCCGGAACGCGCACCCTCGGGTGCCTGCGCCGGAGACCGACCCCATCGCGACGGCCCCGGGGGTCAGCCGCTCGGCGATGTCCGCCAGCACCCGCCCGGGGCGCGCGCCCGCCCGGTCGGTCTTGTTCATGAAGATGAGAGTGGGAATCCGCAGCCGCCGCAGCGCGCGCATCAGCACCCGGGTCTGCGCCTGGACGCCTTCGACCGCGGAGATGACCAGCACGGTGCCGTCCAGGACGCCCAGGACCCGTTCCACTTCGGCGATGAAGTCCGGGTGTCCCGGCGTGTCGATCAGGTTGACCGTGACGCCGGAGATGACGAACGACACCACGGCGGATTTGATCGTGATGCCGCGCTGGCGTTCCAGCGCCAGCGAATCGGTCTGGGTGCTGCCGTCATCGACGCTGCCGATCTCGTCTATGACCCCGGCGGAATGCAGCAGCCGCTCGGTCAGGCTGGTCTTACCGGCGTCTACATGCGCCAGAATCCCCAGGTTGAGCGTTTTCACGAAGCGTCATGTCCCTACGCATTGGCGTTAGTTCCTTTCTGGGTGGACATGAACGCTGCTCGCATGGTGCTCTCCATTGGGTCGCCGACACTCCCGAGGCAGTACAGCATGCGCGCTTCGCGAGGGCAAAGCATTTTCCATGCGCAACGACGCCCGTGGTGCCGTGGCCACGGGAGCGACCGTGGGCGCCGGGCCCTCACAGGTGAAAGGCCGAGGTCATGGTCGGGAAGGAGGCTGCCTTCCCCAGCGCGGGCAGGCCGAGCAACTGCTCGGCGGTGCCGAGCAGCGAGTAGTGGTTGAACAGCTTCGCCGACCGCGTGCCGCGCCTGGTGCTGGGGCTGATCACGATGGTGGCGACGTGGCAGCCCACGTCGGTCGCGTTGGTGGCGCACTTGGTGGCGGTTCCGCCTTCGCCCTCGTCCCAGGTGATGAACACCGCGGTCGAGCCGCTGGTGTACTCGTGGCTCTTCAAGATCGTGGGCAGGTTGGCGGCCAGCCACTTGTCGCCCTCGGCGACGCTGCTGCTATGCATGTCGTCGATCAGGTTCGGGGTGACGAAGGAGAACGCAGGCAGGTTGCCCGCGGACAGGTCGCTGGCGAGCCGCCCGTAAGGCACATCGGAGCTGGCACAGCCACGGAGGCCCGTGAAGTATGGCGGCGGGTTGTGCCGAACCGCGTACTTTCCGGAGTTGGCCTTGTAGCAGTTCGAGGGCATCGACTCCTCGTACGCCTTCCACGTCTCACCTTGGCCGAAGATGCTGGCCGCCGGGGTAACGCAGCCCGGAACGGGGTTGCAGTCGCGGTCGAACTTCGCGATGGCGCGGTACCCGAGGCCTGAGGTCGCACTGACGTAGTTCGGCAGGCTGGGATGGGAGACGTTGTGATAGTTGGTGGCCAGCCCGCATTCGGTGGCCAGGGAGTTGATGTAGGGCGCCCGGGACGAACCGATGATGGTGTTGTAGCTGTGGTTCTCCATCCATATCCAGATCACGTGCTTGTAGCCAGGCGCCGTCGCCTGCATGCCGCACGGCCCGCTGGCGGCCGCCGTCGGGGCCGGGCGTGCGACCGCGGCGACGGCTGCGGGCGCCCCGGCCAGCAGGGGCAGGGCTACCGCTAGGGCAAGCAGTCTGGTGCGCACCGAAACCTCCGCGCGATCGAGAACTGCTGCCAGTCTGCGATCGCGCTCGCGGTACCGCCCCGGAATCGGAGAAACCCTTACCGGCCCCTCATCAGGTATTCACCTGGGCATGCCTACCTGGCAAGGGCGCCCATCGGGTCCCAGGCCGGCAGGACGATCGGCGCGGTGTCCAGCGCGGCTTGCAACTCCGCGGGCAGCGCGGACCGGCGCGCCGCGATCTCGAAGACGTACTCGTCGAACCAAGAGTCGTTCATGGTGTAGAAGCCGTCCTTGCCCTTGTCGGCACCCCAGCTGTTTTCCACCCGCCACTTGCGGGTGACCCCGTCGAGCACGTCCACGCCGGTGAACAGCATGGCGTGGGTCATCTGCGTCTCGTGGTACAGCAGCCGGTCGGCCTTGCTGAGGTTGAAGGCCGTGTCGTAGACGGCAGGGAAGTCGTACAGGCGGGCGTCCCACACCCCGTACTCGTTGCTCATCATCTTGCCGACATCGCAGCCGAACCATACCGGCTCGCCATCCTGCAGGGCCCGCACGGCGACGTCCTTGATCACCGGCATCGCGACGTTGAGGTAGATGACCGGCGGGGCGCCGAGCACGTTGCCGAGGTATTCGACGGTGAAGGTCCGTCCGGCCGGGCTGGACGGGCGCGGGTCGTTGACCAGGCACACGTAGTCGTCGATGGGGAGGTCCACGTACCGCGCTGCGAACTCTTGCGGGGTGAGCATGCCGTCCCGGTGGAACTCGCGGTCCTTGTCGGTCCACTGCCAGTCGAAGCGCTCCGGCGGGGTGCCGAGGTGGATGCACAGCACCCGGTAGATGACCCGGAGCACCTCGGCCTTGGCGGCCCGTGCCGCCTCGGTCCCCCCGGCGGCCGCCTCGCGCACCGACTTGGCGCCCTGGCGCAGCAGGTTGCGCAGGATCGAGTTCATCGCACCGGTGTCGCTGGAGCTCTGGGTTTCCGGCATGAACGCCTTGGGCACCAGGCCGTGCTTCTTGACGATGGCCACGAACATATTCCATTGGCCGCCGTCTTCGGCCGGCGAGTCGAGCAGGTAGGCCACGGTCCGGTCGTCAAGATCGCGGCCGGCCGTCTCGATGATCGCCTCGAGGTAGTAGTTGGCCCGCTCCACCTTGTCCCAGAACATGGCGTAGTTCTGGGAGAACTCGAACTCCTTGAGGCCCATCTTCTTCATGGCGCCGACGCGCAGCAGGTTGAGCCCGGCGAACAGCCAGCACCGGCCGCTGCGTTCCTGGTTGGTGACTTTCCAGTCGTCCAGCAGGGTGGACAGGAAGTGGTCGGTGTTGTTGATGATCTCGCGGTTAATGGCCACGTCGTCGACGGGCACCCGGGTCACCGCGTTCTGTGCCAGCCGGTAGGCCGGGTTGGCCGAAAAATCCTTGCGGAGCAGTTCCAGATCCCCGGTGCTCAACGTTCCGTTCATGCGCCGCATCTCCCCGCTCTCTTGGCCTCAACTCCCCCACCACCATCAACGTACCAGCGGCCCGCTACCACGCCAGTGAGGGTGAAAGGCGCCGTGGCGGGCGGGCGCAAGCCCTAACGCGGCGCGCATCGCCGACGGCGGCTCACCCCGGGTGGCCCGGGCGGCGCCAGGGCAATGGGAATCGCGCGAAGGCGAGGGTGAGCGCAAGCAACACCATCATTGGTGCCCACCAGGTCCACACGCCGTGCCAGGCGATCTGGGAGACGAAGGTGAGCGCCGTCGCGGCGAGGGCCGCCGGGATCAGCCGGGACCAGGTTCGCGCCGCAGCGACGAGTGCCACCGCCACGGCCGGCCACAGGTAGTACGCCACGACCACTGGCTCGAAGACGCAGCGCAGCGCCAGGACCAGCGCGGACCACCACAACACCTCGATCAGCGTTTCGGTGTCCCAGGCGGCGGTGCGGGCCGCGTGCCATCGGCGCCCGGCGACGGCCCCGCAGCCGCACGCCACAACGATCGCCAGGATCCTGGCCGGCCCGGCCGCGACTGCCCCGCTGCTCAGGTGCGGGGCGAGGGACTCCCAGGGGGTGGGGTGGTTGATGGTGGGCGAGTTGGGCTGGCTGGTCACCGCGGCGTAGGTGGCGTTCCAGTTCGCCGCGGCCGCGGCGGCCAGGGCCACCGCCGCCGGGGCAGCCGCCCGGATGAGGAAGCCGGGCACCCGTCGCAGCGGGATGGTCATCGCCACGACCGGGACCGCGAGCAGCACCAGTGGCTGGATGGCGATCGCCGCCCCGGCCAGCCACGCGGCCCGCCGGAGCCTGGACCTGGCCAGCGCCAGGATGGCGTACAAGAAAAGCCCCACCGACACCGCGTCCTCGGGGTGGCCCCAGCGCACCGACACGCTCCACAGCGCGATCACTTCGGCGGTGGCGAGCACCGCCCGCCGGCGCCGGTCCAGCCCCAGGTGCTCGGCGATCGCGTCGGCGGCGAACAAGACCACGGCCGATATGGCGATCTCGTACGGCCCGGCCACGAGCCACACCGCGGGGTGCGGGTTGGCCGCGCTCTGCAGGGCCAGCGAGAGCCCGGTGGCGTCGATGACCGCGGCCAGCGGAAGCAGGATCACCACCGCACCGGGCAGCGTGATCAGGCCGGTGGGCTGGGTGTACAGGCCACCCGGGTGCAGGTGCAGCAGCCGGTGAGCCGCTTCCATCGTCCCCCACAGGTCGAGCGGCAGCGACCATGCGGTCTTCCCGATCATGGCGGGCCCCCACCAGATGGTCGAGCACATCCCGATGAGCAGGAGACCGGCCGTGGCCAGCAGCGGGAGGATCCTGCGGGCGAGCCAGGGCGCGGGCCGGGGCGCGGCGCCCGCCGCCCCGGTGCCGAACACCGCCAGCTTGCGGACGACCGTCACCGCGGCAAAGTTAGCGCAT
>Ga0075435_100002438_pt1 | contig 12346 bp, 7 predicted proteins | sample RhiMethybrSRZTD4_FD_75302 | JGI IMG/M metagenome (GOLD analysis project Ga0075435, IMG submission 75302) | Populus rhizosphere microbial communities from Tennessee, USA - Rhizosphere MetaG P. TD hybrid SRZTD4 | ecosystem: Host-associated > Plants > Roots > Rhizosphere > Soil | place: USA... | reverse complement strand
AGGTGGCACTTCTTGTACTTCTTCCCGGAGCCGCAATAGCACGGATCGTTGCGACCGATTTTTTCCCCGGTCGGGGTGCGGGGTGCGGGGCGCGGTGCGGGCGCGGCTGCAGGTGCCGCCGCCGTCGCGGCCGGCGTCCAGCCGCTTCGCGGCTCGGTGGGAAGCGCTCCGCGCGATTCCTGAGCGTCGGCCCAGGCGGTCATCGTCGGCAACGCCATCGGCGAATCGCGCACGACCTGCACTTTGAACAGTCGCTCGACGACGATGGCCTTCGTGCGCTCCACCATGTCCTGAAAGAGCTCGAAGGCCTCCTTCTTGTACTCCGTCAGCGGATCGCGCTGGCCGTAGCCGCGGAGCCCGATGCCTTCCTTGAGGTGATCGATGGACAGCAGGTGATCCTTCCACTGAGTGTCGATCACGATCAGCATCTCGTGGCGTTCGAGCGCCCGCATCAGCTCCTCGCCGAGCTCGCGCTCGCGCTGCGCGTAACGCTCCTTGACCGCGTCACCCACAAGCTCGGCGAGACCCTCGCGAGAGACGACCTCTTCGTACTGCGCGGTCGGGATCTTGACGTCGAACTGCCGGTGCAGTGCTTCGGTGAGCCCGGCGAGGTCCCAGTCCTCAGGATGCGCGCCTTGCGCAGCGTACGCGTCGAGGGTGTCGAGCGTGAGGTCTTCGATCCATTCGATCACGTTATCGGCCTGGCTCTCACCGTCGAGGATCTGTCGGCGCATGCCGTAGATAATCTCGCGCTGCTTGTTCATGACGTCGTCGTATTCGAGGAGGTGCTTGCGGATCTCGAAGTTGTGGTTCTCGACGCGCTTCTGGGCGGTGGCGATCGCGCGCGTCACGAGCTTGTGCTCGATGGGCTCACCCTCCTCCATCCCCAGGCGCTCCATGATCTTCTGGATCCGCTGGCTGCCGAAGATCCGCAGCAGATCGTCCTCGAGCGACAGATAGAAATGCGAGGAGCCGGGATCCCCCTGGCGACCCGAGCGCCCACGCAGCTGGTTGTCCACGCGGCGCGACTCGTGACGCTCGGTGCCGACGATGTGCAGGCCGCCGAGGTCGACGACCTGCTGGTGCTCGGGCTCAGTGATGCGGCGCGCCTCCACCAGGGCCGCGGCCTGGTCGTCGGCGGATGCGGTGGCCGGATCGAACCCCTTCTTCCTAAGAATCTCCTTGGACAGGAAATCGGGATTCCCGCCGAGCAGGATATCGGTGCCGCGTCCCGCCATGTTCGTGGCGATGGTGACCGCCCCGTGCCGCCCGGCCTGGGCTACAATCTCGGCCTCACGCTCGTGGTACTTCGCATTGAGGACTTCGTGGCGGACTCCCCGCTTCTTGAGGAGCTTGGACACCGCTTCCGACTTTTCGATCGACACCGTGCCGACGAGCACGGGCTGTCCCTTCTCGTTGCGCTTGATGATGTCCTCGACTACCGCATTGAACTTTTCACGCTCGGTCTTGTAGACGACGTCCGGCTCGTTGATACGGATGAGCGTGCGGTTGGTCGGAATCACCGTCACGTCGAGCTTGTAGATCTTCGCGAACTCCTCCGCTTCGGTCTCGGCGGTGCCGGTCATACCCGCGAGTTTTTCGTACATGCGGAAGTAGTTCTGGAACGTGATGGTCGCCAGCGTCTGGTTCTCGCGCTCGATGCGCACACCTTCTTTCGCTTCGACCGCCTGATGCAGTCCGTCCGACCAGCGGCGACCCGGCATCATGCGGCCGGTGAACTCGTCGACGATGATGACCTCGCCGTCCTTCACCACGTAATCGACGTCCCGCTTATAGAGGGCGTGCGCGCGCAGGCCCTGCTGGACGTGGTGCAGGATCGTGATGTGCTGCGGATCGTAGAGGTTGTCGACGTTGAGCAGTCGCTCGCAGGATGCGATGCCCTGCTCGGTCAGTGACACCGCCTTGGACTTCTCATCGACGATGTAGTCGCCCTCGCGCTGCTCCTCGATCTCGGACAGCTTGCCTTCCACGATCGTGGCGGCGCGCTTGAGCTTCGGAATGATGCGATCGATCTTGTAGTAGAGCTCGGTCGATTCTTCGGCCGGACCCGAAATGATGAGCGGCGTTCGCGCCTCGTCGATGAGGATGGAGTCCACCTCGTCGACGATGGCGTAATGCAGGTTGCGCTGGACGAGCTCTTCGAGCGAGAAACGCATGTTATCGCGCAGGTAGTCGAAGCCGAATTCGTTGTTGGTGCCGTACGTGATGTCGCACAGATAGGCAGCGCGACGATCAATGGGCCGCAGCGCGGTCATGCGGATATCGGGCGTGGCGTAGGCCGGATCGTAGGAGAACGACGCCTCGTGCTGGATCACTCCGACCGACAGGCCGAGCGCGTGGTAGAGCGGTCCCATCCACTGCGCGTCGCGCTTGGCGAGGTAGTCGTTGACGGTGACGATGTGAACGCCCTTGCTGGTGAGAGCGTTCAGGTACGCGGGCAGCGTCGCCACGAGCGTCTTGCCCTCGCCCGTCGCCATCTCCGCGATCTTGCCGTCATGCAGCACCATGCCGCCGATCAGCTGTACGTCGAAGTGGCGCATCCCCAGCGCTCGACGCGCCGCCTCGCGGCACACCGCAAACGCCTCCGGCAACACGTCCTCGATCTCGGCACCGTCGGCGAATCGCTTGCGGAGTTCGTCCGTCTTGCCGCGCAGCGCTCCGTCGTCGAGCGCTTGCATAGCGGGCTCGAGGGCATTAATCGTGGACACCACCGGCAACATCCGTTTGACGTCACGCTCGTGTTTGGTGCCGAAGATCTTCTTGAGGATTGCGTCGATCATCGCTTCAACATTATACGCCCCGGCCTCGCAGCTGTTGCGCGCCGCGACCGCGCAGCAATGCCCGTGCGTGCTCCAGCGCGACGGTCGTCGAGCCTCGGTCGCCCAACATTCGCGCGATCTCGGTCGCCCGCTGATCTCCGGCTATCACGTCGGCGCTCGCGCGCGTGCGACCGCCGTGCACGCGCTTGGCGACGCGCACGTGCTGGTCCGCGAGCGCGGCGATCGGCGCCAGATGGGTCACGCAGAGAACCTGGCGCCCCGTCGCGACAGCGCCGAGCTTCTCACCGACCCTCGCCGCCGCCTGGCCGCCGATGCCGGCGTCAACCTCATCGAAGATCATGGTCGGGGCGCGCTCGTAGGCGGCGAGGACGACCTGCAGCGCCAGCATGGTCCGGGCGAGCTCTCCGCCAGAGGCGATACGTGCCAGCGGCCGTACCGCCTCACCGGGATTGGCCGTGAAGCGAAACTCGACGCGACTCCCGCCGCGCGCGCTCCAGTCCTGGCGCGCGAGTTCCAAGACCACGACCTCGAAGAGCGCCCGCTCCATGCCGAGCTGCCGCAACTCGCGCTGCACCGCCGGCGTCAGCTTCGCCGCCGCCTCCCTCCGCGTCGCGCCCAGGGCACGCGCGCCAGCGTCCGCTTCGGCCTGAAGATCGGCGAGGCGCCGCTCGTCCTCCGCCAGCAGCTCTTCGTACCGTTGCAGCCGGTCGAGCTCGGCGGCGACCTCGGCGCGAAACTCCAGCATCGCCTGCTCCGTATCCCCGTACTTCCGCTTGAGGCGGACGAGCGCGTCGAGCCGGTCGTCGATCGCGTCGAGCCGACCGGGCTCGAAGACGATCGTGTCGCGGAGCATACGAAGGATGGCGACCGTCTCGTCCAGCTGCGCGCGCGCGGCCTCCAGCGTCTCCATGGGCGCCGCGAACGCCGCGTCGAGCCGACCGAGCTCACTCAACACACGTCCGGCCTGGGCGAGCCGCGTCGCCGCCGAAGCGGCGTCGTCGTGCAAGAGCGTGCCGACCTCGTGGAGCCCCGCGGCGAACCGCTCGGCGTGTTGGAGCCGGCGCCGCTCCGTGCGCAGCTCTTCTTCTTCGCCCGGACGGAGGCGGGCGGCATCCAGTTCGGATACCTGGAAGCGCAGAAGATCCTCACGCTGTGCGCGATCGCGGCCGGCACCCCGACGCCGCTCGACATCGGCCTCGGCCTCACGCAGTTTCGCAAGCGCGGAGGCGAAATGCTCGCGCAACGTCTCGGCACCGGCGAATCCATCCAGCAGCTCGAGCTGGCGCGCCGGCTCGAGCAGGCGCTGGTGCTCGTGCTGGCCGTGAACCTGCACCAGCGGGTCGCCAAGGCGTTCCAGCAGCCCGATCGTGACAACAGCATCGTTGACGAATGCACGGTGGCGCCCAGAGCGAGAAAGCTCACGCCGGATCACGATCTCACCGTCCTCGGCGCGCAGCCCGGCCTCCTCGAGCACCGCCACCGCCGCGCCGGACGCCGCGAACACCGCCTCGACCGACGCGGTCTCGGCATCGCCACGAATCAGATCGGTCTGGGCGCGCGCTCCACGCAGGAGCAGGATGGCGTCCACCAGGATCGACTTGCCAGCACCGGTCTCGCCGGTGAGGACGTTGAAGCCGGGGACGAAAGGGACGGTGACGTTCTCGACGATCGCGAAGTTGCGAATCCGCAGCTCGCGCAGCATCCAGCGACGATGCTAGGTCAGCGCAGCGCGATCCTCAAGATGTATCTCACCGTTCGCCCCACTTGAGCTTCGTGCGCAGGACGGAGAAGAAATCCGTCCGGGGGAACCGGACGAGGCGCACGCGGCCGGGGGCTTTGCTGATCTGCACGACGTCTCGCTCGCGCAGCGGGACGCCCACCTGCCCGTCGATGGTCAGCATGACCTCTTGGTCGGTCATGAGTGTGACCTCGATGCGCTGGGTCGCCGGCAGCACGATGGGTCGGTTGGTCAGTGTATGGGACGCGATGGGTACGAGCACGATCGCGTCCATCGTGGGAAAGAGGATCGGGCCACCGGCCGAGAGGCAATAGGCGGTGGAGCCGGTCGGGGTCGAAACGATCAAGCCGTCGGCTCGATACGCCGTCGCATGTCCGCCCTCGACAGCGACGTGAAGATTGATGATGCGACTCATCGCCGATTTCGTGATGACGACGTCGTTGAGTGCGGTGTGCTCGCCGACCGTCGTGCCGCCACGAATGTGCCGAGCCGACAGCAACATCCGCTCGTCGATCGCCATACCGCCCGCAAGCGCCGCCTCGACCGCGGGCAGCATCTCGTCGAGCGTCGTCGCGGTGAGAAAGCCGAGATCGCCGAGATTCACGCCCAGGATCGGCACGCCGAGGTCGCCGACGGCGCGCGCCATCGACAGCAGCGTACCGTCGCCGCCGAGTACCACTAAGAGATCTACCTGCCCGGCGAGGTCCGACTTCCGCACGCTCGGCAGCGCGGCCGTCGGCACCAGCCCGGCCGTCTCTTTTTCCAACACCACCGGCAGGCCGCGTGACCCGAGCCAGGCAATCAGCCGGGCGAGGGCGTCGGCGGCGCCCGCCGCGTCCGGCTTGGCAACGAGGCCGACGCGGGTCACGCCAGCGCCTGCACCGTACGATCGATGATCCCTTCGAGGTTGGCCGCCGTCCTGCCGTGCATCGAGAGGTGCAGGAAGAACTCGCGATTGCCTTTCGGCCCTCGGAGCGGCGATGCCGTGACTCCGAGAACGTGCCACCCGCGAAGCACGGCGTATCGCGCCAGCCGCTGTACGACCGCGCGGTGTTGGGCCGGGTCCCGTACCACGCCACCTTTGCCGACATGCTCACGGCCGGCCTCGAACTGTGGCTTTACGAGCGCGACGACCTCGCTGCGCGGCGCCAGGACGTTGAAGATCGCGGGCAGCACTTTCTCGAGCGAGATAAACGCGACGTCCACGACGGCGAGCGTCGGCTGGTCGCCGAAGAGTCGCGGATCGAGCGTGCGTGCGTTGGTGTGCTCCATGACCACCACCCGCGCGTCCTTGCGCAGCTTGTCGTCGAGCTGCCCACTCCCGACATCGACCGCGTACACCATGCTCGCGCCACGCTGGAGCAGGCAATCGGTGAAACCGCCGGTGGAGGCGCCGACGTCGACGCAGATGCGGCCTTTGACGTTGGTGCCGAAGTGCTCGAGGGCGTGCGAGAGCTTTTCGCCGCCACGGCTGACGAACGGCGACCGTCCTTTGAGCTCGATCTCGGCTTCCGTCGACACCAGCGCGCCCGCCTTGTCGGCGCGCTGACCGTCGACGAGGACGTCGCCGGCCATGATCGCCCGAAGCGCCTTCTCGCGGCTGTCGAGCAGCCCCTTCTCCACCAGCAGTCGATCCAGGCGCATGCGCGTCGCCACGCCTTCGATTATAGAGGTGCGCTTCTCCGGTGCGACGACCGCACGCTTCTCCGGGACGGCGGCGCGCTTGTCCGGGCCTACGAGCGCGCGTTTGTCCGTGGTCGTAGGAGGAACAGAAGGACCGCGCCTGCCAGAAATCCGCCGATGTGAGCGAACCACGCTACGCCTCCACTTTCCGCGCCCCGCGTCGAGGCGCTCACGGTGAGATAGCCAAAAAGCAGTTGCATGACGACCCAAAAGCCGATCATGGCCGTGGCCGGGATGTGAACGAACCGCCAGAAGAACGCGAAACCCACGAGCGTCAGGATCGTTGCGTAGGGAAAGAGCAGGACATACGCACCGAGCACTGCGGAGATGGCGCCGCTGGCGCCGATCATCGGCACCGCCGAGCGCGGCGCGCTCAGCGTCTGTGTGATCGCAGCGCCGACACCGGCCAGCAGATAGAAGAGGAGAAACCGGCCATGCCCGAGCGTGTCCTCGACGTTGTCGCCGAAGATCCACAGGAAAACCATGTTGCCAACGACGTGCAGAGGATTGAGCGAGTGCATGAACATCGATGTGAACAGCGTGACGACCGGGCCGGGGAAATCATCGACCACGGCACAGGCGCCGCTGAGCCGGCACGGCGTCGCGCCGAACTCGACGACGAATGCCTCGGCCGCGCCCGGACCGATGGCGTCGCGGCCGCCGGCTCCGAGCGAAGCCTCGTAGAGGTAGACGAGGACGTTGACGACGATCAAACCGATCGTCACCACGGGGACCGATTGGCTCGCCACATCATCGCGCAGCGGGATCACCGCGCCGGCTCCGCCGGTCGGAGCACGACCACCGTCGGCTGTGTCAGATAGCGATCGGCCACGCGAGTGAGGTCGGCCACCGTCACCGCATCGACGGCGCGCGCAAAGCGCTCGGGCCAGTCCCAGCCAGTACCGATGAGCTCGTAGAACGCGAGGTACCACGCGTGCCGAGCGCTCGTCCGCCGGTCCATCGCGAGGTTACCGAGGAGCCAAGCCTTCGCGCGGGCGAGCTCGCGCGCTTCGATGCGATCCTGGCGCAGGCGATCGACCTCGGCCAGGACAGCGGCCACCGCCGCGTCGGCATTCGCCGGGGCGGTTCCAATATAAGGAAGGAAGATCGAAGGCCCGGTGCGGTTACTCGTCATCACGCCGGTGGAGTACGCAAGACCGCGCCGGTCCCGCAGCTCGACGAACATCCGGCTCGATGTCCCACCTCCGACCACCGCGGCTAGGACGCGCATCGGCGCGTAGTCGGCGTGAGTCACCGGCGGCGCCAGAAATCCGACGAGCACCTGCGCCTGGCGTGCATCGCGCTCCAGAACCCGGCGGTCGCCGCGCGGCGCCGCCTCCGTTGCCGGTTGCACAGCAGTGGCCGAAGCACGCGGCAGCCGCTTGAACAGTTTTTCGGCGGCGGCGACCACGCGTTGTCGTGGGACATTGCCGGCGATGGCGAGAACCATGCGATCGGCGCGATAGGCAGCCGTGTAACGCTCCAGCAAGGCGTCGCGATGCAGTCGCAACACGCTCTCCCGTCGTCCGAGCGCGGGCCAGGCGTAGGGATGGTCGCCATACAGGTCGGCGACAACCGCGTCGAAGGCGCGGGGAAAAGGCTGATCGGCGCGCATCTGTAGCTGACCGAGAATCAGTGTTCGTTCACGCTCGATCTCGTCTGTCGGCAGCGTCGGCTCGATCGCCACCTCCGCGAGGAGCACAAGCAGCGTTTCCCAGTGCTGCGCGAGCGCGGTGCCGCGAAGCTCCGCGTAGTCGACGTCACCGGAGGCCTCGAGCGTACCGCCCAGGCCCTCCGCGGCTTCGGCCAATGCCAGCGCCGAATGGTGCTTCGTTCCTCGCAGCATCATTTTTTGCAGGAAGTTCGTCACTCCAGCGGTATCCGCGGTCTCGAACGCCGATCCACTACGTGTGAGCAGCGATGCTGCGACGACTCCTACGGAGGGATCCTCGCGGACGAGCACGACCAACCCATTGGGCAAAACTTCTCGGACGACCGCCGGCGCCGGCGCGGCGCCGGTGTTTCCAAATGCGGCGCACAGAATGCCGCAGATAACGACGATCAATGGGCTCCGTCTCATTGCGCGGCCTTCGGTGGAACCAGCGCCAGTCGCGCATATCGTTCGGGGTCGAGATATCGCCGTGCGACGGCGCGTACCTGGGTTGCAGTCACCGACCGGATGCGGTTCACGTAGGCAAGCTCATCCTCGAGCGTCCAAACCGTCTCGGCGCGTCCCAGCGCCACGGCCCGGCCTTCAGCGGTCTCCGTCTCGAACTCGTGCTCCGCTTCCGCCGCGGTGATGGCGCGTCGCAGCTCCGCGTCGGTCACTCCTGCATCACGCACGCGACGGATCTCAGCGAGGATCTGCGCCTCAGCTCGCTCGAGATTGCCTGGCGGGAGCTGCGCGACGACCATGAGTCCTCCCGCTCCCTCGAGTGCCGTGAGCGACGCGCTCACGGAAACAACCAGGCCATCGCGCTCACGCAGCGACTGGACGAGGCGCGACGAGCGGCTGCGTCCGAGGATTGAGGCGAGCAAATCGAGCGCGGGTGTATCGGCGTGATCGAGTCGCGTCGCGGGCCACGCCAACCCGAGATGAGCATGGCCCCCCGGATGCGCGATGTCCTGGTGCTGCGGCCGGAATGGTGGCGGCGGGGCAGCAGGCAGGCGCGTCACGCCTCGGCGCGGGAGTCGGCCAAACGTCGACGCCGCGGTAGCCAAGACCTCTCGGGGGTCCACAGCACCCACGACGACGACCGCGAATGTTTCGGGGACGTAGTGACGGAGATAAAAGCTCGTCAGGGTGTCGCGCGTGAGTGCGCGCACGAGCTCTGGCGTGCCGATGATCTGGCGCCCGTAGGGATGCCCATCGAAGAGCTGCGTGTACAGCTGACGCGCGAGCCGACGCCGCGGGTTGTCGTCGCTGAGGCGCATTTCTTCGAGGACGACATCCTTCTCCTTTTCCAGTACCTCCGCATCGAGCGTGGCATTCACCGCGACGTCGGCGAGCATCTCGAGCCCGGGCACAACGCGGCGAGCCGGAAGCGTGACGTAGTAATAGGTGTAGTCCCACGACGTCCCCGCGTTCATGCGGCCACCGACTCCCTCGACGTCGCGCTCCATGAAGCCGCCGGGATGCGACGTCGTGCCGCGAAACAGCATGTGCTCGAGATAGTGCGCGAGCCCGAGCTCGGCGGAGGTCTCGTCGCGCGCGCCCGCGCGCACCCACAACTGCAGTGCGACGACGTCACTGCCGCGATGTTCCTGAATGATCACGGGGATGCCGTTGGCGAGAACGTGACGGGTCGGGCTCGGCGTGGCGGCGGCAGGGCGCGAAGAGGCTCGAACGCCGCTACACCCCCAACTCAGCGCGAGGACGAGCAGCACGAGACCGATGGGTACCACCCGAACCATAAGCCCTAAGAGCCTATCACGGCAGGCGTCTTTGGCCTTTGCTTCATCGGTCCGACCCTTCACAGACCGACGGGCAATTTGCCGCTCGAAGAATTTCGAGCCGAACGGCACATCGCCCTCGGCAGAGACGTCTATGAATGACAAAGCTGCGAAGTTGCTGGCGGATTCTGATGTTGCGAGCCCTGGCAATGTCCTTGCTTCTTCGTTCACCGATCGTTTCTGGAACCGCAAATGCGGTCCGAGGATCTCAAGCAGGAGGAATGAGGTGACCAGATCGGGCGGCGGCCAATGGGGGTCGCGCCAGTCAACCCTCACCAACCCTAACCAAACGGGAAGGGACGCAATGAAGAGAGTGCTCGCAGGCTTGATGAGCGCATTCGCGATCGCCACGTTCGCCACGGCGACCGTCGAAGCTCAGACCCAGTGCCCCGCTGAAGTCGCAAAGGCGAAGGAGATGCTCAACACGCGGACGGCGAAGGCGGATACCGTCCAGGCGCCGCGCTCGCTCGCCGGCGCGCGTGATGTGCAGGCGCCGCGTGGTCAGGATGTTCAGGCTCCACGTGGCAACGACATCCAGGCCCCTCGCGGTCAGGATGTTCAGGCCCCTCGCGGTCAGGATGTTCAGGCCCCTCGCGGTCAGGATGTTCAGGCGCCGCGTGGTCAGGATGTTCAGGCGCCGCGCTCGCTAGCCGGTGCGCGTGATATCCAGGCGCCGCGTGGTCAGGACGTGCAGGCGCCGCGTGGTAACGATATCCAGGCGCCGCGTGGCCAGGACGTGCAGGCTCCGCGTGGTCAGGATGTTCAGGCGCCGCGTGGTCAGGACGTGCAGGCCCCGCGCGGTCAGGATGTTCAGGCGCCGCGCGGTCAGGATGTTCAGGCGCCGCGCGGTCAGGATGTTCAGGCGCCGCGTGGTCAGGACGTGCAGGCTCCGCGCGGGCAGGATGTTCAGGCGCCGCGTGGTCAGGACGTGCAGGCTCCGCGCGGGCAAGATGTTCAGGCGCCGCGTGGTCAGGACGTGCAGGCTCCGCGTAATGTGACTCAGGCCCCGCGTGGTCAGGACGTGCAGGCTCCGCGCGGGCAAGATGTTCAGGCGCCGCGTGGCCAGGACGTTCAGGCCCCGCGCACTGCCATCCAGGCGCCGCGTGGCCAGGATGTTCAGGCCCCTCGCGGTCAGGACGTGCAGGCCCCGCGTGGTCAGGATGTTCAGGCCCCTCGCGGTCAGGACGTGCAGGCCCCGCGTGGTCAGGATGTTCAGGCCCCTCGCGGTCAGGATGTTCAGGCGCCGCGTGGTCAGGACGTGCAGGCTCCGCGCTCGCTGGCCGGTGCGAAGGCTGGTAGCAGCAAGGCCTTCGGTCTCGTGAAGGAGGCCGAGGCGGCGTGCGCGAAGGGTGATATGGCGACGGCGAAGGCCAAGGCGGAAGCGGCCATCGCCGCGATGAAGTAGCTCGGTTCGTTAGCTCAAGTCGTCGAGGCTCCAGGAGGGCAACCTCCTGGAGCCTTTTGTTTTCCGCGCTACAATTGCGGTTGTGCGCAGTTTGATCGGCGCGCTCTTCGTGCTGCTCGCTCCCACGCCCGCCTCGGCTCAGCCCGCGGTCTCACTTCAAGAGGCGCTATTACGCGCAAAGCCAGCCGTCGCGCTCGTCATCTCCGAGGTAGGTGGTGAGGTGGCCGTCCGCTGCGGCGCCGGCGCGGAAACGGTGGTGACGCCGCCACCCTATAGGGAGACGGGTACGGGTTGGTTCGTCGCGCCGTCGGGTTGGCTGATCACGAATGGGCATCTGGTCTTGCCGGCGCAGCGCCCACGCGAGTCGCTCGCACGCGCACAAGTGCAGAAAGCAATCGAGCAGACGTGCGGCGCAGCGGCCGGAACCGGCCGGGCCAAGCTCAAGCCGTCGATCTATGTGGTCCTCGCGAACGGAGCCCGTCTCGCTGCGCGCGTCATCAAGTACAGCCCGCCCGTTTCCGGCGAAGCGATGTCGGGACAGGACCTGGCGCTACTCAAGCTCGACGCCTCAGATATGCCCATCCTGCCGCTCGCCGACTCCGGACAGGCGCGGATCGGCGATCGCATCCACGTCATCGGCTTTCCCGACGCCGTACTGAGTCACGAGCTACTGAACGCATCCGCGAAGATGGAAGCATCCGTCACCAGTGGCGCGATTTCCGGGTTCAAGCAGGATCGCGCCAATCGACCGGTGATCCAGACGGACGCCGCTGCCGCCGGAGGCAACAGCGGCGGGCCTGCGGTCAACGACGCGGGCGAGGTCATCGGCGTGCTGACGTTCGTCACGATGTCGTCGGAGTCCCGGGACGACGTCGTTCAGGGCTTCAACTTCGTCATCCCGTCGGCGGCCGTCGTGAAGTTTCTCGAAGACACACCGGCGCCACGGGGCGAGCGTAGCCGCTTCAACGCCGCATGGTACGCCGGGTTGCGAGACTATTTTTCCGGCAATGCGCGGCGTGCACGCGCCCAATTGGCGGAAGCGAATCGGCTGGTACCCGACCTGCCGGATGTTCGCCGCATGACGCTCGCAACCGATGAGCGCGTCAGGCGCGAGCCGTTGCTGCCGTGGACGCCGATCGCGATCGGCATGCTCGTGGTCAGTGCAGCGGGTTGGATGACGCTGCTGCTCCGTCGGCGCCGGCGAAACCGCTTCCGCATCCCTCCGGCGGAGATGATGCGACTCCTCGAGGGGCCGGAGCCCCCGAC
>Ga0075435_100002436_pt1 | contig 12352 bp, 10 predicted proteins | sample RhiMethybrSRZTD4_FD_75302 | JGI IMG/M metagenome (GOLD analysis project Ga0075435, IMG submission 75302) | Populus rhizosphere microbial communities from Tennessee, USA - Rhizosphere MetaG P. TD hybrid SRZTD4 | ecosystem: Host-associated > Plants > Roots > Rhizosphere > Soil | place: USA... | reverse complement strand
CAGGTCGAGGCCTACCAACAGCGGCTCGTGCCGACCGCGACCGATCTCGAGACGCTGGCGGAGGAGAGCTATCGCGCCGGCCGCACCTCGGTCCTCGGTCTGCTCGAGGCGCAGCGGAGCCTGCGCGATCTCAGGCGCGAGTCGCTGCAAGCTGCGCTGGAACTGCAGCTCGCGCTCGCGGATCTGGAGGAAGTCCTTGGGACGCCAATTCAGTAAAGGCCACGAAGGCCCGAAGGCACGAAGAAAAGCTTCCTTCGTGTCTCGACCGCCGGTTGTCTTGCTGCTCTCGACGGTGTTGCTGGCCGCGGGCTGCGGCCACAAGGCCGAAGAAGAATCCAAAGCCCCCGAGGTCCCGACCATCACCGCCGACACCGCCAAGGCCACGCGTCGCACGCTCATCGACGACCTGATGGTCCGCGGCACCATCTCGGCAATCCCGAACGAGGACGTCAAGGTCAGCGCGCTCGTCGCCGGCCGCGTGAATTCGGTGACTGTCGCCGAAGGCGACACGGTGCGAGCGGGTCAGGTGATCGCCGAGCTCGATCGGCAGCCGCTCGTCGACCAGCGCCGGCAGGCCGCGGCGGCGGTCGAGCAGGCGAAGGCGCAGCTCGAAAACGCGCGGCTGAATCTGCAGCGCAACGATCAGCTCTTTCAGCGCGGCATCGCGGCCGGCAAAGAAGTCGAAGACGCGCGGACCGCCGTGGCCGCCGCGCAGTCGGCGCTCGAGCAGGGGAACGCGGCGCTCAGCATCGCCGAACGCAACATCGAACGCGCGGCCGTGCGATCGCCGATTGCCGGTCAGGTCGTGAAGCGCATGGTCAGCGTCGGCGAGCAGGTCGACGGCACCGCCGCGCAGCCGATCGCCCAGATCGCGAACCTCGATCGCGTGGAGCTCGCGGCGAACATTCCGTCCGAGTACCTGTCGCGCGTCACGCTCGGCATGACCGCGTCGATCACCACCGATGCGTTTCGGGAGCGAATGTTCGACGGCAAGGTGATCGCGATTGCGCCGGCGGTTGACGCGACGACCAACGCCGCGCTCGCCCGCATCCGCATTTCGAACGCGAACCGCCAGCTGAAGGTCGGCATGTTCGCCCAGGCCCGTATCGCGCTCGCCGAACACGCCAACGCGCTCGTCGTGCCGCTGCCCGCGCTCGTCCGCGACGACAAGGGCGCCGCCGTCTACGTCGTGACCGGCGAACTCGCGCAGCGGACCGACGTCCAGGTCGGCCTCGAGAAATCAGATGCGATCGAGATTCTCTCCGGCTTGAAAGAAGGCGACACCGTTCTCACGTCGTCGGTCTACGGCCTCGGCGAGAAGGCGAAGCTCGCCAAGGCCGAGCCGGCGAAAGACGAAAAGCCGGAGAAACCGTGACCGTCGCGCACTTCGCTCGCACGCACGCGCGGACGATCGTCTTCGCGGTCGTCGTCGTGACGCTGGCCGGTCTGTACTCGATCACCATCCTGCCCAGCGGCATCTACCCCGAAGTCGAATTCCCCCGCATCGTCGTGGTCGCGCACTCGGGCGATCTGTCGCCGCGCATCATGCAGATTGCCGTCACACGGCCGCTCGAAGAAGCGGCGCGCGAAGTCCTGGGCGTCCGCCGCGTGCGCTCACGTACCATTCGCGGCGCCACCGAACTGTCGGTGATGTTCAACCCCGACGCCGACATGCCGTACGCGCTGCAGTTGATGCAGAGCAAGGTGGATGAGGTCCGTCCCGACATGCCGGCGGGCACGCAGATCCGCGTCGAGCGCATGACGCCGTCGTTCTTCCCGATGATGAGCTTCAACATCACGGGCAATCTGCCTGCCCCGGACCTGCGCGACGTCGCGATGTTTCAGATCCGGCCGCTGCTCAGTCAGATTCCCGGCGTGGCGCGCGCGGAAGTCGCCGCCTCCGAAGAGCGCGAGGTCTCCGTCATCGTCGATCCCGACAAGCTGAACGCCGTCAAGCTCACGCTGGACGATGTCGCGAAGGCGCTGACGTCGACGAACCAGGTGACGTCGGTCGGCCGTCTGCCGAAGGACCACCAGCAGTACCTCGTGCTGGCGACGGGCGAACTCAAGAATCTCGATGACGTCCGGCACACCGTCGTCGCATTCCGCAATCAGACGCCGGTGTACGTCGGCGACATCGCCGAGGTCCGCGAAGGCGTCGTCGATCGGACGACGCTGATCACAGGCAACGGACAGCCGGCCGCGGTCATCTCCATCTCGCGGCAGATTCGCGGCAACATCATCGCCATCGCCGACGGCGTCGAGCAGGCGCTCCGCGATAACGTCACGTCGCTGCCGCCGGCGATCCGCATCTCGAAGGTCTACGACCTGGCCGCGTTCGTCCGCGAAGCGGTGCAGAGCGTCAGCGAGGCGATCGTGATCGGCAGCCTGCTCGCCATCTTCGTGCTGCTCGCCTTCCTGCGCGACTGGCGCGCGACCTTCGTCGCCGCCACGACGCTGCCGCTGACGATCGTCGGCACCTTCTTCATCCTGCACCTCGCCAACGGCACCATCAATCTCATGTCGATGGGCGGGCTCGCCATCGCGATCGGCCTCGTCATCGACGATGCGATTGTCGTCGTCGAGAACATCCATCGTCATCTCACGGCGGGCGAGACGCCGGTGGAAGCCGCCGAGCACGGCACCAACGAGCTGGTCGGCGCCGTCGTCGGCTCGACGCTGACGACGGTTGTCGTCTTCATTCCGCTCGCGTACCTCCAGGGAATGGTCGGGCAGTTCTTCGCGGCGCTGTCACTCACGTTGTCGGGCGCCGTGCTGCTGTCGCTCGTCTACGCGCTGCTGTTCATTCCGGTGCCGGCGGCGCGCTTTCTGAGAACCCAGGCCCACGGCGGGCACCACGAGATCGAAGAACGGCAGCTGGGCTGGCTGGGTCGGCGCTACGAATCGTTCATCCGCCGCGCGCTCGGCCGGCCGATCGTCGTCATCCTGATCACGGTCGTCGTCGCGGCGCTCGGCGGATTGATGTACTTCCGGCTCCCGACCGGCTTCCTGCCCGAGATGGACGAGGGCGGCTACGTCATCGACTACGTCACACCGTCGGGCACGTCGCTGCAGGAGACCGATCGGATGCTGCGGCGTGTCGAAGCGATCCTGGGGGAGACGCCGGAGGTCGCGGGGTTCACCCGGCGGACCGGCACCGAGATGGGGATGTTCGCCACCGAGCAGAATACCGGCGACATCCTCGTGCGCCTCAAGCCGAGGAATCAGCGCGACAAGACCGCCGAAGAGGTGATCTCGGAGCAGCGCGAGAAATTCGCAGCGGAGATTCCTGGCGTCGAGATCGCATTCGTCCAGCTGCTGCAGGACATGCTCGGCGATCTCGAGGGCGTGCCCGAGCCGGTCGAGGTGAAGCTGTTCGGCGACGACATCAACACGCTGTTCACGCTGTCGGCGCGCATCGCCGAGAAGCTGAAAGACATTCCGGGCATCGTCGACATCGTGCAGCCGCGGCGCGGCAATCCCGAGATGGAAGTGCGCATCGATCCGACGCGGGCGGCCAAGGCCGGCTTCACGACGCAGGAGGTCGCGACGCAGCTCGCCGACGGTCTGCTCGGCGACGTCGCCACGGAAGTCCGCCGCGCCGACCGGTTGATCGATCTCCGCATTCGCTACCCGGATGCCTACCGGTTCAACGTCGAATGGATTCGCGAGTACCCGCTCGTGACGTCGGCCGGCGCGGTCGTGCCGCTGTCCGCGACGGCGGGTGTGGTCCCGGTCGAGGGTGCGGCGCAGCTGCACCGGGAAGATCTGAAGCAGATGGTCCCGATCACCGCGCGCCTCGAAGGGCGCGACATGGGCAGCGCGATTGCCGACGTGAAGAAGCTGCTGGCGGCGGAAAAGCTGCCGGTGGGCTATACGGCGCAGATCGGCGGCCAGTACGAGTCGCAGCAGAACTCGTTTCGATCGCTGCTCGTCGTGCTGACGATTGCGGTCCTGCTCGTCTTCGGACTGCTGGTCGCGCAGTTCCGCCGCTTCACGGCGGCGATGGTCATCTTGTCGGCGGCGCCACTGTCACTCGTCGGCGCCTTCGGCCTGCTGCTGCTGACCGGCACGCCGTTGAACGTCTCGTCGTTCATGGGCTTGATCCTGTTGATCGGTCTGATCGTGAAGAACGGGATCATCCTGATCGACTACGCCGATGGCCTGGGCGACCGCGGCGTCGAATGGCGCGAGGCGCTCGTGCGCGCCGGGACGATCCGCCTCCGGCCGATTCTGATGACGACGCTGTGCACGCTGTTTGGATTGCTGCCGCTGGCACTGGGCCTGGGCGCTGGAGCAGAGTTGCAGAAGCCGCTGGCGATTGCCGTGATCGGCGGGCTGTCGGTGTCGACGATTATTACGCTGGTCTTCGTGCCGACGTTGATGTCGCTGCTACCGCGCCGGCACCGCCTGATGGCTCAAGACTGACGACCGACGACTACGATTCCTTCTTCTTCTTGACCGCTCGCTTGCGAGCGGCCTTCGCCGGCGCGGGCTCGCTGGTGGCCTGAAGCGTGACGAGCCGCGTGGCGAACACGCGGCGGCCATGCTCGTCGAAATCGATGACGGTGTGGTGTTCGTTCACCTCGACGAGCGTGCCCGGGCCGTAGGTCGGCTGCACGACGCGATCGCCTTTCGCCCAGTTTTTCATCGTTGTCCTAGTGACGCGCTCTTCTTCGCATGACTACGGGGCCGTCCGGCTGGGCGGCCCACAAATCTCCGGCGGCTGGCCTTACCAGCGTGGCTCGCGACGTCCGCCGCCACCGCCGCCGCCGCGATTGCCACCGTAGCCGCCGCCGCCGCCGCCGAATCCGCCTTCGGGCTTGGGCCGGGCTTCGTTGACCGTCAGCGCGCGTCCGCCCATCTGGTACTGGTTGAACTCGGCCGCGGCCTTCTGCGCTTCCTCGTCGGTCGCCATCTCGACGAACGCGAATCCGCGGGCACGGCCCGTCGCCGCGTCGCGCATCACGCGGACCGATTCGACAGTCCCCGCTCTGCTGAACAGTTCCTGCAGCTCCGCTTCGCCGGTGGTGTACGGCAGATTCCCCACGTAAAGCCTGCGACCCATACGCTCTCCTACTCCCAACGGTGGCGGCACGTCGCTAAGCAATCACTCTGAGGGAGCGAGTCAGGCAGGAGGCTCGAACGACTCTCTGCGCAGGCGAAGCAGGCGGGGCTGACCACCAAAGGCCGGTAGTCTACTCAAAGCAGTCGATCACAAGCAAGCCAATGGTGCACACAGGTCAAGCATTCGGTTCGCGCCGGCGCTCCCGTCCGTCCGTGCTAGTGTCCCGAGTCCGACTCGGGACACTAGGGCGTCTGGGTGACGGTTGCCGTCGCGACTTGCGTCCGCGACGCGTCGGACTCGCGCCCCTCCATCTTCAAGAGTTCGGATCGCGACGCGCCGCTGGTGTTCTGCGGCACGCCGACGTGGATCGTATTCGTCCCCGTATAGCCGACGCTTTGGAATGGCACGTCGAGGAAGTCGGTCGTGCGATTGAAGTTGTACAGGCAGCCGGCGGTGCCCTGCGCGGTGAAATCGATCGCCGTCGCGGCGGCGCCGACCGTCACGCTCGTCGGCGACACGGAGAAGGTGCACGCGGTCTGTGTGACCGAAATCGTCTGGCCGGCGATCGTCAGGGTTCCCGAACGCGTCTGACCCGAGTTGTTCTGGAAGATCGTCACGTTGATCGTGGTGGTGCCGGTACCCGACGCCGGATTCGCCTTCAGCCAGGCTGGCGCGCTGCTGGTTGCGCTCCACCCGCACGATCCCGAGATCGTCACCGTCACCGCGATCGGCGGCCCGCCGACCAGCGGGGACTCCACGTGTCCGCTGCCGTCCACGCTGATGCTCGTTGGCGAAAGGGTGACCGGACAGGTTCCGTTCTGCGTCACGGGCAGCACGACGCCGCCGATGGTCACCGAACCCGAACGCTGCGCCTGCGAGGGGTTCGCCGCGACAGTGTAGGTGAACGATCCGTTGCCATTTCCGCGCGTGCCGGGCGTGATGGTGATGAAGTCGGTGCTGCTCGACACCTGCCAGCCACAGGTGACGGGCGCCGTCACCGCCACCGTGCCTGTTCCGCCGGCGGCCTCGAACGTCTGGCTCGTCGGCGTGATCGAGGTGATGCAGACGCCGGAGGCGTCCTGCGACACGGTGACTGTCTGGCCCGCGATCGTCAGCGTCCCTGAACGGAAGGCGCCAGTGTTTGCGGCGACGGAGATGCCCACGGCGCCGTTCCCAGTCCCGCTCGCGCCGCTCGTCACGGTAATGAACGAATCGTTGCTGACCGCGGTCCACGCGCAGCCGGCGGCTGCCGTCACGTTGACGGTCGCCGTACCGCCGGCTTCGCGCATCGGCAGAGTTGTCGTGCTCAGCGTGAACGTGCAGGAAACGGCGCCCGCCTGGTTGACGGTGACCGTTGCACCCGCGACCGTCATCGTCCCCGTTCGCGGGATGCCGGTGTTTGCCGCCACCGTCGCGGTCACGCTGCCGTTGCCGGTTCCGGTCGCACCGCTGGTGATCGTGATGAAGTTGGCGTTGCTCGTCGCCGTCCACGTGCAGCCGGCGTTGGCACTGACTGGAATGGTGAGCGATCCACCGGTGGCGTCGGCGGTACGATTCAACTGATCGGCCGCGACCACTGGCGCCGGGCAGTTCGCCGGCGGCGACGGATTCGAAGGCGTCGACTCCTTCGAACATGCCGCGACCAGAATCGTCGCGAACATCGCGACGATACAGATGAGTGCTCGCCATTCACGCATGTCACCGAATATAACGCACATTGCGGTGTGGAATAATCGCCGCGTGATCGTACAGCTCGGCTTTGAACGTCTTCTCGCGTCCAACCAGCTCGACGGCAAACGCGTCGGCATCGTCTGCAACCCTGCGTCGGTCGATCACGAGCTCAGGCACATCGTCGATCGCATCGCGGCCCGTCCCAAGACGACGCTCGCGGCGATCTTCGGTCCACAGCACGGTTTTCGATCGGACGTGCAGGACAACATGATCGAGACCGCGCACGGGCACGACGAAATCCGCCGCGTGCCGATCTACTCGCTCTACAGCGAGACGCGCGAGCCGACGTCTTCGATGCTGAAGGATCTCGACGTGCTCGTCATCGATCTGCAGGACGTCGGCGTCCGCATCTACACCTACATCTACACGATGGCGAAATGCCTGAAGGCGGCGCGCAGGCAGGGGCTCAAAGTGATCGTGTGCGATCGGCCGAATCCGATCGGCGGCACGCACGTCGAAGGCCCGGTGCTCGTCCCTGGTTGGGAATCGTTCGTCGGGATGTACCCGATCCCGATGCGCCACGGACTGACGATTGCGGAGATCGCGCGCCTCTTCAACGAGCACTTCGGCATCGGCGCGGATCTCGAGGTGATGCCGATGGCCGGATGGGCGCGCGAGATGTACTTCGACGCGACCGGGCGCACGTGGATCATGTCGTCCCCGAACGTCCCGACCTTCGACACGACCGTCGTGTATCCGGGCACGGTGCTGTTCGAGGGCACGAACGTGTCCGAGGCGCGCGGGACGACGCGCCCGTTCGAGCTCGTCGGCGCGCCGTGGATCGTCGCGGAGCGTTTTGCCGAGGCAATGAACCGCCGCGGGCTGCCCGGCGTCTTCTTCCGTCCGGTCGTGTTCGAGCCGACGTTCCACAAGCACGCCGGCAAGGCGTGCGCCGGCGTGCAGATTCACCCGCTCGATCGGCAGGCGTTCCGGCCGGTCGAATCTGCGGTCGCGCTGCTCGAAGCGTTCCGAGCGGGCGGACCGGATCTGTTCAAGTGGAAGGAACCGCCCTACGAGTACGAGCTCGAGAAGAATCCGTTCGACGTGCTTGCCGGATCGTCGGTTCTGCGCGAGCAGATCGAATCAGGCGTCCCCGCCCGCGAGATCGCGCGGTCGTGGAAAGATCCGGTCGCCGCGTTCATGAAGATCCGCGAACGGTTCCTGATCTACTAATCCCGGCGTCCTCTACGCGCCTTTCTTTTCGGCCTCGATCTTCTGTTTGCGGGCTGCGTCGCGGGCGACGAGGATTTGCTCCGCGTGGCCGTGGGCGTGCCTGGCGTAGATCTCCAGCCAGCGTTCCAGCGTGTAGCGGCCGTGCTCGGTGTGCGTGCCTTCGCGCGCCCACTCGGCGTCGGTGAGCCTCTCGAGCAGCTCTGCGGTCGTCCTCCGCGCCGACTTGAACGCGTCGAGCGACGCTTCGATCGGCCGATCGTAGTAGAGCCGGCGGGCGAACTCGTCCTGATCGAACCCGACGATCTGCGGCTTGTCGACCGCAATCAGCAGCCGCGCGCGGACCGCAGCGGTCATCTCGCTGTCGGCGAGATGATGCACCACTTCACGGGCCGACCATTTCCCCGGCGCCGGGTGTGCGTCGAGCTCCTCGTCGCTGGCACCGACGAGCGCTTCGGCCACGACGCGGTACCCATCTTTGTATTGGTCGATCAGTTTCTGACGCGCGTCCCCATCCATAGTCTTCGTTCGCGCCCTCTTGCCTTCGCCGCTTCGTGCCTGCTGTTGATCAGCCCCGCGTCTTGGCGATGCCGGGAGCGGCGGCTTCCTGCTCCGTCGCCGGCTCCAGATGATGTGTGACCAGGTGCGTCCGCAGAATCTCGAAGGCGTCGCTCGGCGTGTCGACTCGCTGCAGCAGCTCGAGATCCTTGTTCGCAATCGCGCCCCACTCGGCCATCGGGCTGAAATCGAGCACCTGACTCCAGTACTCGCTGCCGTAGAGAATGATCCCGATCTTCTTCGACAGCTTGTCGGTCTGCACCAGCGTGAGGATCTCGAACAGCTCGTCGCACGTCCCGAAGCCGCCGGGAAAGATCACCAGCGCCTTGGCGAGGTACGCGAACCAGAACTTGCGCATGAAGAAGTAGTGAAACTCGAAGTGCAGCCCTTCGGTCAGGTACGGGTTGGCGCCCTGTTCGTAAGGAAGATGAATGTTGAGGCCGATCGTCTTGCCGCCGGCTTCGCGCGCGCCGCGGTTGGCCGCCTCCATGATCCCGGGACCGCCGCCCGATGTGACGACGAAGCGATGGTTCTCTGATTCGAGGGTCAGGCTCCACTCGGTCAGGCGGCGGGCGAGCTCGCGCGCCTCCTCGTAATAGCGCGCCCACTCGAGCGCCCGGCGGCTCTTGGCGAGCTCGGTCTGATATTGATCGTCCGCATCCTGCTCGCCGCGCGACCTCAGCGTGCGCAGCGCACGCTCGGCGCGCTCGCGGCTGTCGACCCGCGCCGATCCGAAGAAGACGACCGTGTCCTGAATTTTCTGTTCCTTGAAGCGGCGCAGCGGCTCGAGGTACTCCGCGAGGATCCGGATCGGGCGCGCCTCCGCGCTCTCCAGGAACTCACGATACAGGTACGCCATCGGCTGATGCGCCATAAAAGCCAATGTATCATGGCGCATGCCCGTGACCATCCGCAGGACCCTCGTCGCGTCTGCTCTGCTTGTGGCCTCGATGTTGTTGACCTTCGGCGTCTCCGCAGAGCAGCCGTCCTCACCATCGCAGTCGTCTCAGGTCCCCGCGATTCATGCGAAGCCGACTCATCGTCTCGTCGTTCACAACGCGATGGTGATCTACGGCAACGCCAAGCCGCCGTACGGTCCCGTCGACATCGTGTCCGATGACGGCATCATTTCCTACATTGGTCCCGCGTCGGATCGCGCCGGCGCGCATTCGCGATCGGACGTCGTCATCGATGCCACCGGGAAGTACGTGATGCCGGGCATCGTCAACGCGCACATGCACTGGCACGAAGAGCGTCAGCCGGGCATGCCGCAGCCGATTCAGTACGAACGGAATCTCTATCTCGCGGCCGGCGTCACGACCGCGCGCGAGGTCGGCGGCGACTTCGAGAAGTCGAAGCGGTGGCAGGCCGAGAGCAACGCGCACACGATCGTCGCGCCGCGCATCCTCGTCTATCCGTTCGTCAGCAAGGGACGAACCGGATCGCCGGCGGAAATCCGCGCCTGGATCCGCGACATCAAGGCGAAGGGCGCCGACGGGTTGAAGATCATCGGCGTCGATCGCGATCAGCTCGAAGCGATCATGGACGAAGCGCACAAGCTGAACCTGCGCACCGCGACGCACATCGCCGTCGAGGAAACGACCGCCAAGGATTACATCGAGCTCGGCGTGAACTCCATCGAACACTTCTACGGCGTCGCCGACGCGGCGCTGAACGGCATCCAGGATTTTCCCGCGGAGATGAACTACGCCAACGAAGTGCACCGCTTCGGACGCGCCGGCGAACTGTACGCGCAGGCCGACCCCGAGAAGCTGCACAAGGTGATCGATGACATGGTCGCCGGGCACGTCGCATGGGATCCCACCTTCTCCATCTACGAAGCGAGCCGCGATCTCGTGCGCGCACAGAACCAGCCGTGGTTCAGGGATTATCTGCATCCGTCGATGGAGGAGTACTTCAAGGGATCGACGGAGAACCACGGCTCGTACTTCTTCGGCTGGACGAGCACGCAGGAATCGAACTGGCGCCGGCAGTACCGGATCTGGATGGACGCCGTCCGCGAGTTCGCGAACAAAGGCGGCCTGGTGACGACGGGCGACGATGCCGGATATATCTATTCGATGTACGGCTTCGGCATCGCGCGCGAGCTGGAGCTCCATCAGGAAGCGGGATTCCATCCGCTCGAAGTCATCGAGCACGCGACCTGGAACGGCGCCAAGCTGATCGGAATGGAGGACCGTCTCGGAAAGATCCGCGAAGGCTTCATCGCCGACATGCTCGTCGTCAACGGCAATCCGCTCGAGAACCTCAAGCTGCTCAACCCGTACGGTGCCGACGTGATGATCGTGAACGGCAAGCCGGTGCCGAACGACACGCCGATCGCCGCCGGCGATCGCGTGCAGAACGCACATGGCGGCGGCATCGAGTGGACGATCAAGGACGGCATCCCGTATCACGTCCCCACGCTGATGCGTGAAGTGAAGGACATGGTCGCCAAGGCGCGCGAGCGCCGACCGACGACCACCGCGGGGCAGTGAATGGGGAAACCCCCGAGTCTCGATGCCTCGGTGGTGATTGCCGCGCCGGCCGGCCGCATCCTGAAGGCCTTCTTCGATCCCAGCGCGCTGAGCGCCTGGTGGGGCGTCGCGAATTCGGTGACGGCGCCGCGCACGCTCGGCCCGTACGTGATCGAGTGGCCGCCGACCGATTTCCGGGACCAGATGCTCGGCAGGCTCGGCGGCGTCTTCCGCGGCACGGTCATGGACTTCGAGCCGACGTCGGGCTTCTTCGTCGCCGATGCGTACTGGCTGCCGCCGGACGGCGAACCGATCGGACCGATGGCGCTGGAAGTTTCCGTGAAATCGGACGGCGGCGATCTGAACCGCGTCCGCGTCACCCAGAACGGCTACGAAGAGAGCGAACGCTGGCGCCGGTACTACGAAGTGGTGGGCGTCGGGTGGGAGCGGGCGCTCTTGTCGCTCAAGAATCTCCTCGAGAAATAGGGCGGACCCGCGTGTCCGCCCCCGAGAAACGTCGGGCCGGAGACGGGCATCTAATAAACCCGTAAGGCTGGAGGTTCATAGATGACCGTACTCTTACTTCTCGCATTGTGGACAGCGGCGGAGCAACACCAGGGACATCAGACAGCCGACCGGCCGGCGACGCTGATGTCCGGACTCGGCAACCTGAATCATCCGATCGCGACCAGGAGTCGCGAGGCGCAGCAGTTCTTCAACCAGGGACTGACGTTCGTCTACGCGTTCAACCACGACGAAGCGATCCGCTCCTTCCGCCGCGCCGCGGAGCTCGATCCGTCAGCGCCGATGCCGCACTGGGGCATCGCACTCGCGCTCGGACCGAACATCAACCTCGACGTCGATCCGGAGCGCGAGAAAGCGGCGTACGACGCGGCGCAGAAAGCAAAGTCGCTCTTCGCCAACGCGCCTGCGAACGAGCGTGCCTACATCGGTGCGCTGGTCAGGCGGTACTCGAACGATCCGAACGCGGATCTCAAAGCGCTGGCGGTGGAGTACAAGGACGCGATGCGCGAGGTGGCCAGGCAGTATCCGGACGATCTCGACGCCGCGACGCTGTACGCCGAAGCGCTGATGGATCTGCGTCCATGGCAGCTCTGGTCGAACGACGGCAAGCCGGCGGAAGGGACCGAGGAGATCGTGGCCGTGCTGGAGTCGGTGCTGAAGCGGGAGCCGATGCACATCGGCGCGAACCACTACTACATCCACGCCGTCGAAGCGTCGAAGACACCGGCGCGCGCGCTGCCGAGTGCGCAGCGGCTCGACACGCTCGTGCCGAACGCCGGTCACCTCGTCCACATGCCGGCGCACATCTACATGCGCACGGGCG
>Ga0075435_100002433_pt1 | contig 12358 bp, 9 predicted proteins | sample RhiMethybrSRZTD4_FD_75302 | JGI IMG/M metagenome (GOLD analysis project Ga0075435, IMG submission 75302) | Populus rhizosphere microbial communities from Tennessee, USA - Rhizosphere MetaG P. TD hybrid SRZTD4 | ecosystem: Host-associated > Plants > Roots > Rhizosphere > Soil | place: USA... | reverse complement strand
CAGCCGGAAGACGACGCGATCGTCGCGAACACCGCGATTCTGGACAAGGCGCGAGAGCTGGGTGCGCTGCGTCACGGTCAGCGAGCGTCGTTGCATCAGGTGCTCCGCGAATACCAGATACTGGGCGACGTGCTCGTCACGTTCGTGCTCGAGGAAATAGAACGCTTCGGCACGATGCCGTCCGCGTCCGAGAGCGTTCGGCTCGTGTTGCGGCTCAATCAAGCGGTCAACGTGCTGTCGCAGGCCACGGTTGAAGCCTTCGTCACTCTCTACACGCAGACGATTGCGGAACAGAAGGAGCGGCTGGAGCAGTTCACGCGCATGGCCGCGCATGAATGGCGGCAGCCGTTGGGCGCACTGCAGTTCGGTGCAAGGCTCTTGCGTCGTCCTGATCTGGACCGTCCCCGCATCGAGCGGACCCTGGACGCCGTCGAACGCAACGTCCAGCACATGGTCGAACTGACCCACAAGCTCGAAGCGATCGCTCGCGTCCACAGCAACGACGACAACGCGATCGTTCAGGACGTGTCGGCGACGGCGGTCGCTCAGGAGGCGGCGCGCCAGCTTCGCGAGATGGCGGACGCACGTGGAGTCGACATCCGCATCGCCGACGATTTGCCGACGATGATCGTCGACGTCGGCCGGCTCGAACTCCTCCTCGTGAACCTGTTGTCGAACGCGATCAAGTACTCAGCCGAGGCGAAGTCCGATCGCTACGTGATCGTGAGTGGAGCGGATACCGGGGACTCTGTGTGTCAGCTCGAGGTCAGCGACAACGGCATCGGCATTCCTGCCCACGCGCTGACCGCGATTTTCCATCGCTTCACCCGCGCACATACCGATCGCGACGATCTGTCGCACATCACCGGCATCGGGCTCGGACTCGCGATTGCAGACGATTGCGCCCGCGGGCTCGGCGGGCGGATCGATGTGCGATCCGTCGAGGGCGAAGGCACGACGTTCGTCGTGACCCTTCCGAAGAGGCCATCACCCGCCTGAAGCAGGTGCTCCGCTACCAGCGCGCACGTCCGTTGACGGCAAACAGCAGCCGCGCCGACGAGGTGAACTCGAATTGCCACGGGACGACGTCCGGCAGCGCCGTGGTGTGATCTCCGCGCGCCAACGCGTAGTAGCGCAGGACCGGAACGACGTCGACATGACTGCCGGCGCGGATCGGCGTGTCGACTCCAAGGGCAAACGCGGGCGCCTCCTGATCGAAGTCCTGCGCAAACGTCACGGCGCAGCCGGCACATGGCGCATTGCGCAGCTCGTGGTGCTGGAAGAGCACGCCGCCGCCGCCGACTGCATCCACGGCGAGCCGGTCGGATCCCGCCAGGCGAGCACGCATCAGCCCCAGGACGGCTCGCTCGGTCTGCCGTCCGGAACTGGCGAAGCTTCTTCCGCTGGTGAAGCCGGTCAACGTTGAGGGCTGGAACAGCTCGACGCCGATCGCGAACCGCCGCGACACCCGCGCGCCTCCCTCGAGCAGCCAGACGAGTGCCGAGCCGTCGTTGATCCGCATCCGCGAATCGGCATCGGCGGTCGCCATTCCGACTCCGCTTCCGACGAAGACACGCGGCAGCCGAACGTCAGCGATCGACTGCGCGTGCGCGCCGCCGCAACATGCGATCAGCAGCAGTGCAGGAGCGAGCCATCTGAAGATCACCATCACGTCCGATTCTACGATTTGTCGCACCGCCGCAGCCGGTCTACTATCCCAGCCGTGACCGCACGGCGCGAGACGCCAGCCGCACGCGTTTCGTCGCAGACCCTGGAGGCGCTCGCCGAAACCGTTCGCACGATGCGCGGCCGCAAGCGCTGGAGCCTCGCGACGCTGGCCGAGCGCAGCCACGTCTCGCGCGGCATGCTGCGTCAGATCGAGGCGGCGCGCACAAACCCCAGCATCGGCACGCTCATTCAGGTCGCCAACGCGTTCGGCGTCGGCGTCTGGCAGCTGTTCTCAATCGGCGAGCAGCAGATCAAGACGGCCGCTTGGGACGAGTCGCTCGTGCTGTGGCGCACGCGGCGCGGCAGCCAGGCGCGCCTGCTGGTGGGCGTCGATCAACCACAGCCGGTCGAGCTGTGGACGTGGGACATTGCGCCGGGCGACATCTATCATGCGACCGCGCACACGCGGAACACCCTCGAAGCGATCCACGTCCGTCAGGGCACGCTCACCTTCACCCTCGGCCAGACGACAATCCCCGTCCCCGCGCGGCATTCGATCGTCGCGCGCATGGACCGTCGTCATTCGTACGCCAACGAAGGACGCGCGCACGTCCGGTTCGACATGACGGTGATCGATCCGGCGCGCTAACGCATGGCAGCGCGCGCCCGGAGGCAACTGAGGCGGACGGAGTTAACGGAGTTCACAAAACGGAGCAACGGAGTTAACGGAGGACGAACGGAGGGAGAACACGCTCGCGGCATAGTCGCCAAGCATCAGGAGCAGCGATCGACGAAGGTTCGACGCGTGGGCCTGCGAAGCAGGCCCACCGCATGGCGGGAATCGGCCGCGGATACGAGTCGGTGAGATTGACGGCGACTCGTATCCGTGGCCGATTTCCGCCATCGGCGCCGCGCTAGCGGCGCGCGTCGAACCTCAGCTCCGTTCGTCCTCCGTTAACTCCGTTCCTCCGTTTGTGAACTCCGTTGCCTCCGTCAACCTCCGTGATCTCTTACCGCGAAGAACTCCCGACGATGATCACGATCGCAGCGAGCGCGGCACCGATGCCGAGGATCCGCGTGCGGGTCAGGCGCTCGTGCAGGAAGAATCGCGCGAGCAGGACGGTGGTCGCCGGATAGAGCGAGGCGAGCGTGGCCATGACGCTCAACGGACCGTGGCGCACCGCCGCGAGATAGCCGAAGTTGGCGAGCATATCGAGCGTGCCGCCGGCAATCGCGTACACGGCGGGCCGCCCTTTCAGGACGATCGGATCGCCGGCGGCGAGCGCGATCGTGGTGAACAACGACACCGACACGGCGCGCGCGGCGACGAGCGGCCATAGTCCGGCGCTCGCCGGCGTGCGGCCGAGGGCGACGAGGAACAGACCGATCATGATGCCGGCCGAAATCGCCAGGCCGAACGCTCGCCATCGATGCGATCCCGCGCGAGCCGGTTCGTCGGCCTGCACGCTCTGACCGGCCAGGCCCACGGCCGTCACCGCCAGCGCGATGCCGCCCAGCGTCAGCGTGCTCGGACGATCGCCGAGCCACAGGCCGACGACGACGGGGACGACCACCGCGCACACCGCGGTCACCGGCGCCACGACGCTCATCGGACCGCTGGCCAGCCCGCGATACAGCAGCGCGACGCCGATGCCGCCGGCGCATCCGGCCGCCGCGCCCCACGAAAGATCCGCCGGCGTGAGCGTGGCGGCCGGCAGAAGCGGCAGCGCGACGGCCAGCAGGACGACGCCCGCGGCCTGCGAGACGACGACCACCGAGTACGTCGGCGCGCGCGTGCTCGCCAGCCCGCCGAGGAAGTCGGCGGCGCCGAAGAGCGCCGAGGCGAGAATGGCGATGGACGTTAAAATGTTCATCATGGAACAGTATACTGCCATGCTCGAAACGACGCCTACTACACCGCCGCGCAGCTCGGCGCCTTCGGCTTCACCGACACCGGCGCGTTCGTCGCCAGGCCGCTGCCACCGGTCAACGGCGAGTTTCCGGTCCGGCAGACGACGTTTTTCGCGCCCGGTGCGCCGATCAGGATGTGGATCGGCACGCGCGTCAGATTCTGAGGCGCCGGCCGCAGTAGAATGCCTGCGAGCCAATGGCGAGCCTGTCGATGCTTCGGGAACACAAAGGGCACAAAGGGCACAAAGAACACCCAGAGCACAAAGGGCTGGGAGGAAATCTGCTCTTCGTGTTTTTTGTGTCCTCTGTGTCCTTTGTGCCCCTTGTGTCCTTTGTGCCCCTTGAGGAGCCGGCGCTGACGATTTCGAACGACAAGCTGACGCTCGGCCTCCGCACCGAGGGCGGCGCGATGGTGCGCCTGGTCCTGAACGACGATCCCGCGGCGGTGAACGCGCTCGACGCCGTGCTGGGTCATTTCGTCTGCGTCGACGGCTTCGGTCCGGTCTCGTCCGAGGAGCGCGCGGCCGGTCTGCCGGGTCACGGCGAAGCGCATCGCGTGCCGTGGGAAACGATCGCGTCCGAGAAGACGAACACCGGCGGCGTCGCGACGACGACGGTCTCGTTCTCCGCCACGCTGCCCATCGTGCAGGAAAAATTCCGCCGGACGATCCGCATCGTCGGCGGCGAGAACGTCGTGTCGATCGAAAGCGAGCTGGAGAGTCTGCTCGGCTTCGATCGTCCGATCAACTGGGGAGAACACGCGACGATCGGCCGGCCCTTCCTCGAGCTCGGAAAGACCGTCGTCGAGATGTCGGCGACACGCGCGATGACCCGCTCACACGACTCGCAGTCGGAGGGACCGCATCGGCTCCAGTCGTTCAAGCCGTTCACGTGGCCGATGGCGCCGGCGTTGAACGGCGAGTCAATCGACGTCCGGCCGACGCCGACGGGAGTGCCGATCGGCGATCACACGACCTCGTTGATGGATCCGGCACGGCGCCTGGTTTTCGTCACGGCGTTCAACACCGAGAAGCGTCTGCTGCTCGGCTACGTCTTTCGCCGCGCGGAGTATCCGTGGACGCAGTTGTGGGAGTTCTATCCCGTCGGCGATCGGATCGCGCGCGGACTCGAGTTCTCGACGCAGCCGTTCGACCTGCCGCGGCGCGACGTCATTCAGACCAACTCGATGTTCGACACGCCGACGTATCGCTGGCTGCCCGCCAAATCGAAAATCGGATCGGCGTTCCTGATGTTCTACACGCGGACGCCCGACGGCTTCCGCAAGGTCGACGACGTGATCCTCGACGGCGGCAAGCTGACGGTCGAGGACCGGGCGTCCGGAGTCAAGATCGTGTTGGCCGCTTCGCGTCCTTTGTAGCTACGCGAGCAGGTTGCGCACGACCGTCCCACCCTGGGGCCCGGTGAGGCGCACGTCGAGGCCCTGGTACTTCATCGCCAGCTTCGCCGCATCGACGCCGAGCAGATACAGCATCGTCGCGTGGAAGTCGTGCACGCTGACGGGATTCTCGACGGCGGCGTAGCCGAGATCGTCGGTGGCGCCGTAGGCGAGCCCTTTCTTGACGCCGCCGCCGGCGAGCATGAACGAAAAGCCTTTGATGTGATGATCGCGGCCGCCTCGTCCCTGTGACATCGGCGTCCGCCCGAACTCTCCGCCCCAGATGACGAGCGTGTCGTCGAGCATGCCGCGCTGCTTGAGATCGGTGATGAGCGCCGCGGTCGCCTTGTCGACTTCCTGTGCTTTGAACACCAGGTTGTTGCGGACGTCGCTGTGATGGTCCCAATCGCGGTGATAGAGCTGGATGAACCTGACGCCGCGTTCGGCCAGACGCCGCGCCAGCAGACAGTTCGACGCGAACGATCCGTCGCCCAGCTTGGCGCCGTACATCTCCAGGATGTGCGCCGGCTCGGCGCTCATGTCGAGCAGTCCGGGAACGCTCGTCTGCATCTTGAACGCCATCTCGTACTGCGCGATGCGCGTCTGCAGCTCGGGATCGTGCAGCGTTCGATCCGCGACCGCGTTCAGCGCGTTGATCGTCTTGATCGAATCGTCCTGCATGTCGCGGCTGACGCCGCGCGGGTTGGTGATGTAGAGGACCGGATCGCCCACCGAGTTGAAGCGCACGCCCTGGAACTTGCTCGGCAGGATGCCGGCTGACCATTGGCGCGCCGCAATCGGCTGCATCTGTCCACCGTTGCCCTGCGACACGAGCACGACGAAGCCGGGCAGATTGTCGGCCTCGGCGCCCAACCCGTACAGCACCCACGAGCCCATGCTCGGGCGGCCGGTGATGATCGATCCGCTGTTCATGAAGGTGTGGGCCGGGTCGTGATTGATCTGCTCGGTCCACATCGAGCGCACGATGCAGGTCTCGTCGACGATGCCGCCGATGTGCGGGAAGAGCTCGCAGACCATTTGTCCGGACTCGCCGTACTTCTTGAACCCGTGCTGCGGACCGAAGCAGGTCAGCTTCTGTCCCTGCAGCTGCGCGATCTGCTGGCCTCGCGTGAGCGACTCGGGCATCGGCGTGCCGGACATCTCGGCGAGCTTCGGCTTGTAGTCGAACGTCTCGAGATGGGAGGGCCCGCCTGCCTGATACAGAAAGATGACGCGCTTCGCCTTCGGCGGAAAGTCGAGCGGGTTGACAACGCCCTTCGACTGTCCGGCCGCCTGCGCCTGCGCCAACAACCTCGGGCCGAGCAGGGAGTTCAGCGCGACGAGACCGAGTCCGGCGGCGCCGCGTCCGAGAAATGTCCGCCGGCTCATCTCGCGAACGAAGAGTTCGTTCATCGGATCAATTCCTCGTGATCAGTTCGTGCAGGTTCAACACGGCTCGCGTGACGGTGGCCATCGCCGCAAGACGCACAGGATTGAGATTCGGCGGCGGCGGCGGCGTCTCGCCTTCGCTGAGAAACGCGCGGGCGCTCGCCGGATCGGCGCTGAACCGTTTGAGATTGCGTTCGTACAATCCACGCAGAATCGTCCGCTCTTCACCAGTCGGCGCGCGATTCAGCGCGCGATCGAACACCCACGCCAGCTGCGCGTCGAAGCCTGGCGGTCGCGTGCCTGCTGACGCGGCCTGCTGCGCGAACGCGCGCGCCGCCTCGACGTAGATCGGATCGTTGAGCAGATCGAGCGCCTGTAGAGGCGTGTTCGACGTCGTGCGGCTGACCGTGCACTCCTCGCGCGTCGGCGCATCGAAGTTCAACAGACTCGGATGCAAGAACGTCCGCTGCCATGTGGTGTAGACGCCGCGGCGGTAAAGATCGTCGCCGTGACTCGCCGAGTACTCGCGCTTCGGAAAATTCAACGCGCCGAGATATCCCGGCGGCTCGATCGGGCTGACGCTGGGGCCGCCGAACCTGTCGCCGAGCAGGCCCGACACGCGCAGGACCATGTCGCGCACGTTCTCGGCATCGATCCGGAATCGATTCTGATGCGCGAGCAGCCGGTTCTCCGGATCCTTCTCGTCGGCCCTGGCCTCCCCGAACGACGACTGCCGGTAGGTGCCGCTCGTGACGATCAGCCGGATGATGTGCTTGACGTCCCAATCGTGCGCGGAGGCCGCGTCCACGTCCGGATGCATGAACTCGGAGGCGAGCCAGTCGAGCAGCTCGGGATGGGTCGGCCACTCACCCTGCGATCCGAGATCGTCGATCACCCGCGAGAGTCCGGCGCCGAAGAACTCGCGCCACGTGCGGTTGACGAAGGTGCGCGCGGTGAGCGGGTTGTCGCGCGACACGAGCCAGTTCGCCAGATCGAGGCGCGTCGCGCGCTCACCCTTCGTGTCGAGCGAGCCGAGGAATCGCGGAATCGCCGGCTCGACGATCGGCGCGGTTTCGTCCATCCAGTTGGCGCGCGGCAGGATGCGTGTCTGTGTCGGCTCGACGGAAACGGTCGTGACGACGTGCGGTATCGAGGCCTCGAGCAGGCCGCGCTCGGTCTCGACGAGCTGCAGCGCTCGATACTGCGTCTCCACCGCCGGGTTCGAAAAGACGAGGTACTCGCGCAGTGCCGTGGCTTCGACGACATCGCGGTCCTCGGCCGGCCGGCGCATCGCCCGCATCACGTCTTCGGAGAGGCCGCTCGCCCACGTCGTCTTGCCACTTGGATCGCGGCTGCGCAGACGCCGGCCGGCGTCGGCCGTCGGCGGCCACGCGTAGGCGTCCGCGTCGAGCGCGAGTCGGAAGCGTCCGATCACCGCGCGCCGCAGATCGGACTCGTGTCGCAGCGTCACGACGATCGTGGAGTCCGCAGTCGTGCGCACCGCATCTGCGAATCGCAGCGCGAGGAACGGATTCCGCGCTTCGCCGAAGCGAATCCCCCACGCGGTTCCGGGATTTCCGTCGATCGCGGCGAGCGGCGGCATGCCCGGATCGTTGATGCTGGAGACGGCCGGCGGCGTGTCGTTGACGGTCGCCATCGTGAACGTCAACGTGCGCGGCGACTGACCCGTTTCGATCAGTTCCGCTTCCACTTCACTCAGCAGAAACCGATCGGCGCCGCGCGCGTAGCGCGCCCCCGGCAGGCTTTCGTCCTGCACGACCTCCAGACCGAGCTGACGCCAATCTCCAGCGCCCGGTTTCAACGTGACGACATAGGTTTCGCGATCGGGATTCTTGCCGCTCGCGATGACGAGGCCGTCGCCGGGCTTGGTGTCGGTGTTCAGGCTGCCATCGAGGTAGAAATTGCTCACCACCGCTTCCGTGTCGTAGATGGTGAGCGTGGCGCCGCCGATGGCACGCGCCGAGGTCGGATGCTGCCAGACCCACGCCAGCTGACCCGCCTCCCAGCGCGCGCGCAGATCGGCTTCCTTTTCCTGTTCGACGATGACGCGCATGGCCGACGCTTCGTCGAGACGCGATCGCGCCGCGGCAATCTTCGCGTCGAGCGCCGCGAGCTCCTGCTTCTGCGCCTCGGTCGGCAGCGCGAGCTGCGCGCCCCACGCCCGCGCGCCGCGGTCGGGCACGAGTCCCGTCTCCTGGATGTCGGCGAAGAACGCCTTCATCGCGTAGAAATCCTTCGAGAGGAACGGATCGAAGCGATGGTCGTGGCACTCGGCGCATCCGAGCGTGCTGCCCATCCACACGGCGCTCAGCGTGCGCACGCGATCCGCGCCGTACTTCGCGAGGTATTCCTTCGGCTGCAGCCCGCCTTCCGCCGATGTCCGATTGAGCCGGTTGTAAGCCGAGGCGACGCGCTGGTCGGTCGTCGCGTTCGGCAGCAGGTCGCCGGCAATCTGTTCGCGGGTGAACTCGTCGAACGGGCGGTTCTTCAGGAAGGCCTGCAACACGTAGTCGCGATACGGCCACGCAGGGATCGGGTTGTCGCCGTGGAATCCCGCGGTGTCCGCGTAGCGCACCGCGTCGAGCCAGTGCATCGCGCGCTCTTCCGCGTACGCGGGAGACGACAGCAGCCGGTCGACGACCTTCTCGTACGCATCCGGCGCGCTATCGGCGAGGAAGGCGCGCATCTCGTCCGGCGTCGGCGGCAATCCGGTCAGATCGAGCGTCACGCGCCGGAGCAGCGTGCGTTTGTCGGCTTCGTGCGCCGGCATCAGCCCTTCGCGGTGCAGCCGATCCTGAATGAAACGATCGATGGGGTTCTTGATCCGGGATGCATCGGCGATCTCTGGAACGATCGGACGCTTCACCGGCTGATAGGCCCAGTGCCCTTCGTAGACCGCGCCGTCCGCAATCCAGCGGCGGATCGTGTCCTTCTGCGCCTCGGTCAGCTCCTTGTGCGCCGACTTCGGCGGCATCACGTTCGCACCGGTCGAAAAGATGCGCCTGATGATCTCGCTCCTGTCCGGATCGCCGGGAACGATCGGAATGCGTCCCGAGCGCGTCGGCTTGGTCGCCTCCTCGGGAATGTCGAGGCGCATCTCCGCCTTGCGCGCGTTTCGGTCGGGACCGTGGCAGCGGAAGCAGGTGTCCGACATGATCGGCCGAATGTCGCGGTTGAACGTCGGTCGCCCGGGCTCGGCGGCCGCCAGCGCCGCCGCTGTACCGATGCCGAGCGCGATCACCCACAGGACCTGACGCGTCATGAGCACGCTTATACACCCACGGCCGCAAGCTTTCTACTGGACTGTATCGGCTGAAGCAGTACCAGCCACAACAAGCCTCGACTGCGGTTTTCGGGCCGCGACAACGCCGGGGTCCCCACCGCGCACGCCTGCGCGGTGGGGTGGAGCGGAGCGGCCCGGTAGTAAATCCGACGAGACACTCCACTAGCCTCGGTTGACTCCTCGACGACGCCGCTGGAGGAAATCGCGCTCGCGTGCGTTGTCGGTGCGGGCGATCGCCGCATCGAACGCCCTTGCCGCTTCGTCAGAGCGACCCATGCGGCTGAGCAGGTCGGCGCGGATCGCGTGGAAGAGATAGTAGCGATCGAGATCATCGAGCCGATCCACGAGCGCCAGCGCAGCATCCGGACCCTCGATCTCGGCGACGGCAACGGCGCGGTTGAGCGCCACGATTGAGCTCGGCGCCATCGACAGGAGCTGGTCGTACAACTGAAGGATCTGCGGCCAGTCGGTGTCCGAGGCGACGGCGGCATCACTGTGGACCGCGTTGATCGCCGCCTGAATCTGATACGGACCCGGCCGGTTGCGCACGAGACAGCGCCGGACGAGCGCTTGACCTTCGGCGATCAGCGCGCGATTCCAGAGCGCGCGATTCTGATCGGCGAGCAGCACGAGGTCGCCGTCGGTTGTCGTTCGCGTCGCGCGCCGCGACTCGATCAGCAGCATCAGCGCGACGAGTCCCATCACCTCAGGTTCATCGGGCATCAACTCGGACAGGATTCGTCCGAGCCGGATCGCTTCGGCGCAGAGATCCTCGCGGACAAGGCGGTCGCCTGAGCTCGCGGTGTAGCCCTCGTTGAAAATCAGGTAGACGACGGCCAGCACCGCACGAATACGATGAGGCAGATCGGCGTCGCCAGGGACGCGATACGGAATGCCGGCATCGCGGATCTTTCCTTTGGCCCGCACCAGCCGCTGCGCCATCGTCGATTCGGGGACCAGGAACGCGCGCGCGATCTCGGCGGTCGTCAGCCCGCCGAGCAGCCGCAGCGTCAGCGCCACCTGTGCGGTGGCGGCGAGCGCGGGATGACAGCAGGTAAAGATCAGGCGCAGTCGATCGTCGCGCACGACGCCCTCCGAATCCTCCTCGCCCGGCGACCGAGTGGTCGCATAGAGCCGCATCGCTTCGGCATGTCGATCCTCACGCGACGCTTCGCGGCGAAAGCGATCGATCGCACGGTTGCGGGCGGTCGCGATGATCCACGCCGCCGGGCTGGGCGGCAGGCCGGTGGATGGCCAGCGCTGAAGCGCCACTGTGAACGCATCCTGGACCACTTCCTCGGCGACGTCGATGTCGCCGAAGTGGCGGACGAGAGACGCGACCGCGCGCGCGTACTCCTCGCGAAAGACACGTTCGATCTCGGCGCTGTCGAGAGCGATCGGCTACCTCTCCTGAAACGGCCGGACCTCGATCGGCAGCGTGATCACACGTGCGAACTTGCGTCCCCAGTCGAGCGCGGCGTCGAGATCCGGCGCCTTCACGATCACGAAGCCGCCGACGTGTTCTTTGCCCTCGACGTAGGGACCGTCGGTGGTGATCACTTCACCGTCCTTCAGCCGCAGCACGGTCGCGGTGCTTGGCGGATGCAATGGACCGTTGAACACCCACGCGCCGGCGGCCTTCACCTCGGCCATCAAGGTTCCCAGGTCGTGCATCACCCTGTTGAGAACCTCAGGCGGAGGCGTGATGCCGTCGGGCTGATAGATGCTGAGCAAGTACTGTTTCATGGCGTGTCCTCCTGAACGTTACCACCGGTCGTTCCCGCCGGTTTTCATGCTCTATACGAACGGGAATCGCTGGATCGACACACCACGGACCGGGTCCGCAGGATTTGGGGATGGACTGAGGTCAGTCGCCGCGTCGAATCGGGAATTCGACCTGAGCGCGCGCGATCGCGGGCTTTCCACCGACCTCGTCGACGGTGACGGTGATGCGGAGCGCGTGCGGCCAGCGCTGTTCGCGCTCGAGCCGGTCCATGACCGCCTTCAAGTCGACGGGCACTCGCGTCGTGTGGGTCGATGCTGCCGGAATCTGGAAGCGATCGGTTTTGGTGAGGACGACCGCTTTGTCCCATTTCGCGGCCGATTTGTCGTCGAGGGGACCGATATTCCACTCGCTTTCGACCGTCGCCGTCACATCGGGGCTGGGAAACTTTCCTCGATTCTCGACCGTGACCACGGCGTCGACGGTGTCGGGATGCGGGACACCGACTGGATCCGTATATTCCCAGCGCGTCAGCACGACCTCGGTGTTCTTCGGTGGAGGATTGTTCGGATTCAAACCCTCCATCTGCGCCTCCGACCACCACATGGCGGTGAAGCGCACGTGAGCGGCGAGGTCGGCGGCCGTCGCACGTTCCTCTGCAGGCGGACGCGAGCAACTCGCCCCGAACAGGATCGCGGCCGCCGCGGCGATCGAGGCGCGCAGAGGCATTGTCGCGCGCCGCGACGTCATTGCTTCATGCTCACATGAAGGTGATTGTCGTGTCCTTCAAAGGGCGTCACACCGGCAATCTGCGAGTCGTTGAAGAGAATCGACTTGAAGTTGGTCTCCGCCCGAAACAACTCCACCAGTGCCTTGGTGCGCTCCCGCGAGTATTGAGCATCCGTGATCGTAATCGGCGAATTCTTTCCGTCGGCGCGGAGCGGACGAATATCCGCGTTGCGACCGT